>OCZT010003185.1_pt1 | contig 16876 bp, 12 predicted proteins | sample 1539031 | NCBI WGS metagenome assembly OCZT01 (sample SAMEA3539308, study PRJEB22396) | soil metagenome | biome: tundra; feature: field; material: soil | place: USA | collected 2010-05 | depth 0.15 m | reverse complement strand
GGCGGGCGGCGGGCAGGAGCTGGGGTGGGCCAGCTGCCCCGCCGCCGACGGCGGACCGAGTCAGCGCGAGTTGGACTCGCTCGCCGCCTCGACCAGCAGCCCCACCCCGATGCCCAGCATGAAGACGTCCTTGCTGACCGCGATCCCCGCCGGGGTGGGCCAGACGCTCCCCGGCCGGTGCATCGCGGGGGTGCGCAGGTACATGGCGACCAGGGCTCCGGAGAAAATCGTCAGCGCCCCCCCGGCCCAGCGCGCCGGCACCAGCGGTGTCAGCAGGGCGGCCCCGATAGCGACCTCGCCGGCGGCCAGCAGCCGGCCAAAGCGCGTTGGCGTGATCCGGCGCAGGAAAGGGAAGGCGCCGCTGGCCACGGCGTGGAGGCCCTGGGCGTGGGCCTCGTCCACGCTCCACTTCCCCAGCCCGGCGTGGAGGATGTAGGCGCCGGTGCTGATCCGGCCGGGCAGGTCACGGGTCTTGATCGGCAGCTTCATGGTTGGCTCCTCGCCTCCTGGCTGGTCACGGGGTGGGTGGTCTCAAAGGAATCTGATCCGCGCTCGACTCAGGGGACGCTGATGGCCAGCTTGCCCCTGGTCCCCAGGCTGAAGTCGGCGAGGGCCCGCGGCAGCTCCTCCAGCGGGTAGGTCGCCTGCACCGGCACCCGCAGGCGAGAGCTGGTGGCCAGGATCGCCAGCCGGGCCAGCGTCTGGGCGTCGGGGTTGGCCATCACCGCGGTCACCGAGAGCTGCCGCTCGCCGGCCTGCTCCGGGCTGAACCCCAGGGTCGACACCAGCCGGCCGCCCGGCCGGACCAGGGCCGCCAGCTGGCTGCCGTCGCCGGCCAGGTGGAGGGCGGCGTCCACCCCCTTGGGAGCCAGCGCCCGGACGGCGCCGGCAAGGTCCTCGCGGTAGTCGACGACATGGGTCGCCCCCAGCTCCCGGAGGAACTTCTGGTCGGGACCGGGCTGGCCAGTGGCAATCACGACCGCCCCAATCGCCGCGGCCAGCTGCACCGCCAGAGCGCCGACTCCGCCGGTGGCTCCGGCCACCAGCACCAGCTCACCCGCCCCCAGCTGCAGGGCGTCGAGAGCTTGAATGGCGGCGGTGCCGGCCAGTCCCAAGGCGCCCGCCACGGGCACATCCAGCCGGTCGGGGAGGTGGGCGATACCGATCGCCTCGGGGACCGTGACGTACTGGGCGAACGACCCGTCTCTCACCATGGGCTTCATCACCACTCCGAATACGCGGTCACCGGCGGCGAAGCCGCTGACGCCCTCACCGATCGCCTCGACGGTGCCGGCGAAGTCCTTGCCCAGTCCTGCCGGGAAGGAGTGCTCCATCATCCCCCTCAGCCGCCCGGCCGCCACCGCCACGTCGAAGCCGTTAACCGAGGCGGCCTGGACCCGGACCTGCACCTCGCCCGACCCCGGCTCGGGCCTGGGCCGCTCCGCCAGGCGCAGCGGTGCTCCATAGTCGTCGGTCACCATTGCCAGCATCGTCGTGCCGTCTGCCATGACTCGATCACCTCAGTTGACCACTCGATCCGGAGGGTTGCCTCCGGAAAGATCATACAGGTACCGGAGGGCGGCCTCCGCTTCGGTACAATCCAGCTGATGGCCGTGCTCAGGGACGTCACCTCGGAGCCGGCGGCGGCTGGGCCGCCCGGCCCCCACCGCTTGCGGGCCGATGCCGAGCGCAACCGGGCGGCCCTGCTGGGCGGGGCCCGAGCCGTGTTCGCCGAGCTGGGCCTCGAGGCCCCATTGGAGACGATCGCCCACCGGGCCGGGGTCGGTACCGCCACCCTGTACCGGCACTTCCCCACCCGCGAGCAGCTGGTGGCAGCGGCGCTCCTCGACCAGGTTGCCGACTACCTCTGCGCGGCCGAGCAGGCGCTGGCGAGCGACGACCCGTGGTCAGGGTTCGTGGGCTTCGTCGAGAGGATCTGCGCCATGCAGGCCGACGACTGCGGGCTCGGGGACCTCTTATCGATGGCTCTGCCAGCCGATCAGGCGATCGAGGAGCTGCGGGTCCGTGCCAACGCCATGGTGATCACGCTGGTCGAGCGGGCCAAGTTGGCCGGGCAGCTACGAGCTGACTTCGCCGGCGAGGACCTCCTGCTGTTGCTGATCGCCAATGCGGCGATCGTCCACGTCACCGCTCGAGATGCCCCGGACGCCTGGCGCCGCCTCATGGCGCTGCAGCTCGACGCCTTTCGGGCCCGAGGGAACGCTGCCCGACTTCCTGAGGCGCCCTCCTCCCAGGCGATGGCCCGGGCAATGCTCCGGCTGGCGCGGAGCCGCGGCTGCGCGGGCCCCGCGGCGGAGGATGGCGACAGCGAGCATGGAGCCGCTCGGGGGTCCCCGGCGGAGGAGCTCAAGCCCAGCGAACTGGGTCAGCAGGCGTAGTCGCCGTCGAAGGGGCCCAGGGGGAACTGGGTGAGTAGGACTTTGCCCCCCGTGAGGGGCGACTCCTGGCAATTGCTCTCGGCGGCCGGGAGCGAGCCCGAGCCCAGGATCCAGTTAGGGAGCGGGAAGAGGGACCCCGAGGCTGCCGTCTCCGTCCCGCCCGTGATCTCCACCCACTCCTGAGGGAAGGCGTAGACGCCCAAGCGCCCGGCCCCCCCTTGCCGGAGGGCGTCGACCATACCCTCCAGATCGGCCAGGTTGAGCTCGGGTGCGGTCTGCCAGGTGTTGGAGGTCTCCACGTCCAGCCAGAACGGGTAGTCCCTAGCCTGTGAGGGCAGGCCCTCCTTTGAGGCCGCGGACCGGAGCCAGAGGAGGTCCTGTGCCGCTTCCTGGTAGCCGTAGTCCCAGGCACAGGCCTCTGAGTTCTGACCAGGACCGCGGAGGTGGGCGAGCGCGATGGTCGGCAGGCAGGACCCAAAGGGGCTGCCGCCCGAGAGGGGCCAGTCCGGGACCGGCTCACCCAGATACGAGTTGCCCGGGTCGCCGGTGTTGAGGTACATCGAGGCCTTGGGCTCCGAGGCAGCGCCGGTCGTCCGGTAGAGCGCCCAGGCGAGCTCCTCTCCCAGGCACGGATTGCGGGTGCTGGCCCGCCCGCCGTTGACCCCGACCACGCCGAAGGCCTGGCCAAAGGGGAGGGCGCCGCCGCATTGGGGATACGAGACGTCCGCACCGGTCGGCACCTGGCTCTGCTCGGCGAGCCAAGTGGGCTCGGCGACCCCTGAGGGTCCGGTGACCCCGGCCAACGCCGGGGTCATCATGAGCGCGAGCGCCGAGCCGATCAGGGCAAGCGGAGTGATGGCCCTCGCCAGAGCTCGCCCCATTCTCATCCGGCGGTCCATGAGCTGACCCTAGGCCAATCGCGGCGGGTCTTCCGGCCCTTGCGTCGACCGGCGCGATGCGTGCCATTCCACCGCATCGAGGATAGTCTCGGGGCCAACTTGGAGAATCGGCGGCAGCGAGACCGAGGGCCGCCGCCCGCCTCTTCGGGGGTCCCCGATGACCCGGCAGGCGGGGGTCGGGAGCCTCGGTTCCGCCCTTGTTCCCAGGTGATATACGTTGTCGATCCCAACCACTCGAAGAAGACACCTGCTCACCGCGAGCGACGCCGCCGCGCTCCCGACTCCGGCACATCCACACGCTGCGGTGTCCACCTAGCCTCTGCCAGCGCGTGGGGGCGGAGGCGGCGTTGACCTTTATCTTGACGGGGAGGCTCGCTTGAACTTCCCGGCCCCCCGGGTGAAGGTGGAGGACACCACCGGGGCTGGCGACACGTTCTGCGGGGCGTTCGCGGCGCGCCTCGCCGAGAGGTCCCCATAGAGGAGGCCACCAAGTTTGCCGTGATAGCGGCCGCGATTTCGGTGCGGTCCCCGGGCGCCCGAGAACGCATGCCGCGTCGAGGTGATCTTCAGGAAGTTCGGATTTAGACATCGATCTGACGAGGCGGAGTACTTGGCGACTCACCTTCGCCCGCTCGCTGGTCCCCAAGAACACTGCCCAGCGCCGCGACCTGGGACCTCTGCCGGGGATGGAGGCCTGAGTCACCCCCTCCCCCACACCAGCCGCATCTGAGGGGATCTGGCGGGCGAGAGGCGGGCTGGAGGGCGGACCTGGCACAACGGCCCAATCTGAAGCTGAGCTCGATCTCCGCTGGGGCGGGACCATGGCGGAGGGACGGGGATTCGAACTCCGGGGAGCCTTGCGGCCCCAGCGGTTTCCAAGGTCAGGCGAAGTCTTCCGGGCACCTCCGCAGGCGTCCAATTTCACATCGAACTGGCCCGATCGCCGTCCAGTCGTGTCCGCCCCGTGAGCCACCTGTTCGCTCGTCAGGCGGTCAGGTCTGGAGGGCCAGCGCGGTGGAGCCAACGCGAATTCAGTCTGGCTTCCTCGGGCCACCGGTGGCTCGTGAAGCGGGTCCGTGCACTGCTCGTGCCTATGCTTGGCAGAGTGAGTTCCGCTGTGGCTTCGCGCGCCTCGCGCCTCAGGCGAGCATTTGGCAGGGGCGACGTCCTTGTGCTGGCAGCCACCATCATCTGGAGCGTCAACGTGGTGGTGGTCAAGCTGGCCCTCACCAACAGCGGACCGTTCACCTATTCTGCCGTCCGCTACGTTCTGGGAGGACTGGCTCTCTGTGGCTTGGCGCGGTGGTTGGAGGGGCCTCTGGTGCGGCCGCGAGGGACAGACGCCTGGCTGATCGCAGCCGCGGGGCTGACAGGTGTCCTGATCAATCAAGCGAGCTTCGCCGGAGCGCTAGCCCTCACCAACCCAGACAACGTCGCCATGATCTCGGGGACAACGCCGCTGCTGGTGGCCGGCTGGCTCGCCTGGAGAGGCTGGGAGCACTTTGGAGCCAGGGTGTGGGCTGGCCTGGGCCTCGGCCTCGCCGGCCTCGCGCTGGTGGTTGGAGCCGGAGCGGGCGGCTGGACCAGCTGGCTGGTCGTCGTGGTCGCTCTCGGGAACCCGCTTGGCTGGGCAGTGTATTTGCTGTTGCTGCCCCGGCTCCTGGGGCGTTACCGCCCCCTTACTCTGGCGGCCTTGGTCACCGTGGTAGGGGCGGTGATGCTGGTCCCGTTCGGGGCCGTGGAGGCAGTCGCTCGCCATCCGCACGTCACGTGGTCCTGGCTCGGGCTGCTCGCCTACAGCGGGCTGGCGGCGGTGGCCTTGGCGACGTGGCTCTACCTGCCGGGGGTCCGCAGCCTGGGGCCCGCCCGGACGATTGTGTACAGCTACCTCCAACCCTTCCTGACGGTAGTCGCCGCGGGGGTACTGATCGGTGAGCCGGTCCTGCCGCTCCAGCTCTTGGGCGGTGCGATCATGCTCGTCGGCGTTGTATGGGGGCGGCCACGGCCACGGCCCCTGGTCGTTGGCCAAGAGCCGTCGGCCGTTGCCAGACTGCCGGGGCGCGCATTCGGCGATACCGTGCGGCCCTAAAGCCGGGAGGGGTCCGCCGGTCTTCAAGTTCAGGTAGCAAGGAGGAGGCAGGCTTTGTGTCGCGCTTCAGTTGGCCGTCGATCACGCGGGCATATCCCGGATGAATGAATACGGGCGAGCCACTCCAACAGAGCAAGTCGGCTCAACTCCCCACTGGCCCTCCCCCCAGGCCCACCGAAACTTCGCGCATGCCGGGGCGGGCGCCCGGCAGCCCGGACTACCGAGGTCGCCTCCGGGTGACGGCGGCGCCTCGCTATGGCCCGTCTCAGGCTCGGGCGTGGGTGGAGCCAGCCCAGCGTCCGGTCCGCGGCTCATCGATTCTGCGACCGGCTCTGGCCGCTGACCTGCTAGCGTGGCTTGGTGCCCTCGTCGTCGCCTCCCGCCCTGCCTGAGCTGCCATCGGCAGCGGCCCGGACTGTACTTGAGCAGACTTTCGGACTGGTGGACTTCCGGCCCGGCCAGGGCGAGGTGGTGGCCGCCGCCGAGTCGGGTGCCGACGTCCTCTTCGTCGCGCCGACCGGGTCCGGCAAGAGCATCGCCTACTGGGTGCCCGGCATCGTTGCCGGCGGGCTGACGATCGTGGTCTCGCCCCTGATCGCGCTGATGGTGGACCAGGTGGCGCGCCTTACCCGGCTCGGCGTTCCGTCGGCGTGTCTGCACAGCCAGATGGGTGCCGCCGAGCGCAGCGAAGCTATGGCCCGGGCCGCTGATGCGGAACTGCGCTTCCTGTACCTCGCACCCGAGCGGATCGGGACCCCCGGATTCCTTGACTGGCTGGGGCGCCTTGCCGTCAGTCGCTTTGTCGTCGACGAGGCACACTGCATCTCCAGCTGGGGCCACGACTTTCGCCCTGACTATCGCCGCCTCGGACCCGCCATCGCCGCCTGCGGCCGGCCCCCGGTTGGAGCTTTCACCGCGACGGCGACGCCCCGGGTGCGGCTTGACATCGTCGAGAGCCTGGGCCTGCAGCAACCCGTGGGCCAGGTCACCGGATTCGTCCGCGAGAACCTGACCATGTCGGCAGTCCGGTGCCGCGGCACGGCGGAGAAGCGCGACCGACTGCTTGAGCGCATCCGGCCGGGTGACGGACGGTCGCTGGTGTACTGCGGAAGGCGGGCATCGGCGGACGAAGTTGCGCGGCTGCTGTCGGAGGCCGGTGTCTCCGCCGCGTCGTACCACGGCGCCTTGGCCGGCGACGAACGGCAGGCAGTCTACGAGCGGTTCGCCGCTGGCCACCTGCGGGTCATCGCCGCTACCTCGGCGTTCGGCATGGGGGTTGACTTTCCCGACGTCCGCCAGGTCATCCACTACGACTTCCCCGGCAGCCTGGAGGAGTACTACCAGCAGGCTGGGCGCGCCGGTCGCGACGGCCAACCGTCGGAGTGCATCCTCCTCTACAGCCCCCAAGACCGCCAGCTCCAAGAGTTCTTCATCGAGCACGCGTACCCAGACCGCGCCACCGTGCGCGGTGTCTACCGGGAGATGCTGCGGGAAGGCAGTGGCTGGATCCAGGACTGGCAGTCCCGACTCCCCGCGGTCGACGCCAGCGCGGTTCGGGCGGCGGTGGCGCTCTTGGAGCGCGCCGGCGTAGTCGAGCCGGACGGGGGGGTCCGGCGCCTGACCGGCGCTCCGGTCGACTTCGAGGAACAGGCGCAGTTGAAGGAGCACGCTTACGCACGGGTGAACCAGGTCATGGACTACGCCCGGTCACGGGGCTGCCGCCACGCCCGGATCGCCGACTATTTCGGTGAGGAGGGCGTGGCTCGGACCTGCCGTTCCTGCGACAACTGCCTCAACCCCGCCGGGGTGAGGACGATCACCGTCGCCGCGCCCGACGTGGAGGCCGCACTCGCCAGCGTGGCACGCTTCGCTGACCACCTCGGCGCGGCCCGGATCGCGCTCATCCTCCGGGGTGAGCGCGATGCCTGGGCGAGGTCGAAGCCTTGGGTGGCCGAGCTACCCTTCTTCGGCGCCCTGAGGGAGTGGGAGCTGGAGCGCATCAGAGATCTCGTCTCGGCGCTGGTAGAGCTGGGACTGGTCGCCCGCGGTCACAGCGAGAAGCCGACCCTCAGCCTCAGCGAGAACGGCCGCGCGGTGCTGGCGAGGAAGGAGATCTGCATCGTCGAGCTGGAGCTGGCGCCTGGGCCAGCCACCTCGCGCCGTCGACGGCCCTCATCGAAAGGGCCCGCTGGGAGCGGGTTGCCCGGTGAGGCGCTGGCCCTCCTCGAGGCCCTGCGCCAGTGGCGGTCAGAGACAGGCCGGCGCACGGAGGTGCCGCCCTACGTCATCTTCCACGACAAGACGCTGGCGGAAATCGCACGGCGCCGGCCGGCCTCTACCCACGACCTGGCGCAGGTGCCCGGGGTCGGCCCGGCCAAGCTGGAGCGATACGGCACCGACCTTCTCGCGGTCCTCGGCCGGGAGTAGCCGCAGCTGGCGCGGCCACGACCTTTTCGGACTGGCTCACAGATACCGGTTCCGTCGTGGACAGGATCGGTTGCGGAAGACCGGCCAATCTTAGTGCAGCCTTCCCCCGGCGCTGGGGCCCGAGATCGTCCGAGGCGGCCGCCCCATCTCAACGGAGCGATCGGCAGATCGAGATCAACGGCCGAAATGCCATGTGCCGGCTTCTCTTCGCTGAAGAGGGACGTTCCCGCCAGGTCCTCTTGGCGCTGGAAGTCGTGAACAAAAAGTGGCAGAAGGCAAAAGCTCGGCACATCCAGCTGGCCGATTGGCGGCAACGAGGCCGCCGGCAGGGGAGATGAGGAACGGCATGGGAGTCCTCGCCCGGGTGAGATTCGGGCCACGGGCTCTATATCGTGCGGGATATGATATGATCTCAGTGCCATGGTCAAGGCAGCCGATCTGGACGCCTTCATCGCCAGGCGGACGGCGATGGATCCCGACTTTCTGAAGCTGGCGGAGGCGGAGCTGGAGACCCGTAGGCTGGTCCTCGAACTCGCCGCGGAGCGAGAGCGACAGGGTCTCAGCCAAGAGCGGGTCGCCGCCGCCTTGGGTACAAGGCAGCCTAACGTCGCTCGCCTAGAGCGTGGTGGGGTGGATCCGAAGCACAGTAGCCTGGTTCGGTACGCGAGCCTGCTTGGCAGGCGGATAGCCTTGGTGCCAGTCGAGGCTCACCCGGCGCAGCCAGTCCAGCCACAACGCACCGCACAGAGTCCTTCAAGCCGCTGACCGTCGGTCGGCGGGGCATCGTCTTTTCGGCGGGCGTAGCTTGGGCGCGCTCCTCTTGGGGAAGCTCGTGGGTTCGTGCCTGACCCCCCACCCCACCGCCCCATCTCAGGGAATCTGGACAGTGGGAGAGGGGGTGAACCCATCCCCGACCGGGGCGCGTCTGGTGTGGGTGAGGAGCCCCGGGTGGGCCCGACGCTTGGTGACCCACCTAGCAGCGCCCCGACGGGCGGGCTCCCCAGTTGCGGCCGAGGCCAACCAGCTCGAGCCCAAACCCGCTGCGGGCCGGCCAGCAACAGGCCCCTCCGCGCTCAGCCGGCATAGGCCTTGGGAGGCTGCCCCCGGACGCCCGGGCGACTAACGAACAGGCCGCCCGCTCGGGGATAGGACTCGAGCTGGGTCGGGCTCATGCTGGCCGTGGCGCTGGTGATGTACAGGCTGGACAGGTCGGGTCCTCCGAAGGCGCAGCTGGTCACGTTCAGTGCCGGCACGGCAACCCTCCCATCCAGATCCCCGGCCGGGGTGTATCTGTGGAGGGCTGCCCCGCCAAAAATTGCGACCCAGATCAGGCCCTCCGCATCGACACAGAGGCCATCCGGCACCCCGTCCCCCCGCGGGACGTTCACCAGCGGCCGCCGGTTGGTAATCTCGCCTCGGCTCAGGTCAAAGTCGAAAACGTCTACTCGCTGCTCGCGGCTATCGATGTAGTACATCAGGCGGTCGTCCGGACTCCAACCGATACCGTTCGAAGCGGTGACACCCTCAAGCATCACGGTGAGGGAATGATCCGGGTCCAGACGATAGAGACAGGCGGCCTGAGCCGATGCTCCATAGGTGCCGGCCCAGAGGCGCCCTCGACTATCGCATTGGCAGTCATTCAACTGCAGCACCGCGCTATCCAAATCTAGCGGTGCGAACAGCCGCACCGACCCGTCCACCGGGTCTAGGCCGCCGAACCCGTCGCCCAGAGCGACCACCATGCCACCGCTGGCTCGAGGCACCACCGCGCCTACGTGCTGGCCCATGTGCCACGCCTCGTAGCGCCGACTCTGCGGTTCAAGCCGCCGGACCTCCTGAGTCGCGATGTCCACCCAGACGACCTTACCCTGTTCAACGTCCCAGAATGGGTTCTCGCCGATTCCAGATATAACGTCCGATGCTAGCTCCACGTCGCTTGAGTCGCGTCCCTGAAGTCCCATGTCCTACCCTCCCTTCGGCTTGAGGCGAGCTATCCCCAGAACCCCTCACGCGGCCGCGAGTGCCAGCGCAGTCCACCAATTTCGCTCTACCGGGCAGATCGCCTCCCCTTGGTTGTCGAGATTGACCACCAGAACCTTGACGGGGCTGCCTCCAAACCGGGTATGAGCCGGTCTCGACGCCGATATCTGTGTCGCTCCCGTGCGAGGCCACCCCTGGCTTGAGATTTCCGCTACTCACGAGCCGATCACCTCTGACGTCCCGGCGACGTATTGCGTGTTGCACTCGCGTACGGGTACTGCTCAAGTCGGAAGCGCTCAGTCTGCCCGGCGAGCTGGCTTGGCGACAGACGCGCCGCAGCCCGAGTCCCGCAGGTAGCCCAGCCACGCAGGTCAGCCGTCTTCACGGGATCCAGCATCGCCACCGGCTCGGGTGACCGAGTGGACGACCCGGTACAGCGTTCCGCCCACCCTCTCAGTGTCGGCCCTCGGTTCCAGAAGCGCGTCTAGCCCCGCACTCGAGCCGATGCGCCAGGGGTCGTTCCGCCAAGTGTCGTAAGCAGCAGGAGACGTCCACAGTGCTGTCACCAAGGCCGGGCCTTGCCGAGCTATAGGGACTTGGATCTCCGAACCGTGGCAGCCCGAGTGGCGGGCAGCCCTCTCGAGGATACCCACCGTCCTAAAATGATCGACCAAAGAGCTATAGTCGCCCTTTCTTGGGTCAAGGTATAGAAGGGTGCGTATCAAGGTTGTACTCCTCTTGTCGGACAAAGCGCCGGTTGTGCTGTGCAGCGAGGTCTTTGCGCCACGTGGTCAACGAGATTGGCGCCGTCTCGGTGCGGCTCGCGCTTCCACGTATCCTACGATGGGCGCCCACACACGCAGCCCGCTGGTCGGTGGGCCCGAAGTCGCTATACGTTGTTGCGCACCACTTCGCCAGACTGCATCACCAAGCGCACACTTTTCTCGGGTTCGGCCAGGATCTCCAGCCCATCGAGGGGGTTACCGTCTATTGCGATAAGATCCGCCGCGTAACCCGGCTTGACCTCCCCGATTACTCCGTCCAGGCGCAGCAATTTGGCTCCAGTTATGGTTGCCGACCTGATTACGGACAGAGGTGACTGCACCGTGCCGCGCAACACGAACTCCTCTGACTGTCGCCGTTGCATACCACCGAGTAGATCCGTCCCAAAGGCCACCTGAACGCCACCCTCGTCGGCGCGCCGCAGCGCCTCCAAGCCGCGCTCCAGAAGATCGGCCACTTTGGCGGCACTCCGGGCAGGAAGTCCCCAGCGCTCACCCTCCTCGGCAAGCGCGCGATAGGTGATCAGCGTCGGAACGAGGAACGCATTCATTCGGATAAACAGATCCAGGCTCGTCTCGTCCAGCAAGTTCCCATGTTCAATAGACCGGACTCCTGCTTCGAGGCCACGGTTGATCGCGGCGGCCGGATACGCATGCCCCAGTACATACCTACCGGCTGCGTTGGCTTCCTCTACGACGGCTCGGATCTCGGATGCGGAGAATTGGGTGCTCTCGACACGATCAGTAGGGGACGCCACACCACCAGATAGCATAATCTTGATGTGGTCGGCACCCCTTCTGAGCACGTCCCTCGCCGCCCGTCGCGCCTCTACCTCGCCGTCGCAAACTAGCCCATGAGACGGAAAGCTAGATGCATGTGGCACTACGACCTGGCCTGGACCTCGGTGGTCCGCGTGACCACCGGTCTGCGTCAACCCTGGGCCACCAAACAAGAGGCGCGGTCCGAGAAAGAGCCCTTCGGCCACCGCTAGCGACAATCCATAGTCGGCACCGGCGGCGTCGCGGACGGTGGTAAAGCCACGCATCAGCATGTCGTGCATGGACTTCGCGGCCAAAGCTGTGACATAGCTGGGTGATGTATCGGTGATCGCGGCCTCGTCCGCTGATGAGGCCGTTACGTGTACGTGGCAGTCTATGAGGCCTGGCATGACCACCAAGCCAGCGAGGTCGAGGTGGCGCCCATCCGTTGCAGAGCCACGGTCTTGGATTTCTGCGATGAGGCCAGCCGCGACGGTGATGGTCACCGGTCCGGAAATCGCGCCCGAGACGGGGTCAAGAATCTGGGCGTTATCCAAATGCGTCGGCGGTCCAAGGTGCTTGTGGCGGTCCATCAATCCCTCCTTGTCCAGTGAATAGGGAACCGACGTGGGCGCGATAGCGCGCGGCGCCACGGGTCCGATAGTGCAACACGCTTGGACTGGCCAGGTCGAGCGCACCCAGTTCGGGGACAGGGGCTGGATACCACGGTGCAACTCGCCCTCGGGTGGGAACCGGTTCGGAGTCGCCCGAGCGAGCCGATCAGCACCGATGCCAGCCGCCGACTAGGCCCAGACGCATAGGCAGCGAAGGGCAATCCCGACAGCCGCAGGCTTTGCCGCCCCTGTTGAGGTGTCGTAACTCGGCAGGTCGAAGGTCGGAGAGCGTGCTGCGTACCACCCCGCCGCAGGGTCGATAGGTCACGGTCGTTGCCTGATCGGGGTTCGAACGTGGCTTCGAGGTCGGCACCAAGTAAGGTCAGCGTTGGGAAGGGCGTCCACTGGGCAGGGTGTTACCCCCGCAGCTAGGGGCGGTATGCAAAGGCGATGGATTGCCGAGAGCGCCGAGTTGGTGGCAGAACTACCAGCGCTGAATCCTGGCCCTGACGATGACATGGTCGAGCCTCCGCGAGAGGGACAGGAGCCTACGGGTCCTCCGTCGCCAATGGACGTCGTTCGGGCCGGGGTCGGGAAGTGAGCCTGGCCGCTCATGACTTGAGCACCCGTCAGCTACGCTTCCGCAGCACTCGAGAGGCGGCATCATCGACGGTGAACGCGAGGGGGTCGACGACCACTCCGTAGTCGGAAGCCGCCTTCTCCAAGCTCACGAGACCAGATTGGACGTCAGCTGCCACCTGGCTAGGATCTCGGTCAAACGGGTCGCCCCATCCTCCGCCACCTCCAGTCAGATTAGTGATCTTCTCACCAGCCTCGAAGTGGTTGTAGCTCGCACCGACATGCTCCTCCCGAACTGTGCCCGGATGCAGAATCACCGTGTTGCTGACTCCAGGCTCACCCCCTTCCATCGCCCATGGACGGGTTTTGGTCTTGTAGTTGATGACTATCGCTGCCGAGGGCGCCAAGAAATGATAGGTTCGCTCCACCCCCACCCCACCGCGGTGCTTGCCCGGGCCACCCGAATCAGGCCGATAGCCATAGCTCTCGATCAACAGCGGAGCCTTTGTCTCAAGAACCTCGATAGGATTGTTCCGGCATCCCGGCTCGCTCACGTGCATGATGCCGTCCTCGCCGTCGCCATCGGCGTTTCCACCGAAGCCGACAGCGTCGTTGATCGCCTCCAACCAAGGCATCCCGGTACCTGGATCTAGGCCCAGCGTCATGATGTCGCACACATCGCCTCCCGAGCAGGCAGGGACCAGTTCCGACATCCCCTTTGCGAGCGCCTTAGTGATCACCTCAGGCGCCAACAGCCCTGTCCACTGGGTAAACGTCGGCATGGGGGGAACCGCCTCCATGAGCGAGCCCGGCCTAGTGATCACCTCCAATGGACGAAAGTTGCCTGCGGTTACTGGGCTGTTAGGAGTCGTCAGGAACTTGAAAGTCAGCATCGTGACCGCGAGCGTCCGCCCCCGCGGCAGGTTGATTGGCCCCCGGGCTGACTGATCAGTCTTGCTCCAGTCCACGACCATCTTCTCATCCGTGACGGTGACGGTCACCTCCAGCTTGACCATCTCGTCCTTGTCGATCCCATCACTGTCCACAAAGTCGACCGCCGACCACGTACCCTTAGGCAGCTTGGCCAGCGCCGCCAGACTCAGACGCTCGCCGTGGTCATTTATCTCCTTCATCGCGTCGATGAGCGTCTCCGCACCGTACTTCCGAGCCATCCCCTTCACCAGCCGCTCTCCAGTCTGGCAGGCAGAGACCTGGGCTTGGAGGTCCCCCAGCGTTCGTTCTGGCATCCGACTGTTGAACCGGATGATGTTGAATATGTCCTGGTTCACCGTTCCCTGAGAGTAGATCTTCACCGCTGGGAAGAAGATCCCCTCCTGCGCCATGTCCGTCGAATCCAGCACATAGCCGGGATCCTTCTGCTTCAGATCCAAAAGGTGCACCCGGCATGACGCAAACGAGATCAGTTGCCCTTCCGCAAAGATCGGTGCCAGCACCAGCGCATCTAGAGTGTGTGCGCCGGACCAGTAAGGATAGTTCAAGAGGATCACGTCGCCCTCGTGCAGCGAGTCCCTTCCCAAGAACTCCATCGTCTTCTTCACCCCAAAATCGTTCGCACCCGTGAAGCTGGCAATACCCGGTGCATCAGCGACTACGTTGCCTTCTGGGTCGTGAAGTCCAACCCCGTAGTCATGAATCTCGTAGACGATTGTGTTATAGGCCGTGCGGCACAGGTTTCGCGCCATCTCATGGGCTGATGCCAGTAGCCCGTGCCGAATTACTTCCACCGTTATCGAATCATTCATCGTAGCTCTCCACCGTCACGGCAATCCTCAGCTCGCCCAGCTTCCCGACGACGGCCACGTCGCCTGCGTGGAGAATGGTCGTAGACGTATGCTCGGTGATCACGGCGGGGCCTTCGATGTGATCTCCGTACTGGCATGCCTCTCGATGGTAAACCGCATACTCCCGATGCGTCCCGTCGCCCTGATAGACCGATCGAGTGCCCGCTGAAGCCAGCGCTCCGCTTCTCCGCGCGCCAACCAGAGGTAGCTCAGGCCGGTCAACAAAACCAATTCCCCTGCACCGAAGGGTCACAATCTCAACTGGATCACTCAAAGCGTGCCCGTACCGAACCTTGTGCGCTTCCGCGAATGCCCCACTGAGCCGCTCCACCTCGTCAGGACTTATCACGGACTCAACCGGTATGGACACGGTGTGCTCCTGACCTTGATACCGCAGGTCCGCTAACCGCACCAATTTGCGGCGGTCGGGAGGAAAGCCATCTTCCTCCAGGGCGGCGGTCGCTTGCGCTTCCATGGCGCAATATGTCTCCTCGACGACCGCCATGTCCGCCGCATCGAGACGCGCGACGTGAGTCTGCGCGATATCGTGCTGCACATCCGCCATTAGCATTCCGAGAGCAGAAAATGAACCGGGCCCCGGTGGGATGATAACTCTCGCAATCGAGAGCTGACGTGCAACATCCGCCGCAACGAGGCCGCCCGCGCCACCGAACGCGAGCAGGGCAAAGTCGCCGGGACGGTGGCCTAGCTCGACCGTAATGGCCCGGATAGCGCCGACGATCTTGGTCACCGCGATGCGGACGACTCCGAAGGCCACGTGCTCCACGGACATCCCGAGCGTTTCTGCGCTTGGCTCCAGTGCATCTCGGGCTAGGGCAGCATCTAGAAGAAGCGTCCCAGCGAGTGCGGTTTCGGTGCCAAGATAGCCGCAGATCAGGGCCGCATCCGTTACCGTTGCCTGGGTGCCGCCTTGCCCATACGCAGCCGGGCCTGGAACCGCACCGGCACTCATTGGGCCAACCTGCAGGTGGCCAGCCTCGTCGACCCATACCACCGATCCTCCGCCAGCCCCGATCGTGTTGATGTAGAGGGCAGGCACCATGATGGGTAGGCCTTCGAACGATGCCTCGCTGTGGACGACCGGCTCGCCTCCTATGATCAGCGATGCGTCGAGGCTGGTCCCCCCCATGTCGATCGTGATCAGGTCTAGCTCCTCGGTGGCCGCGCCAAACGAGGCCGCACCAATCACCCCGCCGGCCGGCCCCGAGAGGATGAGGTTCACCGGAGCCTCCTTGGCTCGGCTGGCAGTCATCGCGCCGCCTCCTGAACGGATCATGAAGAACCGGCCGGAGAACTCGTCATCAGCCAAGCTGGACTCCAAACGGGTTATGTATCGGCGCACCAGTGGTCGGATATAGGCGTCTAGTACTGCTGTACTGGTGCGCTCGTACTCGCGGTACTCTCGGGTAAGCGAGTGTGAGAGCGTGACCTCGGCATGCGGAGCCACCTCCGCCAAGATTGCCTGCATGGCCAGTTCGTGTGACGGGTTGGCATAGGCGTGAAGAAAGCACACTGCGACTGATTCAACTTCGAGCTGGCCGATGGCATCGGCTACGACGTGAGCCGCCTCGCTGTCGAACTCCCTTAGGACCTCGCCTTTGAAATTAAGCCGTTCGGGGACTTCAAAAATATGCCGTCGTTGGACCAGGCTCGAGGGCTTCCTATACTTGAAATCGTACGCAACTAGGCGATCCGTCCGACCGAGCAGATAAACGTCGCGAAACCCTTGGGTGGTGATCACGGCAGTGGTCGCGCCGGTCCGTGTGAGAAGAGCGTTGAGGCCTAGGGTGGTTCCGTGTGCGAAATAGCGGGCCTGGCCCGCGGCGGCACCGACCTGGGCAAAGGCGGCTAGCACACCTGCACTTGGCTCGGACGGTGTCGTGGGAACCTTGTCGAAGCGAAGTGTTCCGTCGGAGACATCGTGGGCGACTACGTCAGTGAACGTTCCCCCAACGTCTACGGCGAGACGCAGAGACATAGACTGCTGCTTGCTCAAGACTTCTGCTCCCCCCTCGAAGACTCATCCAGCTGACGTTCGGCCAGCCGTCCGACGATTGCAGCCACGGGCGTCTCGCGCAGACATCGTGCTTAGTATATCGGGACGGCAGTCGCCCGATCAGGCCCCTTACCGCAACTGGGTGTTCGGAAGCCTCAGAAGGCCCCGAGCGGGCCCAGCAAAGTCCACCCACCAGCTCCTGGGAAAGGCGCCGGTGGAGTAGTCCGGATGAGTTGGTGGTGGCTCCGCAGGGCGCTAGTGTCTACTCTGGGGTATGGTCAAGGGCAAAGCTCACCAGCGGTCAGGGAGCCCGTGGCCCGTGGCTGGCAAGTTGGCCTCCGCGGATGGTTGCTAAATCTGATCCAAGGCACTGGAGATCGCGCAGGACCTAACTTCTGCTTGAGACCGGTCTAGCGGCCACCAGGGCTCCCTTCCGGCGCTGGCCCGTCGCCTCTCCCGAGCGGTCGTCTGGCATGAGCCTGGCCGCTCATGACTTGAGCACCCGTCAGCTACGCTTCCGCAGCACTCG
>OCZT010003183.1_pt1 | contig 16883 bp, 17 predicted proteins | sample 1539031 | NCBI WGS metagenome assembly OCZT01 (sample SAMEA3539308, study PRJEB22396) | soil metagenome | biome: tundra; feature: field; material: soil | place: USA | collected 2010-05 | depth 0.15 m | reverse complement strand
AGTCGCCACCAGCGATCACGACCACTTCACGTGCCCATCAACTGCGGAAGCCGGGTGCTGGCGTTCTTGGACGCCGACGCCGTTCCGGGCTCCACCTGGTTGGCCCAACTACGGGCTGCAATGAACGGCGGCACGGCGGTCGCCGTGGCGGGGGCGATCCACAACGGTACGCCCCATGACGCGATCGGCACTGCCGCGTACTTACTCGAGTTCTCGGAGTGGACGCCCGGGCGGCGTGGCACGCCGCTGCACGGGGCGACCTGCAATCTGCTCGTCAAACGCGATGCCTTTGAGAGGGCCGGCGGGTTTCACGAAGACATCTGGCCAGGGGAGGACACGATCCTGACAGTTCCGTGGGGCCTGGGGAAGCGGTTGGTCTTCGCCCCAGACGCCCCGGTCTGGCACTTGAACCGGACTCGTCTTGTCGAGCTCGTTCGCCACCAATATCGCCTCGGTCGGTCATTCGCAGCCGTTTGCGATCGTGTGGACTTTCCTCATCGCCGTTTCAGCCGCTGGCCGCTGCTGACCGCAGCGCCGGCCCTGCGCATGGGCGCGCTGAGTGTGCGACTGGCCGGTCAGCCGGCGCTCCTCCGCGAGGCGGCGCGCGTGAGTCCTCTGCTCACGCTTGGATTTGGCGTGTGGGGCGCCGGGGTCGCGGCGGCGCGGTGAGCTCCGTCTCGGACCCGGTGCACACGGTCGGGCCGGGCCGAGACTCGGCTCTGCGTGTCACGGCGTCGGATGAGTCCGGCGTGCTGCTTGTCGTTGGTCGATTTGCTTCCCATGGTGGCGTACAGAACCGCGTGTCCGACCTCGCCGGCAGCCTTGCGCGCCGGCGGCCGGTGACCATCTTGACCTGGGTCCAGCGATCGCGGCCTCGTAGCGAAATCCGCCCGCATGGGGTCCGTGTCGTCTCGGTGCCGTCGCTTTTGGCTTGGGACCGCGATCACCATTCGGTCGCGGCCGCGATCAACACGGCGGTGTCGGTGCTCACCGGCGTTGCCGCGGCGGTGCTGCTTCGTGGGCGCTGGTCGGTGGCCTTTGGGATGGGCCTTCATCCGGAGGGCACGGTGGCAGCGCTTGCGGCCCGTGGCCAACGCCGATTCGTGGTCACGACGTGGCTTGTCGGCCCGCTCGGTAACACGGCGCGCCTGCATCGATCCGTCAGCCGTCGCGTCGTTCTGTCGCTGCTGAAAGGTGCACACTGGATCGCTCCCGAGACTCTTGACGCTGCGCAAGAGCTGATCGACCTGGGGCTTTCGCGCGAACGGCTGACGATCGTGGACGCCGGCATCGACCTGAGTCGCTTCCGACCCCGGCGTCAGGCCGACCACCGAGGCGATCCCGATGGTCATGGTCGTAAGCTCGCCGTGTACGCGGGTCGGTTCGACTTGCGTCAGAAGCGTCTTGACCTGTTGCTCGATGCCTGGCAGGCAGCTGCACTGGTCGGCTGGGAGCTGGTGCTCGCGGGCGCCGGTGAGGACGAGATCGTGGTGCACCGCAAGACGCAGCCGCTTGACGGTGTTCCCGTGCTCGGGTGGCAGGCCGACGTCGCTTCGTTGCTTGCCTCTGCCGACCTCTTTGTGCTTCCGACCGTGACGGAGGGGAGCCCGTTGGCGTTGCTCGAGGGGATGGCTTGCGGGTTGCCGGGCGTTGCCTCAGCGATACCGGGCCTGGCGGCTCGCCGGCCGGCCGGCGTGCTGCTCGCCGAGAACAACGTCGGGGCGTGGGTCAACGCGCTACGGAAGATCGATGCCCTCGGGCCCGTGGGGCGTCGCGCGGCGGGAGACCGAGCCCGAGCCTGGGTCGCGGGCAACGCCGACGCCACCCGATCGTACGCACGCTGGGCCGAGCTGCTGTCATGAGCGGAGTTGCAGACCTCCCGGTCGTCACTGTGGTCATCCCGGTCCGCGATATGGAGGCCACGATCGGCGGACAGCTCGCCGCGCTCGCCCGCCAGGACTTCACCGACCGCTGGCAGATCGTCGTTGCCGACAACGGCAGCAGCGACGGCACGATCGCCGTCGTGGAGTGGTGGCAGGACTACCTTCCGCTGCGGCGGGTAGACGCCTCCCGGTCTGCCGACAGTGGATACGCCAGGAACGTCGCGGTCGCCGCAGCGCAGAGCGAGCTGTTGGCGTTCTGCGACGCCGATGACGAGGTCGGGCCAGATTGGCTTCGAGTCATGGTGAGCGCCCTGGAACGTAACCCCGTGGTCGTCGGCCGTCTGGACCACGCCAGGCTCAACCCGCCGAAACTGGCCGCTACGTACGACCAGGACGAGTGTGACGCTCCGTGGTGGGGATTCCTGCCAGCCGGCGGGGCCGGCAACCTCGGTGTCCGGCGGACGGTGTTCGACGAGATTGCGGGCTTCCCCGAGGGTTACCGGAGAGGAGTAGACGCGGCCTTCTGCTGGCGGGCGCAGCTCGCCGGCTACGAGCTGACGCTCGAATCCGCGGCTGTCGTGCATCGGCGTCTACAGGCGCTGAGCTGGTGGCAGGTGTTCCGCGTGCATGTGCGTGACGGCCTTGGGGTGGTCCGCATATACCAGGAATTCCGAGATCTCGGAATGCCCCGGTCACCGCTGCGCGACTTGATCTACGATTGGGCGACCGTTCCGCTCTGGCTTGCCACCGGTCGACGCTACCGAGCCGCACGGGTGGCTGGTCGACGTGTGGGGCGGCTCATTGGCTCAATCCGGTCGGGCGTCCTGTGTCTCTAAACCGCCCGATCGTGAGCGTCGTCATGCCGGTACGAGACATGGAGGCCACGATCGCCGCGCAGCTGGCTGCCCTCGCTCGGCAGGACTACGCGGATACCTGGGAGATCATCGTGGTGGACAACGAGAGTCGCGACGACAGCATGGCCGTAGTAGACGAGTGGCGGGAACGCCTTCCCATCCGGGTAGTGCAGGCCACCGGCGTCGCGGAATGCGGGTATGCAAAGAACGTTGGGGCCGTCGCCGCCGCGGGCGAACTGCTCGCGTTCTGCGATGCAGATGACGAGGTCCGCCCCGACTGGCTTCGGGTCTTAGTAGCCGCACTGCGACGAAGCCCACTGGTGGCGGGCATCTTCGACCACGCCAAGCTCAACCCGCCGGGGGTCGCCGCGGTGTACGACAAGGGTGACTACCGGACCCCGCGGTGGGGCTTTCTACCGTCGGGAACGGGTGCCAACCTCGGTCTTCGGCGCTCGCTGTTCGAGCAGCTCGGCGGCTTCCGCGTAGGTTACCCCGAGGGCGACGACACGGCTCTCTGCTGGCGGGCGCAGCTCGCGGGGTATGAGCTGGTATTCGAGCCTGGGGCTGTAGTGGATCGACGCGTAAAGGCGCTGTCCCCGTGGCGCACGTTCCTCTTGTCCGTCCGTGACGGTAGGTCGATCGTTCGCCACTACCAGGAGTTCCACGTGTATGGCATGAGACGCTCGCCACTGCGCGACCTGGCTTATGACTGCGTGATCGTTCCGGTCTACCTGGCCACCGGACGTCCGTTCCGAGCTGCCCGGATCGCGGGCCGCCGCATCGGGCGGCTGATCGGCTCGGTGCGGCTGCGCATACTCTGCCTTTGAGGCCTCGGCAAGCTGCGTTTCCTCGTCGGTATCGCGTGCAGCTACCACCATCCCGGATCTTCGCCGATGATCTTCGCCAGGCGCCCCACGTCATCGGCGAAGATCTCATGTAACTGAAGACGGAGCGCGGCGGACATCGGCGCATACGGGCGGCGACTGTGCCTGAGGTTCTCTGGCACGACGGGGGTCAGCCCGACGAACTGCTGTATCTCGCAGACCGCTCGAGCCGGGTCCGCGAAGAACCGTTCGCTCACCGTCACGTGGATCTGCTCCCGGTCGAAGTGACACAGCCATCGATCGAGCTGCTCGGCATACCGGCCGCGAGCGATATACGAGCGCCGGTTGTAATCGAAGCTGCGGCCACGCGGGTCCGCCGGGGCGCAACGACGCTCGCCCTGTCGGAGCTCGCTTGCCACGGCATCCTCGAACGAGAGCGTTTCCTGCCCTCGCCGCGTGGCCTGCTGGTAGTGAGAGAAAGCACGCGCGACCGGGTCGCGGAGCAGGACGATGAGCTTGACCTCGGGGAGGACAGCGCGGACGAGAACGGGCACCGCCGGGTCAAACAAGTAGTACGGCGACTTCTCTCCGGTGGCGAACTCCTCGCCCCGGTGGAGGCTCCGCTGGCGTGCGCTGCGTGGGGGGAAGTGCGCCCGGTACCAGCCGATCCCCCGGTGAGAATTCCAGTCGAAGTAATGCACCTCTGGCTTGATGGCCATCGTGATCGCTGGGTGCTGGGCGAGCGACATGCGGAGAAAGGCAGTCCCGCTCTTCTGCGCTCCGATGATCAGGAAATCCGGTAGCACACGCCTGCTTGCGGTCGACCGGCGCGCCAGGAAACGAGTCCGGTCTGGGATGCCTGCCATGCGCTCGCGCAGCCCGAACACCAGCGCGCCAGCCTGCTCTCGCGTGCAAGTTCTCGACCCGCTCGAGCTCACGCAGGTAGGCTACCTAAGCCGCCCGTGAGTCCCGGCCTTTGATCCAACTCGCGCCCCGCAGCGATGGAGACAGCAAGGTGAGAAAGCAATCCCCCTGGCCTGGTTCATCCGTGTCACCGAGGCCTTCGGCTTTGGACTGCGCGCCCGTCTTCGTCGTCGGCTGCCCGAGGTCGGGGACGACCCTGCTGCGCCTCATGCTCGACAGCCATCCGTCACTGGCGATCCCCGACGAGTCGCACTTCGTCGTCGAGCTCCACGGTCACACCGGGTGGCTCGCGGCGCGGCGTTCTCCCGCTCACACCTTGGAGCGAGTGCTTGATCATGTCAGGTTTGCGCGCTGGGGACTGGATCCGGCGGTCGTACCCCAAATGGCGGCGATCACCGCTCCGTCCTCCTACGCCGAGGTGATGCGGACCGTGTTTGCCGCCTACGCCGCCGCAAATGGCAAGCGGCGCTGGGGAGACAAGTCGTCGCCATACCTCGCCCACATCCCCCTGCTCGCCGAGCTGTTCCCGGGCGCGCAGTTCATCCACATCATTCGGGACGGACGAGAGGTGGCGGCGTCCCTCGCGTCGCAGCGCTGGGGACCTCCGACACCCATCGCCGCCGCGTCGTTGTGGAAGGCTCGAGTGCGGAACGGAATCAGTGCGGGCCGGCAGCGGCCCTCGGGGCAGTACCTAGAGGTCAGGCTCGAGGACCTGATCGCGCAGCCTGAGCGGGTCCTGCGGGGAGTGTGCGAGTTCCTCCACGAGCCGTTTGCCCAGGACATGCTCGAGTACCACCGCACCGGACAGCAGCGGGTCTGGTCCGGTCACCCACACGATCCGGAGTACGTCGACCACGGACACGTATCCTTGCCGCCAACCGCTGGGCTCCGCGATTGGCGAACGGAATCGTCCGCTGCCGAGCAGCGAGCGCTGGAGGCGGCGGCGCAACCTCTGCTCGGCGAGCTGGGGTATGCGGCGGACCGTCCCGCCCTGCGCGCGGTCCTCCGCGTCGAGGCCGATAGCCTGCGGCGGCTGCCGGGCACTCTCAAACGGAAAACGCTATCGCGCACTCGTGGCCTCCGCTTCGAACTGGCCGCTCAGTACGGCCAGGCACGAAGTCGGCGCCTGTCCGGCTCCCGCCGGTGAGTCGTCGGTCGCAGCCGAGGCGAGACCTCCGTGGCGCCCGCGAGCTTGTGGCCGCGCTCCGCGGAACCCGAACCAAGCGCGTCTCGGCAATGGTGCGCGTCCGGAACGAGCAGGAGTTCCTCGCGAGCATCGGCTCGGGCCAGATCACAATCACGTTCGGTGACTCCGGAGAGTCGCACACGGCGACGCTCGATATCAGTGCCGCGAGCATCTACGTCCGCCATTCGTCGGCTACCGCGACGGCGTCGAGCGCTTCCGCGCTCAGCGTGGGCGATCGTGTGTACGCGGTCCTGTCAGTCTCATCCGAGATCGCCAGCGGCGACGTCCGGTCGGGCACGCCGATCCCGGTTTCGAAGCTGTACGACGCGGGCGCGCCAACGCCGCCGACCGGAGGATGAGCCGGGGGCCGGGGGTCCGCGACGAGACTCGCCACTCTGTGGCCCGCTGGGCCGCGCTGAGCGTCGTCTCACTACAGCGCGCCTGCGAAAGCCACGGGCTTCCCGGTAGAGCCGGGAGTCGGTGTTGGCTGCGGTCAGCGTGCAGATCCACGCTGACTGCATGGCCCGCTGGCCGGCGCCTGCTTCGCTTCTGGAAACGAGCTGTCGGCACTCCTGGTCCGGGCTGGTACATCGGTCCTGGCATCCTGGGCGGCGACAGCGGCTGAACCGCCGCTACCCGTGAACGGTGACGTATACGCGAGGTGAGCTGGTCTGTGCGTAGGGGTAGTCGGCTTCGGGCAGGGTGGAAACTGAGAACCAGTAGTGCACGACCCCGCGGCCGGGGGCGAAAGTCCAGGTGGTGAGATAGCGCCCGGTGCGGCTGATGTCCGGTATCCCGACGGTGGAGTAGATGCCTGCCGTCCCGATCCGCAGCCGCAGGAGCTTTCCGGCGGGGATGTTGCCCCCCAGCACCCGACCGCTGATCTGGATCGTGTGGCCCCAGCGCGCGTGGCGGGGACGGATTTTCAGGCTGACCTTGGTGGGAACGATGAGCTCAACCTGTCCGGAGGTTGCCGGCTCGGCTGTGCCCGAACCTGGGTAGACGGCCGCGATCAGCCGCGATGGTCCCGGTGGAACGGCGGCCTGCCAGAGTCCGTTGGAGCTGGTGGTGGCGACCGTGACGACACGCCATCTGTCGAGGCCATTGTCGGTGGCGGTGACGATGTGCACCGGTGCGCCGGCGAGGGCGGTGCCGTCGGTAGTGCCGACCCAGCCGCTGACGGTCGTGGCGTGATCGAAGCGGATCCGCTTCTTTCCGAGCTGCACGGTGTGAGGCAGCAGCACGATCCGCTCGCGCCGGGTGTGGCCGTGGACCCGGACCTTGCGGATCACGACCCTCGGATGACAGCGGACCACGCGCTCCACGTGAGTGCCGGCGCGGCGGTGCACCCGGAACCGTTTGCCGTGGCGGCGGACCGTGACCCAGTGCGCGGGTTTCTTGACGAGCAACCTGACTCGGTGGCAACGCAGTGCGTCCAGGAGGCGTGATCCGAAGGTGATGCCTGAAACTGTGGGCTGGCGGATGCTGAGGTTCCAGCTCTCCAGCGCGGAGCTCGCGGGGTCCAGGTTGGAATCGATCGAGCGGTTCTGGGCATAGCAGCTGACTGAATGCTCGCCGATGCCCTGGACCGGAATCTGAGCGCTGCTTCCGCCGTAGGAGGCGTAGGGCGCGCCGTCGACCGAGCACTGGATATCGGCCACGCCGCTCGGGCCCGCCGAAGCCAAAGCGCCCACGTACTGCGTGCCCGCGGTGGAGAGCGCGTCGGTCGGACCCGACAGATCGAGGTTGACCGGCTCGTTATCGATTGACACCGTCTCGGTGGGTGAGCTGACGTTGGCGGGGCTGGCTGCGTCAGAAGCCGTGAGCAGGAGGTCCAGGGTGCCGTCCGGGTAGTCCGCTGTGTCGATGCTCAAGTTCATCGTCTGTGGCGTCGGGCATTGGGTCCAGCTCGCCTGGTCGTTGAGTGCGGATGGGCCCTGGAACGACTGCCGGTCGACGACCGCGCTCATCCCACATACTCCGGAGTCGTCGGTCGCCTGGAAGCTGAGCGGCCAGACGCCTCGCACCCAGCGGGATGTCTCATACCAGAGGTTTCCGTACCCAAGCGGCGCGATGCTCGGGGGTGTGTTGTCCTCGGCCGTCAGCTGGATCCCGCGAACATCGAGCAGCTGGCCGGTCGGCGCGTAGCATCCGCTGCTCGCTACGCAGGTCGCAAAGAAACCGAAGTAATGACTTCCGTTGAGATCGCTGCGGTTTATACCGACGCCGTAATCCATACCGCCGCAGCAGTTGCCAGCCGGAGTGACGGTTTGCCTTCCCCCTGCCCAGAAGTAGTTTGCAGCGTACCCATCGGTGCTGATATTTGGATCGATCAGTACTTGGTTTAGCGGCGTCAGCGCTCCGGTGATTCCGATCGTTGGCGGCGTCACAGTGTGCCACTGCGCACTTGCGCCAGCTGGCATATGCACATCAGCAATGATCTGGAACGAGCCGCCTTGTGAGCAGCGATTCGCAAGACTGAACTGGCTAGGCCCCGTCGCTCCCCATACGGCACCGTCGACGTCAGTTGCCGTGCCGCCGTCCGCGAAATAGGCGCACGACTTTAGCCAGATCGTTCCAGCATGCGCGGGCATTACAAATGGCCCGAGGAAGACCCCGGCCGACAACCAGAGTCCCGATAGCGTCAGCGCTACTGCGCGAGCCACACAACCCACCGCGAAGGCATCAGCAGATGATGGCCGCGTAGAAGTATTGGGCAAGAGGCTGGCCTTGAGGGCCATAGGTGCGAACCAGGACATTCCATTGGTTCTTCGCCACTTGCAGACTCGCCTCCGCCGAGCCTGCTAGACCCGACTCGGTCGTATTTCCGGCCATCGCAAAGCATCCCCGTTGCGTTGGCGTCGCAACCTTCCACTTTATGAAGTAGAAGCCCGGAATCATTCCTCGGTCCCCGAGGATCACCGTCGGCTTCCCGGTGCCTGCCTGGATCTTTCCGCCTGGAGTCGCTTGTACCCAGGCACGAATGGAGCCGTTGATGTAGTTGCCGTTGAACTTCACCGGCGTGATCGAGCCGTTCCGCAGCTGCTTGCTGCCGATGCTCCCGGCGGGCAGGTTGATCGCCGCATAGCTGGTCCCGCCGAGCGCGACGAACAGCGCGAGGTAGGCGATGGCGTTCTGGCGAAGGTGGTTCAGGACTGGGCGCATCAGGTGTTCTCCTCTCCTGGCGACTAGCCGCTCGGACTGGTGCCGGGACCGATCAGCGACGCGGTGCCGGTCGGTCCAGGCGAGGCGCTGCTGTGAACTGCGCTCTGGGTGTGACTGCTTGCTGTCGCGCGCGGCGGCGAGCTGCTCTCGCTGGTCGGCACGCCCTGCGCTGGAACGGGGCTGCCGGACACGCCTGACAAGCTCGCGACGATCGCCTGCTGGACCGGTGCGCCCGGCTGCGACGCCGTGTGCCTGAGCGGTTTGGACGCGCGGTGGATCTCGGCGCGCCGGCTGCGCCGGCGTCGACTCACGGGAGTTTGGTTGGCGGTGCGCCTCGTGCTCGCCGCCGGCGACGGCTTCGACGACGGCGCGTCGATTGAGGCGGGGAGCGTCGCGACGGCCCTGGAGCGATCTTTCTTGGGGTTCGCCGACGGCCCCGACTCCGCAACGGACACAATCAGCGCGAGGCCCGCGACCACGCCGACTGCCGCCGTTGCGCGCCCCCGCCGGCGCAGGCGGGGTGTGTTTCGCTGCGCACGCTGCAGCGCGCGAGGGAAGGGTCGGTGGAGGCTCGGCCGCCGGTGGGTCGTCCGGTCGCTGTGCGCGTGCCGCGCCTCAGGCATCGCATGGCCAGTGGGCGCTTGCAGCGCGTCCTGGACCGCGGCTGAATCCTCACCCCAGAAGTCGTCCGCACCGGGGGGAATCAGATCCGCGGCGGCGTAAGGCGGCGAGGCGGATGAGGCCGAGCCAGCCGAGGGCCCGAATGGCACCAGATCCTCGATCGGGCCGATCCACTCCCGAGGCAGCCGAACGACGTTGCTCTGGGCCTGCTCATCGCCCCCGCCGTCTTCGGTTCGCCGATCGTCCGTTGTCACGGCTTTGCAGACCTTTCATGTTCGACACCCTGGATACGTCCCCGGTGAGCGCTAGAGTCTACACTCTGAATTGGTTCCAGTTTGCCTCAATTAGAAAAGAAGCCCATGGGACACGCTGATTCTGGAGAGTCGTATTTGACCGTCGCCGAGGTCGCTGAGACGCTGAAGCTCAATCAGCAGACGGTTCGCAACTGGATTGATCAGGGCTCGCTGCCGGCTCTCCGGGTCGGCAGGCGGGTGCGGATCAAACGCTCGGACTTCGAGCGTGTGCTAGCGGAGAGCTACAACACCGGCAATGGCCCGGCCTCGCGTCGGGAAGGCCCCAGCGCCGAGGACTTCTGGGGCGGTGAGCCTGTCGGTCTGGCCGATCCCGACCCGCAGAGCAGCCCGTGAGCTTCGCGGACGACCTCGATCGCCAGCGCGCGCAGATCATGCGCGCGGTTCGCCATGCTCGCGATGCGTGGGCGGACGCGATGCGCGCGCATAAGCTCGCGCCGCCGGACGCCGGCTTTGCCACCCGTTTGCGTGCTCTGGCCGAGGCGGCGGCCACCGAGCAGGTCACCTGGGAGCATGCGCACGCCGCTGGGCTGATGTGGCGTCCCGTGCCGGGGGCCGAGAACGCGCTGCCCCCCTACGAGTTGCGGGCCGGGACCGGTCGGCGCGGGCCCGCTGATCTTTGGCAAGGCTTCGATGCCGCGGTGGCGACGCTAAACCGCGCGATCACCGGCTCAAACGCGGCTGAGGTCGCCGACGCGTTCGGCGAGATCGCCCAGAGCGCCGGCGCGCTGGCCGACGAGGTGGCGCGTGAGGACGAGACTTCAGCGCGTGGGCAGGCCCGGGTCGGCGCTCGCGGGGCTGCCTGAAGCCCGGGTCTCATCTGCGTCCGGGTCGGGGTCCGGGTCCCGGGTGGGGGCTCCGGGCCCGGGAACAAAAGCAGATTGTGACCAAATGTTTACGGCCCCTGAAGGCGGAGGTGCCAGCCTCGATCTCAAACCAAATGAGACGGAGGGGACGATGCCACAGATCATGGTGACGGCTAACGAGCCGACCGAAGACAACGAGCAGCCGGTGATGCTGCGTGAGCGGGTCAGCGCGGAGGACTTTCAATCAGACCACTTCCAGGCCCAGCTCGTGCAGCGGCTGGGATGGGCAGTGGCTGACGCGGCCGAGGTCGAGCGGGCGCCGAGCCGGCGTTAGCTTGGCGAGGGCTGAGCTTTGCGCTCGGCGAGCGTTGTGACGACGGCCTCGTAGACGCCGGCCCCGTAACTCTCGTCGGCGATCCTCACCACGTGGCGCCCGGCGATGTCAGAGCTCAGCGTTGGATCGCGGTCAAGCGCGTTGGCGACCAGCCAGAAGGTGCCCACGACCGCCGCCGCGTCCATGTCCTCACGCGAGTCGCCGACTGCGATGCATTCGTCGGCGTTGTAGCCGCGCGCCTGCATGTGCGTGGCCACCGCTCGCGCCTTCGATGCCGAGGCTGGGATCAGGTGATAGGCCCGCACGATAGGGAGCCCGCCCATCTGCTCGGCGTGCGCGCGTACGACACCGTTGTCGACCAGACGCAGCGACTCAAAGCCCGCGGCGTCCAGCGTCGCGCGGGCATCATCGAGGTCCACGGCGCCGCGGAACAGGTGTGAGACCTCGCGGTCGTTGGACCACGGCGTGTGGTACTCGAGCTGCCCGCGGTAGCGCTCCAACAGCAGCCCTGGAGCTCCACTGGCCTCGATCTGCTCAAAGATCGAGCCGAGTGTCGTGGAGGGCACCAGGCCGTCGGTCAGCCACTCCAGCTCGTTGTCGAGCACGAGCCCGCATCCCAGCTCGAAGATGTAGGACGAGGAGCCGATCAGCCGTGCGCTCTCGAACACGCTCCCCTGGCGGCGACCCGAGTAGAGGACGACCTCCACTTCGGCCCGCCAGCAGGCTTCCAGTGCGCGGATGCTCAGGGCGCTGAACCCTCCGTCCGCACCCCGCAGCAGGGAGGCATTGGGCCCTAGCAGCGTTCCGTCAAGATCAACGTAGAGACAGCGCATGGCGCGCGCGACCGTAGCATCAGCGGAGCGCCATCAGCCGCCCCCTGGACGCCCGCCATACTGAGCGCAGGTGAAGGTCGCTGACGAAACCGAGCCCTGGGAGGGCCTGCTGGCCGACGGCCGCTCGGACGAGCGGCTCGTGCACGACGACCTCTATGCGGGCCGCGCAGGGGTACTGGTACCGGTGCCCGACGAGCTCAATTTCACGGTCAGGACGGCGCTCGAACAGGCCGGGATAACCCAGCTCTATGCCCATCAGGTTGAGGCCCTACATGCGGCGTTCGATGCGCCGACGATCATCACCACCGGGACGGCGTCGGGCAAGTCGCTGTGCTTCCAGCTGCCCACGCTGGAGGTGCTGACCTCGGATAGGAGTGCGCGCGCCCTGTATCTGTATCCGACCAAGGCGCTCGCCCAGGATCAGGCCCGGGCACTGCACAGGTTTGGCCTGCACAAGGCGATCCGCCCCGCGATCTACGACGGTGACACGCCGCGCGGCGAGCGCGCGGCGATCCGCAAACGCAGCAACCTGATCCTGACCAATCCCGACATGCTGCACGTCGGGATCCTGCCCCACCATCATGCCTGGGGTGATCTGTTCGCCAACCTCGCATTCGTGGTCGTCGACGAGGCGCACGTGTATCGCGGCGTGTTCGGATCACATGTTGGCAACGTCCTGAGAAGGCTCAGACGGGCCGCCGCGATCCACGGCACCGAGCCCCGGTTCCTGCTCGCCAGCGCGACGATCGCCAACCCGGTTGAGCTCGCCGAGCGCCTCACGGGCCTGGAGGATTTCAGCCTGATCGATCGCGACACGGCGCCCAAGCCGGCGCGTCGCGTGGCGATGTGGAACCCGCCGCTGCTCGATGAGCAGCTCGGCGTCCGCGCCTCAGCGCTGTACGAGGCGGCCGAGGTGTTCTCGGCGCTGATCTCCCGCGGCGCGCGGACGATCTGCTTCATGAAGTCACGTAAGGGGGTGGAGCTGATCCTCCGCCATGCCGTGGACCGGCTGGAGCCTGAACTGGCCGGGCGCGTTGCTCCTTACCGTGCCGGCTACACATCGGCCCAGCGCCACGAGATCGAGCGGCGGCTCACGAACGGCGAGTTGCTGGGCGTCGTATGCACCGACGCGCTGGAGCTGGGAATTGATATCGGCGAGCTCGACGCGGCCGTCTGCGTCACGTTTCCCGGCACCGTGGCCAGTCTGCGGCAGATGTGGGGCCGGGCCGGACGCCGCGGCCGCGGGCTGGCGGTTTACATCGCCGGCGAGGATGCGCTGGACCAGTTCTTCTGTCGGCACCCGACGGAGTTCCTCAGTCGCCCCGTGGAGGCCGCGATCTTGGATCCAGCAAGTCCCGAGATCTACGCCGAGCACCTGGTGTGCGCCGCTCACGAGGCGCCGCTGAGCCAGGCCGACGCGCCGATCTTCGGCGAGCAGTGGCGTGACGTCGCCCAGGAACTAGCCCAAGCCGGCTTCCTGCGTGAGCGGGCGACCGGCTTCGTTCCCAAGCGACCCGACGACTACCCGGCGGCGCGTGTGGCGCTGCGATCGGCTTCGGCTGACAGCTTTGCGCTGATCGACTCCAGCTCCGGCGAGGTCCTGGGCGCGATCGAGGCTGCCCGGGCGTACTCGACCGTCCACGAGGGTGCCGTGTATCTGCACCTGGGACGCTCCTATCTCGTCCTCGATCTGGATCTCGGCGGCCGTCGCGTGCTGTTGGAGCCGTTCAACGGTGACTACTTCACCCAGGCCAGGCGTGAGAGCATGACCTACATCGAGCGTCTGGAGGACCGGCGCTCCACACACGGTGTGACACTCTCGTTCGGATCGGTCGTGTATTCCGAGACGGTGCTCGGCTACCAGCGCAAGGGGCTTACCGACCAGCAGGTGATCGACTTCCAGACGCTCGACTTGCCGACGGTCGAGTTTCCAACGCGGGCGCTCTGGTACGAGCTTGACGAGCTGATCGCGGCCGAGCGGTTTCCCTCGGAGGTGTTGCTGGGCGCGCTGCACGCGCTCGAGCATGGCCAGATCGCCGTGCTCCCGTTGATCGCGATGTGCGACAGGTGGGACATCGGCGGGCTTTCGACCAACGCCCACCCCCAGACGGGAGGTCCGACGATCTTCATCTATGACGGTCACCCTGGCGGGGTCGGGCTCACGCGCCGAGGCTATGACCAGTTCGGACGGCTGGTCGGCGACGCTCAGCGGCTGATCTCCGAATGTGGGTGCCGGTCCGGCTGTCCCTCCTGCGTCCAGTCGCCAAAGTGCGGCAACCTCAACGAGCCGCTCTCCAAGCCCGGCGCGCTTGAGCTCTTGCGCCGCATGACGGACTAGGTCCGCCAGCCGTCGTTTGCCACCGGGGCGGCCCGGCGCGACCGACCAGTTCCCGGCCCACTGACCCGAACCCGCATTGCGTCAGTGAAGATCCTTCGGTCGCACCAGTCCGATGAGCTCGACGATGCCGGGGGCCAGCTGCCGCCACGCGCAGTCGAAGCTGAGCGTCGCCAGCGCGGCGGTTGGGAATTTATGCCGGACTGCCTGCAGGTCGGCCTCGCTCTCGGAACTCGGCGCGCAACCGGCCAGGCGCAACACGAGGATCTGCAGCGCCGGGTTGTGCCCGACGACCATCGCCGAGCCGGTCTGGTCGGGTATTTGCCACAGCCGTGCGAGCAGCTGATCGACGTTGGCCGAGTAGAGCTCGGGCTCGATCGAGATCCGCGCGTCGAGGCCGATGCCCTCCGCCGTCTCACGGGCGCGGCGGGCCGAGGAGCAGAGGACGAGCTCTGGCTGGATGCCGTCGGCCTTGACGTGTCTGGCCAGCGCGAGGACTGCGCGGCGTCCCCGTGGCGCCAGTGGTCGGTCGTGATCGTAGAGTCCCGGCTCGTCCCAGCTGGACTTGGCGTGACGCAGCACATAGAGCTGCCTAAGAGCGGGCATCGGGTACGGCGATTGTGGCGTGCCGACCGGCGGCGAGGCATCAGCGCGCGTCTTACATCCTTCTTACATACCGGCCGTGAGGTTTGCTCCCTGATCCGCGTCTTTAGGGCATCCAACCAAGGAGGTCCCTCAGGATGAGGTTTCAGCGCAGTACCGTCGCGGTTGCGGCGTCGATCATCTCGCTCGCCGGCGGGGGCGAGGTCGCCTATGCGTGCGCAGGCGAATCCGGCGATCCAGGGACGTGGACCGGTACGACCACCACGGCCGCTGGCACGACCACGACCGGCACCACCACGACCGGCACCACCACGACCGCGACGACTACCGATCCGACCACTACCTCGGCGACGACCAACTCGGTGCGCCGTTCACACAGCAGCGAAAGTCGCGCTGGCGCTGGCGACGCCACGCGTAGTGGCGCTGACCGGGGCATGAGCGGGCGCTAGCCGCCCGTTTCCGGCGGGTCACAGCAGGCGAGAGGGGGGCCCCTGCCCTCTCGCCCCTTGCCCCCGATCGCCGCCGAACGTCCTCGCTCAGGCGCGGCGCCGATCACGAAAGGCGATCCAGCCGCTAGCATCGCGCGGCCAAGGGCGAGATAGCTCAGCTGGTAGAGCACACGACTGAAAATCGTGGTGTCCCCGGTTCGAGTCCGGGTCTCGCCACCTTCCAAAGCTCCTGTAAAGCGGCCGCTTTTACCTCGGTGCGCACGCACTGAGCGGACGGTTTTTTGGGCCCGTAAACGCCGCTTTCGGCATTTACGGGCCCAATTGAGCAGACAACAACGTCCAACTTGGACGCTGCAGACGCTTCTTGAGGCACTCGGTCGGGCTTCGGAGCCGTCCGCGTTGGCGGCAGCTTCCCGGTTTAGCGTCCCCGTGTGGAGGACGACCGCGGGCGATCTCGCCGACGACGTCTCGCCGGATTGCCCACCCGCATTCGCGACTCACGACGACTTCGCGCAGCCGCGACGTTTGCATCGCACCCAGGAGGTCGCCGGTTCGAGCCCGGCTAGCTCCATCCGTACAGAAGACCTGCAATTCCGGCCTTATCTGGCTTGCTGTACCGTCGAAGCGCAGCCTCGCAACCGGGACGTAGGGTGCAGCAGGGGTGCATCAGGATCTGAGCCGGTCCCGCGGGGGCCTCCGTGACGGCGCCCTTGAAATGCGAAGCGCCGGACGGCAACCCGGCGTTCCGTAGACAAACGACGTCGATAAGAGCAAGAGCAAGTCTAGCGGCCCGAAGGACGGACCTCCAAAGCCGGTGGGTCTGCGCTGCTCGGCCCGGCATTGCTCGCGCGTACTCCAGCCTGGCGAGTCTGGAGCGTGGCGGGGTAGTGCCGCGATGAGCCGCCAGGCGATCGCTGCTGCGCTGGCGCGCCAGGATCTGTGTGCGGGTGAGCGGCTGGTTGCGTTCTCGCTGGCGAGCTTCGCTGACCGGGAGAATCGGGCGTGGCCGGGGGCGGCGGTGGCCGCGGCGCGGGCGGGGCTCGGCAAGAGCCGCTACCTGCAGGCTCGTGAGCAGCTCGTGCGGGGTGGTGTGGTGACCGTCGCGGATGCTGCAACTGGACGCGGGCGCGCGAGCACGCTCGCGTTGACGTTCGCGGACGCGGGCCCGTGGTGGGACGGTGAGATCAACGCGGAGCTGTTTGAGGCGGTGCTCGGCTACAGCAACGCGCGTGGCCCTGCGCGGCTGCTGTTGGCTGCGATGGCAGCTCTGTCGGACACGAACCGTGTGGTCGAGGAGTTGACGACCGAGCAGTTGTGCATGGCGGCCGGGGTCGCTGACAGGACCTACCGGCGCGCCCGACGGGCGCTACTCGCGTCGGGGGAGCTGATCCTGCTCAGCGGTGTCGGCGGGCGCGGGCAAGCGAACCGGTGGCAGATCCCTGACCCGCGAGCTCTCGCCGGGGCAGCAACACGGAGCTCGGTCGCCCGTCGTGTGGCGCCTCCGGCCGGCGTGAGGCCGCTGGTCGCCGCAGTTGCCGTGGTAGGTGTGGCCGAATTCCGCACGAGCCACGAGCCGGCCATCAGTGGCGTCGCCGAGAGCAACGGTCGCGCCGGGGTCGTCGCCGTGGGAAAGGGCGGTCAGGATCAGACCCTTTCACACCGGAACGGTCCGACCCTGACCGGGGTTTCTGGCCTAAAGGCAATACCGTTTCCTTAGGCTGCTAGGACGGTGATGGCGTCGCCGGGTGGCGTGGT
>OCZT010003182.1_pt1 | contig 16885 bp, 13 predicted proteins | sample 1539031 | NCBI WGS metagenome assembly OCZT01 (sample SAMEA3539308, study PRJEB22396) | soil metagenome | biome: tundra; feature: field; material: soil | place: USA | collected 2010-05 | depth 0.15 m | reverse complement strand
AAGGCGAGCCGTTTCGCCTCGAGGCCCGGCTGAAGAACGACGGCGACCTCACCGTCGACATCGTGAAGATCGAGGAGCTCGGGGCGTCCGGCTGGCGGCTGATCCAGGAAATCCCGAGGAAGCAGACTGTCGACGTGGCCGCGGCGTTCACGGTCTATCGATTCGAGGGCTCGGTCGCGCCGGGCAAACGACTCGAGAAGACGATCCGGGTCATCGAGGACGAGGGAAGCGCCTGGACGGCTCAGGTCCGGGTCAGCGCCTGCGAGTAATGGCGATCGCTTCCCCTACGCGATGGTCCTTTCGAGATAGGCGATCGCGGCGGCCTCGGTGTCGAACATCCGGTTCTTGAAGAGCGAATCGAGCCTGCTGAGCGCGAAGGTCTCCCGGATCTTGGGGAGCAGGCCCGCCAGGGCGAGCTTTCCTCCGTGCTGCGCGAGGTGCGAGCTCACCTGGGCGAGGACGCCCAGCCCCGCGTGGTCGACATAGAAGAGATGCGACAGGACGAGGACGATGTACCGCTCGCCGGCATCGGTCGCCCCGGCCAGCTTCTCGGACACGAGCTGGTAGCTGGCGACATCGATCCGGCCCTCGAGGTCGGCGACGAGGACCGCGCCGTTCCTCCCGCCGCGGCGGAAGGTGATTCGGAACGGGAGGATGATGGATTCTGGGACGTCGGGAGTCCCGCCGACTGGGGACGAGGGCTTCGCATGCTCGACGCGGAGGATGAGCACGCGGCCGAGGGAGAACTGGTCGTCCATGCGGATTACCCGCTCGGTGATCCGCTCCTGGTTCACGAAGGTGCCGTTCGTGCTCTCGAGGTCCTTGAGGAGCCAGGAGTCGTCCCCGACGCGCGTCAAGGAGGCGTGATGCCGGGAGACGCTCGTGAGGTCCAGGCGGACGGCCGAAGATGGGTCCCGTCCGATCTGCACGCTGGCCTTGTCGAGCGGGAATGCCCGGTCGAGGAGTCCATCGGGGCCTTTCACGACGCGGAGAGTCGGCATCCAAGACCGATCGAGCCGGGTCGTTTCGCCGACGGCCGGCGATGTCGCGGCGCGAGTCCGGGAAGGAAGGGGGTTCGGCGGCGCGGCCCGCGGGCCAGATGCGCTCATGTCCCTTGCCGTGGTGTCGATCTGAATCTCGGATGGACCTGGAAATGCCGCGGAGACTGCCTGCGTCCGCCGAGGGGCAGTATTTTGCGGCGGAACGCCCGTTCGCTCGCGGGGGGCGTCATGGGGTGCCCCCGGGACTGTGTGCCCCATTCCGAGGGACATCATCCTCGTCATCCGCACCTCGTCCACGAACTGCAGCGCGACGCGTAGCTGGAACGGTGGGATCGCGACCGTCGCCCCCATTCCCAGCCACTCGACCGACACGCGGCGGGCGCCCACCCAGCAGCCGTTGCGGCTCCTGTCAGTCAGGAGAAGGCCGTCTCGGGACAGAGATAGGATGGCGTGCTCGCCGCTCACGAATGGATCGTCGAGGACGACGTCGTTGTGCGGCAGCGCCCCGATCGTCACTGGTAGGTGGTCGAACTGCAACGAGAGCAGGTGGGACTCTTCCCTCCAGACCTCGATGGTGACCGTGCTGCTCAAGCGGCCGACGCTCCTTTGCCCGAAGTCTCTTCGTGAGGCCTCATCGCGCGCCCATCGGATTCTGCGCTCGCGCCGGGGGCACCCAACCCGTTCGGATGTGAATGGAGCCGTAGTGTTGGGGGAAGGCGCGGAGTCGGAAGAAGAGGCAGAGCTGGTGATACCCGAAGGGCTCGAGAAACGCTGCTAGAAGGAGGCCCAGGCGGTCGCCGATCCGCGCGAAGTGGTCGAAGGCGAGGGAGTCGACGAGGAGGGCCGAGATGGAAACCAGGACCGACAACGTCGTGGCGGCAATGAAGAATGGGATGACGGCCGACAGGGAGAGCATCCCGAACGCCCAGGCGACGGGGAGGAGGAGCCATCCTCCCAGCTCGAAGAACGGGGAGAGGAGCTCGAACAGGACGAAGTAGGGGACCGCGAACAGGCCGACCCATCCGAAACGGGGGTTCAGGAAGAGATCGCGGTGGAGCCTGAGCGACGTGAGGAGTCCCTGGTGCCACCGGGTGCGCTGGCGCCCCAGCTCCCCGACCTTCGTCGGTGCCTCGGTGAAGAGGACGGCGTCCGCGATCGAGATGATGCGGAACGGCCGCTTCACCTGACGAAGGTGGCGCTGCGCGCGTACGACGAGCTCCATGTCCTCGCCGATCGCATAGGCCTGGTAGCCCCCCAGCTCGAGGAGGAGGGAGCGCTGGAAGAGTCCGAAGGCTCCCGAGATGATCAGCTGAGCGTTCAGCGGGTTGAAGAAGAGTCGCCCGAGGGTGAAGGCCCTCGAGTACTCCAGGGCCTGGAAAAGGACAAGGAGGCTCTTCTGGAGGCCGGGGACGACGCGTCCCGTCTCGGTGACGGAGCAGCCGTTCAGCAGGCGGATCGTCCCGCTCGTCGCCACCGTGGTCGGGTCCTCGACGAAAGGGCGGGCGAGGTGCAGGAGCGAGTCGGGGTCGACCAGGACGTCGGCGTCGATGGCGCAGACGAGGGGCCGGGAGGCGAAGTCGATACCGGCGTTGAGGGCGTCGGCCTTCCCCCCGTTGCGCTTGTCGATGACGACGAGGCGCGGTTCGAGCGGGCTCCGGTAAACCGCGCGGATCGGTGCGGTCGGGAGGGATGCCCGCGGAAGCTTGTTCGAAGGGAGCAGTTCCCAGTCAACCAGGAGCGTCGCGATCGTCCCATCCTTGGATCCGTCGTTGACGACGATGATCTCGAGGTCGGGATATCGGGCGGCCGCCAGCGAACGGATCGTGCGGGTGATCCCCTTCTCCTCGTTGTAGGCCGGCACGATCACCGAGATGCCGGGCATCGCCCCAGAGTGGAGGAGGGCCTCGGTTACGCCTGGTACGGCGCACGCCCTTTGACGCCGGAGCTCGATTGCCGCCAGGAGGACCATCGCGAGCGAGACCGTGTAGTAGCCCACCACATAGACGGTGGCGACCCAGGTGAAGGCGAGGAATGCCTGCTTCATTGGCAGATGGGCCGGGGATTGCATACCCGGCGGGTAATCGAAGCAAGAGCGATGGCGACGATCGCGGAGATCATGTTTCTACCCGTCCGGGGAAAAGGATAGCACCTGTCGAGGGACCGTTCCGCGACGCGCTCTACGCTCGCCTCGAGCATGGGCGCCCCGTTCCGACACCCCGGGCTCGGCGCATAGAATACGGCGACTTCCAGATCGTGGATCCGATGTCTAACTCGTTGAGAAGCGGAATGTCCCTGGGGCGCTACGTCCTCCAGAAGCCGATCGGTGTAGGGGGAACGGCGGAGGTCTGGGAAGCGCGGGACGAGATCCTTCGCAGGCTCGTCGCGGTGAAGGTGATCCTGCCGGGAATCGCGCCGAAGCCGCAGAACGTCGACCGGTTCTTTCGCGAGGCCCGAGTCGTGGCCCTTCTCGATCATCCCCACATCGTCAAGATCTTCGACCTCGGGAACGTGGGATCGCGCCCCTACCTCGTGACACAGTACATGGATCGAGGGCGCCTGTCGGATCGCCTGATTGGCATGGTTTCGAAGGGCGACGCCCTGAGATGGCTGGTGTCTCTTGCGTCCGCACTCGACTACGCCCACGGCAACGGTGTCGTGCATCGGGATGTCAAGCCCGGTAACATCCTTTTCGATTCATCTGACCGGCCGTGTCTCGCGGACTTCGGCCTCGCACGGAATCTCGAGGATTCGGTTTCGCTCACCTCGACCGGAATCGTCCTCGGGACGCCGTGTTTCATGTCGCCGGAACAGGCGATGGGACACCGGGTGGGCCCATCAAGCGATCAGTACTCTCTCGGCATCGTCGCGTACCACCTCCTGACAGGGGCGCTTCCCTTCGAAAGGCTCGCAACGCCGGCTCTCCTCTACAAGATCATTTACGAGCCCCCGCCTCTGCCATCGGCCATGAACGCCGCGTTAGGGCTTGAAGTGGACGAAGTTTTCACAAGGGTTCTCGACAAGGACCCCGCAAAGCGATATGGGAGTTGTAGTTCATTTGTCGGTGCGCTGGCGCGGATTCTCGCCGCTCCCGGTTCGAAAACGGGATCGCAGGACGAAATCGCGGAAGGTACGGTCGAGGAGACGGACCAGATGACCGCGAGTATCGGCCGGCGCCCGGACGGCGCACCTCCGGCTACGCCAGAAGATGTCTCGACAGAACTCGGCGTGCTGAGGTCCATCGAGCTGGACGCACCGCCACGAAGTCCTCCAATCCATCCGTGGCGCCGTCGGGCAATGGCTGGGTTGCCGTACCTGGTCGCAGTCCTGCCGCTAGCCGGCGCTGCCGGGCTCTTGTGGAGGTCTTTCAGAGAGGAGACCAGGAGCTCACCGGCGGCTCCCGTCTCCAGGTCGTCCCCTTCGTACCACTCGACACCGTTGGCGAAGGATGAGGCGACGAACGTTCTGCCCATAGTGGGGGAGCGGCAGGAGCAGCGCCAGCCGGAACCTGCTCGAGAGCCATTGCTGCGAAAGGCGATCGCATCGCCAGCCCGAGGGCCGACGATCCAGTGGGTCACCCTTCCAGCCGCCACGTTCCACATGGGGTGTACGGCCGGCGATCTCGAGTGCCTGGGGAGAGAGATTCCGGCACGGGAAGTCACCATCGGCGTGGGTCTCCAGATCGCTGCCACGGAGACGACGAATGCGCAGTACCAGGAGTGCGTGCGGGCGGGGGCATGCAGAGCGCCTGTCCAGAGAGCCGTATACGATGACCCGGCAAAGGTGAACCACCCCGTCGTCTTCGTGTCGTGGGAAGACGCGGACGCTTTCTCCCGCTGGGTGGGTGGACGATTGCCGACCGAGGCTGAATGGGAATACTCGGCGCGGGGAGGGAGGGGAGGACAGATCTATCCGTGGGGAAGCTCGATCAGTCACGAACAGGCGAACTACAAGGGTGTCGGAGGCAGGGACAGGTGGGAGGGAACTGCTCCCGTTGCGTCCTTTCAGTCCAACGGGTTCGGGCTATATGACATGGCAGGCAACATCAAGGAGTGGTGTGCGGACCGGTCCGGTCCTTATCCGACGACCGCGCAGTTCGACGGGCGCTCGATGGGCGGGATTTCGGGGGGCGGTCGGTTGACGCGCGGTGGGTCGTGGGGCGCTCTTCCGCGGGAGCTCCGAGCTTCGGCCCGGTCATGGGAGAGCGGCCCGAGTAGATTCACCGGCTTCAGGGTGGTCCGGGAATCGGCGACCAGGCCAGGTTCGAGAGCCGACGGGGCCGGCAGCAACAAGCGGATTCGAATGGCATCCGAAGCTGGTCAGGGAAGCGGAGCTCGAGATCCGGAAGTCGCCGGGATGGCCGGCTCGACCTCCCAGAGTCTCGAAGCAGTCGGAAAGGGAGCGCGGTCGGAGGCCGTGCAATGGGTGAAGATCCCGTCGGGTAACTTCAGGATGGGCTGTACCGCGTCCGACATGAGCTGCGAGTCGTCGGAGGTACCGCGCCACCGGGTTGTTATCTCGAAGCTGTTCTCGATGGCCGCGACCGAGACGACGAACAGGCAGTACCGCACCTGTGTCGATGCCGGATTCTGCTCTCCGCCTGAGAACCGACGGGCGTATTCCGACGCGGAAATGGCGGACCACCCGGTCGTTTCCGTCTCATGGGAGCACGCCGTTCAATATTGCAGCTATCTCGGTGGGAGGCTCCCCACCGAGGCCGAATGGGAGTATGCGGCGCGGGGAGGCCTTCCGGCAGCCCGGTATCCGAGTGGAAACGAGATCACTCATGACAATGCGAACTTCGACGGCACAGGAGGGCGCGACGTCTGGTACGAGACGAGCCCCGCCGCATCCTTCCCGCCCAACGGGTTCGGGTTGTTCGACATGGCCGGAAATGTCTGGGAGCTCTGCGCGGACCGGTTTGACGCCTCGTTCTATGCGCACTCGCCGCCGCAGGATCCAGGGGGACCTGGCAACGGGAAGGATGTCGTCATTCGAGGGGGTGGATGGGGACCGTTTCCGATGGTTCAGCTGCGTGTCTCCCAGCGCTCTTCGATGCCACGTCTGGCCCGATCGAAGTACGTGGGGTTTCGTTGCGCGAAGGACTATGGCCGCTGATAGAACCCTGGTGGCTGTCAGGGGTCGCCGTCTGAGACTGCCTGCGTACTCGGACGCGTGAAGCAGCCCTTTTACGGCCGGAGCACTGGGAGCGCGTATCCTCTGAAGGGCGTGAACCCCGATCACGCCGGCTGTGAGGGCCAAGTGATGATTCCCGCGGATCTCCGACGAGGGGGAGATCCTGGTCCGCGGCTCGACGGTGATGAAGGGGTACTACTAAAAGCCCCGCGAGACCGCGGAGGCGTTCGTAAACGGCTGGTTCCGGACCGGCGACGCAGGGCTGATGGACGCCGAGGGAAACCTTCGGATCACCGAGCGGATCAAGGACCTGATCAAGACCTCCGGAGGCAAGTACGTCGCGCCGCAGCAGATCGAGTCGGCGATCGGCGCGGACCATTTCGTCGACCAGATCGCCGTGATCGGGGAGGGGTCGCAGGCGTTCACGCCGTTCGAGCGGATCATCCGGTTCACTCTCCTCCCCGAGCCGCTCTCGATCGAACGCGGCGAGATGACGCCGACGATGAAGGTCCGCCGGCGCGCTGCCGCCGAGCACTACCATGACGAGGTGAAGCGGAGGTACGGAGGCCCGTCCGCCTCTCAGGCCCGATCGTCCGGGCCGCTCTCGCTCTTTCTCAGCCGCACCAGGACCTCTTCGAGCAGCGCCCGGTTGATCGAGATCAGGTCGGCGAGGAGGCCGGTCAGGAAGGAGATCGTCGCGGCGAGGAAGAGGACGGCCGCGAGCAGCAGCGACTGGATGTGTCCCGCCGGGTTCTGGTTCGCCGCCACGAACCAGAGGTAGCGCCCGACGAGGAGCATCCCACCCCCGAAGAGGAGCGCCGCCAGGCCGAAGAAGACCGGCAGGGGCTTGTAAAGGGCAGTCATTCGGAGGATGTTGGCGCCCTGGATCAGGACGTAGTCCGAGGTCCTGCGGAAGAGGCGTGAGGGCCTCACCGGCGAGTTCGTGCCGACCTTCACCGACGCGACCGCCATCTCCTTGGTCCCGGCCTGGATCAACGTCTCGATCGTGTACGTCATCTTCGAGAAGACGTTCAGGCGGAGGGCCGCCTCGCGGGTGAGGGCGCGGAAGCCGGACGTGGCGTCGGGAACGTCGGCCCCGGAAGCCCGCCGGACCGCCCAGCTGCCGAGACGTTGCATCCAGCGCTTGCTCATGGAAAAGTCGGGTTTCGTAGCGACGCCGCGGTCGCCGACGACGAACTCGGCCTCTCCGGCCAGGATCGGGGCGACCAGCTTGCCGACGTCGTCGGCGGCGTACTGCCGATCGGCGTCGGTCGAGACGATGACGTCGGCGCCGAGCCGGAGGCAGGCGTCGAGCCCCGCCCTCCACGCGGCGGCCAGCCCCTGGTGGATCGGCAGCCGGACGACGTGGTCGGCCCCGGCGGCCCGGGCCTCCCGGGAGGTCGCGTCCGTCGACCCGTCGTCGATGACGAGAATCTCGACCGAGTCGAACCCATCGACGGTCCGCGGCAGCTCCCGCACCGCGGCGGCGATCTGCGCCTCCTCGTTCCAGGCAGGGATCTGGATGAAGAGCTTCAAGTGGATCGAGAATAGCCGAAAGCTCGATCGCTTGACGTCATTCGGGGGTGCCGGTATCCTCCACCGCCCCGGACGCTTAGGCCGGGGAGTGCTCTTTGGACAATCTGATTCCGGGTCGAGGGTGGGGTCTTTCAAGTCTCCCGTTTAGCCATGTCTCCTGTTTGGCTGCGGGACCCCTGCCGGTAGCCCTGGGAAGCGGAAACGATGATTGCAGGCGCGTAGCTCAGTGGGAGAGCACTACCTTGACACGGTAGGGGTCAGCAGTTCGATCCTGCTCGCGCCTACCATTCCGTTCCGCCTTCCCCTTAAGGTCGCCGTCGCCGCACCTTCAGGCGCTTAGCTCAGCCGGTAGAGCACTTCCTTCACACGGAAGGGGTCAGCGGTTCGAGTCCGCTAGCGCCTACCATCCTCTCCGCCTCTCGCCCCAGAAAACAGATTTCGATTCGAATGCCTCGGGCCGTCCCGGGGTGCGGTAGGTCTGACAGAAAGGAAAGAGAGAGAGATGTCCGAGGCAGTCCCAGGCGACGTCGTCCGTTTGACGCTCCCCGACCGTTCCGTGCGCGAGGTCCCCACGGGGACGACCGGCGCCACCGTCGCGGCGTCGATCGGCGCCCGTCTGGCCAAGGACGCCCTCGCCGTCAAGCTGGACGGGGTGGTCCTCGACCTGTCGAGACCGCTCACCAAATCAGGCTCGTTCGAGGTGGTGACGCCGAAGCACCCGAACGCCCTGGAGCTCTACCGGCACTCCACGGCCCACCTGACGGCCAACGCCGTCAAGCGCCTCTTCCCGAACGTGAAGATCGGGATCGGGCCGGCCATCGAGAACGGCTATTACTACGACTTCGATCCGGGCCGGCCCTTCACGCCCGAGGACCTCGAGCGGATCGAGGCCGAGATGAAGAAGATCGTGGCCGAGGACAACCCAGTCGAGCGGCTGGAGATGCCGAAGGCCGAGGCGATCAAGATCTTCGGGGCGCAGGGGGACCATCTGAAGGTCGAGATCGTCGGCGACATTCCCGACGACGACACGGTCTCCTGCTATCGGCAGAAGGATTTCGTCGACCTCTGCCGCGGGCCGCACGTCCCGTCCACGGGGAAGCTCGGCATCTTCAAGCTGACGCACTCCGCCGGCGCCTACTGGAAGGGCGACGAGCGGAACCCGATGCTCCAGCGGATTTACGGTGCGTCGTTCCTCACGCAGAAGGAGCTCGACGAGCACGTTCACCGGCTCGAGCAGGCGAGAGCGCGGGACCACCGGAAGCTCGGGAAGGAGCTGGGCCTCTTCCTGTTCCACCCATGGGCGCCCGCCTCGCCGTTCTTCCTGCCGAAGGGGGCGACGGTCTACAACATCCTCGTCTCGTACATGCGCGAGCTGTACGTGAAGTACGGTTACCAAGAAGTGGTGACGCCGCAGGTCTTCGACGCAGACCTCTTCCGGAAGTCGGGGCACTACCAGAACTACAAGGAGAACATGTACTTCACGGAGATCGACGACCGGGAATTCGGTGTGAAGCCGATGAACTGCCCGGGGCATTTCCTGATGTACGCGCAGCAGGCGTTCTCCTACCGCGACCTGCCGGTACGCTACGCCGACTTCGGACGGCTCCACCGGTACGAGCGATCGGGCGTTACGCAGGGGCTGACGCGGGTCCGGACCTTCTGTCAGGACGACTCCCACATCTTCGTCACCCTGGACCAGATGCCGGCCGAGTTGGACCGCTTCATCGAGCTGATCGATGAGGTCTACACGACGTTCGGCTTCACGGATGTCCGCGTGGGGCTCGGCACGCGCCCGGAGAAGTACATGGGTGAGATCGCGAACTGGGACAAGGCCGAGGCCGCGCTTGCCGAGGCGTTCCGGCGCCGTGGCCGCGACTTCTTCGTCAACGCCGGCGACGGCGCGTTCTATGGCCCGAAGCTCGATTTCCAGGTGACCGACGCCATCGGCCGGCCCTGGCAGCTGGGGACGCTGCAAGTCGACTTCGCGAACCCGGAGAACTTCGACCTCACGTACACGGGCGAGGACGGGGCGAAGCACCGGCCGGTGGTCCTCCATCGCGCGGTCCTCGGGTCGCTCGAGAGGTTCTTTGGTATCCTGATCGAGCACACTGGCGGCAACTTCCCGCTCTGGCTGGCGCCCGAGCAGGTGCGCGTCGTCCCGGTCTCCGAGAAGTTCAACGGATACGCTCACGAGGTGGAGGCGAAGCTCCTCGCCGCCGGGTTCCGGGCGACGGTCGACGGGCGGAACGAGAAGCTGGGCGCGAAGATTCGCGCCGGAGAGATGGAAAAGGTCCCGGCCCTATTGGTGGTCGGGGAGAAGGAACGGGCGGCGGGGACGGTATCGCTCCGCCTCCACGGCAGCGGGGACGCCGGGTCGAGGTTGCTCGACGCGCTGATCGCCGAGATGAACGAGGTCGCCGCATCCCGCGCGACGACCTGGACGGCCGCCAAGACGGCCGCCCACTGAAGGAGGTAGCGCCATTTTCTTTAGAGGTGGACCACGGATCCCCCCGCAGAAGAACTCCCCGATCAACGAGTACATCCTCCGGTTCCAGGCGGTGCGGCTGATCTCCTCGACCGGCGAGCAGGTTGGCGTCGTCGAGCCCCAGGCCGCCCTGGCCCGCGGGCGGGCGGAAGGACTCGACGTGGTGGTGATCGCCGAGCAGGCCGACCCCCCGGTTTGCAAGGTGATGGACTTCGGCAAGTTCACCTTCGAGAAGAAGAAGAAGGAGCACGAGTCGAAGAAGAAGCAGAAGGTCACTCAGGTCAAGGAAGTCAAGTTCCGGCCGAACATCGACGACCACGACTACGACTTCAAGCTGAAGAACATCGTGCGGTTTCTGGAGGAAGGGGACAAGGTCAAGGCGACGATCCAGTTCCGTGGGCGGGAGATGTCCCGCCTCGATAACGGGCGGAAAGTCCTGGCGAGGCTGATCGGGGACCTGGAAGGCAAGGCCCACGTGGAATCGGCTCCCGAGATGATGGGAAACCGGATGCACCAGATCTTCGGACCGATCAAGAAGCACTGAGAGCACCGAGAGCGCCGAGAGCACTTGGAGCGCTGACAACGAATCGGCATCGAACCTTAAGGAGTCCCGACATGGTAACGAACAAGAGGAAAACCCACCGGGGCGCGGCGAAGCGCTTCCGGAAGACGGCGACGGGGAAGTTCAAGCGCAGCTTCGCGATGAAGCGGCACATCCTCACGAAGAAGAACGCCAGCCGCCTGCGCGGCCTCGACAAGGAGACCCTGGTGTCGAAGGCCGATGAGGCCGTCGTCCGCCGGATGCTCCCGTACGCGTGAGTGAACCGGGCTGAAACCCGTTGCCGGCTCCCCCGGCCCCCTCCGCGCACCCCTCCTGAGACGGGTGGCGGAGACCGAAGAAGTCACAGGAAGGAGACAAGACCATGCCTCGCGTCAAGCGTGGAACCAAGCGGAATGACCGCAGGAAAAGGATTCTCAACCTCGCCAAGGGCTACTACGGAACGAAGCACAACTGCTTCCGGATCGCCGAGCTCCAGGTCGAGCGCTCGCTCGCCTACGCCACCCGCGACCGGAAGCAGAAGAAGCGCGAATTCCGCGGCCTCTGGATCATCCGGATCAACGCGGCCGCCCGCCAGCACGACATGAGCTACTCCAAGCTCGTGGCCGGGCTGAAGAAGGCCGGCTCGGGCGTGAACCGGAAGATGCTGGCCGAGATCGCCGTCGTCGACCCGAAGGGGTTCGCCTCGCTCGTGGCGTCCGCCAAGAGCGCGCTCGGCACGACCGCGGCACCGGCCTGATCCCGAGCCTTGGCTGAGATTCGGGAGGCAATCGAGGTCGCCGTAAAGGCGCTTTCGGGGAAACTCGAGATCGCCGAGGCGAAAGCGAAGGCCGCTCCGCTTTCCCGCGGAGAGCTCAATGAGCTCAAGGTGATCTGCATTGGCCAGAATCAGAGCCACTTGAGCTTCATGCTTCAGCAGCTTCGAATCGCATCGAAGAGCGAGAAACCTGCGCTCGGCGCTCTGATAAACGAGGCGAAGAAGAGCGCCGAGCGCCGAATCTCTGCGTTAGAAGGTCAAATGGCTCGTTACGAAGCCGAGCGAGCCGAGGGGGCCCGGGCCGTCGACGTGACGCTCCCGCCCCGGACCCCGGTCGTGGGTCGGCTCCACCCGCTGACGGTGGTCCGCCGGCGGATCGAGGCGTCATTCCGCTCTCTCGGCTACGAGGTGGCGGACGGCCCCGAGGTGGAGAGCGACTGGTACAACTTCGAGTCGCTCAACTTCCCGCCCGACCACCCCGCGCGCGACGCGGTCGACACCTTCTTCGTGAAGGGGGGCGGCACCGGCCGCGACCGGTTATTGCTCCGGACGCACACCTCGCCGGTCCAGATGCGTACGATGCTGTCGAAGAAGCCCCCCATTAGGACGCTTTGCCCGGGGCGCGTCTTCCGGAAGGACGACATCGACCCGCGCCATCTGCCGGTCTTCAACCAGGTCGAGGGGCTGGCAGTCGACGAGGGCATCACCTTCGCCGACCTGCGCGGGACTCTCGCGGCGTTCGCGCGGACGTTCTTCGGCGACCGTGCGAAAGTTCGGTTCGGCCCGACGTTTTTTCCGTTCGTCGAGCCGGGAGTCGACGTGGCCGTCTCCTGCGTCCTCTGCAACCAGAAGGGATGCCGGGTCTGTTCGGGGTCCGGCTGGATCGAGATCATGGGGGCCGGGATGGTCCACCCCAAGGTCCTCGCAAACGGAGGCATCGACTCCGAGCGGTACACCGGCTTCGCGTTCGGGATGGGGGTCGACCGGATCGCCCTTCTCCTACACGGGCTGCCCGACCTGCGCCTCCTCCTCGAGAACGACGTCCGGTTCCTCGACCGGGTCTGGAGCAGCTGATGAAGATGAGCCTCTCCTGGCTCGCCTCATACCTCCCGGGCCCGGCTCCTGACCCGGCGAAGACCGCCGAGCGGCTGACGTCTGTCGGCTTCATCGTCGAGGGCCAGGAAGGGGAGGGCCCGGCGACGGTCTACGACGTCGAGGTGACCGCGAACCGCCCCGACGGGATGAACCACCGCGGTCTCGCCCGCGAGGCGGCGGTCGCCCTGGGACGCGAGTTCCGGGATCCGGGCGCTGGGGCGGTCGCCGAGAGCGGGCGGCCGGCGGCCGAGCTGGCGGCGGTCTTCATCGAGGCGGGGGACCTCTGCACGCGCTACTCGGCCCGCGTGATCGAGGGGATCCGGATGGGGCCGGCGTGCGCGGCCGTCCGGGCGCGCCTCGAGTCGATCGGGTCGAACCCGATCAGCGCCCCGGTCGACGCGACCAACCACGTCCTGTGGGACATCGGCCAGCCGCTTCACGCCTTCGACCTGGACAAGCTGGCAACGGGGAAGGACGGCCGGCCCACGATCGTCGTCCGCCTCGCGCGCCCCGGCGAGAAGCTCGTCACCCTCGACGAGGTCGAACGGACCTTGACGGAAGACCAGCTCGTGATCGCCGACGCCGAGAAGCCGGTGGCCCTCGCTGGCGTCATGGGGGGGCTCCATTCGGCGATCTCCGACTCGACGACACGGATCCTCCTGGAGTCCGCTCACTTCCACCCCGGCGCCGTCCGAAGGACCGCCAAGGCGAACGGGATGCACACCGACGCCTCGCATCGCTTCGAGCGCGGGACCGACCCGCTGACTACGCTCGACGGGCTCGACCGGGCGGCCCGGATGATCGTCGCCGACTGCGGCGGTGCTCTCCGCCCCGGCGTCATCGATGTCATCAGCGTTGTCGCCCGGCCGTTTGCGGCCGCAACGCTGAGCCTCCGGATCGCCCGCCTGAACCGCCTCCTCGGGATGGAGGTGGCGCCGGAGCGCTGCCTTTCGATCTTGAAGGCCCTCGGGTTCGCTCCCGAGCGAAAGAGCGGGGTGATCGGGGTGATAGAGGTGACGGTCCCGAGCTGGCGGATCGACGTCGAGAGCGAGATCGACCTCGTCGAGGAGATCATCCGCTGCGTCGGCTACGACCAGCTCCCCGAGACGATGCCGCGCGTTTTCGTCCCGGGGGAGTCGGCGGCGTCGTCGATCCTGGAGGACCAGGTCCGCGACCAGCTGGTGGCCCTCGGGCTGACGGAGGCCCAGAACTACTCGTTCGTCTCGCGAGACGAGAACGCCCCGTTCGTCCCGGCGGGGCCGGGAGAGCCGGTGGAGATCGAGAACCCCCTCGGGGAGCCGTTCTCGACCCTGCGGGCCACCCCGGTCGTCGGGCTTCTCCGCTCTGCGCAGCACAACGTGCGGCGCTCGCGGGTGGACCTGGGCCTCTTCGAGGTGGCCCGTTCGTTCGGATGGAAGGAAGGGAAGGTAGCCGAGCGCCGCTCGGCTGCCTTCCTCCTGGCCGGCAAGCGGCAGAGCCACTGGTCGGAGGCGGCCCGCCAGGCCGACTTCTTCGACGGCACCGGTGTCGTGGCCGGACTCTTCGCGGGCCTCGGGGCGCCGGCCCCCCGCTTCAAGGCGGTCTCCTTCCCGTTCCTCGCGGAAGGGCGGTCGGCTCGCATCATGGCAGCAGGTGGCGTCTTAGCCGGCTGGGTCGGCGTGCTCGCAGCGCCGCTGGCCGAAGGCTGGGACCTCGTCGACCCGGTGGTGGGCGATGTGGACCTGAACGCTATCCCGAAGCCGGCGGCTGTCACCACAGTCGAGATCCCGTCACGTTTTCCAGGCAGCGCGGTCGACCTCACGGTGACGCACCGGAAGGAGATCCCCTGGCGCCTCCTCGAGGAGACCGTCCGGAGGACCGGCCCGGTCGAGCTCCTCGCCGTCGACGCGAACAACCGGTACGCCGGTCCGGGCGTGGCGCCTGGTTTCGTCAAGACCAACCTCAGCGTCCGCTTCGGCTCGCCGGAGCGGTCGCTGTCCCGCGAGGAGGTCAACGGCTGGCGCGATGCGGCCGCCCGTGCCCTCCTCGCTCTTCCCGAAACCCGCGTCGACGGGATCGAGTGAGGCGCGAGGAGGATTCGTACAATGTCGAGAACGGAACGAGGTAAGGGAGCCCAGCAGAAAGGTGATCCGCCGGCCCCTCTCGATGAGGTCTTTGCGGCCCTCGAGGAACGGGTCGAAAAGCTGTCGGGCAGGCTCGGCGAGCTGACCGAGGAGAACCGGCGGCTGCGGAGCGGGCTGGAGGAGGCGGAGGCAAACAGGGACCGCCTGAAGGGTGAACTGTCCGAATCGCTCGAACGCCTCGCGGCCGATTCCGAGTCCCGGGACCGGCTAGCCCGGTTGGAGGACGAGCGGGAGTCCATCCGTGGGCGTATCGAACGCCTCATCAAGAACTTGGAAGGGGCTGATACCGCCCAGGAGTGACCCGGTGGGCGTGTTATCATCCGGACGGAAACCTGGGAAGAGCCGTCCGAATGGAAGCGAAACCGACTGTCACACAGGTCGAAATCTTCGGCCAGACCTACTCGGTAAGGGCCGCCGGGGAGCAGGAGTACGTCCGGGAGCTCGCGGCTTTTGTCGACAGGAAGATGCAGGAGGTTTCCCGGCACGCGCCGACGGTCGACGCGACGAAGATCGCGATCCTGACGGCGCTGAACATCTCGGACGAGTTCCACCAGTTCCAGCTCAAGGCAAAAGAGGGTGATCCGGGGCGATTTGCCACACGGGCAAATCGTCTCGTCGAAAAACTGGACCAGATTCTGACTGCGGTTCCCCAGGGGAGCCCGAACGTCTCGGGCATTGAATCGAATGGCACCCTGCGCGGTGCGTGATTGAGCGATACGTCCTTGAACCGATATTTGAGCCCCGAATCCTCCCGACCCGGGCCGTCCTGTGACGCCCCCCCCGGTTTCGCCGGGCACGGGGAACTAATGGGCTGCCCCGGAGGGTTCGACCTGTCTTTACAAGGGTTCAATCGACTTAGCTCACACGGCCGAGGCGGGGGCCTTTTCGTCCTCGAAGTCCTTTCGTACCCCGCTCGGAGGCTCGGAGCGACCGCTCCCCGATAGAGCCGCAGCCAGAATCCGGTCCAGCCCGTTTCGACTCCGGGTCACCCTCGAACGATAAGGAAGCGAGGGGGACCGACCCGTGACCCAGACGACCATAGTCATCCTGATCCTCGCGGCGGCGTTCGCCGGCGTTGGGGCCTATCTCTACCTCGCCGCGCTCCGGGAGAAGGCGACGGCGACCGGCGAAAAGGAAGCGGCGACGCGTGTGAGGGCGCTCGCCGACATCGAGGCGAAGAAGCTCCTCGAGGAGGCACGCCTCAGGGCGGAAGGGGAGATCCGCCGCGCCCAGGCCGAGGCGCAGAAGACCGAGCTCGACACCAAGGAACGGCTGCTGAAGGGCCGCGAGGCGGCCGAGCAGGAAGCCGCCCGCCGCCGGAGCGAGCTGATCGAGATCGAGAAACGGATCCTCCAGAAGGAGGAGGCGCTGGACAAGAAGCTAGCGACGGTCGAGCGCCGCGAGCAGGAGAGCGAGAACCGAGTCCAGAATCTGACCAAGAAAGAGAAGCGGATCGAGGAGCTGACGGCCGAGGCCGAGGTCGAAGCCGCGGCGTTGATCGCCGAGCAGCGGACCCGGCTCGAGAAGGTCGCCGGCCTGACAGCCGAGCAGGCGAAAAAGGACCTGATCCGCGAGCTGGAGAACGAGGCCCGCCTCGAGGCGACCGGCATGGTCCGGCGGATCGAGGAGGAAGCGGTCGAGGGAGCCAACCAGAAGGCCAAGCGTCTCCTCTCGATGACGATTCAGCGGATGGCCTCGGAGCATGTCGTCGAGAACACCGTCTCGGTCCTCGACCTCCCGTCGGACGACATGAAGGGGCGGATCATCGGCCGCGAGGGGCGGAACATCCGTGCCATCGAGTCGGCCACCGGCGTCGACATCATCATCGACGACACCCCCGAGGCGGTCCTCCTCTCCTCGTTCGACCCGATCCGCCGCGAGGTGGCCCGCCGGGCGATCGAGCGCCTGATGGGGGACGGCCGCATCCACCCGGCCCGCATCGAGGAGGTTGTCGAGAAGGTCCGCGGGGAGCTGTGGGAGCACATCAAGCAGGCCGGCGAGGCCGCCGCGTATGAGCTGGGGATCCCCGACCTCCACCCCGAGCTGATCAAGCTTCTCGGACGACTGAAGTACCGGACGAGCTACGGCCAGAACGTCCTACAGCACTCGCTGGAGGTCGCGTGGGCCGCCTGCCACCTGGCGAGCGAGCTGAAGGCTGACGTGGCCGTGGCGAAGCGGGCCGGCCGCCTGCACGAC
>OCZT010003181.1_pt1 | contig 16885 bp, 10 predicted proteins | sample 1539031 | NCBI WGS metagenome assembly OCZT01 (sample SAMEA3539308, study PRJEB22396) | soil metagenome | biome: tundra; feature: field; material: soil | place: USA | collected 2010-05 | depth 0.15 m | reverse complement strand
AGGCCCAGCACGGGATGCACGACTTTGCCGCCGAAATAGGCGATCAGCTCGCGCAACCGTTTCCGGCTATTGATGACTTTCTTGCCGGCTTCCAGGCCGACCTTGCCGATCACACCCACGATGTTGCGCTGCTCGGGCGGCGCTTCCGGCCCGACAATGAAGTCGGGTCCACCCAGCACGAAGAAGTGCAGGGCGTGGTCTTCCAGCATGAACGTGTTATAGACCAGCTCGCGAATCTTCCGGCCCGCCGGCGTGGGCTCGACCTTGTAGAGATCGTCGAGCGCCTTGGTGGATGCCATGTGGTGCGCGGTGGGGCAGACGCCACAGATGCGGCTGGTGATCTGTGGCATGTCCTCCGCCGGTCGGCCGAGGGAGAACACCTCGAAGCCGCGGAGTTCCGGCACCTGCAGATAGGCGCGCTCGACGTCGCCCTTGTCATCGAGAAAGATGTCGATCTTGCCGTGGCCTTCGAGGCGGGTAATGGGATCAATGGTAAACCGGCGACGCCCAGCCTGGTAAGCGGCGTTGGCGCGGAGGTTGCCCTGGTCGAAAGCTTGTTGGGTAGCGGGATTCATATTACTTGCCATTGGCCGGGAGATTCACTTTGCGGCGCAGCATGCTCTTGGCGAGGCCATAACGGTAGAAGGTGCCGATGGGGTCCGGGATGCCCGCCAACACCTTGTCGATGTCGCCTTCCTCCTTCGGCGCGACGTTGGCGCAGATGGAGGACATGAGCTTGAGGCCCTGGTCGCGCACGCGCGAGGTGGGGCCGAAGCAGCCGGTGCACGGCATATTGCCGGTCGTGCACTGGGAGCCGCAGCCGCTGCGGGTCGCCGGCCCCATGCAGACGACGCCTTGCGCCAGGAAGCAGAGTTCGGGGTCCGCCAGTAACTGGTGCGGGCGCTTGAATTCGGTGATGCTGAGGTTCGTGGGCTTGGACTTCTTGCGCGAACACTCGTCGCACAGGGCGATGTCGGGCGCGAGGACCGAGCCTTTGGGCGGCAGCTTGCCTTCGAGCAGGGCCGTGACCGCGGCCTTGGTGATTTTGGGTGTGGGGGGACAGCCCGGCACGTAGTAATCCACCTCAACCACCTGGTCCAGGGAGCGGACGACGTTGTGGAGCTCGGGCAGCGAGACTTCGCGACCGGCTTCCGCAAACTTCAATTGGGGGCGCGTCTTAGTCCCACCGTTCCCGAGCGTCGGAGCGTCTTCGTAATTGAACTTCAGTATCTGCTCACGCGAGAACTGGTTGGCCAGGCTGGGAATGCCGCCGCTGACTGCGCAAGAGCCATAGGCGATGAGGAATTGGCTCTTCCGGCGCAGCAGGTGGGTCATTTCCTCCTGTTCGGTCGAGCGGATGGCGCCGTTAAGGAGAGTAGCGGTGATCGACTTGTCGGGCATCGCCCTGAGGTCTTTGTATTTGAAATCCATCGCCACCGGCCAGAGGACGATGTCCACCGCCGCGACAACCCCGAGGATGTCCTCGGCCAGATCAACGACAGTTTCTTCGCAGCCTCCGCACGAGGCGCACCAGTAGAGGGCTATCTTGGGTTTGGAGGAGGTGCTCATAAAATTGAGAGTGCTGGCGGGTTGGGGAGGCGAAATGCGTTGAAATCCGAAACCCGAAACCCGAAACCCGAAACAAATCCGAAGTTCGAAATCCGAAGGGCCCAACAAATACGGGAGACACGGGAGGACCGGATGCTCAAGGCGAGCGGGCGACTGGCTGTGTCTTGCCGACCCCACGCCGGCATAAGAGCGCAGCCTTTAGGCTGCAAGAGCGTGAATAATGAGGGTGATGCCGAAAATGGCCAAAACCGCAACCAAGTCCTGCGTTTCTGCAGCCTAAAGGCTGCGCTCCTATGCCATCCTTGGGGCTCCGCGTCGTACGGTGGTACTGGCAAGACACACCCGGGGCAACTCGCGTCAGAGCCTAAGGCGAGCGTAAGGCTTGGTGCTAAGCGAATCCGTTCCATGGGCTCAGGCCGTTGCAAGAGCGGGCTTGTCGTGGGAGGTGCACGCGCAGGAGGATGCAGCATCTTTCTCTGCCACTTGCGTGGCGAAGTGTTCCATTTCCCGATCCCACTCTTCGAACTTCTGCGGGATGCCCAGCGGGCCCAGCTTTTGGACCTGCCCGACCATCTCGTTCACCACCCGCTTGACCTTCTCACCCTCGGCGGCGGAGATCCATTCCAGGCGCACGCGCTGGTCTTCGATGCCCATGTCTTTGAGCATCCGCTTCAACATCTGGAAACGGCGGAGCATCTTGTAATTGCCCTCGACATAGTGGCAATCCCCGGGGTGGCAGCCGCCGATGAGCACACCGTCAGCGCCCCGGGCCAGCGCATCGAGGATAAACTGAGGATCAACCCGCCCAGAGCACATGAGCCGGATAACGCGGATGTTGGCGGCGTACTTCATCCGCGACACGCCCGCGAGGTCTGCCGCCGTGTAAGTGCACCAGTTGCAGAAAAACGCAACGATGCGGGGTTTCCATTCTCTACTCATAAGCCAAAATTCCTTTGATTTCGCTGAACACCTCATCGTCCTCGAAGAGGTGCTGCGCGATCGAGCCTGACGGGCAGGAAGCGACGCACGTGCCGCAGCCCTTGCAGAGCGCTTCGTTGATGACAGCCTTCTGCTTCGCTTCGTCGAAGGCAATGGCCGTGTAGGGACAGAGAGCGATGCAGGATTTGCAGCCGGAGCATTCCTCCTCAAGGATGTAGGCCGTGTTCGGCTCCTGCTCGATGTAACCTCGGTCGATCAGCACCATCGCCTCGGCAGCGGCGGCCCCGGCCTGGGCGACCGTATCGGGGATGTCGCGCGGGCCCTGGCAGGCGCCGGCGAGATAAATGCCATCGGTGAAGGTATTCACCGGAGCCAGCTTCGGATGCCGCTCCAGGAAGAACCCTTCCGAGCCGCAGCTCATGTTGAACATGCGCCGCACGGCCTGCGCATCCGGCTGCGGCTCGAGGCCGGTGGCCAGCACCACCATATCGACGGGGATGCGCCGGACAAAACCAGCCAGCGTGTCCTCGACCCGGAGGACCAGCTTGCCTTCCTCGTCCGGAGTCATGGCCCAATCGGTGACCTCGCCGACGCGCCCGCGGATGAAATGCACGTCTTCTTCGAGCAACTTGTCGTAGAACTCCTCGTAGCCCTTGCCCGGCGTGCGCATGTCGATGTAGAAGTTGAATATCTCAGCCTCGGTATGCTCCTTGAGCAAATGCGCCAGCTTCAGGGAATACATGCAGCAGACGCGGGAGCACCAGCGGTTGGTCTTCTGATCGCGCGACCCGACGCAGTGGATGATGCCGATGGCTTTCGGATGCCGGCCGTCGCGGAGCACCACCTCACCAGCCGTCGGACCGGAAGCATTGACGAGGCGCTCGACTTCGAGGGCGGTATAGACGTTTGGGTAGATGCCGTAGCCGTATTGCGGGATGCGCTTGGCGTCGAAGGCGTGGAACCCAGTGGCCACAATGATGGTGCCGACCTTGATTTCCTTGATCTCTTCCGTCTGCTTGAAGTCAATGGCCTTCCTCTCGCCGCAGGCTTCGACGCAGGTCTTCTTGCACTTGTCGATAAGCGTCCCGCGCTTGAAGTTGAGGCAGACCTCGGGATCGATCAGCACCACCTGGGGTGTGGCCTGGGGAAAGGAGATATAGATCGGCTTGCGCTTGCCGAGACCTTCGTTGAACTCGTCCGCGAACTTCGGCTCCTTATAGACGCAGTTGGAGATGCATTCCTGGCAGCCGGTGCAGAGGTCCTCGTTGACGTAGCGGGGCTTGCGTTTGACGGTCACGGTGAAGTTGCCGACGTAGCCGTCCACCTTGGTGACTTCGGAGTAGCTCCAGAGGGTGATGTTCTTGTGTGAGCCCACTTCGGACATCTTGGGCGTCAAGATGCAGGCCGCGCAGTCGAGCGTGGGGAAGGTCTTGTCGAACTTCGCCATGTGGCCGCCGATGGAAGGCTCGCGCTCGACCAGGAAGACCTTCTTGCCGGCATTGGCGAGGGTCATCGCCGCGTGAATGCCCGCGATGCCGCCGCCGACCACGAGGACATCGGGATGGATCGGCACCTTCTTGACTTCAAGCGCCTCGTGATGGGCCACGCGCGCAACCGCGGCGCGCGCGAGGGCTTTGGCCTTCTCGGTGGCTTCCTTGCGGTCGGTGTGCACCCAGGAGTCGTGCTCGCGGATATTAACCATGTGAAAGAAGAACGGGTTCAGTCCGCCTGCCGCCGTGGCGCCCCGAAACGTGTGCTCGTGCAGGAGCGGCGAACACGAGGCAACGACGACGCGGTTGAGCTTGAATTCGCGGATATCCTTCTGGATGAGTTCCTGGCCCGGGTCCGAGCACATGTATTTGTAATCGCGGGAGAGAGCGACGCCCGGCAGCTTCTCGACGTATTTCGCGACCTCGGGACAATCCACCATCGCCGCGATGTTGTGGCCGCAATGGCAGATGTAGAAACCGATGCGAACCTCACCGTTAAGTTGCTCTTTCATCATCAGATTATGGAGTTCGATGTTCGGACTGCTTTGGCTTCAAGCTTCGGCTGGCGGATACCTCATCAGGCCGGCGCAGCCACTTTGGCCGCGGGCGCCTCGGCCGGCCGCCACTTGAACGGGATGGCGGCCCGGTTCAAACCCAGCTCCTTATCGGGCAGGCCGAAGGCCAGGCCCATGAGCTGCGAGAAATAGACGGTAGGCAACAGCACCGACCCGTATTCCGCCGTCACCTGGGCATGATAGGCGTCGAGGTTGAACTGGCAGAGGGGACACACCGTCGCGAGGCAATCAGCACCGCGTTTCTTGGCTTCGTTGAGGAGAATATACACCAGGCGAATGCCTGCTTCGGGCACGGTGCCGGTGAGGCTGCCGCCGCAGCACTTGGTCTTCAGTGGGTAGCGCACGACCGTGGCGCCGAGCGTTTCGACCAGCCGGTCCATGGTGGTCGGGTTGTATTGGTCGTCAAACGTCGCATAGGGACGAACAAGCTGACAGCCGTAATAGGTGGCAATCTTCAGGCCTTTGAGCGGCTTGCGCACCTTTTGCTTGATGGCTTCCAGGCCGACGTCGTTGATCAGCACGTCCAGCGGGTGGCGCACCGGTGTGTCGCCGCTGTAGTGCAGCCCGACCGCCCCGAGCGCGCGGTCGATGGTCTCCTTCATCGCCGGGTAGTCGTGGAAATAATGCTTGGTCTTGTTGAGCACCAGGTAGCAGGCGGCGCAGGGGGCCATGATGGGACGCCCGCCTTGCTTTTCGGCCAAGGCCAGGTTGCGAGCGGCCAGCACGCAGGCTTTGGCCTCGTCCACCGCCATGTAGGCGGTCGCGCCGCAGCAATTCCAGTCTTCGAGCTCCTGCAACTCGACGCCGAGGTGCCGCATAACGGGCAGCAACGATTCTTCGTAGGCGCGGCCCAGCCCTTTTAGCGAACAACCGGGGAAGTAGGAGTATTTCATGTTCAGGCTTCTTTCTTGGCGTCGGTGGCGTCCAACATGCGGGCAATGTCCGCGTGCTGCTTGATCTTCTCAGTGGCCAGGGAGAAGCGGCCGGTCTTCATCAGGTCGAGTCCCATCCGCCAATTGCCCATCGCCGCAAAGGGATTGGTTTTCAGGAAGAGCTTGAAGACCAAAAGCATCTCGGTGATGCGGCCGTGCTTCCTCACCATCTCGCTGAACTCGCGCGCCAGGACGGGGATCGGGAACCGCTTGGGATAAATCCCCGCGTGGATGGCCCGCTGCTTCAGCTCATACATGATGTCCGTGATGCGGATTTCGCGGGGGCATTCCACGGTGCAGGCGTAGCAGGAGGCGCAGAGCCAGATGGTGTGACTCTTGAGGACCTCGTTCTTGAAGTCGCCGCGGGTGAGCGCCATGACCTGGCGCGGGGTGTAATCCATGTAAATGCTCAGCGGGCATACTCCCGAGCAGGTTCCGCACTGGATGCAGCTCTGCAACTGCTCGCACCCCGGCACACTCATGACCTCTCGACCGAAACCCTTGACCCGGTCCGCATCGTATTTAATCGTGCGTTGAATTTCCATCATAAGAGTCTCCGCTTCACCCGGTCACCCCCCGCATGCCACCGCCGGGAGTCCAACTACATTTCGTCGTGTTTTCACGTAATTAACGAATATTCGCCGAAACAATCTCAACATGAGTTGCCAAACCCTCTCCATATTTTGTGCACAAACTGCCTCGTTATTTTAGTACACCTTATCATGTGAATACCCTTTTATTTTGGTGCCCAAGCCGAAGGGGGATAGGGCAGCCGCGCTGGCCCAGCGGCGGGACCCCTCGGGACGGCGGTGTGGCGAAAACGAACCGGCTAGCCGAGCTTCACGAGCCGAGCCACGTACGTCCCATCGACGGCATCCTGAAAAGGTAGTAGCTCGCGGGAGTGTTCGAGTCTGAAATCGGCGTGCCCGGCCAGGAACTCGGTCAGCACATCGTTGTTCTCCTCCGGCTCCAGGCTGCACGTGCTGTAAACCAGCCGGGCACCGGGCTTCAGCAGCGAGCCGGCTTGGCTTAGCAGCTCGAGTTGGGTTGCGCGCAGCCGCCCGATTTCCTTCGGGCTAATCCGCCAGCGCAAATCAACCCGGCGCCGCATAACGCCGGTGTTGGAGCACGGGGCATCGATCAGGATGCGGTCGAAAGCGGTTGAGGGTTGAGAGTTGAGGGTTGAGGGCAGGACAGTCTGGACACAGGTGACTCCCAGGCGCGCACAGTTCTCTTCGATCAACTTCAAGCGGTCCGGAGTATTATCCTGCGCCAGGAGGCGGCCTTCGTTGCGCATGAGCTGGGCGATGACGGTAAGTTTTCCACCGGGGGCGGCGCAGAGGTCGAGCACGGTTTCGCCGGGCTGCGGGTCGAGTTCGTGGACCGCCAGCAGGGTGCTGGGGTCCTGGATGTAGAATAAACCCTGTTGAAAACTGGGCTGCCGGCTCAGCGGCGGATGTGATTTCAGCTCGAACGCGAGGTCCTCTTCGATCCAGTCGCGGCGGACGAAGTCATATTCCACATTTTCGTCGCGCCATTGGAGCAGGAGTTTGGCGGGATCAGCCTTCAGCGTGTTAATGCGCGCGAACGCTTTTGGCGGGGTGTTATTCCACTCCATCAACTTTGCCGTGTGATCGGCGCCCCACCGCGCTTGCCAGCGTGCCACAAGCCATTCCGGATGGGAATAGCCGAGGTGGGGCTGCGTGGTTTTCAGCTCGGTCAGCAGGCGCCGGGTGGCGTCGGACGCGCGCAGGTAACCGCGCAGGACGGCATTGATGAATCCAGCCTGCGAGTGAAAACCGCTTTGCCGGGCCAGCTCAACCGTCTCGTGGACCGCAGCATGGTCGGGGATGCGGTCGAGCCAAAAGATCTGGTAAAGGCCCAGCCGCAGGAGGTTTTGCAGCATGGGCTTCTGCGCACGCGCGTCGGTCTTGCGGGCGATCAGCCAGTCGAGGGTGGCCTGCCAGCGGACGATGCCATAGGCCAGCTCCTGGCACAGATGGCGATCAGGGGGCGAAAGCCTTGTTCGGGCCAGTTCCGCCTCGAACCGGTCTTCCACAAACTCCCCGCCCGCATCCCGCTGCAGGATGCGCAGTGCAATTTCTCTTGGTTTTTCGTCGCGCACAACCTTTAATAGAGCCGTTCTGCTCGGGCGACGCGAGTATTAAGATACTTTATGAAAGAAGAATTTGAGAAAATGGCAGCGGCGGGAAAACTGGATAGGCACCACATTGAGGCGCTCGTGCAACTGACCAACACCGGCTTTTGCATGCACCGGAGCTGGGGTTTTGGGCGCATCAAGACGGTCGATACCGTCTTTGCCCGGTTCATGATCGACTTCGAAAACAAGGCCGGCCACACGATGGATCTGGCTTTTGCCGCCGAATCCCTCAAGCCGATCTCCAAAGATCACATCCTCGCCCGCAAGGCCTCGGACCTGGAAGGGCTGCAGCAGATGGCGGCAACCCAGCATCTGGAACTGGTTAAGCTGGTGTTGAACAGCTACGGCGGCAAAGCGACGGTGGAACAGATCCACCAGGTGCTCGTGCCCGATGTCATTCGCGATGATTGGAAGAAATGGTGGGAGGCCGCCCGGCGTGAGTTGAAGAAGGACGGCCATTTTCAAGTGCCCCTCAAGAAGAGCGAGCCGCTCATCTACCAGGCCAAAGAGGTGTCGCTGCAAGACCGGCTGCTGGGGGAATTTCGGTCGGCCAAAGGCTTGAAGGCCCGCATCGCCGTCGCCGCTGAACTCATCAGGAACGCGCACGACCTCACGGATATAACCGCCGCCGCCACGGAAGTCATCGCGGCGTTGAATACGGAAATCCCGAGCTACCAGCGCACTCAGCCGGCCGTAGCGCTCGAAGCCATTTTTGCGCGGGATGACGTGCGGGAGTCGGCTGGCGCCCCGCCCACCGAAGGCGAAATCACCTCACAGGCAGTCTGGGCGCAGGACGCGAAGCTGGGCCCGCTGCTGGAACAGCTTGCCGCTTCCAAGCATCGCCGCGCGCTGGAGTCCTTCAAAACCGCCCATCCCGAGCATTGGGATGCTACGCTGCAGTCAACCCTCAACAGCGTCTCCGCCAAAGTCTGCCGCGAACTGGCCGGCTTGCTCGTCCAGGAAGGCAAGATCGATTTGCTCAAGGAAACCGTGGCGCGGCTCGTCAGCCAGCACACCGCCAGCAGCGAACTCCTGCTCTGGCTCGCCAAAGAACGGAACGACTCATTCGCCGACATCCTCGGACCGGAAGTCTTCCGCGCGATGCTCACCGCCATGGAGCGCGACCAGTTCAACGAGCGCCGCTCCAATCGGCTGCGCGATTTTATCCTCGACGACCAGGAACTGCTCGTCGAACTCATCGGCTCCGCCGACTTAGAGGTCATCAAAGACCTGACGCGCGCGTTGCAGCTCTCGCCTTCGTTCGACGACATGGACAAGCGGTCGCTCCTGGCGCGCATCGTGAAGAGCTACCCGGTAATCCAGACGCTGATCTCGGGCGATCAAACCAAACAAGAGGCCACCTTGGTGGTGTCCTGGGAAAGCCTGGAACGGCGCAAGAACGAATACCGCGAGCTGGTGGAGAAGAAAATCCCAGCCAACTCAAAAGAAATCGCGGTGGCTCGCAGCTACGGAGACCTGAGCGAGAACCACGAATACAAGGCGGCCAAGGAAATGCAGAAGCTGCTGATGATGCGCAAGACGGACCTGGAAACCCAGCTTGTGCGCGCGCGCGGCACTGATTTCGCCGCGCCGCGCACCGACGTCGCGAGCATTGGCACCATTGTGCAGGCTACCGAGCTGACTGCCAACACACCGGAGCGCTTCAGCCTGCTTGGCGCCTGGGACTCGGAGCCGGAGAAGGGGATTGTCAGTTACCTCTCCCCGGTCGCCCAATCACTGCTTGGCCACAAGCCCGGGGATGAGGTGGAGGTCGAGGTCAACGGAGTCCACCACCACTATCGTCTCGATTCGATTCAGGCCTACAAAACGGCGTAGCGCCTCACACTCGCAAACCTCCCGCCGGGTCACGCTTCCAGTGCCCGGCCCTCGCAAGGTCGGCATTGAGCTTTACGCTTGCCCGCCGAAAGTCACGTAATCATCCACGTCGAGCAGGTCGAACCAGGTGGCAATGTCCTCGCGCTTGGGCGCGATCTTTGCGTGGATGCCGTGGAAGAATTCGCGGGAATCCGTGTCCGACGGCGCCCGCTGTTCCTGGTAAGCCGACCACGCCTGGACTTCCGGCTCGGTGGGCTTGTGCTTTCCATTCTTTTGAATCCACTGGAGGATTTCCGTGTCACCCTTTCCCGCCGCGAGCTGCTTCTTCAGCGCATCGGCCTTCACGCCCACGAAGTTCAGGAACCGCTGGTCCATCGGGCAGTTGAAATGGTATTCCCCGTGCTTGCCGATGACGGTTGCGCGGCCTTTGTCGAGCATGCGCGGCAGAATGACGTAGCCGCCGAGCCGCACTCGCGGACTGCGCGGCGGACGTTGCGTTAAATCAGGAGCGTTTTTAATAGCCATAGAGAGTCTTGTTGTTAATCCGTAAACCCCTCGCGCGCCCGGCACCGGGCCAGACCCGCTTTGGTCACAGCTAAGATGCAGCCAACCAGGGGAATTGCAAGTGCGAGCCCGCCAATTCGGTCATCGGCTTGAGGGTGCGAAAACAGTGGAAATCCATCGTAACCCCATCGTAACCCCATCGTAGCTCCATCGAAGCTCCTTCGTAACATCACGCCTGCATCACGCGCCCAACGCCAGGGCAACAAGCCTGCGCCAGGCGATCACTCCCCTGCCCAGGACCGTCACTTCACGGTTAGCGGCAGGCTCTGGCTGTGGCTGTTGAACTCTGGCGCATACATGCACTGGATCTGGGCCACGCCTGTCTGATACTGCCCACGAAGCTGGACACGGGTCGAATACTCGAAGACGTAGGTGCCCTTGGGCAGGTAATCGATGAAGAAATGGCTCGCAGTGTCGCGGGTGCTCTCGTAATAGGCCAGGCCGTCCTGGTATTTATAGCGCGAAAGCACATTCACCGGCTCGGTCCCGCTGCCGCGCTGGTCCTTCAGATGCACGTACTCCATGTCCCGGTCCACGCGTAGCTCGATGCGCACGACTAGTTCGTCGCCGACGCTTAGCGCCCCTTTGACAGCCTCCATCACCGGCCCCTTGGAAGTGTTGACCTTCGTGTAGAGCGTCTTCTTTAGCTTCAACGGGGTGCCTTCATAGGGCGTAACCTTGCTCATGTCTTCGAGGTATTGCCAATTCACGCTCCCCCACGCGACGCCCTGGTCCAGTTTCTTCACGGTGATGTCGCCCAGCTTGGGTTTGATGTCCGCAGGGGCAAACCGATACTCGTAGAACCCCGTCCCCGCCTCCGGCACACTTCGGTTCTCGGCCTTCGGGTTTCGGCCTTCGGATTTCGGACCTCCCGCTCCCGCGGGCGTCACATCCACCCCATCCAGCTTCACCTGCACCAGCGCTTCGCTCGACAGGATGTCCTTGCCGCGCAGCAGCAACGCATAGACGGCATCAGCGGTTGCCTTGGTCGTCTTCCAATCCTGCGTCTGCTTCTGTTTGAGCAGCCAGACACGGCAATCCTCGACCGCCTGCTGGTCTCCCATGACTTCATCAAAGGCCTCGATCATCAGCGCCTGCGTTTCGATAGGTGCCCGGTACCACCACCAGCTTAGCTCGGCGTCGCGCCAGAACATGCCCATCTCCTCGCTGGACACACTCCGCTCCTTGAGGGACTTCATGATGTCGCGCGGAGTTGTATCGTTGAATGAGCTAAATGAGTTGAACCGATGGAGGGCGATGGCCAGGTGGCCTTGGGTCTGGCGGCAATCCGTCTTAAGCCAGAACTTGCGCGCCTGCTTGAGGAAGAACTCTATTGCCGTCTTGTGCTGCGGCGCGATCGCCCTGTCCTTGAGGAAGAAGCTGCGGCCATACAGATACAGCGCGTCGGTCGAGCTCGGGACGTATTCCTCCGGCTGGGGCCACTTCTGGATGCGCTCATACTCTTCGGTCATCCAGGCATCGAGCCGCTGGAGCGAGCGGATGGCGGGTACGACGTTAATGTCCGCGCCCAGGTGCCGCAGCCGCCCGAAGCCGGTGGTGATATAGAGCGTAATGTAATCATTGCCGTGCCCGCCGGGGAACCACGGCCAGGAACCATCGCCCAGTTGCAGCTCGGTCAGCTTGCGCAACGTGGCGTCTGTCTCGTAGTTGAGGCGGTTATCATCGAACAGGATGCCGACGTTCCTGCGCGCCTGGCTTTCATTGTCCGCCTGCCGCAACCAGGGCGTCTCCTCGATCATCACCGCCTTGAGGTCCTGATTCTTCTGCAAGGGACTTTCGAGCGCGGGAGTGTTCTTCCACTGGTCGAAGATGCGCCGGATCTTGGGGTCGCTGTTGGCAATGGTGCGCGCCAGCGCATTCGCATATAGCCGGTTGAAGGTCTGCTCGGTGCACTCGTAGGGGTATTCCATCAAGTACGGCAACGCCAGCACGGCATACCACGCCGGGTTGGATACCATTTCCACCACCAAACTCCGGTTCTCGAGTGTCTTAGAGCTGCCCGACTTGAGCAGCTTGGTGAACTCGAACTTCTTGGTCGCCGGGCCGCGAATCGGCAGCGGCAGCGACTCGGTGACCAGGATGCGGCTGGAGAGCACCGGCACGAAGCCTTCCTCGCCGTCCGACACGTTGGCCGCCGCGCCGACGGCCTTGTAAGTCAGGAACCCGCAGCCGTCCGGCACGTGGATGCGCCAGGCGCAACTGCGCGATTCCTTGGCCGGGATGTCGAAGTCCTGCTCTGGCTTGGCGTTACCGAGCAGCTTGTCCGCCGGTTGGTTGTCGAGTGCCTGGTTGAAGGTGAGCCGGGCCGTGCCGCGCAACGGCTTGTCGGTCTGGTTGGACACCTTGACCGTGAACTCGACGGTGTCCCCCTCGCGCAGGAACCGGGGCGGGTTCGGCTGCACCATGAGATCCTTAGCCGTGACCGTATGGTCTTCGAGCAGCCCGCTGCGCACCGACTGGTCATGTGCGAAGCCCAGGAACCGCCACTTCGTCAGCGCCTCCGGCATGGTGAACGTCATCCGCACCACGCCATTGGAATCGGAGGTCAACTGCGGGAAGAAGAAAGCCGTCTCGTTCAGGTTCTTGCGGGCAGCGACCTTGCTCAAATCGGGCTTTGGCCCAGCGGGCTGCTTATTAGCGCCCCCTGCCCCGCCAACCTCATTCTTGTCGAACGATGCTTCCCCTGCTAGTCGATCCACCTTCTTGGCACCCGCCGCGACGAAGTCCCCGAGCGCCAGCTTAGTCGTGCCTGGCATCTCGGCGGGGGGCATCGCCATGGGTGCCGCGGCGTCATTCACCACACCGCCGAGCGCCATCACGCCCATGCCTCTTCTGGCATAGAACCTATAGCCCCAAAGATTCTGCGTAAGGTCTGCTGGGAAGGAGCGATAGGTCATCACCACCTGCTCGTATGGCTGGTTCCAACCCCCGAACACCTGCTGGAACCCCATCAGCGCGCTCCCGAATTGCGATTGCATGCTCGAGTAATCCTCGCGGAACACCGAGAACCGGCCCGGCCAATTCAACGGCGCAAAGGCATCCAGCGATTCGTCATAAAGCGTCGCCACCATCTCCGCCACCGCCTTCTCGGTCGGCCCGACCTTGGAGTCCGGACTTTGGACTTTAGACTTTAGACTTTGGACTATCAGCGTCCACGTCTCCTTCTGCCCAGGCTGCAGCTTGGAAACGAAATGCTCCCATTTCAGGTCAAGGTCCTTATTCTTCCACGGCACGCTCACCTTGCGCGTCTGGAGGTAGGCACGGTTCTCGCGAACATAGGTCACGTGGACGAAGAACCCGCCCCGCATCGCCTCGGTCACCGCCAGCTTTATCTGCTGCTGCGTTTGCCCGGCCCGAGTCCAATAGCGCTGAATCATCTGGTGGCGCTGTTCGATCTCAATGAAAGCCCGCCCCGTTTCGTAGCCGGTGCCCCACAGCGCCATAAACTCCTGGCCCGGCTGCACCTCCCAATCCGGTGCGGCGAACAGTTGCGGCATCCTGATGGCCAGCTTCGCGGCATCCGGTTGCAACACCTGGATGGGAAGTCTGCCGGTCACCTTCTTGCCAAAGCGGTCCTGCGTTTCCAGCACTGCCTGATACGCCCCGGTAGCCAGCTTGAACGAAAGCTTAGCAGCCCCGTTGGTGTCGGTGGTGAACCCTCTTTCGGCAATCACCTTGCCCAACGGCCAGTTGTTTGGGTTCGACAGGTCTCTGGCCTGCTCGCTCTCGCCGGCGGTCCCGCCGCTGAACTCACCGCCATACCGCAATGGTTCCTGACCTGACAGCGGGGCCCGGTGCACTTGATCCGGCGCCTGCAATTCATAAACCTTCACGCTGCCCTCCGCCACCTGCGGCTCGCCGTCCAGGGTCTTCGTCTCCAGCTTCAGTTCGACCGGCTGACCGTCGGTCTGCCAATCAGCGGCGCTGATCATCGCCTCGAGGGCGGTATAGCCGACGCGGATGCCGCGGTCGGCGGAACGCGTCTCGCCTGCGCTATCGGTCACGTCGGCATTAATCTGGAACACGAAGGTTGGCTCGTCTTTCTCCGGCACCTTCGGGTCGGGTTTGGCCGCGAACTCGATCTTGAAGGCGCCGTCCGTGCCGGTCCTGGCTGTGCCGTGGGCGATCTCCTGGCTTTGGGCTTGAGGCCAGCCGCCGCGCCACCAACCCCACCACCAAGGCATCCGCACCTCGCGCACGATGTGGTATTTGACTGCCGCGCCATCCACCGCCGCGCCGGTGTAGTTCATCGCGTGGCCGGTGAGGCTCACCTTTTCGTTCAGCTTGGCGGCGGTCTTCGGCACCTCGAGCGTCACCTCGAACTTGGGCCGCTTGTATTCCTCGACCCGGAGGTGCGTGACGCCCTGTGCTCGCCCCTCAACCTGGAGCAACATCTGTCCCAGCAGCCGGTCCCGCGGCGCGGTAAAGCTGCCCGCGAACGAGCCAAAGTCATTGGCCCGCTGTTTCTGGCGCGCGACTTCCTTGCCATTCACATCCGTGAACACCACCGCCAACTGCTCACCCTTGAGCACCTCGTAGTTATCTTTCACCTGGTCCACCCACAGGCAAATACCCTTGTATTGGATGGTCTGGCCGGGACGGTAGATGGCTCGGTCAGTGAACAAGACGGTCTGCGCCGCCGGGTGTGGTTCTTGCGGTCCAACACCGCCGTAGGCCCACAGGTCGCTCGCAGTGGCCAGCTCCTGTCCATCATGGCGCGCGCGGAAGAGGTAGCCAGCATTCTGCGCCGGCTTAATGGAGAAGAATCCGTTCTCATCCGTAGCCAGCGTCGGATCGGCAATGCGGTTTCCCTGGTTGCCGAGATGCCAGACGGATACCTCCGCGCCAGGGAGCGGCTCGCCCGAATCGGCCTTCAAGACGAAACCTTCAATCCTGCCGTCGTGCATCCGTGTAACGAGCGCCAAGCCGCTCACCCATACGTCGGTCATGGAAATGATGTTGTTCCCTTCACCGAACTTCGGGTCGTGGCTGGCGGCGATGAAATAGAAGCCCGGCTTGAGGCTGTCCGGCGCTGGAGTGCCAAAGGTCTTCTCCTTGTAGTCGGTAGTGGGTGGCAGTTTCGACGACCATTCCAGCGCGGGTTTGCGGGCCAGGATTTCCCGGCGCTCCTGTTCGCTCAGGTTCTCGGGCCGGTTATGGCGCTTGTCCAGGAAGGTTTCCCAGTCGTAAGGAATAGCGCGGAAATAGACTGCATCCACGTTGCGGTAGCGGACGGTAAGAGTGGGGCAGGCGTCTCGCCTGTCCTGTTGGTTCGCGGGTGAGACACCCGCGCCGCTGGCAGGCGGGACGCCTGCCCCACTACCGGGGAAACAATTCCAAACCCGCTCGGTGGTGATGCTAGCCGACTTGGCTTCAATCTCGTTAACCAGGTTGCGGCAGAGCCTGCCGCCCGGGGATTGGGGGAAAGTGCCCGTGCCGCGCAGGGCCAGCGTGCGCGCTCCGACCAAGTCACCTTCCTGTTGCAGCACGCGAGCCTCGTGCTCAATGGCCAAGGCGGAGATGTCGAAGTCCGCATACGCACGGATGAATGCCTCCAGTGCCGCCTTGTAGCGAGCGTTCTTGTCCTCGCCGAAGGCCGCGTTCCAGCCCCACGTCAACCGCTCAAGGTCAGCGGCGGCAAACGCCAATGGCGAGGAGGAATCGTCCTGGTGAAAGCGGACGAGGTCCTGGTAGAGATGGATCGCCTTAAGGACTGGCGAGTCGGCATCGGCGCCGGTAGCGGGCTGCCAGGTCAGGAACTTCTTTACGGGGTCAAGGACCGGGCTGTCGGCCGACAGCTCGAAGGCATCTTCCGGCTTGGCAGCCGCCTGCTCTCCGGATGTGTAGAACTCCAGGGCCTGGTGGACTATGAAATCGTATAGCGTAGGCCGGTAACTGTCCGGCATGGTGCCCTTTTCCAGCAGGCCGTCCCAGGCACTGATAGGCGTGGCTTTGAGTATCCTCTCCGCGGCGAGGGCCTTCTGGAACTGCTTGTCAATCTCCGCAAAGAGGCGGGGCAGGTCCCAAGTGGTGAAGTCCTTGCCCGGCTGCGTGGTGGTCGCCGTGCGCTGCATGAAGCGCCAGCGGTTCTGCTGGAAGTATTGCCAATACCATTCCGCCAGCAGCGTATCCATGAGCGGCACCATCTCCTTCGGCGCCTTTGCTATCTCGGCCTCCAGGCGCGTGATCTTCTCTTCCGGCTTGTTGCCCTGGATGTTGCCTTCCAGAGCGATCTTCTGCCCGATAGCCTTCACCGCCTCGGCGTACGCCTTGTCCTTGAGTGCGCCCTGGATGATCGGTTCCAGATTGGTAATGGCGGTCTTGGGCAGGCCCTTCTTGATGGCCTCTTCGACCGCCTTCCATTGCGCGTCACGCGGGCCAGCAACAGCGGAAAAGGCAAATGTGTTCACAAAAAGGAGCGCAACAACCAGCAGGGTTCGATTCATATCATGTCCAGTTTCAAGCTGACTTTCCTTTCATTAGACGGCAAGTGATGGTTTGTGCTCCGGGAATGCTTATGCAAGTTGTTTCAGTGCCTGAGCTTCCACGCGCCTGAGAGATCCAACGCATCAGGGGAGCTCCGAGGCGCGTCCGACCTCAGGGTTTCCCGGCAAGCGGCCGCGGCCGCGTATCCCCCACGATCTGGCGAACGAAACCTATGTGGCCGCGCAGGCCGTAGAATTGGTCGGCGGAGAAGGCCGGCACCTTCATCCGGTTGACGGTGCTCTCGATCTCATCCAATTGCTTGAGCAGTTGCTCCCGCTTCCCGGGGTCCGATTCTTTAAACAACTCCCTTTC
>OCZT010003180.1_pt1 | contig 16889 bp, 13 predicted proteins | sample 1539031 | NCBI WGS metagenome assembly OCZT01 (sample SAMEA3539308, study PRJEB22396) | soil metagenome | biome: tundra; feature: field; material: soil | place: USA | collected 2010-05 | depth 0.15 m | reverse complement strand
CCCGACGCATCCGCTCCATCGGCTCCGGCAACGCCAGCAGCCCCGGCAACTTCCGCAGCACCGGCCAATCCGCCAGCCCCGGCCGCTCCACCATCGCCGGCGCAGTCCCAACCCAAGTAACCCATAAATCCGGGTGCCCCAGGTCTCGTCCGCCGCGGTCCGCCGCGGCGGAAGACCTGGGATACCTCAAATCTCAACAAGTCTCCATTTCACCTGCGATTCAGTCAAGTTTCGGATGTAGCTTGTGGAACTCCGTTGCCTGCTGGTACAAGTGCCCAAACGAGGCCAGCCTGGCGTCCTGGTAGTGGCCGGCCAGAAACGTCAGAGACACAGGCGTTCCCGGCCCGCCGATATCGTCGCTGTCGCCGTCGTCAATCTCGGGCGGCTTGGGAGCATCGTCGCCGCGCAGGCCGTTGGGCAGAATAAGCGCCGGATGGCCGGTCAGGTTGGTTGCCACCAACTGCATCCCGGTGGTCGGCGTAACAATGATGTCGACCTGCGCAAAGAGCGCTGACACCTGCTCGATTGCGAGCGTGCGCAAACGGTTGGCCTGGATATACTCGACGGCTGGGTAAAGCCGCGCAATGCGCAATGCGTTTGGCCAGTCCTCGATGCCCTGTTCGGTCAGCAGGCTGTCGCGGCCTGTCATGGTCAGGTCGTCGAATGCCGCGGCGGCTTCGGCGGTCAGCAGGGGAACCATGGCGTCATAGGGAAGCTTGGGCAACTCCACGGGGATGAGTTTCTCGCCCATGGCGCGCAGTTTGTCCAGCGCGGCGAGTTCGTAGCGCCGGTCGTATTCGCGGCGTGCGCGCGCCGCCTTCATCTGGTCGTTGTGCTTCTCGCGCCTGGTCTTGTCTCCGGCGGTCTCGTTTGCCGCGGCTTCCTTCAGCTTCAGCGGCGGCAGCGGATCGAACTCGCTCTTCAGGTACCCGATGCGGAAGTTGTGCAGGTTCATCGGCGGGTCCCAGTGGAAGTCGGTAGCCACGGCCGCGGCATCCTTGCCGTCCGGACCGTGGATCACCTCCAGAACCAGCGCACAATCCTCAGCGCAGCGGGCGATCGGGCCCAGCTTGTCCATCGTCCAACTCAGGGCCATGGCGCCTGTGCGGGGCACCATTCCAAAAGTCGGACGCAGCCCGGTAACGCCGCAACGCGTCGATGGCGAAGAGATGGAGCCCAGCGTTTCCGATCCAATGGCAAAGGCCACACATCCAGCGCTTACCGCGCTGGCCGATCCGGCGGAAGATCCGCTCGAACCCTGCGCCGGGTTCCACGGGTTGCGGGTGCGTCCGCCAAACCACTTGTCGCCCATGGCCAACGCGCCCAACGAAAACTTGGCCACCAGCACGGCGCCGGCCTCGTCGAGCCGCTGCACCACGGTCGCGTCCTCGTCGAATGACTGATGCTCAAAGCCGCCTGCACCCCAGGTTGTCGGATAGCCCTTCACTGCGAGTAGGTCTTTTGCGCCCCACGGAATGCCGTGCAGTGGTCCGCGATATCTGCCGGCGGAGATCTCGGCGTCGGCGGCCTTGGCCTGCGTCAACGCGCGCTCCTCGGTCAGCGTAATCACAAAGTGCAGCTTGGAGTCGTAGCGCTTGAGCCGCGCCAGGTACATCTGCGTCAGCGCCAGCGAGGTAATCTTCTTCTCCTTCAACAGCGCGCCGAGATTCGCAACCGTTTCGAAGGCCAGGTCCTCAATGGCCGAGAAGGAAACCTCGATCGGCCGCGGCGATCCGCCAATCATGACAACCTGCCTGGCCGGCATCCTCTCGCCCACCGGCCTCGGATTGAAGACATACGCCGGGGGCACGGAGTTAGCCAGCTTTAGCGCCCTGATCGGCTCATAGGAGCTGCGCTGATCGTTCAGCCCATCGAGCATCATCTTTTTCTGTTCGGCGGTGAACGGGCCAACACCGGCTAGAAGGCACGCCTGGTCCAGCATTTCAGGAGTGATTTTAGGCAGTTCGGCGGCCTTCGCTCCGGGGCCGGCCTGCTGTGCTTCTGCGGCCAATGTGTACAGAATGCCTGGCAGGAGCGCTGAGGTGATGCCCGCACGGCTGCAGGAGGCCAGAAAGCCTCGACGGTCGAGTGTCATGATTGAACGTCCTTTGAAGATGGAGTGCCCCTCGAGCCAACTATAGCGGAGGCGGGCAATTAAGCAGTTGTGTCTTAAAGCCAGCAGCCGGCAAAAAGGCGGCAACAGACTGAATTTTCATGACCCGCAGCATAACACGGGACTCTTTCTTGATGCCTGACTTCGGTCATGGAAGTACCCCGTCCGAGCCCAACCTCTTCGGCAAAGGCCCCGCCAATTCTGCTAGCCTTATAGAAGGGATCAGTTTGGGCAGTTTTTTCGGCATTCGATCCCTGATACTCGGCTTGAAGTGCACCCGCAGCTTTTTCTGTCTTCCGGGATTACGAAACAGGTCGCCGGTTCCTGCAGCAACTGATATCTGACATGCAGGGCTTGAATCCGCTACGGACGGCCTGTCTCTGAACCTCACCGATCCCGGGCGACGACAGGGAAAGGAGCAGAAATGGCCCGCACGTCCATCTCGTATCTATGGCGCGACACCAAGGCGCCGCAAGACTTCCGGTCGGGCATTTCCCTGCACAGTCACACCAATCAGTCCATTGAGCCGCTGGCCTTTCTGGCCAAGGTCGGAGCCCAGTATCCCGTGGTGCGGCAGTTGACGCAGTGGCTGGAGTCGGGCTCAGAAACGAAAAATGGGCTGCCGATAAGCTATGCCGCCGGCTACTGGACCCCGCCGCTGTCTCCCGTGCAGGCCTTCGACCTTGAGCGCGAGCAGATCGAGAAACTCGGCTTGAGGCCTATCGTGTCAATCACCGACCACGACACCATCCAGGCGCCCATACTGCTGAGCGCAATGCCCATCGCGAGGCACATTCCAATTTCGGTTGAGTGGAGCGTTCCTTACGGCGAGCAATCGTTCCACCTGGGCGTTCATAACCTGCCCAGCGCGCGCGCCACGGAGTGGATGAACACTTTGACCGCCCATACCGCCGACCCGAGCGATGCACGGCTGACCGAGATTCTGGTTGCCCTCAACGACGAGCCCGATGTGCTGGTCGTCTTCAACCACCCCATTTGGGATCTCTACCTGATCGGCAGGGACAAGCACCGTTTGCTGGTGAACCAGTTCATGCAGAAGAACGGCAGCCACCTGCACGCGCTGGAATTGAACGGCCTGCGCGACTGGAATGAGAATCGCGCCACGCGGCGGCTGGCTGAACAGTGGAACCTGCAACTGGTCTCCGGCGGCGACCGGCACGGAGTGGAACCAAGTGGCAACATCAACCTGACCAATGCAGCTACGTTTACTGAATTTGTGCATGAATTCCGCCGCGAGAAAATCAGCGACGTGCTGTTCCTGCCCCAGTATGCCGAGCCATGGAAGCTGCGCATGCTGCAGTCGGCCATTGACGCCGTGCACTTCTATCCCGAGTTCCCCCGCGGCTCGCGCAGATGGGACGAGCGCTTCTATCATCCCGATGCCAGCGGAGTGCCCCGCCCGTTAAGTGAACTCTGGCTGAATGGGAAGGCGCCGCCGGCTATGCGTTGGAGTATTCGTTTATTCCAGATGATGGGCCGTCGTCCGGTTTCGAGCAGTCTGCGCATGGTGTGGAGCGACGCCGACCAGTTGCATCTTGCGTTGGGCGAGCACGACAGCTGAAAGATTTCTGCAATCTTTCCGGCTTATAGGCGGACCATTCTGCCTTATCTATTGACCTTATTGGTTCCTTCCGGCAATTGAACTTCTGTTCGCACACTGTTCATCCCACGTTGATGCGCGCTGCCGATACTAGGAGCAGCAATTCCAGCCGATTCGCAGCATCCTGGTTTGCTTATGAGGAGCGCAAATGGCCAGTTCGACCATCTCATACCTGTGGCGCGACGAGAGCGCTCCACGTGAATTTCGGGCGGGTGTCTCGTTGCACAGTCACACCAATCAGTCGAAGGAGACGCTGGATTTTCTGGCCAATCTCGGCAACCAGTATCCAATGATTCGCCCGCTGCTTTCGCGGCTTGAGAACCGGTCGGAGCAAATGCACGGCGTGCGCGTGAATTACGCAGAGAGCTACTGGACACCGCCCATGACTCCCAAGCTGGCATTCGATCTAGAGACCCGCCAGATTGAAAAGCTGGACATTGCGCCCATGGTTTCCATCTCCGACCATGACAACATCAAGGCGCCCATGCTTTTGCGCACCGTCGCCAGCGCGCGCCAGATCCCGGTTTCAGTGGAATGGACCGCTCCCTACGGCCCGCAGTCCTTCCACCTGGGTGTGCACAACCTGCCCAGCGCCCGCGCCAACGAGTGGATGGCAACACTGGCTGACTACACGGCTCACCCCAATGAAAAGTGGCTCACGGAGATTCTGAGAGCGCTCCACGAAGAGCCCAACGTGCTCGTGGTCTTCAACCATCCGCTGTGGGACTTGTACCTTATAGGTGCGGAAAAGCACCAGTTTCTCGTCAACGAATTCATGCAGAAGAATGGCGCCTGGCTTCACGCGCTGGAGTTAAACGGCCTGCGCAACTGGGATGAAAACCGATCCGTGCGGCGGCTCGCCGCGCAGTGGAACATGTTGCTGATCAGTGGCGGCGACCGCCACGGTGTGGAACCAAACGCCAACATCAACCTGACCAATGCGGCGAACTTTACGGAGTTTGTGCACGAAATCCGCCGCGAGAAAAAGAGCGATGTGCTCTTCATGCCCCAGTACGCGGAGCCGTGGAAGCATCGCATCCTGCAATCCACGGTGGACGCGATTCGACACTATCCCGAGTTTCCGCAGGGCTCGCGTACCTGGGACGAACGCGTTTATCATCCGGACGCCAACGGCGTGGTGCGGCCGCTCTGCGAACTGTGGCCCAAGGGGCGCGCTCCGCTGGCATTTGGCTGGCTCCTTGGAGCGGTTCAGATGATGGGGCAGGGCTTGGTTTCCGGCGGCCTGCGCATGGCGTGGAGCGAGTCGAACCAGCTGCGGCTGGCGCTGGGCGAGAGTGACGGCTAAGCTAATTGCATACGATGAACGTACGGATGCCGCGGGTGGCGTACTTTCCCGACTCCTTCAATGAAGTAAACGGGGTTGCCCACACAAGCCGCCACTTTGAGGCGTTTGCGCGGCGACGTAATCTCCCGTTTCTGTGCGTCCGCGCAGGAGACCGCGCTCAATCCTTCACTGAAGATGGCAACGTGTGGACCCTTGAACTTCCGCGCGGCTTTCTTTCCTTTGCGCTCGAAAAAGATCTCCGCTACGATCCCGCCTTCCTGCGCCACATTCCGTTGATTCATGAAACGCTGGAGCGCTTCCGGCCCGACCTCATCCACATTACCGGCCCCAGCGAGGTCGGCATGCTGGGCGCAGGTTTGGCGCACGATATGGGGCTGCCCTTGGCCGCAAGCTGGCACACCAATGTGCACGAATACCTGGCGCGACGTTCTGACTGGTTTCTGCGCATGCTGCCGGAGCAGCAATCGGCGCGCATCGGCCAGATTATCGAAGACCTGACCATGGCCACCGCGGCCCGCTTCTATTCAGTGGCACAGGTGCTCTTCGCGCCCAATCCCGAATTGTGCGAGTTGCTCGAGCGAGCCACCGGCCTGTCCTGCCACCTCATGCCGCGCGGCGTCGATGCCGAACTCTTCAACCCCTGCAAGCGCAAACGTGACCCCAACGATCGAGATTATGTGCTCGGCTTTGTCGGGCGGCTGTCGATCGAGAAGAATGTGGTGCTGCTGGCCCGGGTGCAGGAAGATCTCGAGAAGTCGGGGCATCATGACTTCCGGTTTCTGATCGTGGGTCACGGCGCGGAAGAAGCATGGCTGCGCGAGCGACTGCGTCGAGCTGAGTTCACTGGCGTCCTGCGTGGTGAAGAACTGTCCACGGCCTACGCGAATATGGACTTCTTCGTTTTCCCATCGCACACTGATACCTTCGGCAACGTGGTGCTTGAAGCGCTGGCCAGCGGTGTCCCGGCCATTGTGACTCCGGACGGAGGCCCATGCACCATTGTCCGCGATGGCGAGACAGGCCGCATTGTGCAGGATTCTGAATTCGCATCGGCGGTCGCCGGAGTCCTCGCCGACCCTGCCAAACACGCGCAGATGCGCCAAGCGGCACGCAAGTTCGCGCTGACCATGAGTTGGGACTCGGTGTTTGAAGGGGTCTATGCGGCCTATGAGACGATTGTGCCGCGCGTCGAGCAAGTGGCGGGGTAGTAATATTGCTTCTTCTCTGCTCACAGGATAGGGAATTCATGAGCCTGAGATCAAAGCGATCTCTGAGGACGCGACTCCGCCATCGGAATGAGTTTTCGAGTAGTATTCTGCCGGCGCGAAGCCTGCTATGCATGTGTGGCGAGGGAGTGCGCCATGCGGACATTATGCCTTTGCGGCGATTTCTCCTATGGCGCGGACCAGTTTGTTCAGGTCCTCGATGGTTGTGTAAACGTGGGGAGTTACGCGGACGCAACTGATGTTTTCCCAGACGATGCCGACGGTGTGAATCTTGTATTGGTTGAACAGGGCGTTCTCCAATTCAGAGGGAGTCATGCCGTCGATGCTCACTCCGCAGATGGCGCATGAGTATTTAAGGTTCAGCGAGGTGTGCAGTTTGACCTTGGGGATGCCTTGCACCCTGGAGGCCCAGTAGTTTTTCAGGTAGCCGATGCGTGCCTCTTTCCGCTTGCTCCCAATTCCCTCGTGAAAGTTGATCGCCTCACCAATCCCCTGTTCCAGCGCAAAGCTGCGCGTGCCCAGGGTTTCAAACTTGCGAATGTCGGTGCTGTGGGGGGTGGAGTTGCAGACCAGAGGCCAGATCTTCTCGATCTTGTCGCTCTTGACCCACAACATGCCGGTGCCGATGGGGGCAGAGAGAAACTTGTGAAGACTGGCGCCGAAATAATCGCAATGGAGATCGGGAATTTTGAAGTCCATCAGGCCAAAGGAGTGCGCGCAGTCGGCAATAACTTCAATACCGCGGGCGTGAGCCATGTCGGCGATCTTTGCCACAGGCATGGTCTGGCCGACCCAGTTGATCATGTGTGTGACATGAATCAGGCGCGTGCGGGGAGTGACGGCTTCTTCGAATGCCCGGACGATCTGTGCGTCATCTTCGATGGGAAAGTCGAAACTGATCTGCTTGTAGACGATGCCATCGCGCTCGGCCCTCTGACGATAGGCCTGGATCATGTTGGGATAGTCCTGCCTTGTGCCGATGACTTCGTCGCCGCTCTTTAGAGGGAGGCCGTAGATGACGGTATTCAAAGCTTCGGTCGAATTGCGGTTGATGGCAACCTCTCCTGGCTGCGCGCCGGCTAACTGGGCTAGCTTTTCGCGAAGAGGCTCGCGGCCCTGGTCGAGGATGCGCCACATGTAATAGGACGGTCCCTCATTGGAGAGCTGGTTGTAGCGTTCCACGGCCTGCTGAACGACGAGAGGTGAAGGCGACACACCGCCATTGTTCAGGTTGATGAGATTTGGACTCACCGTATAGGCGCGTTGAATCACGCTCCAGAAATCTTCGTTCTGGGCTACCTCCAAATCGTTCAAGTGGCTGACAGTGTGGGATGCGGCTTGCCAGTCGGCTGCATGGGCTTGTCTGAAGAGACTGTTCGCGGAGAAAGCGCCGGCTAGAATCGCCGTACGCTTGAGGAAGGTGCGACGGTCGCTGGAAATCATATACAGGATTTTAGGCGCTTTGACGTTGGGGATTCAACGGAAAAATGCGGAGATGCGCTTGCCGGTCCGCAGGTCCAGTGCGAAGGTTGTTTCCTTGTCGGTCATCATGTGCCAACCGAGCCCGCGGATGACGCTGCCCTCGATTTCTTTGATGCTGATGCCTTCCGACGAGAGGCGCTCGGATTCCCATGCGAGGCCGTCGACGCCCCAGGCCAGAATTGCGTCATGACCAACGAAGAGGAGCAGGCCGCAGGCGGGTAGCGGGCGAACTTCGAGCACGGGGCGGTAGGGGATCATGGTGAAGCGCCCCGGGTCAGTGGTGTCGATCAGGTATGCGTACCCGCCAGAGACCGCGCAGATCTCATCCGGATTGGGAGCGGACCAGAGACCTGTAGGAACCGCGGGGTCGCGAAAGCCGAGGGCGCAGGTGGCCAGGAAAGGCTGCGCGTCCGGCGCTTCGGGACGGACCAGCACTTCAAGCGCGCCACGCTCCACTTCTTCGGCCGCTTGCGGATAGACGTATTGGCGCGAGGGCAAGATTAGTGGCCGCGCAGCGAGAGTCTCGCCTTGCCAGTGGTGGGGGAAACTGAGGTCGATGGCCGGGGCGGTCACGGTTGGGCCTTGTAATCCAGAATCCACTGACGCTGCTCTTCAGTGTCTGGGATCGGGCAACCGCGTGCTGCCTCGATGGCTGCCAAAGCGACCTTCGGCTCCCAACCGAGATGGATCAGGGCGCACGCCGCAGTCACTGTGGCCCTGCCGATGCTTCCACGGCAGTGCACGCCAACGCATCTTCCATCGCGGAGATATATCGCCAACTCTTCAGCGAGCAAACGAAAGGAGTGAGGGTCTTGTGGGACGTGGACATCGGGAATGGGATAGGAAAGGAATTTCATTCCGCTCCTTCGAGCCAGCGAACCCTCTTCCGCAAGGCCAAGCATCACGGCCTCTCTCTCTTCCAGGAGAGAAACGAGGATCTGTACGCCTTCCCGCCTGATTCTGAGTAACTCGTCCTCCAGCCGGTTGCTGCCACGCGGACACAGAACCACTGCTAGCGTGGAAGGCGGGTCGCCCTTGATCCAGAAGACATTGTGCATGCTGCTCAGACTCCCACGAATCTCTCGATGCGCTGGCGGACGCTGGGGACGGGCAGGCCGAGGCGTGCGCCATCTTCGATGAGCGGCAGCAGCTTGTCAAACTCGCGGCCGGAGTGGGCGCCAGTGAGCGCGATGCGCACCGGGTGAAAGAGGTCCTGGACCTTGGCTCCAGTTGCGGCCTTGATCTCGTTCATCCAGGTTTTGAAAACTTCAGGCGTTACCCGGCCGGAATTTGCACGGACACGACTGGCCAGTTCGCCCAGCACCGTGCGGGCGGAGTCGGCAGCCAGTACCGCTGCGTTCTCTCCATCGGCGCGGGCCGCTTCGACATCGAAGCCGAAGATCATGGCGGCCTTGGCAGGCAGTTGGTCGAGACGGTCTACGGCGGGGAGAAAAAGGGCGACCAGGCTTGCGAACCAGGCTTTTCGCTGTCCGATCAACTCCGGAGATGGAAGGCCCAGTTGAATGGGAGGGTTCTGATTTGCGAGAAAGGATTCCATCTCGGCGGTATGCAACTCGTGAGAAGCCCAGACCGGAAAGATGTCCGGCCGGTACCGGCAGAACTGCCGCTCGGCCAACTTGACTACGCGTTCCGGGTCGGCCAGCTTGAGGTAGTGCCGGTTGAGCCAGTTCAGCTTGTCGAAATCCAATATGGCGGGGCTAGGTGTGACGCGTTCGAGCGAGAAGGCGCGGGTCAACTCGGCCAAGGTGAATGTCTCGGTCTTGCCGTCCTCCGCGCCCCAGCCGAGCAACGCAAGATAGTTGACCAGCGCTTCGGGCAGGTAACCCATTTCGCGGAAGGTGGCAATGGAGGTGGCTCCGTGACGCTTGGAGAGCCGCTCGCGGTCCGCTCCCAGAATCGTGGAAAGGTGGGCGAACTGCGGCACGGGCCAGCCAAAGGCCTCGTAGATTGCCACCTGCTTCGGGGTGTTGGAGATGTGATCGTCGCCGCGGATGACGTGGGTGATTTGCATCAGCGCGTCATCGACAGTGGCCACGTAGTTATAGACCGGAACTCCTGCGGAGGTGCTGCTCGCGGACCGGACCAGGATAGGATCCGAGACCGTCTCAGCGGCGAACTCGACCGGGCCGCGAACCAGGTCGTGAAAGCGCAGCGGGTGGTCTTCGATTTTGAGCCGCACTGCAAACGGCTTGCCCGCGGCAAGATTCTGGTCAATGGATTTCTGATCGAGATTGCGGCAGCGGCCGGAGTAGATCTGCGGGCCGTGCTCGACAGCGGCGAGTTTGCGCTCAGCTTCCAACTCTTCGGGCGTACAGAAGCAGCGATAGGCCTTTCCCTCGGCCAGAAGTCGCTCGGTGTGTTCGGCATAGAGGTCAAGCCGCTCGGATTGGCGATAGGGGCCGAATGCGCCCATGTCGGGCTGGCCTTGGTTGCCGGGCCCTTCGTCCCAGTCCAGGCCTAGCCAGCGCAGGTCTTCAATCAACTGCGCTTCGTAGCGGATCTCGGAGCGTTCGAGGTCGGTGTCTTCAATGCGAAGCAGGAACTTGCCGCCAACGCGGCGCGCAAAAAGCCAGTTGTAGAGCGCCGTCCGCGCATTGCCCACGTGGAGAAAGCCGGTGGGCGAGGGGGCGAAGCGGACCCGGGGAAAGGGGATCGTCATAGCAGTTTTGATGATAGCCGGTAAGGGAGGCGGTTGACTTTCGCCACAACCCGAATCTGTTGATCCTCTTAGCGGACACGACCCCGGCCACGCGGCTTCCCGGGTCCGTGCAGGGAACCTAAGAGAAATGCTCCCACCCCCTCGGCTCAAGGGGATGCGCGCCATCCGGATTCATCAGCGCGAGTTGGGGCTGGCCGCGGCGGCGTCGGACGATGCGGCCGATCTTTGAGACCGGGACGCCGGCGATGGATCGGGGAAGGCGCGCGGAGGTAGGCGCGGTGAAAAGTAACTCGTAGTCTTCTCCGCCGTTGAGAGCCTGGGCCAAAGTTGCGCCGGGGTGCAGAGGCAGTGCGGCTGCATCCACCTCTGCGGAAACGCCGGACTCCTCGCAAAGGTGAGCTAAATCCGTCGAGAGACCATCGCTCAAATCGATGGCGCCGGAAGCGAGTTTGCTCCGCACCAGCCATCGGCCCTGGGCAATGCGCGGCTGCGGGTAGAGGTGGGGAGCCAATAGCGGCTCCAGCTTTTTGGGGATGCGTGGCGGCTTAGAGCTTGATTTTGCGGACCCCGCCAGTTCTGCCAGGCGGGCGAGTCCGGCCGCGGCTCCACCCAGGACGCCGGTAACGTAAATCAGGTCACCCAGGCGTGCTCCCGATCGCAGCAGAGCACGGCCTTGGGGAACTGCGCCGACCAGGCTAATGTCGGCAACGGCGATAGGCGACTCGGCGAGGTCGCCGCCGGCCAGCGGCACTTTGTGGGACTCAGCCAAGGCCAGAAACCCGTCAAAGAACATTTCGACCCAGGCACGCCGGCGACTTGTGGCAGCGATGAGTTCGCGCGGCAAGCCCAGGGATAGAAAGGCGGCTACAGGGCGGGCGCCCATAGCGGCCAAGTCGCTCAAGCCCCGAGCCAAAACCCTATGGCCCACGGCTTCAGGAGAGTGCCAGTCCAGGCGGAAGTGCCGCCCCGCGATGGAGAGATCGGTGGTGACCGCCAACTCCTCCCTTGTGCGGTGTCGGATCAGGGCGCAATCGTCGCCAATGCCGAGGCGCAACTCGTTCGCGGAGAGGCGAGCGGCCCGACTCCGGATCCGGGAGAGCAGGGCTAACTCTCCGGTTCGGTCTCCATTTTGGAGTTCCTTCTTTCTGCTGTGCACTTCTTGAGGATAGGTCAAACGCGAGAAGGTGTGAATCGCGGGCGAAGATACAGCAAAACCAAGACCTGTTTGGGAATATGAGGCCCCCGGCACCCTTTTGGCACGCATCGTGCATCAAAATCAGTACCTTTACCGGACAAATCTTTTGACCCGGCCAAGGCTCGTTTGCTAACCTTGATGAACGCCCACAGGGCAACGCACGTCTGGTTGTGTACCTTCGCGACCGGCGAACGGTATTCCTTTAATCGTCGCTAAGGTTGAGATTTTCAGCGAATTGCGGCCCCTGCAGTTGCAGGGATGAGAGGCCAAAATGCTGCGCAAGCGCTATTACATTCTATTTGTTGCCAGGGATGAAGACGGGCGTCTGCGCAAAATCGCGTTGCCGCTTCGCTATGCATACGGTTTCGTGGCCGCGGCGCTGGTAGGCGCGTTCACCATAGTGGGACTTGCAGGTTCCTATACCCGGATGCTCCTGAAAACAGAAAGTTACAATCAGGTTCGCCTGGACCGGGAAAACCTGCGCAAAGACTACAAGCAGATGGCGCAGTTGGCGCATGACCGCGATGTGCAGGTTGCCTCATTGGGCGCATTGGCCAGCGAAGTAACCGCGCTCTACGGCTTGAAGCGCAACCAGTTGACTACGGCCAAGCCCGCAGCAGCGGCAAGTGCGGCGTCAGAGCCCGCGGGTACCGGCCTGGCTCTTACCGATCACGTAAATCAGCAGGACGTGAAGATTTCGTTCGAGGAGCTCTATACCCTGCGCTCGCAGGCGCTCTCCGGCCGGGTTTCCCGTGCCTTGGAAGGCGGACTTTCGCCCTCGTTCGTGGGCGACTGGATGCAACTGGCCGATGCGCCCTCGATTTGGCCCATTGAGGGCCGCGTTGGTTCCAGCTTCGGCGAACGCCAGGATCCCTTCAACGGAGAAGGCGCATTCCATGCAGGAATTGACATCGACGCACCCAGCGGCACTCCGGTGCGCGCCACTGCCGATGGAGAAGTAACCTCGGCGGAGATGGTTGCAGGCTACGGGCGAGAGATTATTCTCGATCATGGGCACGATGTTCGCACGGTGTACGGACATCTCTCCACCATCGCCGTGATGCCAGGACAGCACGTGATCCGCGGCCAGGTAATTGGCTTTGTAGGCCAGTCAGGCCGCGCAACAGGTCCGCACCTGCACTATGAGGTGCGCGTCCACAAGGTTCCAGTGAACCCGCACAAGTACCTCCGCAGCACCTATGAGCAGGTCGCTATCGACTATAGTGGCGTTTCGGGGGGCTCTGAATAGAGGACTACTCGCATCGTGACGTGAGCAAGCGGCTTCCGGTATATCGGAAGCCGCTTCTGTTTCAAGCCTTCAATTTGCCTGCCTGCTCACCGTGCAGTCATCGAAGTTGAAGTTGAAGGTTCCGCTTCCGATCACTTCCATGTTGAGGCGGGACGGAATCTGGAATCCTTCCACTGCTTTGTACTCAACTCCCACGTGCATCTCCTGCATCTTCTCGGCGGGTTCCCTGGCAGCGAGAATATGGGCCAGAAAGCCATTGACGAGCAAACCTTGAGAAGTGGGCCCGTAGGTTGGCGCGAAATCCACCGTCGCCTGTTTCATCACCACGTTGAAGCGGGTGAGGGTTAGCTGGTTATCCATTTCCTCGGTCACCTCCGTATCGCTCGTTACGGCATGCAACCTATAGCCATTGCCGGTTTTGGTAATGTCCAGGCCTTCAGAGTTTTCGGGCACAGCGGAGCCGTCCACAAAAGGTGTCCAGAACTGCAGAAAGCCCTGTAGCGTCTGATCTGTGGCCTCGTGCATATCTTTGAGCAAGGTGACCGAGTCGGAATCGAGAGTGTTGTTCGGGTCGGGAGCGGGCTGCCAGTCCAGGGTGGAACCTCCCTTCATGCGGACGTGGAGCGTCATCTTGACTGTTTTAAGCAGAACAATGCGCGGATCATCTGCGCGTACTGTCTCTCCTTTTCTGGCGCTTACAAAGAGGGTGTACCAGTCCGGATGAATGGCGCAAGTAAAGCCGCCTAATCCGAACTTTGTGGTGGAGTAATAGAGATTTCCCGCCCTGGCCAGCATGGCGTCGTTTTCGCTCTTTGCCGGATTGGCTTGTGCCTGCGCCGCCGTGGCGGCCTGCGGAGCGGTGGCGGACGGATTCTGAGCGCAAGCGGCGGCCGTCACGCAGAGTAATGCGATGGCGGTCACCAACCGGGCCCGCAACGCAAACGAGTGTTCGTACATACGAGTGCCTGCTTTCGGAAAGACTTGGCTATTGTGCATTTTACGTGCTGGCTCCTGCAAGCGATTTCAAGAGCTGCGCCGTGGTATCTTTGCCTCGGTCGAAATATCAGCTTCGAGGAGGCTCCTCCGTGCAAATCCGCCTTGCTTGTTTCATAGTTCTGGCTGCGCTTGCTCTGCCCGCGGGCGCGCTGGATCACAACGCTGACCTGCGCACAGCGTTTGCCCGCGCCCAGCATCTGAAGCGGGGCATCAACGCCTCTGAATGGTTTGCCCAGTCGGCCAGCGACTACTCCGCGGCCCGTACCGACCGCTTTACCGACGCCCAGGACATGGCTTTGATGGCGCGGCTAGGCTTTGACCATGTGCGGCTGAGCATTGATCCGGTTCCGCTGGAGCAGTGGCCGCACCGCACCGACGGCCTCAACGCCGACTTTGTGGGGCGGCTCGACCGCGCCGTTGACACCATGCTGGTCCATGGCCTGGCCGTGATCATCGACGTGCATCCCGAGGACAGCTACAAGCAGCGGCTTTTCTCCGGCGACGACGCGGTAGACCGGCTGACCATGACCTGGCGCCGGCTGGCCGCGCACTATGCCACGCGCGATCCGGAACTGGTCTTCTTCGAGATTTTGAACGAGCCCGAGGTGCATGATGCCTACCGTTGGGCAGGCATACAGGAGCGGCTTGCGGCAACCATTCGCGGAGTCGCGCCAAAGAACACACTGATTGCCACCGGGCCCAACTACTCCGACTTGGCGGACCTTCTCGTGATGCAACCGCTGGGTGACGGCAACGTGATCTATAACTTCCACTTCTATAACCCGCACCAATTTACCCATCAGGGCGCGGGTTGGGGTGAGACATGGTGGAGTTATACGCACGGCATCCCGTACCCGGCTCCGGAAGGCTCGATGCAGGAGTTATTGAAGCAGGTTCCGGAGGCAGACACCCGGTACAAGTTGGAGAACTACTGGCTTGACCACTGGGACGCGCACCGCATTCGCCTGCTAATGGACGAAGCCGCGGATTGGGGACGCGAGAAAAACGTTCCGCTGACCTGCAATGAGTTCGGAGCGTATCGCCAGTTCACTGATCCAGCCTCGCGCATGAACTGGATTCGCGACGTGAGGACGGCTCTCGAGGCGGACGGTATCGGGTGGACTATGTGGGATTATCGCGGCGGGTTCGGCGTGGTGTGGAAGGAAGACGGAAAGCCGACGCGCGTGGATGAGCAGGTGGTGGAGGCGCTGGGGCTGAAGAAAAGCAGGGAATAGGGAACAGGTGCGCAAGAGGCAGCCTGGATTCTCTCCTTACGAGTCATTTTCTAGGGCGGATGACCAAGCCAGTGTTCTTCTCCATGGCGGTGTACCAGGTATCGTCGTCGCTGGCATGCAGGGCGATGTAGTCTTCGTCGCTTGTGGATCTTCGCTTGGCAATCGTGGGTTCCGCATTGGGCCCGACCGGATGGCGAAACTGCCAGGTTCCGCTTTCGATGATGCTTTGGATTTTCTCGGCAACCACGATCGGGTGGGTTGGGTTCCTGAGCGATGCGCTAAAGTAGTGCGCCATGCGGCGCCGTTGCGGGTAAATGGAGGCGGGCACGGGCGACTCGATCTTGTGGGCCATGGGAGTATCGATTATGCCGGGTTCGACGATGGCCACGCGGACATTGAATGCCTTCACCTCCTGGGCCAGAGCTTCACTAAGCGCCTCCAAGGCGAACTTGGATGCAGCGTAAGGGCCTAGCGGCGAGGTGGAGACTCGTCCCGCGACCGAGGTCACGTTGATGATGCACCCGCTGCTGTGCTGGCGCATGTGCGGAATGACAGCCTTGATACAACGTAAGGCCCCGAAGTAGTTGGTTTCCATGGTGGCCCGGAAATCTGCCATAGGAAGTTCCTCGATGGAGCCGTCGCGTTCCACGCCGGCATTGTTGACCAACACGTCGATGGGTACGCCGGATTCATAAATCGCGGCGATCGCAGTGGCCACTGAGCTGTCGGAGTCGACATCCATGGCTGAGATGTTGATGGGAAGGGCTTCCTGCGCTGCTGTTTCTGCGAGTTCCGGCGCGCTGGCAGGATTGCGCATGGTGGCGTAAACGGTGTGCCCCCCGCGTGCGAGAGTAAGAGCCGTGCTCAGCCCAATGCCTTTGCTGGTGCCTGTGATCAGGACAGTTGCCATGGTGACCCCCATTTGTCGATCTTCAAGGAAGACTGGAGCCGACGCCGTTGCTCTTGGACAACGGACGGCTATTTGTTCCCGACGCATCTCCATGCGGTTCCAGCCCCGCCCTCTGCTATTTGCCGGTGTAGGTTACATGCCAGATGGACCGCGATCCGTCGTCGGAGACGAAGAGGGAGCCGTCTTTGGCTTCGGTTACGCCTACCGGGCGGCCCCAGACGGTGCCGTCGGGCAGGACGAAGCCGGTGAGAAAGTCCTCGTACTCGCCGGTTGCGTGGCCGTCCTTCATGGGCAGGCGGATAACTTCGTAGCCGGAGCGCTGGGCACGGTTCCAGGAGCCGTGTTCGGCGGCGAACCCGTCGCCTTTAAACTCGGCTGGAAACTCAGACCCTTCATAGAACATCATCTCCAGCGAGGCAAAGTGGGGGTTCACCAGGATGTCAGGTGTGAGGACTTTCGCCTGCAGTTCAGGATGTTTGCCGGGATGTCGGGGGTCCTGCAGACCTCCGCCCGGGCCGTTGAAGTAGAACCATGGCCAGCCGTAAAATCCGTCTTCTTCGACGTGGGTCACGTAGTCGGGAACCAGGTTGTTCCCCAGGCCGTCGCGCTCATTTGTCGAGCACCAGAGCTCGCCAGTCGTGGGGTTGATGGCTTCCCCGACGCAGTTGCGAAGGCCGCTGGCGTAAACCTTGATGAACTTGCCTTGCGGCGTGAGTTCAAGCACGTCAGCGCGATGGAACTCCTCGGGGTGGGTGTCGGCGTCGTCAACGTTTGAATGGGACCCGACCGAGGCGAAGAGCTTTGTGCCGTCCTTCGAGAAGACAAGGTCGCGGGTCCAGTGGCCTCCGCCGCGCAGGCGGCCGCCGCCCGGCAGCT
>OCZT010003179.1_pt1 | contig 16890 bp, 14 predicted proteins | sample 1539031 | NCBI WGS metagenome assembly OCZT01 (sample SAMEA3539308, study PRJEB22396) | soil metagenome | biome: tundra; feature: field; material: soil | place: USA | collected 2010-05 | depth 0.15 m | reverse complement strand
TCCGCGGATGACTTCCACTGAGCACGCGGCATGGCGTACCACGTTCTCGGACACGCTCCCGAGCAGGAAGCGGTCGAGACCCGTTCTGCCGTGCGACCCGAGAACGATGACGTCAGGTCGCCATTCTCCGGCACAATCGAGAATCACGCGGCGAGCGTCTCCCTCCCGCATCTCCTTGCTGGCTTTGAACTTCGCCGCTTGCAGGCGCTGGGCTGCGCGGGCGATTAGTTCCTCGCCCTGACGGCGGGTTTCATCACGAACTTCCAAGATGCTGGTCGCAGCGGTCGGTCCTTCTGCAAAGGCCAGCGACGTCGGAAGGCCCTTGGGCCATTCGGCCACGTGCAGGACTCGCACTTCCGTTTCTTGAGGTCGGAACTGCCTGATCACGGCTTGCGTCGCCGCTTCCGAGTACGCCGAATCGTCGATCGCGAGGAGGACTTTCATCCCTGAGTGACAGCAGCTGAACAATAAAATCGGAGCCGCGTTTCCCGTCGTCGAAGGCTCGCAGCATCAAAGTCCGGACGGAAGCCGATGCTTCTGGAGCAGTCGAACTTTGAGTACCTGCCCGTACCAAGCTGCCTAACCTCTCGAACGTCGGGGCGTAGCTCCGACCAATGAGAAATCGTGCAAGAAACACACCTGCCTGTGTCGCGCAGGTTCCATAGCAAGCCGCTTGCAGGTCAAACGTGTGAATACCGCATCTCGCCGTGATCTCGTCGATCTGTCGGCGAAGGCACATCGGGCTCGCGAGAATCCGGCACCTCGAGGTTTGCATGGCTCGGCAACCGAACGACGACATCGCGGATCGCCTCGACGAGATTGCCGCCCTTCTCGCCGCACAGTCGGCCAACCCGTACCGCGTGCGAGCGTATCGGCGAGCCGCGGACACGCTGCGACGGCTCGCCACTCCGGCGTCACAGATTCTCGCGACTCACGGCACCGCCGGTCTCGATCAGCTTCCCAGTATCGGACCAAGCCTCGCCCGTACCATCCGCGACATCGTGGTTCATGGATACTCACCGATCCTCGAACGGCTTCGAGGGGATAGCGACGCCGTCCGCCTCTTCGCCTCGGTGCCCGGCATCGGATATCGCCTGGCGGCGCGCCTGCACGACGAGCTCGGCCTGGACACCTTCCAGCAGCTCGAGGCGGCAGCCCACGACGGCCGCCTCGAACAGATCGCCGGGTTCGGACCGAAACGACTGGCCGGTGTCCGGGACACGCTCGCCCTTCGGCTCGCGCGGGTTCACAAGGATGGCCGGGAGGAGGACAACGCGTCCCCGGCGGTGAGCGAACTCCTCGACGTCGACCGGGAGTACCTGGAAAAAACACGGGCTGGCGAGCTTCCGCTCATCACGCCCCGGCGCTTCAATCCTGAACGGGCGGCGTGGCTGCCAATCCTGCACACCGAACGTGGCGGCCGGCACTACACCGCGCTGTTCTCGAACACGGCTCACGCCCATCACCTTGGCAAGACTCACGACTGGGTCGTGCTCTATTGCGACGACGGCCCGCGCGAGCACCAGTGGACGATCATCACCGCTGGCTTCGGGCCGCTGCAAGGTCGGCGCATCGTCAGGGGGCGCGAAGCCGAATGCTCCGCATTCTTCGGCGTCACATCGGACAAGGCGGCGTCGGAAACACCAGCCGCGATCAGCCGTCAAGCCTGAGGCCGAAACGACGTGGTCCACTCGCCGACCTGCCGTTTCACATTGCCGGACGATTTCCCAGGCGCGCCATCCTGCGCCATAGCCTGGGCGACGCCTTCATCATCACTTCTCAATCACCTTCCGAAAGGCCGCCACGCGACACGTGTTCGCAACGTCCTTCGCCTCGCACCAGCCGCGCCGCGCCTGATCCACGCCATACCGGATGCACTCGAGCTCCTGGATGCGATGCGCGTCCGTGCTGATGACGAGCTTCACGCCGGCCTGCCGCGCCATCGGGATGTGGAGATCGTTCAGATCGAGGCGATCCGGTTGGGCATTGATTTCGAGCAGGACGCCGTAGTCCCGGGCGGCCTTGATGACTTCCGCCATGTCGACGGGATACGGCTCGCGCTTGCCGATGAGGCGCCCGGTGGGATGGCCGAGGATGTGCGCTCGCGGATGCTGCAGCGCCCGCACGATGCGACGCGTCATCTCAGCCTTTGACATGTTGAATCGTGAATGTACGGAGACGATCACGACGTCGAGCTCCGCAAGGGTGTCATCATCCAGGTCGAGCGACCCGTCGTCGAGGATGTCGACCTCGGCCCCTTTGAACACCATAAGGTTCGAGGCATGTTTCCGAACGATGTCAATGGCCCGTGACTGTTTGTGAAAGCCCGCCTTCGCCAAGCCACCCGCCACACGCACGGCTTTCGTGTGATCGGTGATCGCGATGTACTCGTAGCCACGCGCCTGACACGCGGCTACCATCTCGGCGAGCGTGTTCTTCCCGTCCGTCGCGTCGGTGTGCATCTGGAGGTCGCCACGGATGTCGGCGAGCTCGACGAGCCGTGGCAGGTGGCCCGCTCGGGCGGCCTCGATCTCCCCGCGGCTTTCGCGCAGCTCCGGCGGAATCCACGGCAGCCCGACCGCTTCGAAGACCTCTGCTTCGGTCCGACCGCCGATCTGCCGCGTGCCGCGAAACACGCCGTACTCGTTGATCTTCAGCTGTCGCTTCACGCCGAGCAGGCGGATCGCAATGTTGTGCGGCTTCGACCCGGTGAAATAGTGAAGCGCTGACCCATAGGACGGGCGCGGAACAATCCGCAGATCGACCTGGAGCCCGGAGCGAAGGACAACAGAGCACTTCGTCTTGCCGCGCGCGAGGACCTGTTTGACATCGGGGTAACGGAGGAATGTTTGGGCGACCGCCGGTGCATGGCTTGACGCCACGAGGATGTCGACGTCGCCAACCGTCTCGGATCGCCGCCGAAAGCTTCCGGCGACGTCCAACTGCTCCACGCCTGGCGTCGCCCGCAGTGTTTCCACGAGTGGACGCACGTACGCCTCAGCCTCGGCCAATGGCATACGGGCCACGTGCGCCTTGTCCTGATCGATGCCGCGCAGAATGGTCTGCTCGAGCGTCTTGCCCATGCCGCGCAACGTCGAGAGTCGGCCCGCTCGCGCGGCTTTCTCGAGCTGCGCGAGCGTCTTCACGCCGAGTTTCCTGTAAATGAGCTGCGCGCGCTTGGGCCCAACCCCTGGAATCCGCAGCATCGCGACGAGACTCTCAGGCGTCTTGTGCGTGAGCTGTGTGAGCAAGGGAAGCTCGCCCGTCCGGCACATCCTGGTGATCTTGCCCGCGAGATCGGCCCCGATGCCCGGCAGCTCCTCGAGGGCATGTCCGTCGTTCTTCAGAATCGTTTCGACCGGCGTACCGAGCGTGCCGATCGTGCGCGCGGCGTTCCGATAGGCTCGCACGCGGAACGGGTTCGCGCCTTGAATTTCGAGGAGATCCGCGACCTCCTCGAATGTTTTTGCGATTTGAATGTTCTCCATAGAACGGCGCTCTCAGGGGTGCGCGCCGATCAACCTCTGAAACTGTCCCTCGTCGATGACGCGGACGCCGAGGGCACAGGCCTTCGCGTACTTGGAGCCCGGGTCGGTGCCGGCGACCACGAGATCGGTTTCCGCGCTCACGCTGCGCGCCGTCAGGGCCCCCCGGGCCCGCGCGCGCTCCTCGGCGTCCTCACGGGTCATGGATTCGAGTCCGCCTGTGAACACCACGGTCTTCCCGGCCAGCGGCCCTCGGCGCGTGACCGACGTCCTACTCACCCGAACGCCTCGGCGCCGGCACAACTCGATGACGCGGCGGTTGACGGCGCGACGAAAGAACGCGGCGACGTCGCGGGCGACGGTGGGGCCAATGCCCGGAACCGCCATGAGCTCCGCCTCGCCGGCCGACTGAATGCGATCGAGCGTGCCGAAATGTTCGGCGAGATCGCGGGCCGTCTGGGTGCCGACACTCGGAATGCCGAGCGCGTGAAGAAACCGCCAGAGCGGTGTCTGCCTCGCCCTGTCGATCGCCTTCAGCAGATTCGTCGCTGAGACGTCCGCGAAGCGCTCCACCTCCACCAGGTCGTCGTGGGTCAACGTGAACAGATCGGCCACCGAGCGCACGAGTCCGTCGGACACGAGCGCGTCGACGGTCTCGGAGCCGAGGCCGCGGATGTCCAGTGCATCGCGCGAGCCGAAGTGCTGAATCGTGCGCTTGAGCTGGGCCGGACAGGCCAGGCCATTCGGGCAGTGATCGAACGGCCGCTCCTGAACGATCGATGTGTGGCACTCGGGACAGCGCGCCGGCATGATGTAGTGCCGATGTCGATGCGCACGTGGAGCGGGCACGCGTTCGACGATTTCCGGAATGACGTCGCCGGCTCTGATGACGCGTACGACATCGCCGACACGAAGATCCTTGCGCGCGATCTCATCCCGGTTGTGGAGCGTGGCTCGCGTGACCGTGACGCCGCCAATCTGCACTGGTCGCAACACCGCGACAGGTGTTAGTACGCCGCTCCGCCCCACCTGCACGATGATGTCCTCGATCGTGGTCTCCTGTTCACGCGGCGCGAACTTGAACGCCAGTGCCCATCGTGGATGTCGCGCCGTCGTCTGCAGGTGCGCACGCAGAGCGAGGTCGTTCACCTTCAGAACGATGCCGTCGATCTCGTACTCGAGCGAGTCACGACGACGTTCCATCTCCCGGTGGTACTGAACGACCTTGTCGACACTCGAACACACACGCGCGTACGGACTGGCGTGGAGTCCCCAGGCAGGCAGCGCCTGAAGGAGACGCGTGTCGTCGACCAGGCGCGGTCCGCGTTCCATCTGCAGGATGTCGTAGAAGAACACGTCGAGGCGGCGCTGGGCCGTGATGCGCGGATCGAGTTGTCGGATCGATCCCGCAGCCGCATTGCGGGGATTCGCGAACGGCGGCTGCCCGTCGCGTTCGAGCCGTTCATTGAGCGCGCGAAAGTCGTCGAGCCGCATGATCGCTTCGCCACGCACGGCGAGCAGCCGCGGCACGGAGTTCCCGCGCAGCCGAAGCGGCACCGATCGAATCGTCTTGACGTTCTCGGTGACTCCCTCGCCGCGTTCCCCGTCCCCGCGAGTCGAGGCCCGCAGCAGCACGCCGTCTCGATACACGACTTCAAGGGACAGCCCGTCGAACTTCGGCTCGAGCACGTAGCGCGCGGTCCTGCCGCGAACGCTCGCGTGAATGCGCTCGTCGAACCGGCGCACGTCGTCCACGTTGGTCACCGACTCCAGGCTGAGCATCGGTGCCAGATGCTCAATCGCCGGAAAGGCCGGAAGCGGTGCGCCGGCGACTCGTTGCGTCGGCGAATCGGGCGTGATGAGCTCGGGGTACGCAGCCTCGAGGCGCACCAATTCCTCGAACAGGCGGTCGTACGCCGTGTCCGAAATCGTCGGCCGATCGAGGACGTAGTACCGGTAGTCGTGCTGCCCGATGACGTCGCGGAGCTGCTCGGCCCGTCGCCGCGCGGCGGCCAGCGGCTGCTGCCGAGTCACACCGTGCGACTCACGCACCGTCGCGCGTCCCGGAGGGTCGCGACGACGTCTTCATCCGACACCTGAGAGAAGTCGCGGAAGTGGTAACCGATGGCGTACAGGATCTCTGGCGTCTCGAGGCAGACGACGTCATCGGCCTCTCGACGGATGAGCTGCAACGCCTCCGCGGAGGCCACGCCAGTGGCGGCAATGAGCTTCGCCGGATGTCGCGCCCGCACCGCCCTCAGCGCGGCGATCATCGTCGATCCGGTGGCAATGCCGTCATCCAGCACGATGACGATGCGGCCCGCCGCATCGGTGGGCGATCCCGCAGGCTCGTACATCTCCCGCCGCCGCCGCAGCGTCTCCAACTGGGTTTTCTTCTCAGTCTCAAAATAGACCTCGTTCCATAAGTCACGCGTGTCCGGATCGAGATAGACCGTGCCGGTTTCATCGATCGATCCGATCGCAAGCTCCGGATTCTGGGGCGCGCGGAGCTTCCGGACGAGCACGACATCCAGCTCCCCATCCAACGCGTCGGCGACGATTCTTCCCATCGGCACCGCGCCGCGAGGGATCGCCAACACCAACGGATGCTGGCCTCGATACTTGTCGAGGCGGCGGGCCAGCATCTGTCCAGCCTCGGCCCGATTTTCAAAAGGCATGCTTGATCTCCTTTGCCACGAATGCGCGCAATGAATGTGCCGACCCAGATGGTGAGAACACGAAGGCACGTTGGATGATCCGACGAGTTTCCGGCGTCAAGTGCCGAAAACTCGGGAAGCCAGACGGATGGATTTCGCGCGGTGGTGAGCGAGGGCCGGTCACTCGAGGCACAGGGCTTGCTGCCATGTCAACCATGACGCTGACGGTGATCGCAGGTTCGGCCAATCTGTCGCTCGCGACGAGCATCAGTGCAGAGCTTGGGGTGAAGCCCCGCGAACGAATCGTGCAGCGCTTCGCCGACGGCGAACTGCACGTGGACATCGAAGAGAGCGTCCGCGGACACGATGTCTATGTCGTTCAGCCGACCAGCCTTCCGGGCGACGAGCACCTCATGGAGTTGCTCTTTCTGGCCGACGCCTGCCGTCGTGCCGGTGCAGCCCGCCTGACGGCGGTCGTGCCCTACTTCGGATACGCCCGTCAGGATCGGCGGGCGTCCGGCCGGGAAGCCGTTGGAGCGCGCGTCGTCGCCGGTCTCATTGAGGCAGCCGGCTTCGCGCGGGTCGTCGCGATCGACCTTCACTCGCCGGAGCTCGAAGGGTTTTTTCACATTCCGCTCGAACATCTGAGCGCCGCCAAGCTGCTCGCCGAGGCTGTCCGCGCGACGAACGACACGGTGATCGTGGCGCCCGACCTCGGCGCCGTGAAGCTCGCCGAGCGATACCAGGCCTTTCTCCACCTGCCGGTCGTCGTGCTGCACAAGACGCGGGTCAGCGGTTCCGAGGTGTCACTGCGCAGCATCATCGGCGACGTCAAAGACCGGGCGCCTCTCATCATCGACGACATGATTACGACGGGCGCCACCATCGAGGCCGCCGTCAAGGGCCTTCTCGAAGCCGGCTGCAAGCCCGATGTGTCAGTCGTGGCCACGCACGCGCTCTTCGTTGGGCCCGCGGTCGCGCGGCTACGGGCGTTGCCGATCCGACAACTGATCGGAACCAACAGCGTGGAACTCGCGGGCGAACTCCCGACTCCGTTCCAGGTCGTCAACCTGGCTCCGATGATCGCCGAGACGATTGCGCGACTCCATCGCGACGAGTCGCTCGAGCATCTCCTCGCGCACGCGTGAACAGCACGCGGTCGCACCGGTCATGGTGACCCCTCCGGTCTGACCGGCGGCGGCTCGCCGCTTTCCAGTCGCTGCCGGAGCCCCTGAAGCACGTTCGCCGCCTCGGCTTTCAGGCGGCGCTGCATGAACCACCGGACAAGACCGCCGAACATCCCGCCCAGCACGTCCACTTCGGATCGATTCACGTACGCGAGATAGTTGTGCGCGCCCGGCTGGCCCCGCATGATCGCGGTGATGCCCAGCGACGCATTGACGTAGTGCGTCGCGAAAATCTCTTCGCCTGCCACGAGCGCGTCAGGCAGGCCAGGCTCGTCGCTGCGCAGGATGCTCACGTGTGTAGCGCTGATGATGGCTTTGCGGGCGAGACGTTCCTTTGACCAGTAAACGAAAGACTCGGGTGCTGGCGTTCGTGTCCGTGGATAGCGACTGAGGTACTGGGCAAATTGTGGCAGATGTTCGGTCAAGAACACCGAGTGCCCGAGAACGGACGCGAACCGTGTGGCGGGCCACAATGGGCCGCCAGCGTCGGCGTACGGCGCCAGCGCGGCGTGGCCATCTGCCAGGTACGCCTTCACGCGCTCCAGGACCACCGCGCGGAATGCCTGTTGAAGCTTCGGTCGCCAGCCACTGCCCGCGTCTGCTGCCGTGCGCTGCAAGCGGGTCATTTCAACCGCCGACAACTTCAGACCACAGCTCCCAGGTCGGCACACGAGGATCTCCGACAGTTCCTCGTCGTCGAGTGCAAGACCGTCCAGATCCTCGATCTGCGGCGGGTCCGAAAACCGACCGATCGCCAGCACATACGCGCTCTTCTTCAGCTCCTCGATCCGACGCATCCAGGCCACCAGCCGATCGCCACCGATGTTGACCGGTACGGCGGCGAACACCGCGACTTCGAGGTCTTGACCTGGCAGCACGCGGGCGATCGGCTCACCGCGATCGAGCTGCCGGCGTTCGTCGACGCTGACAGTCACCGATGGCTGGAGGAACGCGAACGGGTCAGTGTTCGGTGGCGCCGCGAGAACCTGAAGAGCAAGGAGTGCAAGGAACATGGCCGTCGACTGGCAAAGGGGTGGAGCAACCTCAATGCCGCCGCCAGGCACTCTTCAACTCAAACGCACCAACCAGATTGGGATGTGTCGGCTCGTCCGAGATTCCCGTTGCCGGTTTTTCGGCACCATCTCTCGAAACTGGCCACGGAGCCCCCGCGTATCCGGCATCTCGCTTGCGACCCTTAGTCGTGATGCGACGGTGGCTGTTCATTGGCGTCACGGTTGTGGCGATCCTGTGGCTCGGAATCACCGCCCGACGCTATGTCCACGGGTTCACGTTGGTGGTGCGGGCCGCCGATCTGCATGGACCCGTCCGCCGAGTCGCCGACCTCGACACCGTGCTCATCAGCGAGCGGATCGTCCGCGCACGTGTCAAAGACACATCGATACGCGCCCGCGTCTATGCGCCGGTTGGGACCGCTCGTCAGACCGTGCTGCTCGTCTCCGGGCTGCACCCGGCCGGCATCGACGAGCCGCGGCTCATCGCACTCGCCCGCCGGCTTGCCGAGGCGAACGTCACGGTGGTCACTCCAGAGATCCCAGAGCTGTCGCGCTTCGAGATCACGCCGCTGCTGACCGAACGAATCGAAGAAGCTGCGGCCTGGCTGGCCACGGAATCCGGCCTGGCGCCGACCGGCCGCATCGGACTGATGGGTATCAGCTTCAGTGGAGGGCTGGCCGTTGTCGCGGCCGGACGGCCGTCTCTACGAAATCATCTGCTGTACGTCTTTTCATTCGGCGGCCATGACGACCTGCGACGCGTGGTGGAATATTTCTGCGGGGGAATCGATCCGGAAGCCGTTTCCTACGACGGACCGGCCTTCAGTGTGACAAAGGCGACACGCCCGCCGAACGATTATGGCGTCGCGGTCGTCCTGCTCAACGTCGCCGAACATGTCGTGCCGCCGGAGCAGCTCGCGCCGCTCCGCGACGCCGTGCGCCGCTTCCTCTGGGCCTCGTATCTCGATGGGGTCAACAAGCCGCAGGCCGAACGAGAGTTTGCGGCGTTGCGAAAGCTCGAGCAAACGCTGCCAGAGCCAGCCGCCACACTGCTCGGATATGTGAATAGCCGTGATGTGGCAACCCTTGGACCGACGCTCCTGCCGTACATCGGCTTCTACGTCGATGCGCCCGCACTCTCGCCCTCGCGATCGCCAGAGCCCTCAGTACCGGTCTTCCTGCTTCACGGCAGACACGACAACGTCATTCCAGCCGTCGAATCCCAGTACTTGGCTGACCGTCTTCGCGGTCGGGTCCGTGTCCGGTTGCTTCTGACCAACCTGATCTCTCACGCCGAATCTGACCAGCCCGCGCACGTCACAGACGTCATGAGGCTCGCGGGTTTCTGGGGAGATCTCCTCGGCCGATGAAGGTCATTCCTATTTCTTCGATTCCTCGGCACACGTTCGAAACGCGCGCGCCTGCTTCGCAAAGGCCATGAGCCGCTGCTCGACCAGACCGTTGACGGTCTTGTCAGGGAATCGGCCGGTCTCACCACGCGCCCCGGCCGGCACACCGGTCAGGACCTCGATGCCCTGGTCGATCGTGTCAACCGCATAGATGTGAAACGCTCCAGCGTCGACCGCCTTGACCACATCGTCGCGTAGCATGAGATGTCGCTTGTTGGCAGTGGGAATCAGCACGCCCTGGTCTCCAGTGAGTCCCCTCGCTCGGCACACATCGAAAAACCCCTCGATCTTTTCGTTGATCCCGCCGACCGGCTGCACTTCGCCATGCTGATTGATCGATCCGGTGACCGCAATCGCCTGCTTGATCGGGATATCCGCTAACGCCGAGAGCAGCGCGTACAGCTCGGCTGACGAGGCGCTGTCCCCCTCCACGGCACCGTAGCTTTGCTCGAAGACGATGCTGGCAGCCAGTGACAGCGGGTGATCGGGGACGTATCGACCGGCCAGGAAGCCCGACAAGATCAAGACACCTTTGGAATGGATCGGGCCGCCGAGTTCCACCTCGCGCTCGATATCGACGACCGTTCCCGCACCCAGACGAACGCGAGCAGTGATGCGACTGGGGCGTGCGAAAGCGAAGCCGCCCAGCTCGATCACAGAGAGGCCGTTGACCTGCCCCGTCGCGGCGCCGCCCGTCGCAATCATGATCGTCCCGCGTCCGATCTCCTCCTGGAGCCGCTCCCGAGGCCGCCCGGTCCGATGGACCTGCGCATCGATCGCACGCTGCACGTCGCTGGCGTCAACGGTGGCGTGGTCTGCCACGCCGGCCCAGTAGTCGGCTTCACGCAGCAGATCGGTCAGGCGGTCCAATTCGATCCACAGCTTGCCCGCATCGCCGACGACGCGCGCACCGTGTTCGATCACGCGCGCCACCCCGGTCGCGGCAAATGGCCGAAGGTCTGCCTTCCTGGCAAGCGTGGCAATCACCCCGGCATACGCGATGTCGCTCGGTTCCGTACGATCGACGCTCGCCTCGAAGTCGACCGCCACCTTGAACAACTCTCGAAAGTCAGGATCGAATTCGTACAGCAAGTAATACAGCAGCCGATCGCCGACCAGCACGACCTTGACGTCCAGCGGGATCGGCTCGGCGTCCAGCGATACGGTGCTGACCAGGCTGAGGGCCTCGCCCAGTGATTCGATCCGAATCGCGTGCGCGCGCAGCGCGCGCTTGAGGCCTTCCCACGCAAACGGCTCGAGCAACACGCGCCGGGCGTCGACAATGAGATACCCGCCGTTGGCTTTGTGCAGCGCGCCCGTCTTGATGTGGGTGAAGTCGGTGACGAGCGTCCCCATGTGCGCGACATGTTCGATGCGACCAATCAGGTTCTGAAACGTGGGCTTGTCTTCGTAGACGACCGGCGCGCCAGGGATCTTCCCGTGGTCATCGAGCACGTTCACCTGATACCGGCCTAGCGGGGAGAGGCCGGCCCCAGCTTTGGCGATCAACACGTCGAGCTGACTCGCCTCGTCCTCCTCACCCTCTTTCGGTCGCCGGAAGTCGTCGGCGTTGTCGATCACGTCTTTCTCGAGCGAGGCGAGATACGTCTGGACACCTGCTTCCGCCTCGTAGGTCTTCTTCAGCTCGTCGATCAGCGCATCGACCGCCGCTTTTGTCACGGCCCGTTTCAACGCCCGGATCTTTTCGTGGCTCTCGCGGTGCCACTTCGGCACCTGGTGGAGGATCTTTTCGAGCTCGGCTTCGAATCCTTCAATCGTGGTCTTAATCCGTTGCCGCTCGCTCTCCGGCAGCTGCTGGAACGCGTCCGAGTCAATGACCTGTCCCTCGCGCAGCGGCGCCAGCGCCAGTCCCAGCGGCGTTCGAATCAGCGCGACGTCCCGCTCCGCCGCCCGCTTTCGCAAGTCCTCGAGGGCCTGGTCACGGCGCGTGTTGAACTCCTCGTGAATCTGCTGGTGGCGCTGGCGGTACTCCTCCGTTTCGAGAGCCGCGGTAATAGAGGTCCGCAGCTCGTCGACAAGCCGCGCGATGTCGTCCCGGAACTTCGGGCCCATTCCCTTGGGAAGCGAGATCGCCCGCGGCCGGTGCGGCTGCTCGAAGTTGTGAACGTAGCACCAGTCGCGCGCAGCAGGCTCGGAGGCTGCCTGCTCTTCGAGAAACCGGCGAACGATCGCAAGCTTGCCGGCGCCCGTCGGTCCAAGCGCGAAGACGTTATAACCGCCGCGCCGCATGCCGATGCCGAACTGAATCGCCGCGACCGCACGATCCTGACCGAGCACCAGCGGGCTGTCAGGTAACTCCGCGGTCGTCGTGAACCCTAGCTGCGCAAGATCACAAGACCGGCGCAGTTCCGACGTCTTCAACCTGTCTGGCGGTCGGATGATCGGTGTCTCCAGCATCGTGAGGGGCACGGTTCTCCTCGGGGGTTCAGGAGGGAGAGCGCGGTCATGCGCACACCCCCATCAAGTCTCCATGGGATCGGGCCGCAATCTGCGTGCCTGCGTCTTGGCCGCATGAGCCGTGCGCCGCGCGCCCACGGGCGACGGATTCTCGGCACCGGGAAACGGGAAGCCGCAAAACCTGGCTGGGGCTTGTCTAGCAAGGCCCTTGCAGTACTCGAGGGATGTCATGGCCACGAGGACTGGGTCGTTCACCTTCGAGCGTGGGATCCGTCGCAAGCCGATGCAATGGTCGTGGAAGGTAGCTGAAGTCTCCGGGATTCGTGTGTCTGTTCACGCGACTTTCCTGCTTTTGGTGGCCTGGCTCGCGGTCGCGTACTGGTTCGAGGTCGGAAGCGTCGCGCGCGTGGCTTCGGGGGTTGCGCTCTTCCTGCTGCTGTTTGGCTGTGTACTCCTGCACGAACTCGGTCATGCGCTGACCGCTCAGAGGTTTGGGTTCACCACGCAGGAGATTACGCTGCTGCCAATTGGGGGGATCGCCCGTCTCGAACGGCTGCCGGACGACCCGATTCAGAGCCTCTGGATCACACTCGCCGGCCCGGCCGTCAACGTCGCCATCGCTGTTTCCTTATTCGTGGCGCTGCAGCTCACTGGCACGTGGCAACCAATCACGCACATCAGCCTGACCAACGGTCCGTTCCTCGAACGCTTGATGCTGGTCAACATCTCACTGGTCATCTTCAACATGCTGCCCGCCTTTCCGATGGACGGTGGGCGGGCGCTGCGCGCACTCCTCGCGACGCGCCTAGATGACCGACGTGCGACGCGCATCGCCGCACGGCTCGGTCAGGGCATGGCGGTCGTATTTGCCGTCGTCGGGTGGCTGGCGAACCCGCTCCTCATCCTCATTGCGCTGTTCGTCTGGACCGGCGCGGCGCAGGAAGCTCGAATGGTCGACATGCGGGCCGCGCTCAGCGGGATACCTGTCGCGCGTGTGATGATCACGCAGTTCACGACGCTAGCACCCGACGACCCATTGTCCACGGCATTGGATCTCACGCAGCACGGAAGCCAGCATGACTTTCCCGTGACGCGCGGCGGTCGTGTTGCGGGCATGCTCACTCGTCACGACCTGCTCCGTGGCCTCGCCGAGGGCGGTCCGCAGTCGCGCGTCGCTGATGCCATGGAACGTGACGTTCAGATCGTTGACCCGCACGACATGCTCGATGCCGCGCTGGGCCGACTCGATGTGAGCCAATCCTCCACGGCGCCGGTCGTACAAGATGGCCGGCTAATAGGCCTGCTCACGGCGGATGCCGTGGCTGAATTCCTCAGTATCCAAGCCGCGTTGGATCACGCGCCCGCGTGACCCACAGCCGCTAAGAAAGGCGGACAACGCGATAGCTCACCTGAAAGAGATGATCATCGCCGCGAGGACAACGAGCAACACGGCCACAATGATGACCCACGCTGTCGAACCGAGACCGAATCGGGATGGTGATGCCGTCGCCATGTCTCAACCTCCGTTCTGACACACCGTGCCGAAGTCGAATCCGCGGGCACGCAGCGCGGGAATCAGCCGCGCGGTCGCGTCCACGGTCTGGCGTTGGTCTTTGCGCGGCGCGGATTCATCGCCGTCGTGCATCACGATGATGTCGCCCGCCGCGGCGCGAGCCTCAATCCGCGTGACGATGCGATCCGCCGTGCGCGGCCTGAACCAGTCCACGTCCCACAGCATCCAGCCCCAGCCGATGAGCCGATAGTCGATCTGACGCAGCCCGACATACATCTGGCCGCTGCGCCAGCCGCCGTGCGGCCGGAATGCGCGGCACGGTCGCGAGCCCGCGAGCGCCTCGATGCGGTCCGCAGCGGCGCTCAACGTTCGCGCCAGCTCGGACGGAGCCATCAACATGTAGCCTCTGGTCGCGGAATGCAGGGCGACCGCATGACCTTCATCGAACATGCGCCGGATGATGGGCGCCGTTTCTTCCGTCACGTGGCGATCAATGAGGAAGAACGTCGCATGCGCTCTCTCTCGCGCCAGTACATCCAGCAGGTCAGGTGTGGTCGTCGGATTCGGTCCGTCGTCGTAGGTGAGATACACAGTCGGAGGGGCGTCTCGCGGCATGCGCCACACGGCGCGATCGCCGGCCATCGCGTCGAGGACGAAAGGTGCGGGTGCGGTGTGGGCCAGCGCCACGATGCCAATACCGGTCAGCAAGACGGTCCACACGGAACGGCCTCCTGCACCGCAAGCACGACGCCAACGGTGCACGCGACGATGAAGACTGACGCGTTCACGTCGCACGCAACACGCACAGCGTGCTTCGAGTGTTGAGCGCCTCCTCAGACGTCCGCTCGAGCAGTTGCGCTAACGGACCGCCTTCGAGCGCGGCCTTCTTCAAGCGGCACGTGCCACTCGACTCGTCGTATTCGGCACAGATAATCGTCATCACGTTGCCTTCGAAATCCGTGACGCGAGTGACGTGTGCGCCGAGCACGGGGCACCGGACCGACGTGATCGCCATCTGATTTCTCCAGTGCTGCCGAGGTCGCGCAGCCGGCGGAGACTGCCGGATTCCCGGCGACACCTTTCGTAATACCGGCTGTCTCTGCAAGGAACCTGCTAGAGGTAGGACGCCAGCAACTGTTGCCGGCGCTCGACGCCTTATGCGAACCGTGGTATCGCCTTTGCGTGAACGTCTCAGCGTGATGAGCCTCGTCGAACGGCTCTCGTTGTGAGATCACTATCCAGGGGATGACCTGTGAAGCGAACAACTCTCAAAGGCGTGTACACCGTCCTGGTCGTGACGTGGGCCGTATTTACGTACAACACACTCTTGGTCAACAGCCAATCTGCGGCAGACGCCACGACGATCGGCAGCGTTCGCCTGACGCAGGCAACACTGGCCGACGGCAAACCGCTCGCCGCCGACACGTACCAGGTCCGCCTCACAAACAGCCAGCCGACGGCCGCCGTGGGCGCGTCACCCGGTGCCGAGCGCTGGGTCGAGTTCCTCAAAGACGGCAAGGTCGCCGGGCGCGAGGTCGCGACGGTGATTTCAGCCGCCGATATCGGCACGATCGTGAAAGGCCCTCAGCCCAAAGCGAATGCGTCGCGAGTCGATGTGCTTAAGGGCGGCGAGTATGTCCGCGTATGGATCAACAAGGCTGGAAACAACTACATCGTCAACATGCCGCTGGCCCGCTGATGTTGGGGCGACACGAGGACGTCGATAATCGGCACGATTGAAGCACTGGCGGAGGATCCATGAACCGAACAAAGCTTCTCGGCGTCCTTGCGGCGCTCGCTCTCGCCGCGCTGAGTGTGGGTGCTTACGGATTCTATGTCCTGAGCGATCCGCGGACGTCCCCACAACATGGCGCACGGCCGCGTCCTCCTGGCACTCCCGCCACAGGACAGGCCGTGCCCCGACCTGCGTCTCCGGGGCGGCCTGGCCCGGTCGGTCCCGGCCGCGTCGTCGGCCCGTACCCGCACGGGTATCGCTCTCCGTATCCCGGGGTCACGCTGGGGTTTTGGTACGACTATCCGTACCCGTACGGTTATCCGGTACCTCCAGGATATGTGTTCGGCGCACCCGAAACCGTATCCGGCAGCGTCCGTCTCGAGGTCTCTCCAAAGGACGCCTCCGTCTATGTCGATGACTACTACGCAGGGATCGTGGACGATTTCAACGGGGTCTTTCGTCATCTCACCCTGACCGCCGGACCGCACTCGATCGAGATCCGCAAGCCGGGATTCGAGACGCTGGTCGTAGACGTGTACGTGCAACCCAGGCAAACCATCACGTACCGCGAGACGATGCAACCGGCCCAGCCGGGTTCGTCTGCCGGCGCGGCGACGGAGTCCGGCGCCGTCACGGCCCCGGCCAGCGATGTGCTTCTGGGCCCGCCAGGCGACCTGCGACTCGATGTCACGCCGAAGGATGCTCAGGTCTACGTCGACGGGTACTACGTCGGGATCGTCGACGATTTCAACGGGCGCTATCAGCGCATCAGCCTGGCGCCCGGTCCACACCACGTCGAGCTGCGTGCGACCGGTTACGAGTTGCTTGCGTTCGACGTCAACATTGAAGCGCGCCAGACGGTGGACTATCGCGGAAACCTGACGCGCTCGAAGCCGTGATCGCGTGTTCCGTGACCTCGAGGGAACCTGATGGGAGGTTGTCTGGACGCTCGAAGAACGTTCTCGAGGTCAACGACTTGGCGATTCGTTTCGGCCGGACCGAGATCTTCAGTCGGCTGAGCTTCACCGTTCCTGAAGGAGCGGCGTTGGCGATCATCGGACCCAACGGCTCAGGGAAAACGGTGCTCTTGAGAGCGCTGATTGGCGCGATCCCGTTCGAGGGAACATTGCACTGGGCCCCCGGTGTTCGTCTGGGTTACGTCCCTCAGAAGCTGGACATTGCCCGCGACGTGCCAATCACGGGCTTCGATTTCCTCCGAGCGAGGGCTGCGCTCTCACGAACGTCGAGTGCCGCCGCTCTTGAGATGTTGACCGCCGTCGGTCTGCCTGTGGAAGCTGGTGCCCAACCGATCGGGGCGCTCTCGGGAGGACAGTTTCAGCGCCTGCTCGTCGCATTTGCGCTGGTCGGCGGGCCGAACGTCCTGCTCCTTGATGAACCGACAGCCGGCGTGGACGAACCCGGCCAAGAGCGCCTGAACGAGCTCATACATCGCCTTCAACAGGACCGTGGTCT
>OCZT010003178.1_pt1 | contig 16893 bp, 15 predicted proteins | sample 1539031 | NCBI WGS metagenome assembly OCZT01 (sample SAMEA3539308, study PRJEB22396) | soil metagenome | biome: tundra; feature: field; material: soil | place: USA | collected 2010-05 | depth 0.15 m | reverse complement strand
GATATTGGCGTGACTGGAGTTCAGACGTGTGCTCTTCCGATCTGCTGCACCCGATCGTAATGGCGCCGCACCGCGTGCATCATCAAAATCATCGCCGGAACCAGGACGACGACGATCCACGCGCCTTCGGTAAATTTCGCGATGAGCACGACGACGACGGTGATCCCGGTTGCCACCGCGCCCAGCCCGTTGATGAACATGCTGCGCCGCGAGCCTGCGCCTCCGGCTTTCCACCAATGCACCACCATCCCGGCTTGGGACAGCGTGAAGGCCAGAAACGCGCCGACCGCGTACAGCGGAATCAGGCGGTCGGTTACACCGCCGAAGATCGTCAGCAGCACTCCCGTCAGGATCGCCAGCGCGTACACGCCCATAGAAAAAACCAGCCGCCGTCCGCGCGTGGTCAGCGTATGCGGAAGAAAACCGTTCTGCGCGATGGCGCGCGCCAGCCGTGGAAAATCGGCGAAAGCGGTGTTCGCCGAAAGCGAAAGCACCAATAAAATCGATCCGATGCCGATCCAGTAGAACGCGCCTTTTCCGGTGATCGCGCCCAGCAACTGCGAGAGCACGCTCTCATAACCGGGCCCGTCCGGATTGGTGGCTGCGACGCCGTACGCCGGCGCCAGATAGGCGATGCCGAGCAGCATGATCATCAAAATTCCGATGATGATGGTCAGCGTCTTTTGCGCGAATTTGTAGGTCGGTTCGCGGAACGCCATCACGCCGTTGCTCACCGCCTCCACTCCGGTCATCGCCGTGCATCCGCTCGAAAACGCGCGCAGCATCAGCCATACGCCCATCGCCTCCGTGGCGCCGCCGAGCTTCGGCGGAGCAACCACCGGCACAGGATGTCCGCCGGCCAGCAGCGCTTTCGCCACGCCCACCACGATCATGCCCAGCAGGCACGCGATGAACACATAGGTGGGAATCAGGAAGATACCGCCCGTTTCCGAAACGCCTCGCAGGTTCACGATTGCCAGCACCAGCAAAATTCCCAGGCAGATGACCAGCGTGTGAGGGTGCAGCGATGGAACGGCTGAGACCAGCGCGCCCACGCCCGCCGAAATGCCGACGGCGGCGGTCAATACGTAATCGATCATCAGCGCGGCCGCCGCCAGCAGACCCGCTCCGGTGCCCAGGTTCTCGCTGGCCACGGTGTACGAACCGCCTCCGTGCGGATACGCCTGCATCGTCTGCCGGTAGGAAAAATAAACGATGCCCAGAAGGATGAGGATCGCGCCGATGATCGGCAGGATATAGGCGACGCCCATCATTCCCAGAGGGATAAGCAGCGTGAGCGCGGCCTCCGGTCCGTACGCGGCTGAGCTCAACGCATCGAGACCGAAAATCGGAATGCCTTTCGCGGGTCCGATTCGTTCGGCTTTCTCATCCTCCGTTGCCAGCGGCATGCCAAACAGCAGATCGACGATATCCATCAACGTTCATTCCATTTCTTTTCGATTTCCGCGATCGCGTCCCGTGGATGCGTGGTGTAGAGCCAGAAAACCTGAATCGCGTGGACGCCGCGCACCTGCATTTTCAGGCCTCCGCTGACTTCGCTGAATTTCAGATGCTCGTTACCGGTTTTAATCGGCGTGATGACGCCCAGCGCAATTTTGGTGACATGCTCGGAGTCGCGCGCAGCTTCGACGGCGGGAATAGCGCTCGGAATCACGGTCGAGTGACGGCCGTTGAATTTGGGGCCTCGCAGTAATCCTTTAATGTGCGTCATACCACAACCGGCCGCACCCAAAACCGCCGCAGCAGCATCGCCAGGACGAGATAGACGATCCCGGTGGCCACGCATCCGGCGATCAGCCATACAACCAGCGCGTGCATCGTCGCGATCCACAAAGTCGCGATCGCGTGCCAGACGTTCGTGCGGATCAAATTGAAAATCTCGACAATCGTGAGCTTCGGACCGTCGACGCGGAACATCCAAGCGCCGGCGCGCAAAAAGGGTACCAGCAAAATAAGCTGGAGCGGATATACCGCGCCGTTGACCAGCAGAATCCCCGGCAGGTTCAGCCGCAGAGTAACCGCGGCCAGCGTGCACAACATGGTGGTCGACCCGATCACCGGCGTCACGCCCAGCGTGATGCCGAGGGCCACCGTCAGCGCAATCTTCTCGGGCGTGACGCCCTGCTTCAGCAGCTCGATGAACGGTTGAATCAGCTTGCGGTAGATGGTGGCGCGCATCGTCTGTCCGCTCCCTGACGACGAGCGGTTCGGTGCGGGCTCGCTCTCATTCTGACACACGGGTTGTGGTGCAGGCTGGCAGCCTGCGGCTGAAAAAAGCGCCGGCAGGCGAAACCGCCTGCGTCTGCATCGTCCTTACGAGTTTTTCAGCAGCCTCCGCCATCCTGCACCACACACCGCCAGAGATCGTGTTTCAACGATCCAGATGAAACGCCTCGACCACCCGCTTGGCCTGTTTGCTGCCCGGAGGTTGTAGATTTTCGTCTTCGGCGCCGGCGCTGGCTGCCAAAGCCGCCGCGAGCAAAATCAGAACGCGGATCATTGATCGATTTCCACCACCGCCGTCATCACCACCGGTTTCAACGACGCTGCCGGAGGGAACAGCGCCCAGTACACCTCACCCGTCAGTTCGTCCACTTCGCCATTCGAGGAAATAATTTTCCCTGCCGATTTCACGACGAACATCAGCGGCGTCAGCCCCGAGCCTTTGTCCGGCGACGGAGGCCCCGCCGCCGGGTCCGGCGTTTTCGGCTTGGCCTGCGCGAACGAAGTCTCGATCAGTTTCAGAGTCACCTCGCGGCGCTGGGCCGGTGTCATCTTGTCGCCGAACTGTTCTTCGAGCGCCTTCAACATTACCGATCCGATGCGCTGGCTGGCCCGCCTCGCCGCCAGATCCGGATGCAGCAGTCCGATGGCGAGCAGAGGATCGCCCGGGCCGAACATCATCGGCATGATGAGCGTTGTCATTTTGTCGGCGATGCCGCGCGCATTCTCGTCGGTCGCGAGCGCCTTCGGAAGAACGGCTTTCAGATCCGCCAGATCCTGGGGCTTCAGGTTCATGCCCGTCGGCGCGGGTCCGGTCCAGCGCAGCGTCTCCCGATATTCGAAGCGCCGCGGCGTGAGGCGCGTCACCGAGACTTCGTTGACCAGCATCGGTTTGCCGTCGCCCTTAATGGAGAGGTCGCCCTTCAGCGGCACGCCGGCGGCGAACGTTCTCACAAAAGTCGTCGTCACATTGGAATCTTTCGTCTCAGTGCTGGATTTCCAGCCGTCGCCCGAAGGAACGATGAAGGAGTCTTCGATGGAGCCGCCCACGTCCATCTGCCCCTCTTTTTTCTCCTGCCCGGTCAGGGCCACGGTGCGGGTCCAGGCGCCTCCGCTGCGGATTTCGGTGGTGACCCGGGCGCGGGCGCAGCCGGTCAAAACGGCAAGGGAGAGAACCAAAACGATGAATCGCATGCGGTGATCATACCCGAATTACGGTCAACTTAGTGGCGGAGAGGGGGGGATTCGAACCCCCGGTAGATCTTTCGACCTACGACGGTTTAGCAAACCGCTGCTTTCGACCACTCAGCCACCTCTCCGCGAGGTTGTGAGGACTTCAGGAGCATAGTAACACAACCAGGGCCGTTCGGGGCGAAATGGACTGTCCTGGCGCGCACCAGGCGCCCTCAAACGTAAAATGCCCACCAGTTAGGGTGAGCATTTACGAACCCTGTTATTCACAGGGTGATGTACATGGGAGAATCAGATTCGACGGCTTCGCAACCGCCAAAACCTGTGTGATTGGATCTTAGGACGTGCGGGAAATGATGTCAAGGGAAAAACTCCCGCGCTTTTTCTGCCTCTCAAGCTTATCACCCGGCAAGGGTTAGCGGTACGGCCCGAATCCGGCCCCTTGTGGAAAAGGTGTGTGAAAGCCTTGAAACCACCCATGGTTTCCAGTCTAACGGTCAGAACCGTACGCACTTATTTGCCGTCGAGCCCGAGGGTGATCATGGCGTCCGATTCCACCGGGCGGCCCATCTTGCGGGCCAAAATTCTGAATCCTCCGAAGGCTATTCCGGCCACCAGGCACATGCCCAGGACGATTCCCGCCAGCACGAAAATGTTCAGCAGCGTTCGGGCGAACCCTCTGACTTCATTGGTCGGAACCTTCTGGCTCCAGGTCAGATTTGCCTCGTATTTCACCTGCGCCAGCAGCCTTTCGGCCGAATCGAGGTCGGGTGGGTCGATGGTCACAGCCACCAGCGGCCCGACCCGTTTTACCATCGCGCCGGGGATTTTATGGAACTCCTCGAGGCGCTCCCGGGCCATGTTCGGCGTGGGATAGTAGAAAATCGCCAGGCTGAGCTGGCCTTTGGGGCTCTTATATTTAGCGAGCTGCCCCTCGGCTCCCAGATGAAACGCCGCGATCGAGGGCGCAATCCGGGGCTCGAAACGCTCCAGCGAAACCGGGCCCAGGACGTAGCGTTCGGTGTTTGGAATCAGGTTGGTAGAGGGCAGAAAGCTTATCAGGGCGGGGAGGGGCGATTGCTCCAGTTTGGGCAACCCCGCATAAACAGGCTGGAGGTCGGCTTGGAGCGGCACGGCGCCGGTAAACTGGAAAACGTAGTTTCCGTAGGCGTAAATCGAACCGTCGGAAGTCGCGACAGAAAGCTTGGCCAGGGGTGCGGGCGTGGCTCCGGAGGGGCGGTGGGCCTGAAAGAAGGCCATGGCGCCGGTCGAATCCTTGAAACGCCAGGCGGTGGCGGTAAAATGCTTCCCTTCGGACTTATACGCGGCCTGCTCGGTGGCTTCGAGGCCAAATTCGTCGAACAGAGCCCGGTCGGGCATGGTGAGCGAGCCGGGCGCGCCGCGGTCGAAGCTCCCGATTTTATCGGGGAAAATAGCCGCCGTTAGAAGCAGAATTCCGGCTAGGGCTTGTTGCAGCATTTTTTGTATTTTTTCCCGCTACCGCATGGACACGGATCGTTCGGTCCGGCCTTCTTGGCGGCGATGACCGGCTGCTTGGGTTTTGACGATGCTTCGCCCCCGATGAACTGGAGCGCGGCCAGCTCTTTTTCCTTTTTACGCTCGATGCTGCGGGTGAAATCGAGCACCGAGGTTTGCGCGGCTTTCTGCGCGGCGGCTTGCCGGTCGTCGATCGCGGACACGCCCACCGCTTGCGGCTCGCCCTCTTCTTCCTCTTCGTCGGCCCAGACTTCCGGGTACGGGACGTTGCTCTCCGGCCCGCCGTTGTCCTCCACCCTTTGCAGGAAGAACAGGTAGCGGATGGTCTCGTCCTCGATGCGATCCATCATGTCCGTGAACAGCCCGTAGCCCTCCTTCTTGTATTCGATGAGGGGATCCTTCTGGCCGTAGCTGCGGAGGTTGATGCCTTCCTTCAAATGGTCCATCGACAGCAGGTGGTCTTTCCACTGGTTATCGATGACGTTCAGCATGATCATGCGCTCGGTTTCGCGCAGCAGTTGGGCGCCGATCATGGCCTCTTTTTCGGCGTATTTCTTGACTAGTTGATCGTAGACGGTCTCTTCGAGCTCGCGGCGGTCGAGATTTTTCAGCTCCTCGGTGCGGATCTTGACGCCGAACTGCGTCAGAACGTCGGTTTCGAGGCCGGTCAGATCCCACTGGGTGGAATGGCTTTTTTCCGGGACGCGGCGGTCGATGAAGGCGCCCAGAATTCCGGCGATGATGTCGTCGACGCGCTGTTTCTGATCCGCGCCTTCGAGCAGCGCGCGGCGCATGCCGTACACCGCCTGGCGCTGCTTATTCATGACGTCGTCGTATTCGAGAATATGTTTGCGGGCGGCGAAGTTCTGCGCTTCGACGGCCTCCTGCGCTGACCTGATGCGCTTGGAGATCATCTTGCTTTCAATCGGCACATCTTCTTCCATACCGAGCCGCAGCATCAGGTTCTGCATGCGCTGGCCGCCAAAAATGCGCATTAAATCGTCTTGCAGGGACAGGTAAAAGCGCGCGCTGCCGGGATCGCCCTGGCGGCCGGCGCGTCCGCGGAGCTGGTTATCGATACGCCGGGATTCATGGCGCTCGGTGCCAACGATGTGCAGGCCGCCCAAGACAACCACTTCGTCATGCTCCTTGTCGATTTGCGCCTTCACCATCGTATAGACACCGTCCCACTCGCTTTTAGGTACCTGATCCGGATCTTTATTATCCTTGCGCAGGCGTTCGCGGGTGAGGAAGTCGGGATTGCCGCCGAGCAGAATGTCGGTACCGCGGCCAGCCATGTTCGTCGAGACGACGACCGCGCCTTTGCGTCCCGCCTGGGCCACGATCATGGCTTCGCGTTCGTGATTCTTCGCGTTCAGTACTTCATGACGAACGCCCATTCTCTTTAAGATTCCGCTCAGTTTTTCCGATTTGTCGACCGAAACCGTGCCCACCAGCACGGGCTGTCCTGTATCGTGAACTTCCTTGATTTCCTTGGCGGCGTTGCGGAATTTTTCCTCTTCCGTGCGGTACACGATGTCGTGATATTCCTTGCGCAACATTGGCATGTTGGTCGGAATCTGGGTGACTTCCAGTTTATAAATTTTGTTGAACTCGGCCGCTTCGGTTTCTGCCGTTCCGGTCATGCCCGCAAGTTTCTTGTACATGCGGAAGTAGTTCTGGAAGGTGATGGTGGCCAGCGTCTGGTTCTCGCGCTGGATCTTGACGCCTTCCTTGGCTTCCACCGCCTGGTGCAATCCGTCGCTCCAGCGGCGCCCCGGCATGAGGCGTCCGGTGAACTCATCGACGATGATCACCTCGGGGCCCTCGTCGCCATCGCGGACCACGTACTCGCGGTCGCGCTCGTAGAGCACGTGGGCGCGCAGGGCCTGCTGCACGTGGTGGTTCCACTCGATGTTCTGCGGGTCGTAAAGGTTGCCGATATTGAGCAGCTTCTCCAGGCGCAGCACGCCCTCTTCGGTGAGCGCCGAGGACTTGTGCTTCTCATCGATGGTGTAGTCGCCGGTGGTGTACTTCTCGCCCGGTTCCTTGCCCTCGATGACTTCGCCGCGGGTCAGCTTGGGAATGATGCGGTTGATCTTGTAATACTTATCGGTGGATTCCTCGCTGGGACCGGAAATAATCAGCGGGGTGCGGGCTTCGTCGATCAGGATGGAGTCCACTTCGTCGACGATGGCGTAGTTGTGTACGCGCTGCACGCAGTCTTCGATGCGGAACTTCATGTTGTCGCGCAGGTAGTCGAAGCCGAACTCGTTGTTGGTGCCGTAGGTGATGTCGCAGCCGTAGGCGGCTTTCCGCTCCTGGTCGTCGAGGTCGTGAACGATGACGCCCACCGTCAGGCCCATGAACTTGTAGAGGCGCCCCATCCATTCCGAATCGCGTTGCGCCAGGTAATCGTTCACGGTGATCACGTGAACGCCTTTGCCGGCCAGCGCGTTCAGATAAACGGGCAGCGTGGCGACCAGCGTTTTTCCTTCGCCCGTCTTCATTTCAGCGATTTTGCCGCGATGAAGAACGATGCCGCCGATCAACTGGACGTCGAAGTGCCGCATATTCAGAGCGCGGCGGCCTGCTTCGCGGACGGCGGCGAAGGCCGGGACGAGGATATCGTCGAGCGTCGCGCCGTCGGCCAGTTGCTGGCGAAACACGACGGTCTGCGCGCCCAGTTCCTCGTCGGTGAGCTCCATCATGCGCGGTTCGAGTTCGTTCATCGCGGCGACCAACGGGCGCAGGGCCTTGATCTCGCGCTCGTTCTTGGTGCCGAACAGCGCGGCGATGACGGCGAAAAACCAGTTGTTTTCGCGGTGGGCCTCGGCGGTCCGGGCGGGAATCCCGCGATACCAGGCTAAAAATCCATCCAGCATAATCAATCCTCCAGTGTAATTCCGGTCTCCTGCTTTCTTCGAAAAGACGAAAGAGGGGAGTTAGCAGCGGAGGAATTCGCGTTGGTGGCGGCGTTCGATGGAATCGATGGCGACGAAGCTCGCCACCAGCCACAGCGAACGGCGAAAAGGAGTGGCGGTCAGCGCGGCGAGCGCGAAGGTCGCTTCGGCGGTGTGGATAAATGGCCGGGCGGGGGACGCATGCTCGGCGGCGGATAGCACGAACGGAACCACGAAGCGGAGCAATCGCGGCGTCGAATCCTGCGACGGATGCAATGAAGGCGTACCAGAGCCAGCGAATAAGCTGGCCGCCAGCGCGGACAAACTAAATATAATGCGCGCAGTCAACACATTTATTTTAGCATGAACCACTTGTCCAGTTTCCGCTGATTGCGCGCCCCGATGTCCCGGCGATTTGGTTAGCGAGATTTTCACGCCTGTCCGCATGCTTACGCATGGCGGTTCCGGAGAAGCTGGCGACTTTGTAAAAATGTGTCAGCCTAGAGCGGATTCCGTAGGGTTGGCTTAATAAGGAGATGGTTCTTAAGTTTTAAGGGGCGGCTGCCGATATGTCTATGGTGGAGAACGTTCAACGCCGTCAGGACGGGTGGAGCACCGTCCGGGTCGAGGCGCGATCGCGGCACGTCTGTCTACGGTGGGACCCTTAGCTTCGACTAAGTCCCCCCTGGATATTTTGATGCTAAAGGTCCATTCCAATAGCTACAGGACTGTCCGTAACATTGGACGACAAGGAATCAGGAGGAAGAACGTAATGCTTGCCCGGAGAAAAGTGTCGGAGCGGAGGCGAATCACCTCGAGCGGATCGCAATGGGTCGAGCTCGCCTTCGTCATGCTGCCATTTTTCGCGATCATCACCGCATTTTTTGACGTTTCGTTCGTGCTTTTCAGTTGGAGCACCATTCAGAACGCGGTGCGCGAAGGCTGCCGCTATGCGATTACCTTCCAGACCGCTCCTCCCACCGGCGCGACGTGGACCTGCACCGGGCATCAGGACAACTGCATTGAGAACGACGTTGTCGCGAATTCCATGGGCCTGCTGACGGTCGCGGGCGGACTGATCAACGTGAATTATTACGCACAGGCCACTCCGAACACCCCCATCGCCGCTCCCAACGGCAACGTGCCTGGAAATATCGTGGTTGTTTCCGTTTTGAATTATCCGTTGAACTGGATGATTCCGTTAAGCGGCACGGGTGGAGGCGGGATGCTCAACTCATCCGCCAGCCCCTACCGTCCCACCTCGCCGACCACGGTGAATGTTTACTCCTCCGATGTACTGGGCGGGCTGCCGGCGGGCTTGGGTTCGGTGACGCGATGAACACGACAATGAGCAAGAAAGTTTCCCGAAGACGTTCCCGCCAGCGCGGCTACGAAATCCTGGAGTTCGGATTGATGGCGATTCTGCTGGTGCCGACGTTTCTGTGGGTCTTCATCAACGGGATGAATCTGATCCGCCTGATTCAGTGCAACCAGATCTGCCGCGACATCGGAAATCTGTATATCCACGGAGTGGATTACACCACCTACCAGGCGCAGCAGGTCGCGGCGACCCTGGCCCAGGGCTACGGGCTCCAGATCGGATCGAGCTACACCGGCAGCAATCCGGCCAACGACGGGAATGGCGGGAACGGCTGGATCATCCTGTCGGAGATCATGTACGTCGGCACATCCGCCTGCTCGGCGCTCCCCTCCGGCACCACTTGCACCAATTCGGGGAAATACGTTTATATCATGCGCGTCGACTTTGGAAACAAGTCGCTGCAGATCAACGGGAACTCCCTTGCCAGCGCCATCGGGACTCCGAGCTCGGCGACGATCAATCCCGAAGGGTACGTAGCGAACTACCTCACCGATGCGCATGCCGTGGCTCCCAACGCCGGCAGCTACATCACGCTGGGCGATACGCAGGTGGCTTACGTGGCCGAGACATTCTTTGCCTCGCCGACCCTCAGTTTTTCCGCCTATCCGGGCGGCGGCATCACATCGCGTGTATTTTTCTAGGAGCATTTGAACATGGAACAGACAATAGGATCCGCGCCGGCGCGCGGAGTGATTCGCAACCCGAAAGAAAAGGGCGTGACGCTGATTATAGGCACGCTGTCGATGCTGTTCATCATTCCGATGATGGGACTGGCCATCGACGTCGGATTCCTGTACGCGGTGAAATCGAAACTACAGGCCTCGGTCGACGGGGCCTCGCTCGCCTCGGCGCGCGCGCTCAGCATCGGCAGTTCCCTCTCGTCGCAGACCACCTCCGCGCAGAACAACGCAGTGACTTGGTTCAACGCCAATTTCCCGTCGGGATATTTCGGCACCTATAACACCATCATGGGAACAGGCAACGTGAATGTGTTCGCCGGCACCGGCGCCCAGGCGCAAGTACGGAACGTGACCGTCTCGGCCCAGACCACGGTGGATACCTTCTTCATGCGCTGGCTGGGATTCGGATCGACCACCATCGCCGCAAACGGCAATGCCTCGCGCCGCACCGTGGTGGCGATGCTGGTTCTGGACCGCTCCGGATCGATGTGCGCGGGTGGAACGCAGCCCTGCGCGGGGACCGGAAACTCGCTTCCGTGCAGCGCGATGGTGTCGGCAGCCAAGGCTTTTGTCGGTCAGTTTGCCGAGGGCAGCGACTACATCGGACTGGTATCGTTCAGCGATAACGTGTACATTCATTCCAAACCGGTGCAGAATTTTCAATCTCTTCTAGGCTATTCCAATGCGTCCGGAAGCGGCACTGGCGCTCTTGACACCATCGGCTGCTACGGCGGCACCGCTACTGCCGAGGGAATGTCGATCGCCTACCAGTTGCTGTACCAGACCAACCTGCCCGGCGCGTTGAACGTGCTGACGCTCGAAACAGACGGTTTGCCTAATACCGTGACCATGAACTTCTGGGACTCCACCAACCTGCTGCCGGGACTGCTTACCACCAGCAATTGCACGGATCTCAACGGTCACAAGTACACCGGAAGCGGCGGGACGGGATTCAAGACTACGGCCGCGGTTCCGCCGTGGACCACGGGCCTGAACATGACTTCCTCCACGAATGGCTTTCTGACGGGCAATTCCTATTACTCGAATATTCCGACGGGTATGATTGGAAATGTCTCGTCCGACGACCCTAACCTGACAAATGGGTTCTGGGCCACGCTGCAATATTTCACGACATCGGTCGGCACCAGCTCCAAGCCGTTCAACGCCTTCACGTATTCTGCCTCCTCGGGCACGTACAGTTGCGCTGCCGATGGCCAGAAAACGGTTCCCAGCGACATCGGCTGGTGGCCCTCGCGCGACGTATTCGGCAATTCGCTGAATCCGTCGGGCTATACCTACGAATCCGTCACCACGGATGCGAAAGGGCACCTGACGCAGAGCGGATCGAGTTCCGCCAACTGGAAAAATTACCATCTTGGTGTGCTGAATGCTACCGAGAATTCCGCATACAATTTCCGGACCAACGCGACCATTCCCGCGACTGTGTTCGCCATCGGCCTGGCAGGAAACTCGGCCAACGTGCCTGATCCAGTGTTGCTGCAACGCATGGCCAACGATCCGAATGGAGACGAGTTCAATACCACCGGACCGCTGACAGGGATTTATGCAGGCCAATATTATTACCCGTGCGCGAACGCGCTAGAAAAGGACGCCTACGGCGCCACTTGCGTCACTTCCACGACCCAGCCGCAGGGAACGTACGTTTACGCGCCGAATTCGACGTATCTGGCCGAAGCGTTTCTGAGAATTTCGTCCCAGGTTCTGCGCCTTTCCAAGTAAGCCTCAAGACGATCGTCCCCCACCTTTTTGTGGCGCGCGCCTCCAGGCGTGCTGTGTCGAGAATCGTCTTCAGTCCTGGTCATTTTACGGGGCAGCGGATGGCGTTTCGAGGTGAATGGTGGGGCCGCCAATGCTGGCGGCAGCCGCCCTTTCAAGGCGGCTTCGAAATAAAGCCCGCCCAACGCCGGCACAAAGCCGGCTTGCCGCCACAAATGGCGGCCCCACACGATCGGCACGTTAATGATTGAAACACTAAGGCCCCTAAGGCCCATTTTCCGCCCGCGCCCCCCGATCGCGCCGCGGACTAGGACGCCCGCGCTGCAAGTACCAGAAAATAAGTGATTTCAGGCCATTCCTCGCGGAAATAAGCTCCCTTTCCAGAGGGCTTCCTAGAGCGATATCCTTAGCGGACCTACGGTGTCCCTCTGTGGGATATCGATGTAGAAGCCTGATGGCATCTCTCCCGTTCGCCCTTTACACTCTTCCAAGAAGTAGTACTTTCGCGCGGCTAGTTTGCGGGTATCGGCCGGCGCGGTTGAGGAGTAGGTCATGATCGCAGTATCGGCGCGGCGCAGAAGACAGCGAGGCAACACGGTGCTGGAATCCGCTCTCTGTTTTCTGCCCATGATGGCGATGTTTTTCGGGATCATCGACGTATGTTACGCGGTGTCCATCCAGAGTCTGTTCTCCCAGGCGGTGCGGGCAGGGTCGCGCTTCGCGGTCACCTATAGCGCGAATTATGGCGCGACTTCCTGCGCGTCGTCCCAGGCGGCTTGCGTCGCCAAGGTGGTGCAGGACAACGCGGTGGGATTCCTGGCCGGCGCCAAGATCAACAGCCTGGTTGTCAACTACTATATTTCGAATAACCTGACGACGCCGGTGATGACCTGTACCCCCACAACGTGCACGGCCACTGGCACCCCCGTGCTGCCCTACACCTACACCGTGGCCACCACCACCGGCACCACCAGCATGACGATCAACTACGCGAATCAGCCGGGAAACATCGTGGAGGTGTCCATTCCGTCGTACCCGATGCTGTGGATGGTGCCTGTTAAAGGATTTTCGGCCGGCAGCCAGGTGACCGACTTCAGCGGCACCAAGGGGCTGGGCCTGACGCTTTCGGCCTCGGCCGCGGATGTGCTGGGCGGCCTGCAAGTCGGCACCAACATTCCTCCGGCACCCTAACGAAAGGAATCCTTAAATGCGAATCCGTACCAAATCCCAAAAAGGCCAGGCGCTGCTGGAGTTTTCCATCGTGACCATCTCGCTGGCATTTATGTTTGCCGGCGCGTTCACCATTGGCGCCATGCTGAACAAGGCGCTGCAGGTGAGCAACGTCACGCGCAGCGCCGCTGTCCTGATGGTCACGGCGGTCACCAATCCCAAGGCCGACCTGAACCTGGTGCTGCCTCAAAATCAGCGCATCCTGATTCGCGAGGCGAACGGGCTGGGCATGGCTTCCGACGCCCAGTTCGATCCCAGCTCGACTGGAAACGGCGCGATTTTTCTTTCGAAGATCATCCTGGTGGGAGCCAACGAGTGCGCCGCCGGAGTCTCTCCCATTCCCCTCGGAGTGCCGCCGTGGACCACCGCCACCTGTCCGAACTATAACAGCTACGTTTTCGCATATTATGTCGCCATCGGGAACAACACGCGCTGGGCGAGCGCGTTCGGAGCGCCGCCGTCGGCCGCGGTGCAGTCCGATGGAACGGTTTCGGCGCTGAACATCGCCACCGACACCCACGTCCAGGTTCCCACCGCGACCATGACGTCGGTGATCACGCTGGCGCAAAGCCAGTACGCATTGATTTCGGAAACGTATGCCGACGTCAGCAGCGTTTCGGTATTTTCAATTTTCAAACCACCGGTGATTTACTACCGGACCGTCACGTAGGAGAGATGGCATGACTCAAAAAAGCAAGAAAAATCGCGGATTTATTCTCCTCACCCACGCCGTCATGTTGTTTTTCACAATCGGCATGATCGGCCTGGCGGTGGACGCCGGCACGATGTACGTGATCAAGGGGCGCCTTTCTTCCGCGGTCGACGCGGCCGCGCTGGCCGCCGGCCGCTCCGTGAACCTGGCCAATACCGTGGCCGCCGCCTCGGCCGCCGCCGCCGCCACGGCGACCCAGTTCTTTAACGCCAATTTTCCGAACGGTTATCTCGGCACCGGCACCATGAATTTAAGCACGCCCACGTTCACGCAGGAGACGGATGCGAACGGCAATCCCAACGGGATTCTGGATATCGCGGTGAACGCGTCCGTACCGGCGCCCACTTATTTCATGCAGATCTTCGGCATTAAAACGGTCACCGTTTCCGGTACGGGAACGGCAACCAGGCGCGGCACGGTCATGATTCTGGTGCTCGACACTTCGGTCTCCATGAATGCCGGAAGTCCGACCGCGTGCAGCCAGATGAAGAGCGCCGCCCAGCAGTTTATTACCAATTTCAGCCCCTACGATACTATCGGCGTGGTTCAGTTCGGATACACCGCCAGCGTGCTCTATCCGCCGAGCACCAATTTCGGAAGCGGTACGTTGAACACGGACCTCGGTAACATTACCTGCCAGGACAACACCAACACCACCAGCGCGCTATGGCTGGCCTATGAACAGATCAAGAGCGTCGGCCTGCCTCTGGCCTACAACTCGATCGTGCTGTTTACCGATGGCTCTCCCAACGGGGTCTCCGCGAATTTCCCGGTTCGCACGCAATCCGACACTCGCTACGGGCAGGACCATACCCAGACGGTCTGCACCTCGACGGGCACCACCTGCACGATGCCGGTGATCTGCACGGTCGCGACGACCGTCACTGGGACCATTCCCCAGGGCTCGGGGCAAACCGACACCGGCACGACCTCGGGTCTCTACAAGCCGATCAATACGGACCCCGCGATATCTTACCCCGGTACCTGCAACGCTTCCGCCTCAGGGAGCTATATCCGGCAGATGGTCGCCTACATCCCGGATTTCGATGTATACGGGAACTCCACTCACGGCGTACCGGCGACCTCGACGCCCCCCAACTGCCCTGGAGCGACCTGCGAAGTCGCTACCGTTACGCTGAAATCGACCGGCGCGACTTATTACTACGACACCCGGGATTTCTGGAGATTCCAGTGCAACGACGTGTGTCCGGGCGCCACTGGCTCGGCCGCAGTCGCGTGCTCCACCGACTCCACTCCGGGCCATCAATTCGAGGGCGGCGTGTGGACCTCCTATCCGGCCGACTCGAATTCGAATTTCTTCACCGCCGGCCCGTACAAAGGCTACATGCGCCCCGATCAACCGACGACCATCGTCGCCGCGACCATGAACACCGCCATGTCGGAAGCGTATTGGATCCGCGCCGATGCCTCCGGCTGCGGCGGTGCGGGAGGCAACGGAACGGCGTGCCCGACGCAGTTTCACCCGGTAATCAACACGATTTATCTGCTCGGCAACGCCGGAGACGCAGCGGATCACGAGTTTCTCCCGATCATGTCGAATGTCCAGCAGATCACGGCGCTCCCTTACGATTCGAGCTTCACGCCGTACACCAATCCGGCGTATGAGGCACACCAGGAGTCGGGCCTATACCAGGTGACGGCCAGCGCGGGCCAGTTGAACGCGTTGTTCTCCAAGCTGGCTTCCGAAGTCCTGAGGCTCAGCCATTAATCCGATGCGCAGCTTGATATTGCCCGTCGTGTTCCTCGCCAGCGCTTGGGCGTCCGTACCGGTGCGCGACGCCTGTAGCGAGGACGCGAGTGTGGTGGCCAACGTACAGGAAAGCGATGCCATCCAAATTCGACACGCCGTGGCCGGCGAGTCGGTTCCATGCTACGCGGTGTCGGTGATGCAGGCCTCGGGCGAGGTTCGAGGCTTCATCTTAAGCGCCACGCTGCCCGTTATTCAGGAATTCGAGCGCACACGGGCCTTGGAATCGCGTGTGCCCCTGCACGCTCCGCCTCCGGCTGAAAAAAAAGTGGCCGTCCCGATGACCCCGGTGGGTCCGCCGTTCGAGCCATGGAGCGGAGCGGATCTCAAAGGCAAGCGAATGCAGATCGACCCAGGCGCCGCCAAGGTCACGCTGGTGACCTTCTGGGCCATCGAAAGCGGTGCGGCGCGGCGTTATGTCGGGAATCTGATGAAGACCGAGTCTGAGTTCAGGCCTCGCGGCTTGAGGTCCTTCGGCTTTATGCAGGTCGCAAGTGTTGAACGCGCCAACTATTACCTGGAGGATATGGGGCTGGATTTCCCCCAGGCCTACGACCGGCAAAAGCTGGCCGCGAAGTACAACGCCGACGCCTCAAAGGGTACAACGCTGGTGGTAGACGCGTCGAACAATGTCGTCGCCATCAGCTCGAATCCGGTGGAGATTCGTGCCGCTGTGGCAAGATTGCTATCCTTAGAGTAGATTGTTCCCCAAGATATTTTCGATCGGCACGTTCTTTCTGCCCACGTACGGCGTCCTGGTTGCGCTGGGATTCTTAACGGGACTCTGGATCACGGTAAAAATCGCTAAAAAAAATGGCTTAGACGGCGAAAAAGTGACCAATTTGGCCGTCTACGTAGCCTTAGCGGGCCTTATTGGGGCAAAACTGCTGATGATTGCGTTCGACTGGCCCGATATCCAGATCTTTTCGATGTCGACGCTGCAAGCCGCCGGAGTGTTCCAGGGCGGCCTGATTCTGGCCCTGATCACCGCGTTTTTCTATATACGCCACAATAAGTTACCGGTGTTAGCCACAGCCGACGCCTTTGCGCCGGGAGTTGCCTTAGGCCACGCCATCGGCCGATTAGGTTGTTTCGCCGCCGGCTGCTGCTGGGGCAAGGAATGCCACCTGCCCTGGGCCGTCACTTTCCGGAATCCGGATGCGTCCGCGCTGACCGGCGTGCCGCTCAACGTGCCCCTTCATCCCGCCCAACTCTATGAATCGGCATCGGAAGCGCTGTTGTTCGCGTTTCTTTACTGGCGTTGCGGTCGCCCGCATTCTCCGGGGCAGATTATCGGTCTTTATCTGGTCATCAGCTCGATTGTGCGGTTTTTGATCGAATTTGAACGTTTCCACGAACAGGTGCTGCCGTTCGGTTTGCCGTTGTCGATCACGCAATGGATCGCCATTGGACTGGCGATTACGGGCGCCGTCTTGTTGGCACCGCCTAACAGGATGATGAAAAAGTCCCCAGCGTGACCGCTCCCGCTACCGACATGGAACCGCGACCATCGGAAGCGGTCAATTTTGCTTTTTCATCATCCTGCTAAG
>OCZT010003177.1_pt1 | contig 16899 bp, 15 predicted proteins | sample 1539031 | NCBI WGS metagenome assembly OCZT01 (sample SAMEA3539308, study PRJEB22396) | soil metagenome | biome: tundra; feature: field; material: soil | place: USA | collected 2010-05 | depth 0.15 m | reverse complement strand
CATACGAGATATGGGCGTGACTGGAGTTCAGACGTGTGCTCTTCCGATCTCAGCTGACTGCGGCTCGTTAGGGATAACTCGCCCTACCTTCCAGAAAGGCGGGGTCAGCGACCCCGCCCTACAATTATTTCGACGGCGCCGGTTTGAGATGCCCGGCGTCGACGGCGCCTTGCACCATTTTTTCGGCGTAGCGCCAGAGCTCGGCGCAGCCATCGGCGATGTGTTGGTTGCGCGCAATAACGCGGTCCTGCGTGACGCCATGGCGGTTCCACGCGGCGCCCTCCGTGCGGCAATTGAGCAGCATCGGCTGAAAGCGGTCCACGGCGGTGGCGAATTTCGCCTCGGGCGTCTGCTTCTCCTCGAACTCGTCCCATAGCGCGCGGAACTCGCGGGTCTGTTCCGGCGGCAGCAGGCCAAAGATGCGGTCGGCGGCGCGGGCCTCGCGTTCGTGCTGGCCGGCCATCGCGGCGGTGTCGTAGGCGAAGGTGTCGCCGGCGTCGATTTCGACGAGATCGTGGACGATGAGCATTTTCAGCACGTGCAGCACGTCGAGCGACGGGTGATTGGCATGCTCGGCGAGCACGATGACGCAGAGGCAGAGATGCCACGAGTGCTCGGCATCATTCTCGGGCCGGCGGCTCCGGGTATTGATCGTCTGGCGGAAGATCTCCTTCAGCTTGTCCGCCTCGAAGATGAACTCGATCTGGCGGGCGAGGCAAGCGGCGGGGGAGGGAGCGTCCATGCCGCGATAAGAACCCGTCGCCCGGCGCGTGGCAATCCACGGCTGCATTTCGTCGCACCGCGCTTGCCTCGCCCGGGTCGATTCGCACGGTGGAACTCATGCGCACGTTCCTTGCTCTGGTGTTTTCCGTGCTCTCCCTTCCGCTGCTAGCCGGTCCGGCCAAATGGACTTATCCGGCCGCCCCCCGCGGCGACGTGGTGGATGATTACCACGGCACCAAGGTCGCCGATCCGTATCGCTGGATGGAGTCGATCGATTCGCCCGCGACCCAGGCCTGGATCGCCGCCGAGCGCGCGCTGACGGCCGGGGCGCTGGCGCAGATGCCGGAGTGCGATGCCATTCGGGCCCGGCTCACGCAGCTGTGGAATTATCCGCGCTTCAGCCTGCCGGGCAAGGAAGGCGGCCATTATTTCTTTTCGAAGAACGACGGCCTGCAGAACCAGTCAGTGCTCTATGTGCAGGACTCGCTCGCGAGCCCGGCACGCGTGCTGATCGACCCCAACACCCTGTCGGCCGACGGCACCGTCGCGCTTGGCATCGCTTCGGCTTCGAAGGACGGCAAGTGGCTGGGCTATGCGCTGAAGGCGGCCGGCTCGGACTGGGAGGAATTTTTCGTCCACGACATCGTGACGGGCAAGGACACCACTGATCGCATCCAGTGGGTGAAATTTTCCAACCTGAACTGGACGAAGGACAGCCGGGGATTTTTTTACGGCCGCTATCCGGAAGTGCCGAAAGGCGACAAGCTCTTCGGCAAACTGCTGAACGGAAAAATTTATTATCATCGGCTCGGCACGCCCCAGAGCGCCGACGTCCTGGTGTTTGAACTGCCTGAGCATCCCGACTGGCTGCTGGGCTCAGGTGTGACCGAAGATGGACGCTATCAGTTGTTGTATGTGTTCCAGCCCGGGCTGACGCAAAACGCGATTTACTACCGCGACCTGATTGACCCGTTGCACCCCAAGTTTGACGGGCCGGTGGTGAAGCTGCTCGGCAGCTTTGACGCCAATTACAACGTCATCGGCAACCACGGCGACACGTTCTACGTGTCCACCAACCTCGGTGCGCCCCGCGGCAGGATCATCGCGATTGACCTGAAATCTCCGGAGCCGGCCAACTGGCGCACCCTTGTGCCCGAGACGGCGGACAACATCGACTCGGTCAACTATGTCGGCGGACGATTCGTCGTGACGTATATGCACGACGTGCAAAGCCGGCTGGAAGTATTTGCGGCCGACGGCAAGTCACTCGGCGACATTCGCCTTCCGGGCATCGGCAGCGTGGCGGGCGTCAGCGGCCGCGATGATGAACCGGAGTTGTTTTTCAGCTTTTCGTCGTATTTGTTCGCGCCCACGAGCATCCGCTACGATCTCGACACGAAAAAGAGTGAGGTTTTTCAGGAGTCCAAGGTGGCGTTCGATGCCTCAGGGTTTGAAACGGAGCAGGTGTGGGTCACCTCGAAGGATGGCACGAAGCTCCCGATGTTTGTGACCCACCGCCGGGGCCTCGTGCTCGATGGCAAGGCGCCGACGTGGCTGTACGGTTATGGCGGCTTTAACGTTTCCCATCAGCCGACGTTTGCCGTGCCGCCCCTGGTGTGGCTCGAACTCGGTGGGGTCTACGCCGATGTGTGTCTCCGCGGCGGCGGCGAATACGGCGAGGCCTGGCATCTCGCGGGCACGAAGGCGCGCAAGCAAAACGTGTTCGACGATTACATTGCCGCAGCCGACTGGCTGGTCGCGAAAAAATTCACCAGCCACGATCGCCTCGTCATACAAGGCCGCTCCAACGGCGGGCTGCTCATCGGCGCGGTGCTCAACCAGCGGCCGGATCTCGCGGCGGTCGCCATTCCCCAAGTGGGCGTGATGGACATGCTGCGCTATCACAAATTTACCATCGGTGCCGCGTGGGCCGGCGACTACGGCACGAGCGACACGCCGGAGGGTTTCGCCTTTCTGCGCGCCTATTCGCCGCTGCACAACATCAAGCCCGGCGCGCCGTATCCGGCGGTGTTCATGACGACGGGCGACCACGACGACCGGGTGTTCCCCGCTCACACCTTCAAATACGCCGCGACGCTGCAGGCGGCGGCCGCGGGGTCCGGTCACCCCGTTTTGATCCGGATCGAGTCCAATGCCGGCCACGGCGGATCGACGGGCACCACGCCGGTTTCGAAGACGATCAACGAGTGGACGGATATGTTCGGCTTTGCTGCGCATATCCTTGGAATCCAACTAAATTAAGGGCAGGCTTGTGCTGGAACCTTCGTCATAACCCGCGTGTTTTCCTTGCTTGCCCGGCAAGGCGACTTTTCCCTCGTGGGCATCTTTGCCCCCATGAAAGTCCTCGTTGCCGACAAGATCTCACCCAAGGGCGTCGCCCACCTGCGCCAGCAGCCTGGCTTCGAGGTCATTGAGGCCTACGGCTCGGCTCCGGCCAAGCTGCTGGAACTCGTGCGGGACGTGCACGCGATCGCCGTCCGCTCGGAAACGAAGATCACCGCCGAGGTGTTTGCCGCGGCGCCATTGCTGAAGGTGGTCGGTCGCGCGGGCGTGGGCGTGGACAACGTCGACGTCGAAGCGGCCACCGAGCGCGGGGTCATCGTGATGAACACCCCTTCCGGCAACACGATTGCCACGGCGGAGCTGACGTTCACGCACATCCTCTGCGGCGCCCGTCCCGTGCCGCAGGCCGCGGCCTCGATGCGGGCCGGACAGTGGGATCGCAAGCATCTCTCCGGCAGCGAGCTTTTCCGCAAGACGCTCGGCATCGTCGGGCTGGGCCGCATCGGCTCCGAAGTCGCCAAGCGCGCGCAGGCGTTCGGCATGCGCGTCCTGGCCTACGATCCCTATCTCGCGCCGAGCCGGGCGAAGGCGATGCAGGTTGAGGTGGTGTCGCTCGACGAGCTGCTCGTGCAATCCGACTACATCACGGTTCACATGCCGCTGACGGATGCGACGCACTATCTCATCGACGAGGCGGCGCTGGCAAAATGCCGGAAAGGCGTGCGCCTGTTCAACTGCGCCCGCGGCGGCATCATCAAGGAAGCCGCGCTCATTGCCGCGCTGAAGTCCGGCCAGGTGGCGGCCGCCGGCCTCGATGTGTTTGAGGACGAGCCGCTCGCGAAGGAGAGCGAGTTTCGCGCGCTGCCCAACGTCGTGCTGACGCCGCATCTCGGCGCCTCGACGGCCGAGGCGCAGGACGCGGTCGGCCTCGAGGTTGCCGAGCAGATCGTGGACGTACTCGCGGGCGGCATCATCCGCAACGCGGTCAACATGCCCAGCATGGACGCGGCGGCGCTCAAGGTGCTCGGCCCGTATCTGGATCTCGGCGACAAGCTCGGCACGCTGGTCCAGCAGGTGGCGCCCGCGCAGGTTTCGTCGCTGCGCATCACCTACTGGGGCAAGATGGTCGACCTCGACGCCAACGCCGTCACGCGCTCGATCCAGCGCGGCTGGTTGCGACGCATCAGCGGCGAGGCCGTGAATTTTGTGAACGCGCCCCTCGCGTTGCAGCGCCTCGGCGTGAAGCTGGAGGTCGTCAAGTCCACCGACGAAACGGACTACACCGGGTTGATCGCCGTGGAGGCCGTGGCCGGCGATGGCAGCGTGCACTCCGCGAAGGGCACGCTCATTGGCAAGGCCAGCACGCCGCGCTTCGTGGAGCTGAATGGCCGCGGGGTCGAGGCGGAGGCGCACGGGAAATTGCTCATCATCGAGAACCACGATGAACCCGGCATGATCGGCTACGTCGGCACGTTGCTCGGCAAGGACAAGGTGAACATTGCGAACATGTCACTCAGCCGCCAGCAGCCTGGGGAGACGGCGCTCATGGTCATCAACCTCGACAGTGAGCCGAGCGCGACGGCGCGACGTGAATTAAAGTCGCACCCCGCGATCAAACTCGCGAAATTTGTGCAGCTGTAAGTTGCCGTCATGATCGTCCCTCTTTTCATCGCTGCGGTGGTCGGGTATCTGCTGGGCTCATTGCCCTTCGGCTATCTGGTCGCGCGCGCCATGGGCGTGAACATCTTCGAGGTTGGCAGCAAGAGTCCCGGCGCTACCAACGTGCGCCGTGTGCTGGGCAGCGGCCCGGGCAATCTAGTGCTGTTCCTCGACTTGCTTAAGGGCGCGCTCGCGGTGTTTTTTGCTACAATGCTGGCTCCGTTCGACGTTGACTGGTACTTATTCGGGCTGGTGGGACTGTTGGCCGCGCTCGTTGGCCATGCCTTTTCTTGCTTTACCAAGTTCCGTGGTGGCAAGGGAGTGGCAACGGCTGCCGGCGGATTTATCCTGCTTTTCCCGGTTGGCGTTCTGGTTGCTGACGTAGTCTGGGGTTTAACAATCGCGGGCACGCGCTATGTCTCGCTGGCATCGATACTGGCGGGAGTGGCTTTAACGGCCACGGCTTGGCGGCTGCACCAGCCGCCTCTTATTCTTGGCGCGAGCGCCTTGGTCATGGTCTTCATCATCGTCCGCCACCGCGCGAACATCTCCCGGCTGCTGGCCGGCACGGAGAGCAAGGTCGGTCAAAAACCCGAGCAACCCAAACCATGAGCCAGCCCGTCATCATCCGGATTGGCCTCTGCGGCTTGGGCACGGTCGGCCAGGGCGTCTGGAAGCATTTTACGGCCACGCGCACGGAACTCGAGTCGCGCCTCGGCGTCCGGCTCGAGCTGGCGCGGGCGGCGGTGCGGGATCCGCGCAAGCGTCGCGCCGTCCGCATTCCCGCGGGCCGGATCTGTGACGATCCCATCGCGGTCGCCACCGATCCGAATCTCGACATCATCTGCGAGCTGATTGGCGGCACGACGGTGGCGCGCGATGTCACGCTGGCGGCGCTCGCCTGCGGCAAGGTCGTCGTGTCGGCGAACAAGGCGCTCATCAGCAAGCATGGCGCGGAGATCTTCGAAACCGCGCGCCGCCACGGCGGGCACTTCCTGTTTGAGGCCAGCGTCGCCGGGGGCATTCCGCTCATCAAGGCGCTGCGCGAGGGGCTCGTGGCGAATCGCTTTCCGCTCATCTATGGGATCCTGAACGGCACCTGTAACTACATCCTCACGCAGATGGAGGAGCAGGATGCCTCCTACACATCGGTGCTGGGCGAGGCGAAGCGGCTGGGCTACGCCGAGGCGGACGAGTCGCTGGACGTGCTGGGCTGGGACACCGCCCACAAGGCCGTGGTCCTGGCGTTTCTGGCGCACGGGACCTGGGTCAAGCCCGAGCAAATGATCGTCGAGGGCATCGACCGGATCACGCCGGATGATTTCAAAAACGCGGCGGCGCTCGGCTACGGCATCAAGCTGCTGGCCGTCATCACGCGGGATTTCAAATCTGGCGAGCTCAGCGTCCGCGTGCATCCCACGCTGCTGCCCGAGAGTCACGTCGTCGCGAAGGTCAGCGGAGTGTTTAACGCCGTCTCCGTCCAAGGCGACATTGCCGGCACCACGCTTTATATCGGCCGCGGCGCGGGTCAGGACGCCACGGCGAGCGCGGTCATCAGCGATCTGGTTGACGCGGTCTCGCTGCTGAAGAACGACCGGCGGGCCTTCATCACGGCGCGCAAGAGCAGCGCCCCGGCCCGGCCGGAGCGCCCCTGCCGGCTGGCGCCGCCCGAGCATATCCGCGGCCGCTACTACGTGCGCTTGACGGTGCGGGACGAGCCAGGCGTGCTGGCGCAGATTGCCGCCGCGATGGCGGCCCAGCATGTCAGCATCGCCAGCGTGATCCAAAGCGCCCAGGAACCGGCCGGCGCGGCGTCGCTGGTGCTGACCACCCACCAGAGCGACGAGCGCGCCATTCGCGCGACGCTGACCCGGTTGACCCGGCTGCGGTGCGTGCTCGAGAAGCCCCTGCTGCTGCGCATCGGCGACTTTCCCGAATAGCCCAGCATTTCCCGGCCATGGCACGCATCGTCCAAAAATACGGCGGCACCTCGGTGGGTGACACCGATCGCATCAAAAACGTCGCCCGACGCATCAAGGAGATGCAGGCCGGAGGCCACGAACTCGTGGTGGTCGTTTCCGCGCGGTCCGGGGTGACGAACGAACTTCTTGCCCGCGCGAAGGCCGTGTGCGAGTTCCCGAGCGAGCGCGAGCTCGACATGCTGCTGGCGACCGGCGAACAGGAGACCATTGCGCTGACGGCGATGGCGCTGCAAGGCATCGGCGTGCCGGCGGTCAGTTACACGGGCGCGCAGGCCGGCATTTTCACGGACAAGGTCCACACCAAGGCGAAGATCAAGACGATCAACGCCAAGCCGATCGAGAAGGACCTCAAGGCGGGCAAGGTCGTCATCGTCGCGGGATTTCAGGGCATCAACGAGGAGGGCCAGATCACCACGCTGGGCCGCGGTGGCTCGGATCTCACCGCGATCGCGTTGGCGGCCGCGCTGAAGGCGGACAAGTGCGAGATCTACACCGACGTTGACGGGGTCTACACCGCGGATCCGCGGGTGGTGAAGGACGCCCGGATGCTGCCGGAACTTTCCTACGACGAAATGCTCGAGCTCGCTTCCTCGGGCAGCAAGGTCATGCAGACGCGGTCCGTCGAGTTCGCCAAGAAGTACGGCGTCATTTTTGAAGTCCGCTCCTCCTTCAACCATAACCCAGGAACCATCGTGAAAGAAGAAGTCGCCTACATGGAAAAGGTCATCGTCCGCGGCGTCGCCGTGGACAAGGACCAGGCCAAGATCATCGTCAGCAATATTCCCGACAAACCGGGTTCCGCGGCGAAGGTCTTCCGGGCACTGTCGGACTCGAACATCAACGTCGACATGATCGTGCAAAATGTCGGCCGGCAGGGCGTCGCCAACCTCACGTTCACTGTGCCGCAGACCGAGACGGCCCGGGCGGTCAAGGCGCTCGAGCCCGTGCTCGCCGCGATTGGCGGCGGTCCCGTGACGGTGCACGAATACATCGCGAAACTTTCCGTCGTAGGTGTCGGCATGAAAACGCACTCGGGCGTGGCCGCGACGCTCTTTCAGGCGCTGGCCGATGCGGACATCAATATCGAGCTCATCAGCACCTCGGAGATCAAAATCTCGATCGTCGTCGACCAGGGGCGGGCCGATGAGGCGGCGCGCGTGGCGCACACCGCGTTTCAGCTGGATAAGGCGTGAAACTGTCTGATGCATGCGGATTTGATTCAAAGGCTAGGGCGCGACCGCTGGGCGCGCTGTGATCCGTCGGCCTGCGGCGTGGTTGGCGGGCCCAGCGGTCCCGCCCTACCTACAAACACGGCGCGTTAGGGATAACGCGTCCTACCTCCCATGCGCTTCATCTCCACCCGCGGCCAGACCCCGCCACTCGGCTTTTCTGACGCCGTGGCCACCGGACTGGCGCCGGATGGCGGACTGTTTCTACCCGAGACGCTGCCGGACTTTTCCGGCGAATTGTCCCGGTTCGCGGGCTTGGGCTATGCCGACCTCTGCTTTGAGTTCCTACGCGTCTTTGCGACCGACATCCCGGCCGCCACGTTGCGCGCGATCGTCGCAAAATCCTATGCGGCGTTCGCCGGACCCGATATCGCCCCGCTGAAGCAGCTCGGGCCGCGCGTGTATGTGCTCGAGCTGTTCCACGGGCCCACGCTCGCGTTCAAGGATTTTGCGCTCCAGTTGCTCGGCAATCTTTATGAACACCAATGTCGCGTGCGCGGAGAGACGATCAACGTCCTCGGCGCCACGTCCGGCGACACCGGCGCGGCGGCGATTCATGGGCTGCTGGGCAAGCCGGGCACGGCGATTTTCATCCTCTATCCCGACGGCCGGGTGTCGCCGCTGCAGGAGCGACAGATGGCCTGCACCGGTGCCGCGAATGTGTTTGCCCTCGCGGTGGACGGCACCTTCGACGCCGCGCAGACCGCGTTGAAGGAGATTTTTTCCGATCAGGCGTTTCGGACGAAGCACCGGCTTTCCGCGGTCAATTCCATCAATCTGGTCCGTGTGCTGGCGCAGTGTGTTTATTATCTGCACGCCTGGCTGAAACTGCCGGCGGCGGAGCGGGCCGGCGTCGAGTTCGTCGTGCCGACCGGGAATTTCGGCAACGTGCTCGCTGGCTGGCTGCTCCAGCAGATGGGTGTGCCGATTCCCGGATTCAAGGTCGCGACGAATCAAAACGACATCCTCTACCGGTTTTTCACGACCGGGGAATACCGGCTGGGGGCGGTGGCTCCGAGCCTGGCGCCGTCGATGGACATCCAGGTCGCGTCCAATTTTGAGCGTTTTCTTTATTATCGTGTAGGGCGGGATCCCGCGCGCCTGCGGGCGCTGATGGACGAGTTCAAGGCGACCGGCCGGTGCCGGCTGGAGGATTGGGATCGAGGGACCTTCCGCGCCTCGCGCTGCACCGACGCGGAGATTCCCGGCATCATCGGCCGGGTGCACCGGGATTACGGCTACGTCGTCGATCCGCACACCGCCTGTGCGTTCAAGGAGCTGTCGCCCGACCGGGTGAGCGTGGTGCTGGCGACGGCGAGCCCGGCGAAGTTTCCGGAGACGATTCGGGCGGCGATCGGGATCGAGCCCGTCGACGCCTCGCTCGACGCGCTCAAGTCGCGGCCGGTGGTCAAGCACCGCTTGCGGGCCGACCCGGCGGCGATCAAGCGATTCATCGCGGAGCACGCCGTGTGACGTGAAGGGGTTTATGCCGGAAGCTGTGCCAGCCTTCGGGCGAACCCGGGACGAAAGGGAGCAACCGACGGCGCCGGGCACACCGTGGGCGGTGTTGCTGGCGGCCGGAGTCATCGTGCTGGCGACATGGGCGGCCTATGCGAACAGCTTTTCGGCGCCCTTCGTCTTCGACGACCTGAAGTCCATCACGCTGAGCCCGTCCATCCGGCACCTGTGGCCGCTAGGCGACGTGCTTTCGCCCCCGCCGGGCGGGGGACTGAGCGGCCGGCCGCTGGTCAATCTCTCCATCGCCCTCAACTATGCGCTCGGAGGCGAGTCGGTTCGCGGCTATCACCGGGTGAATCTGGCGATTCACCTGCTGGCCGCGCTCGTGCTGTTTGGCGTGGTGCGGCGCACTTTTTTGCGGCCGGTGTGGCGCGAACGCTTGGGCGGCGCGGCCACGCCCCTGGCCTGGGCCGTGGCAATCCTGTGGGCGCTGCATCCGCTGCAGACCGAGGCGGTGACCTATGTGTCGCAGCGCACCGAAGCGCTGATGGGGCTGTGTTATCTGCTGACGCTTTACGGCTTCATTCGCGGGGTCGAGTCGCCGGCGCCGGCGAGGTGGTTCGGGCTGGCGATCGCGAGCTGCTTGTTCGGCGCGGCGAGCAAGGAGGTGATCGTGACCGCCCCGTTGATCGTACTGTTGTATGACCGGTCGTTTGTCGCCGGGACCTTTCGCGAAGCGTGGCGGCAGCGCTGGCGAGTGTATCTGGGGCTGGCGAGTTCCTGGATCGTGCTCGCCTGGCTGATGCGCGACCTGGCCGCCCGCCAAGTTGGTTTCGGTCTGGGCGTGACGGGGTGGAGTTATGCGCTGACGGAGTGCCAGGCGGTGACGCATTATCTGTGGCTGGCGGTCTGGCCGCATCCGCTGGTCTTTGATTACGGCACGCATCTGACGCGAAACGCCGTGACGACAGCGTCCGGCGCGGCGGTGCTCGCGCTGCTGTTCGCGGTCTTGGGGCGGACGCTTTCACGGTGGCCGACGGTGGGGTTTTTCGGTGCGTGGGTTTTCATCATCCTCGCTCCGACCTCGAGCATCGTGCCGGTGGCCCTGCAACCCATGGCCGAGCATCGGATGTATCTGCCGCTGGCGGGGATGATCGTGCTCGCGGTGTTGGGACTGCATGCGCTGGTCGGGCGTTGGATCGTGGCCGCGGTTCTCGTTCTTGCCGGCGGATTGGGAATCCTCACCGCGCAACGCAATGAAAGCTACCGCAGTGAAGTGGCGCTCTGGGCCGACACCGTGGCGAAGCGGCCGGACAACCCGCGGGCGCAAACCAGCCTGGGCACGGCGCTGGTGCAGGGGCGGCGGCTCGACGAGGCCCGGGAGCATTTTGCGGCGGCCGTTCGACTCGCCCCGGAGGACGCCATCGAGCGTTACAATCTGGGCAATGTCCTGCTGGAGCTGGACCGTCCGGCCGAGGCCTTGCCGGAGTGCGAAGCGGCGGTGCGGCTCAAGCCTGACCTGGTCGAGGCTCGCGTCGCGCTCGGCACCGCCTTGGCCCTGCTCGGCCGGCTGGACGAAGCGCAGGCGCGCTTCGAGGAGGCGCTGCGGCTGAACCCCGACGACCCATTGGCGCGCATCAACCTGGACCGCCTCCGCGCGCAGCGGGCGGGTGGGCTGGGGCGTTAAGTGTTCCTTGCCTGGCTGTGCGCGGCGGCCAACGCTGGCCGGCGGCTGAAGCCTGATTTCGCGGCGGCGCGAAATAATCTGAATCACCTGCAGGCGCTGCGCCGCGGTGGAAACGTCCGTTAGTCGTCAGTATTTTTCGCATGCGAGACGCCTAAGATTTCTGCGATTGGATTTGCTCCGGCGGGCGATTTGGAGTCTTCTGCTTCGTGCCATTCCGTCTTCCCGCCGCCCGCATCAATTGGACCAATAGTTCGTTCCTCATCGGAACCGCTGTCGTCACCTGCACGGTCGTGCCTTGGTACCTTTGGCGCTTTCACGCCGATGCGTTCCAGATCGGCATGTTCGTGTTCTTCTGCCTCGCGACCGGGCTGAGCATCACGCTGGGCTATCACCGGCTGTTCGCGCACAAGGCCTTTGAGGCGCGCTGGCCGGTGCGGTTGCTGACGTTGCTGTTTGGCGCGGCGGCCTTTGAAAACGCCGCTCTGGCGTGGGTTTCGGACCACCGCCGGCATCACAAGAATGTCGACGGCGCGGAAGATCCCTACGACATCTCGCAGGGTTTTTGGTACGCGCACATGGGCTGGATTCTCTTCAAACTCGATCCCGAGCCGCCGCTCGACAACGTGGCGGACCTGCGCAAGGACCCGCTCGTCCGGTTCCAGGCGGACTACTATGTCCCGCTGGCGATCCTGATCGGCTTCCTGATCCCGGCATTCCTCGGCTGGCTGCATGCGGGGTGGGTCGGTGCGCTCGGCGGCCTTTTGATCGCCGGCGTGGCTCGCGTGACCGTGGTGCAGCACATGACGTTTTTCATCAATTCCCTCTGCCACACCGTCGGTCAGCAGCCGTATTCGGATCGTTGCAGCGCCCGCGACAGCTGGTTCATGGCGTTTTTCACCTTCGGCGAGGGCTATCACAACTATCATCACGAGTTTCAGCACGACTACCGCAACGGCGTGAAATGGTGGCAGTGGGACCCGACGAAATGGTCGATCTGGACCCTCGAGAAACTTCGCCTCGTCACCGGCTTGCGTCGGGTGTCGGAGGAAAAAATCCTTCTATTGCAGCTGGAGGAGGCCCGCCGCCGCCTGGATGAGCGCCTGGCTTGCTGCGTGACCCCGCTGCAGGGGCGGATGCGCCTGCTGCTGCAGAATTCCGGGGCGAAGCTGCACCAGCTCGGCGAGCGCTGGACGGCGATCAAGGCCGAGTATGCGGAGAAGAAAGACCTTAAGGTTGAGCATGCCCGGGCCGCCCTGGCCGAGATCCGGCAAGAGGTGCGCCATGCGTTCGACCTGCTCGAGCTCGCCAGCGCGATGGCCTGAGCGTGCGGCCGGACTGAAAGGTGGAGCGAGTTGCTTGTCCGCCGAAGCCTCGGCGAAGGAGGATCCCCAACGCGCTTTAGCCTGATCGATTCCAAACTAACGCGTTGAGGGCAACGCGTTCCACCCTCAAACGCATGCTCGCGGGTCAGAGCAGCGGCGCGAGCAGCCGGCTGAAATCCTCCAGCGTGCTCATCAGCAGCTGATGAGGCCGCTTCGGGCGATTGACGAATTCGCGGCAGCTGGTCGCCTGTGCCTTGGCCCAGGCCTTCATCGCCAGCACGTCGGTTTTCGTGTGCACCACCACGCCGATCTCAAAATTCACGAACAGGCTCCGCAGATCGAAATTGGCCGAGCCCAGCAGGCCGATGCGGTCGTCCACGATGACCGCCTTGCTATGCATCATGCCGGACCGGAACAGCAGCACCCGGCCGCCGGCCTGGCACAGTTCCCGGACATAATGCCGCCGGGCAAAGTCGGTCACGGGATGATTCGAGTGCTCGGGCACCATGAGGGTGACCTCGCGTCCCGCCCGGGCCTTCACAATTAGCGACCGCAACAGCACGTCGTCGGGAATGAAATAAGGCGTGACGATCCAGATGCTATGCTCGGCTTCCTGGATCATCGAGATGATGCCCTCGTAGAGCGGATCGCCGGGCACGTCCGGGCCGCTGGCAACCACCTGCAGCTCGGCGTGGCCGCGATCGGTCGCGGTCTCGATGCGGGCGCCGGGGCGAAGCGCGCCGGGCGACTTGCGGCTCGCAAAGCACCAGTCGGCGATGAAGACCTCGTTCAAGAGCGTGGCGGCGGGTCCCTCAATCTGGGCGCCGAGGTCCCGCCAGCGTTTGCGATAAACGTCCGGCCCCATGTACTCGTGGGCGAGGTTGTGGCCGCCGATGATGGCGGTGGCGTGGTCAAAGACGGCGATTTTGCGGTGATTGCGGAGATTGGCCGAGCCGCGGGAGGTGAACGGCATCACGGGCATGAATTTGACCACCTCGCCGCCGGCCTGGCGCAGCGCGGCGTGGAAACTGCGGCGAACAAACATGCAGCCCACGGCGTCGAGCAAGAGCCTCACCTTGACGCCGGCGCGGGCGCGCTCGGTCAAATGCTCCATCAGGCGCCGGCCGGTGTCGTCCCGCCCGAGGATGAAGGTGTTGATGTGAATGGTGTGGCGGGCGGCGCTGATCTGACGCTCCAGCGCGGCGTAGGTGTCTTCGCCCGTGGTCAGGAGCTGAAGGCGGTTGCCGGCGACGGGCGCGCCCGCGCCGCTGGACATGATGGTGTGGGCGACCGGCGAGGTGGCAAAGGCGGAGGCGGTTTCGGGCGGATTGGGCAGCTGGGGTGTGAGCGGGGCCTTGCGCGCGGCGAGGCGGCGGAGCTTGCGGCCGCCAAAGATGAGATAGAGGGGCACGCCCACGTAGGGCAGCAGCACAATGACGAGCAGCCAGGCGAAGGTATTGGCCGGGGCCTTCTTTTGGCTCATCAGGCGCGCGACGAGGAACAGCGCGAGGATGAAGCCGCCGATGGTGAGCAGGTCGGACAGCAGCCCGCGGGCGAGGAAGTCCTCAAGCATTTCTTTCACATCGTTGAGCATGGCCTTGGCGGGAGGAGAGGAAGCCCATAACCCGGTGGCAAGGCGACGCTGAAAAAAACCTTGAACTCAACGGGGCGAGCCGAGAGTTTGCGCGCTCCCCATTTGGTAGGATACTCAAGTGGCCAACGAGGGCAGACTGTAAATCTGCTGGCTTACGCCTTCCCTGGTTCGAATCCAGGTCCTACCATTCTTCGCCCGTCGGGCAGCGACACGAAGACTGCCGCGCCATAGCCCCGCGTTCAGCGGGGCAGAGGCGGGCCTGAGCCTCCGGAACGGGCTACGACTCGGCAAGCCATTCTTCGCCCGTCGTGCAGCGACCCGAGGGAAGTGGTTGCTTTGCCTTGGACACCCGCCCCGGGGTTGATAAGCACCGTTATCCATGGCGTGGAGTGATGTAGCCAGCGATGCGGTGAAGATTGGCCTCGGTGCTCTTGTGGGTGGCTTTTTTGCGATTGGGTTAGCGCGCCAAGCGCACAAGATTCGGTTACGGGAAGAATACTCCCGGCGCAGGCGCGACCAGTTGGAAAAGATTTCTGACGCTTTTGATGAAACCAGCCGCGGGATCTTGAGCCACATTACCGGCCTTTACTCGATGGTGGGCACCCAAGAGCTTTTCGCCGATAAAGCGCGTGTTCAGCAAGTGCTGGGATTCGACGATAACGCGCATCAGGATGATTTGCAGGGATACCTTTTGAAACTTCATTCACTGGAAGCGCGCTCGACACTGCTGGATGTGCCAGGTGTTGCCGCCGGCATCGCCAAATACCGTGCCGCCGTATTGGCAGCCTCAATCAAGGGTTCGGACACTCAGGGGACACTTGAACAGAATGGCAAAGTGTTAGCTGGAATTCACGATCTGCGGGCAGCGGTCATCAACAGCATGTCCACCGCGTACAAGAACGCCTAATTGCCGCTACCGGAATGCCGGTAGTTTACCGGCCTTGCCAAGTGACGGTAGAGAGGAACTGCTACCACCGCCCAGTTCACTGCAATTACCCCAAGGAGCACCCCGTCATGACAAGGTACGAACGCGCCCAGCAGCTTTGGTCAATCCTAGCCATTGCCGCAAGGAACCGTTAGGTTTTGAACTACGATATTATCCGTCAGGCCACCGGCCTTGTACGGCCGTCCATTGGTCAGATGCTGGCCCCCATCCAAGACTACTGCCTCAAACGAAAGCTGCCGCCGTTGACCATTCTGGTGGTAAGCGAATCAACCGGGCTGCCCGGCTCGGGTTTCATCGCCGCGCAGGACATTCCCAAGGCGCAGCAGGCGGTGTTCAAGTACGATTGGCTCGATTGGGGCTGCGGAAAAGTGGAAGGCTTCAAGGCCGCCCATCGCCCGCAGAAACGTAAACGCCGCCGCAAATAACTGCCCGCTACAATGGCCGAATCTAAAAGCCTGCTGGTTTACGCTGGGGTGCGCGATGCACAGCAAAAATATGACTATTTCATCGCGGGCGTGACCGGGGCACTTTTTGCGTACATCGCCCAGACCTACACCCCAAGGCGGATCGAACTGAACCCATCGGTTTTTGAGCCTCTTGCGCTGGTCTTCCTTGCGCTGTCATTTTACCTCGCGCTGCGACGAATTGAAAACACGACCCTTATTGGGATGCTGAATCACCAGCAACTTGATGCGAATGAGAAGGCCGGCGAATCAGCGAAAGCGCTAAGGGCGGGCAACAACGTGGTTACCGATGGGGGTACCCTTATTGGCGGGCAAGCACTGCATACCATGTATGGTGAATTGAAGGGGTTGGCCGACGACGCTAGCCGGATGACCGATAAGGCCATCGCGCAGGGTGACCGCTACTACCATCATCGGAACGCTTTTCTAATGGGGGGCTTTGTAAGCATCTTTCTCGCAAAACTTCTCCAGCCCTACGTCTAACCTTCGAATGCTTGGCTAACCCATGAGTGAAAAACCCCCCGCGCATTTACGACCTTGGGTCGTCTGGCTAACGCTATTCTGCACCATCGTTTCGGCCTTCTTCCAAATGACCGGCCCGATCTCGACGGACGTTTGGTCGAGCAAGCTCGTTCAGTACCTCACAGGGATTCTTTCCAAATACGGATGGTATTTCGCCGCTGGATTCGTTGCGGCGCTGATTTGGGAATTAAGGTCCTTCTTATTTCGGCAGCTAAAAAAGCTGTGGCGTGTTTTGGCCGACGCCTACGCTGGGGCGTGGAGGTTTGTACTGCGTCCAGTTTTGCCGCAAAAGGAGAGTTCGCGGTACGAACTGACAGAATAAAATTTGGTGAACGCGTGTACTTTAGGCATTTCACTACGGGCAGATACTTAACCTCGATTGCGGGTGCCCTCTACGATGGCCCCAGCAGCTCTGGGCAGCAGATGGCTTACGGTGCGATGGTGCCGGACGAAAATTCCGTTTGGATTATCGGAGTCGCGGGAGGCGACTTTGCGGCCCAAGCGGGCAACGTGGTCAAGGCTGGGCACGCAATTCGGGTGCTACATGAGGAAACCAACGGGTACCTGCACAGCCATATTAACCGTTCTCCGGTTTCCTTGCAGTCAGGCGATAGCCAACGGGAGGTAACCGTCTATTTTAACAACGACGAGAACGACCACTGGACAGTGGCGAACATTTCGGAGAACACAGAAAAGTGGAAATTTCGTCACTTCGATGGTGATTTCTTTTTGCATTCCCATAACCGCACGGCGGTTTTCACCAAGCACTGGCGGTCTGATTGTTACGAGGTAACAGCGTGCAAGGATAAGAATGACGACGACTGCTGGATTCTTATGCCAGCCGAACCCAAGCCTGTGCCCGTTGTTAGCTAGCTACCCTTCAAACTCCCCACCCCGGGCGGCACGGTCCCGCCCTCAAATCAACCCCGCCTCTTGGGTAAGGAGGCGGGGATGAACCCGCCCCCTCCCCGTAGAACCGGACATGATGGTTTCCGCTCATCCGGCTCGA
>OCZT010003176.1_pt1 | contig 16899 bp, 11 predicted proteins | sample 1539031 | NCBI WGS metagenome assembly OCZT01 (sample SAMEA3539308, study PRJEB22396) | soil metagenome | biome: tundra; feature: field; material: soil | place: USA | collected 2010-05 | depth 0.15 m | reverse complement strand
TTGATCAAAGGCAACAAATAACACAAAAATTATTATTTTTGCACTCCAAACTTACGGTCGGTTAACCGAGTGGCTAGGTAGCGGTCTGCAAAACCGTTTACGGCGGTTCGAATCCGCCACCGACCTCAACATAAATAGCCCAAAATATTGACATTTAATATTTTGGGCTTTATTTTTTGCTTGTTTTTCACAACCATTTCATATCAAACAAAGAAACTCATTAATAACAGTGAGCACCAGTTTGCTTCCGGGGACTTACTGTTCACTGCATCTGTCGGATGCCAAAATATTCAGGGAATGAAATTGAATACTGAGATTGTATGGTTTAAATAAATTTGGGTGTGTTTTCAAATTTTTTTTACGATATTACTTGATTCTAATGAAAAGACTACATATTCTATTTTATTTAAACAAAATTAAAAAGTTAGCTGTTTGTCAAGTCTCTTTTAATTTAAATCTAATTAACATACTCAGAACTCGAATACATTGAGAAGTGGAAAACCGATCCTATTCCTTCTTTGCTTTCAACCCACAATTTTCCTCCCTGTTTCTCAATAAGCTCCTTGCAAATTATTAATCCTAAGCCAGTGCTCGGTTCTCCGTTTGTGCCTTTGCGATTAGTTGTTACATCCAGTCGGAATAGATTTTCAATCAAATTTTTGCTCATCCCGATGCCAGAATCTTCAACAGAAACATTCACGATATTTTCGACGGTTTTAGCTGAAATACTCACTTTGCCTCCTTCTTTTGTAAATTTTAAGGCATTTGACAATAGGTTTCTAACCACCATTTGAATAACATTTCTGTCAGCAAAAACCTTTAAGTTTTCTGGAATATCGACGGATAATATAATGTCTTTGTTTTTGGCGGTTTCTTGAATAACAGCCGCACTTTCATCGACAATGGGGAACAATTCCAGTATTTCCCTATTGTATGAAAATGATCCTTTTTGCATTCTGGCCCATTGTAATAAGTTTTCAAGAAGCCGGAAAAGATTGATGGCAGAATTTCTCATAATTGCAGTAATTTCCTGTAATTTATCCATTGTCAAATTTGGCAATTCTTCGGCCATTATTTCAGTTAATCCCAAAAAATTGTTAAAGGGGCTGCGAAGGTCATGTGCGATGATGCTAAAAAATTTATCTTTTGTTGCATTTAGATTGATGAGTTCAATATTTGTCTGTTCCAGATTTTCTGCGGTAACTTTTAATTCTTCTGATTGTGTTTCAATGGTTTTTTGGTTATTTAATAATATAGAATTGATTTTAGCCAATTCTTCCGACTGGTATTCTAAAAGGGTATTTTTTTCAAATAGGTCATGAGTTCGTTCTTCTACTGTTTTTTCCAGTACTTCCTTTTGTTTCCTGAGATTTGAAGTACGAAAATAAAATATAGCAATAATCAAGGATATGATAAGAGCAGCATAAATAATTTTAAAATACCATGTTAGCCACCAGAGTGGGAGAATAGTGATTTTGATTGAAGCTCCTTCTGCGTTCCAAATCCCATCGTTATTTGATGCTTTAACACGAAAGATGTATTTACCGGGTTTCAAATTTCTATAGGTTACTTCTCTTTTATTGCCCAAATAAATCCATTCTTTTTCAAGGCCATCCATGATAGAGGCATATTCGTTTTTTTCAGGCGCACTATAGTTTAAAGCCACAAATTTAAAGGTAAAAACCGATTGTTCATACGATAATTTAATTTCATGTGTGAGACTAATATCTTGCTTGAGAGGTGAGCTTTTTTCGCCAATTATGACTGGTTTATTGAAAAGTAAAAAATCAGTAAAGACAACATCAGGTATATACGGATTATCCTTAATACTGTCGGGATAGAACATGTTAAAACCGTTAACTCCGCCAAAATACATCATGCCGTCAGCTCCTTTAAAACAGGATTTTCCACGAAATTCATTACTCTGTATTCCATCTTCAATTGTATAATTTTTGAATTTCGGATGTTCAGGTAGGTTAACAGCATCTATAAATTTTGAAAGGCCTTTATATGTTCCCAACCAAATATTTCCATGGTCATCCTCAAGTATACTTCTGATACCATTATCGGGCAATCCATTTTCTGCACGATAACATTTAAACCTATTGCTTGATTTTTGGAGGACATTCAGTCCTTCATCCGCACCCACCCAAATATTCCCTTTGCTGTCTTCGAAAATAGCATATAATTGTTTGCTGCTTATACTTGTACTATCGTTAACATGATGCACAAAATGCTCGAATTTTTTTTTGGTCAAGTCAAAGCGCAGAAGGTCATCGGATGTTATTATCCATAAGTCGCCATTCTTTGTCTTTTTTATTGAAGAAATATAATTATTAATATTTGAATTTGCCTGGTTGTAAGTTGTAAATGTTTTATCAACTGGATTATACATGGTTATTCCGCCACCAATAGTACCTATCCAAATGTTAGAACTGGTATCTTCTATAATTGAAAAAATATTATTGTTGCTTAGACTTTTGTTGTCATTCGGATTCTGATAATAATGGGTGAATGTTTCATTTTTATAGTTAAACAGGTTTAATCCCCCTGCCCAGGCGCCAACCCAAAGATTTCCCTGCTTAGCCTTGCAAACTGCCCAAACTGCATCGGCTCCAATACTGGTAGATATTTGAGGATTATGAACAAATCGTTTAAAGGTCCCATCTTTCTTATTATATTGGTTAAGGCCTCCTTCTGTCCCTATCCATAAATAATCTCCATCTTCCATAAAAGTATTTACCATGTTATTGCTTAATGAATTTTTATTCCCAGGTTGATTCATAACATGGATAAATTGTTTTTCAAAAGCATTTATCATGTTTATCCCATTGCCCATTGTGCCTATCCAAATGTTGTGTTGCTTATCCTGAAAAATCGAACCGACAGAATTAAAACTTAGACTGTTATTATTTGCAGTATTGTTTCTATAATGAATAAAATTTATGGTATTATTTTTATACATAGTAAGATTTAACTTATTTAAGCCACCATTTTCGGTGCTTATCCATAAATTTTGTTTATCATCTTCTAACAGGCACAATACTCTTCCATTAGAAATGCTTTTTTGATCGGTACTCTTATTTTGAAAGTGAATAAATTTTCCTTTCAAGGGAAGATCTTTAGCATTAGTAAATAAATCTAAACCTGCAGCAGTGCCTACCCATAACCTGCCATCCTTGTCCTCAAGCAGTGAACAAACCTGGTCGTTGCTCAGGCTATTAGGATCTCTGCCATCATAAAAATAATTTATAAATTCATCCTTTTGTTTGCTATATAAATTCAATCCTCTATTTGTACCTATCCAAATGTTTTTATTATGGTCAACACATATCGAATTAATTATGCCATTGCTGAGGGATCCTCTATTGTTTACAGAATCATTTGGTGTGTAAACTTTTAAAGTATCATGTTTAAGGTCCAAGTAGTATAGATAGTCTTTGCTACCTAACCATAAATTGTTATTTTCATCTTCGGCAATGGATGTGATAGTATTATGTGGCCATTTGGGATCTTGTATCATCCGGTCGTTATTTTCGTCATAATAATTTAAACCCTGGTTCGTACCTATCCACAGGTTTTTTTTGCTGTCTTCAAAAAGACACATTACCATATTGCTGCTAATAGAATATTCATTCCTGATATTATGTTTATATATCTTGAACGTATAACCGTCGTACCGGTTTAACCCATTTTCGGTAGCAAACCAGAGAAAACCAAACTTATCCTGGCAGATATAGTAAATGGTGCCTTGCGAAAGCCCCTCATCGACATTAAGGTGGTTGAATTTTATATTTTCGGTTTGACCTTTTAGGCAGAGGAAGTTGATGAACAGAATGGAGATTATACTTATTATACGTATCAGATTTAAATTTAAATTTGACCGATTGTGTAAATTTAAATATCTATGAAACATGATATTACCCATCACAACAGTGCTTGCCATTTTTTTCTAATTTCTCTTTTCAGTAAATAATGAAAGTTAAACTTTAGCCTGTGAGATGCTTTTAAATGCTTTATAAAAGTAACGCAATTTATAAAATAATAGCCAAACGGCTAATTTGTTATATCATGTTGAATTTACTTCAGCATCTTGGGAAAATTATATACTTCTTTCACAACTATTTCACAACATTTATTTAATTTCTTTTTGTCGCATTTTGTTTGCTTTATATTCATATATTGATATAGTGGCTATTTATACAAGTTGCCAGAAAGACAAATGAAAAGTTCCCCCCAAACCTGTTAAACGAAGGTAATCAGCGAATTTTAATTCGTTTTTCAAGTCTTATTTACTTTAATAACAATTGTTTCTGCTATCCTGTCATGGACTGTACGTCGGTTATAATCAATAAAATATTGTAAAAAACCAAAGCCAAATTCTAATGATGAAGCATAATAACCCAGCGATCTTTCAATTGAATGCCAAAGAGTTAAATGCTTATGATCAGTTGATACAATTCTAATCCTGAAAATACGTTTCCCAATCGTATAACCATTTGTGAAACATGTAATTAATCCAAAATATATAACAGGAATTAATAATTTGAATATTACTTTTAAATATTCAGGTATATTTATATGTATGTCATTATTTATATCTGGAATATTATTTATGGTTTTGCCGGAACCAATTCCAATTTTTAGACCAAAATTGATTAATCCAAAATAATCAAGTATTGTTCCAATTACATATAAGAATATAATAAATACAAGTAAATCAATACAAAAGGCAAAAAACCGGCGGGTAAAATTCGCAAGTTCAAGTCCTTCCAATTGATTAGAATGCATTAATTTTGAAGTATCATAATAATGTGTAGCAAAAATATTTTTCATAGATATTCTGTTTTATTTCAGGAGTAAATATTTCAAGTTCAATATTAATCAAAAATCTGCTTAGAATTATATTAGGTCTTTCTGCTTATTTAAATAACCGCTAACTATTTATATGCTCACTGATGGTAGTAATAATTGACTTGCGATGGCTTTATTGTACACCTGATTAACTAATATTGGCACATCTTCAGACCTGCGAACTGAAAGCTCTTTCTCCATAATCCCGGCACTTCAGAGAACTCTTTCTCGGCTCACGCTTCGTGCTTGCGCTTTTGTTATTACGAACCTTTTAAATATAGGATCAATTTTTACCCGTATTATTTTCTCTAATTACTTGACTTTGGACTCATCTTAGCATAATTTTGATAAAGAATTGAGAATTAATCTTTAACAAAATCACTACAGGCATGAAGTCTGCGAGCTTAATATTTAAAGTAAAAACAGAAAGGAGGTAAATAAGGTTTAATTATGAGAATGGATTCTTTATGTTAAACTAAAAGATTGGAGGTAGAAATGAAAACGTTTAAGATTAGTTTATTTCTGTTGGTTGTTTATACGATTGTGCCAATTAATCTTCTGGCACAGTCTAAAGAGGTTCCTGTTACTTCCTCATCTAAGGAAGCGCTAAGTTTATTTCTCGATGGCAGGGCTAAATCTGATGATAATGAATTTGTTGCAGCAGCGTCGCTTTTTGATAAAGCAATTCAGGCAGATCCGAATTTCGCTATGGCGTATTTATATCGTGCACAATCAGGAGGTGGATATAATATTTTCAGACAAAACCTGGATAAAGCTATTAGTCTTATCGGGAATGTATCTGAAGGAGAAAAACTGGAAATACAATACACTCAGGCCTATGCCGAAGGGAATGGTCAAAAGCAAAAAGAACTGTTAGATAAGCTTTTAATGTTATTCCCATCTGATAAAAGAGTTCAGTTTGGCGCTGGTGCATATTATTACAATATTAATGATTTTTCAAATGCACTTAAATATTTGTCAAAAGCCACGGAACTTGATAAGAACTATTCTTCGCCTTATAATATGATCGGTTATTGTCAGTCTGCATTAGATAATTACCAGGAAGCAGAAAAAGCATTTCAGACATATATTAAATTACTTCCCGACAGAGGAAATCCGTATGACTCCTATGGAGAACTTCTTTTGAAAATGGGGAAATATGACGAATCAATTATACAATATAAAAAAGCTTTTGAAAAAGATCCTGTTAATTTCGCCAGTTCGCTTAACGGTATAGGCGACAATTATATTTTTAAAGGGGACTACGAAACAGCCCGTAAATATTATCAGGAAAATTATGACAAATTACCTGGAACTGCTGGGAAACTAACCTCCTTGTTTTTAAAAGCAATATCCTATGTGCATGAGGGGAAAGTTAATGATGCTATTAAAGCTTTAGATGAATATCGTTCAGTGGCTGAAAAAGGGAATCTGGTTCCACCCACAATCTGGTCCTACGTTAATCAGGGTTTTGTGTATACAGAGTCGGGTAATCCGGTTGAAGGAATAAAGCTTTTTAACAACGTTATTGATCTAATTGGTAAGTCAAAACTTCCTGAAATTGACAAAGACAATATGATTACTACTTCAATGATGTGGAACATTTATGGGCTTATATCAAACAATGAACTTGACAAGGTAATTCCAGAATTGGAAAAATATAAGCTAAAAGTTGAAGGCAGAAAAAATCCTGATGAGGAAATGAATCTAAATTCTATGTTTGGATTCCTTGAACTGAAGAAAGCCAACTATGATAAAGCACTTGAATATTTTTCAAAAGCAAACACAATGGATCCCTGGACATTATACTATACCGCAGAAGTTTATAATAAGAAGGGTGACAGGCAAAACGCAATAAAGCTTTTCGAAAAGATAGCAAAGTGGAACGTTAACGGAATGAGTCTTGCACTTGTCCAGAAACGTGCAAAGGAAGAATTAAAGAAATAAAAATGTATGAGGGTTACAGCCCGAATCATGTTTTTCACTTAACCACGGCTTAAAAACCGTGGTTTTTTATCTAATTCAAAACATACCAATTTATTTAAACTCTAATTAAAGACAACAAATATAAACATTGTGCCTACCCAAACTATCCCCTTAAACCTTGGATATTTTAAACAATAAACAGTTAATTATTGTTTTAAAGAGAAGGTTGAACAATGAAACAGAAAGTATTTTTTAAAAGTAAAAACTAAATTCTCTAAGTATGAAAAAAATTATCTTCTTAGGTTTGATGTTTTTGAGCCTGACAACTTTTGCACAGCAAACCGGAAAGGCTGATTTGAAAAACGATGAACAAGCTATTCGTTCAATTTCAAAGAACTGGCTTGAATTAACAAAGAAACATGACGCCGCTGCATGTGCTGCCCTCTTCGCCGAAGATGGTGTATCGTACGGCACGAATGAGGAACCATCAGTTGGCCCTGCAGCTATCCAGAAGCACATTACCCTGGAACAGGGACAAAATCCTAAAGAGTCTATTGACTGGAGCACTGAACGGGTAGATGTTTCCGCTTCCGGAGATATGGCTGTTGAATATGGTAAATATAGCGCTACAGGTTTAGGCCCGAACGGAACAGATTCAGATATGGGTAAATATGTTACGGTATACCGGAAGGTGAATGGAATATGGAAGGTCTCTGCTGACATTGGGACCAGTACAAAGCCTGTAGCAACTTCGAAAAAGTAGTGGTTATAAAAAAATTTACACCTGCATTAATCCCCTGGCACCTAGTGCCGGGGATTTTTATTTATATCTGAAACTGGTAAACCAATATCTTTAATTACTTTTAGCCGGGCAGATTATTTTTACTAAATATTTTGGACACTAAGTCTAAAATAGCTACTTTTTCAAGCTCATTTTAAAACAATAAATTATGGTACATTATACAGAGTTAGGGTTAGTGAATTCGAGAGAATTGTTTAAGAAAGCCGGTAAAGGAGGATATGCTGTTCCTGCTTTCAATTTCAACAATCTTGAACAGATGCAGGCAATTATCAGCGCCTGTGTGGAGACAAAATCTCCGGTTATTCTTCAGGTATCAAAAGGTGCACGTAAATATGCAAACCAGACTTTACTTCAATATCTTGCCAAGGGAGCTGTTGCGTATGCAAAAGAACTTGGCTATGCAATTCCAATTGTATTGCATCTTGATCATGGCGATACGTTTGAAACCTGCAAGTCGTGCATCGAAATGGGTTTTTCATCGGTAATGATCGACGGATCACATTTTTCTTATGAAGAAAACGTAAGATTAACAAAACAGGTTGTTGAATATGCACATCAATATGATGTTACTGTCGAAGGCGAACTGGGTGTTTTAGCAGGTATAGAGGATGAAGTCTCATCAGAACATACATCTTATACCAGACCCCAGGAGGTTGAAGACTTTGTGAAAAAAACAGGTGTTGATTCTCTTGCTATTTCTATCGGAACATCACATGGCGCTTTCAAATTCAAAGTAAAACCGGGCGAACTTCCTCCTCCTTTGCGTTTTGACATTCTTGAAGAATGTGAAAAACGTATTCCTGGTTTCCCGATTGTTCTTCATGGCGCTTCTTCAGTTCCTCAGGATATCGTGGCCGAGATTAATAAATATGGCGGTAAAATGGAAAACACAGCCGGAGTATCTGAGGATCAGTTACGCAGAGCGGCAAAATCAGCAGTTTGTAAGATCAACATCGATAGCGATGGCCGTCTTGCCATGACGGCTGCAATACGCAAGGTCTTTGTTGAAAAGCCGGGAGAATTCGACCCGCGTAATTACCTGGGCCCCGCACGTGATAAGTTAAAAGAACTTTATAAACATAAAGTTCTTAATGTACTCGGCAGTGCCGATAAGGCATAATTGCAATCTCTGATAACCTAATATTTGGAACTTAAATGTATTAGTTTATCGAGCCGGAAAACAAACCGGATTCTTTCTCTTAAGGATCCGGTTATTGCTTTTATATTGTCAGAGACTATAAATGGGAAATAGATCTCCAAATAATCCCATATTCCTGCCTTTAATCCTGCTTCATAAAAGAATGTCGGGTTATAAATATTCCCTGATCCGTGATCGTTCAGCAACAGATTAACAAAGGGTTTAAAAGGTATCTTTGAAGCAATTCCCGGCAGGCTGCTGGTCAGAGATACTGATAAAAGCCACCGGCTGTATCCCAGACTGTCATTGACTGCAGAAACGAGCCCTCCTTCAGACAGGGTCATCTGCCTCGATAGTAAAGTTCTTGGAAACTCTGTAAAGCGATCGGGATATACGCCTTCATATAAATATTGTTCACGGCCGCTTCTCCCGCTTGCAGAAAAGGAATAAAATGGGTCTGAGGCGTCATTTTTAAGCATCGTTCCTGCAAACACTCTGAAATCCAGGCCGTTTTTCTTTCCTCCATAGCTGTACTTATAGTTTAGCTCTATGGATACCTTCTGATATGATTTCCCTGATTCCAATGAAACTGCCATACTGTAAGGATTTATTATACAGGTCTTGTTCAGAGAGTATCTGAATTGTACATAAGAACGCATCTTAGCCTGTGTCAGAGACTCAATCTGACTAAGATCTGACGCCAGGGTGTAAGAACCGGAGACCTTTTGATTTATCGGATCAATCGCGTTTTTGGATTTAAAATATAAGTCCAATCCAATCCGGGCTTTTTGATAGTCCTGTATTCCTGGCGCACCGAACTGTTCTCCTTCAAGGGTAAGTGATGCAAGTCTTATGAAGTTATCGTAGGGAATTTTATTGAAAGAGATTTTCCCGTAGCCTGTAAATGCCTGATTACGGAAAGAATAGAATGGCATGATAAAATATTCAACAGGTTTTGGGATGAGCGTCCCATTCTGTAAAGCGAATCCGGCCATAAAACCATCAGTATTTGTCCAGTTGACTGAAGGTAAATAAATCAGATATCGTTTATCAGGATCTTCAACTGTATACAGGAGCTGAAATCTGACAGGATCAGCTTTTCGGAATAGACCTGAGGTACGGATGTTATTATTAAGCCTGTATAATTCAGTCATTTCATGGTCGGGATCTATACGTATCTCAGTAAAACGCCCGGGATTTGTACCGAACCATTTACTACCGTCAAAACCGTCTTCCCATTTTTCTGAACAGATAGAATCTCCCTTTAATTCAGCGATCAGCAACGGTGCTTTTAACTCACCCCGGTTTTTAATAAGTACCTTGCCTTTACTGAAGCGGGCAATCTTATAATCAAGCCTTTTGGTTGTTCCAAGAAAATCATCAAAGAACCAGGAAAGATCCTTATCTGTATGATGTTTAAAGACATCCCTCAGATCATCGGGGTGTGGATGTTTGCCTCTCCATAACCGGTAATAATCATGCATTGTGGAATCATATAGCGAATCTCCGAGATAAGCCCGAAGATAGTTGAACCCCTGGGCGGCTTTATTGTAGATTATACTTTCATAATTATTGATGCTGAATTCCGGAGCTGCTATATTAATATTCTGTTCCAGATTGCTTCGTGCCGGAATCAGCCATTCCAGTTCCTGTATACGTTGAACCGGCATTTTATCTATATGTAAGATTTTAGCCAGCTTCAGGTTTTTCAGTTCGATTTCCCATAGTTTTTTCCCGGGATATCTTACATCCATATATCTTGATTCATTTGCAGATGTAATACTCTCATCCATAAAAGGGAATCTGCGTTCATCTGAACCTAATGCGCTGTAAAACCAGCTATGACAGATTTCGTGGGCAATCACTTCATCGAGAAGATATGAATCATTCGCCACTCCGATTACTGTCAGCTCGGGATATTCCATACCATCGCCGGCATTAAGAGCGCTTTGAACTGCTGTAAATGTGCTATAGGGATAGTCGCCGTTCCATTTTGAAAAATACCATAAAGCATTATTTATGTATGATACAGCATTTCTCCAGAGATATGCTTCCTGATTTGTAAACATTGCCAGGGTGATTACTTCTCTACCTGTTTCCGGAAGCCTGACCTTTCCTTTCAATACATGAAATCTCTTATCCGCAAACCATGCGAAATCGTGGATATTGTTCTCCATATATCTCAATGTTTTCATCTGTTTTGATGAAGGTGGAAAATCTTCATTCACGTAGTCGGGGATTCGCATCCAAGCGGTATCGACAGCAATCTTATCGAGCCAATTCTTTTCTGCTTCGTTCTGAAGGATTCCTGTGGCACCGACAATATAATTAGACGGCAGAGTAATACTTACATTAAAACTGCCGTACTCAGAATAGAATTCACCCTGATCGAGATAAGGCATCTGATGCCAGCCTGATCTGTCATATACAGCCGGTTTGGGATACCATTGAGAGATCTGGTAAGATTCCCCGATATGCCCTAAACGGGATGTAACTCCTTCAGGAATTTTCAGATGAAAAGGTGTGGATATATTTATTGAGTCCCCAGGTTTGAGAGGTTTATTCAGCATCAGCCTGCATATATCAGGGAAACCTTCTAAAAGATTCCATTGAATACTTTCACCTCCAACCTCGAAGTTCAAAGAATCGATATATCCTTTTAACTCCGGGTCATTGAACAATTTTGACTTTCCGTCTCTTCTTAATAACTCCTTTGCCAGTTCAGTATTATTGTCAGAATAGCCATTTGGCCACAGATGATAATATATGAATCCCAGAGTATCAGGGGAATTGTTAATGTACTCAACAGACTCCGATCCACGCAATTCATGCTTCAGGTCATTAAGAGTAACATGAATTTCATAATTCACTTTCTGTTGAAAATAATCCTGTGATGATGCTTTCAGGAAGGGAAAAATAATTCCGGGAATCAGGAATATATATTTCAGACAGGAGAATTTAAAAAGAAGTATTTTCGATTTTTTCAAAAGAGATTTTTTCATTACATAAAAAAAGAAGCAAGATAAAACTACATTAACTATCTGGCAACTTTTATTTCAATTACTGATATAAAATCAGATGAGAATGACAAATGATTCATGACTGACGACACAGGGAAATCCTATTCTTTTCTTCATTTAATCGTGTGTTCTTTGTTCGGCATAAAGCGTATGAAAAACCTATTTTAACCCAAACCGGTAGCTGAATTTAATCAGGAACACATTATGAGGAGTATTTAACCCTTTATTGAACAGATCGCCAATATTGTTGAAAAAATCCATCTGCCCTGAATCGCTGTTATAACTTCTGGTCTGGCTCCATACGAGGAATAGTGTTGATCCCGGACTGTATTCCCATCTTACCACAAGGTTTGAAAGGAACTGCTTAACATTGAAATCATTTTTTCCAAGTGTGTAGTCAGTTTTCCCGTCAGCATTTTCATCGATGTTGTAATGATCCGTATCGAAAGCGATCTGATTGCTGTTGTAAGTAATGAACCTATCCCTGTAACTGTTTGCCATCGGTTCACTTATGAATTTATAATCATAATACTTACCGGTTGCAACAAATGGTTGACCCCAGTACTGGAAGGTGAGATTCGGACTAATGTTGACATTCACTCTGAAAGAAGTGCTGATAGTTTTCTGATCGATGCTGCCAAAGATGTAACGGGGACTGCCATTATAATCTGTCTGGGTAACATACTGCAGCTCAGAATATGATTTATTGTATGAAGGGCTGAGTGTAAAAACAAGATAATTAGTTGGTTTGTATGTTATGTCTAATTCTGCATATAGGTTATCGGAGGTGTTTTTAAAACCTTTTGATCCGCTTGCATAAACACTAAACATCAGCTTTTTCCGGTTATCAGTTGAAAAGCCAAGCCTTGCATTGATGCTGCCTGGTAATTTCATCATTGGTCCGCCGCGAAGCATGTCGGTAGAAAGTGATGATGTGTTAAGACTGCCTCCGGTCCATACACTCCAGAAATTTTTCAGATTTATGTTTGCGTTCCATTCATAACCTCCTCCGATCCAGTTACCTCCAAAATTATTGACTGAATAAAAGTCAGAGTTAAGATTAAAACTCTTATAGATGCCTTTTGGGTCAAATTGGTTGTATCCGGCCCACAGTACAGAAAGCACCTGATCTGTTGTACGCATGTAACCCAGGTCATTAATTTCAAAGCCGGGGGTTTTCCATAAGACTGCACCAAGAAAATTCCAGTGTCCGTTTAATTTCTCTATCTCCATCCTCCCTCCTGATCCGCTAAGTGAAGTTTTGTTTGTATCCAGTAAAGCATAGTTTTTATCAGGTCGCTGGAAATAGTGGGCGGAGGATTCCTGTGTATTCGTTATAGCTTTTTTAGAGCCTTCCACCAGGCTGAATGCTGTATTGAGGTTAAACATCCAGTTTTTTTTCTTGAAGTATTGAGTAAAATCAATTCCACCTGTATATGCAGCCTTATGCATAATGTCTGTTACATCAGCATCGAGCTTCCTGTTAGTGCTGGTAAAAATCCCGCCGATTATAGTGTTGCCATTGTTAATGTCTTTTTGTATGCGTCCTACAAAATAATTTGTCAATGGTTCAACTGTTGCAAATTTTCTTCCGCCAATGGTATCAATTTCCGCCTTTTCCTGAGCGGTAACAGCCTCAACAAAACCAACCGATAGTCCGTTTTTATTCTTTCCGGTAAGTTTAGCTGCACCGAGAATATTAGTTCTCGTTGGTATATCTGCATACCATCCGTCATTAAGGTTGGGATATACTTGCGGTTGGCGTCCTATCCTTCGGGAATAGAAGAGATTATCATTTCCGACACCCCCATCGCCAATACCCAGACCAAAGTTTGTGATATTATTTCCTTCGATAAAGAATGGACGCTTCTCAGTAAAAAAAGTCTCATAAGCTGAAAGATTTACCACAGACGGATCGGCTTCTACCTGACCAAAGTCGGGATTAATTGTCAGGTCCATCGTCATATTATTTGTGATACCAATCTTGGCATCTATTCCGCCATTCAGTTTTGACAGTTTACCTGTTGCCTGGAATGGATTTTCCGGTACAGCCTGAAAAGTTTCAGTTTTGGCAACTCCATAGGGGGTTACGTCGAAAATTTTCCGCGGTTTAATTTGCTCCAACCCCTTTAGTTTTCCAAACAGATGAACTAATCCGGGAGCGTCTCTTGGAATATGCTGCCAGAAAGTCTGTTCGTTCTTCCTGTATAAAATTCTTGCTACGTCAATTCCCCACACATCACCGGATCTTTTTTCAAATCTGACCTGGCTGAAAGGAATTTTCATCTCGGCAACCCAGCCTTCTTTGTTGATTGAGGTTTTAACCCACCAGTTCGGGTCCCATGAAGAATCTCCGTTACCGGAGTCATTGGTAAACATCTGGTCGTATTTAACGCCTGCCGAACTTACCCCAAACAGAAAGCCAGTGCGGAGGTCATGAAAACTATCGATAATTATACCTACAAGGTCGCCGTCAGCCTCATCCCGTCTCGTTAAACGGTTAACAATACTGTCAGGTGATGTATCATAAGACTTAATTGCCACGTAGAGATTGTCATTATCAAACAATATCTTGAATTCGGTCCTCTGAGTTTCGGGTTGTCCGTTATATGGCTGGTTCTGGATAAAGCCGCCTGCCCAGGTACCGAACTGCCATGCTTCATCATCGAGAACACCGTTAATGACAGGAGGATTCGTTATCATTGTAGCAGTATATTGCTTTTTCTCGGGATCCTGTCCAAAAAGTACCGGGAGAAGAACAAATATGAATAGTATAGTTGAAAAAATTCTCTTCATAAAAGGTATCGATTATGTGGTCTTCTTGATAAGGACGTATAAGGTTGGATTTTGATGCAAAAAGAGATCTATTTTTACTTTTTCTAAATAAAAATTTCATAGGTCATCCTATAAAGACACTCTGATGGGATTGTTACTCTATTCATAAAGCCGGATAAATTCAAATGTATTACCCGTGTATTCCAAAAATTTTAGAAAGTCAGATTTCGAAAGAACCAGAGAGGCTGTGTTTATATTAGGGTGAAAAGTAAGCCTGTCAAATTCTTTTAATTTCTCATCTATAAACAGATGGACGTGTTTTTCAGAGTCATTAATAAGTCCAAATGGTGAAACAGAACCAGGTTCGACGCCAAGATATTTTTTTAGCCGAAAATCGGATGCAAAGGTAAGTTTCCCCTGTTTTAAACGTTTCTCGAGGTCCCTGATATTAAGCTGTCTCAGGTGTTCAAGGATAACGAGATAATGTCTGTCTCCTTTATGATTACGAAAGAAGATGTTCTTACATCTTCCTGAATTGTAGTTTTTCCAGTGGATTTTAGTATCTTCAATTGTAGCAAGAGGAGGATGTTCGTGATATTCAAACTGAATATTCAGCTTTTCGAAAAGCAAATAAAGTTCTTCTTGTCCCCTCATCTGGAATCAGTTTATTTCGGGATAAATAGAAATTCCATTTCGGCTAGTAAGGCGATATCCATGCCTCCTTCCATCAGGTCAATGTCTTCCTCGTCATAAAGCCATTCAACAATAACCGGTATCCCAAGAGGGATAAGTCTCTTCAACTCTATAAAAATGTCATACAGGAATTTCGCTGACGATGAATTGAAATATGCAAGATCGGCTTTAAATTTCAGGGGGTAATCGGGCTTGTAATCCTTATATTTTCCTTCGACTATTTCATTAACAAAAGCGACAACCCATTCAATAACAGGATAATACATAGCGCGAACATCTTCAGGGGAAGATATTCCGCTTATAAGAAAAATATTTTCCTCAGGTGAAAAGTTAACCTCAGGAGAGATACTTGTCTTACTAATATAAAGTTTTTGCATCAGCATTCTTGTTTACAAAATTGTCTCGATAATTTTTAAAGTGCAAACCTGTTTTTTCGGTTACCGCTATAATAATTTATTATTTTCATCCTCAGGACAATAGCCTGTATCTTCGAGGAGTGAACTTTTAGAATAGGCGTCTACAGCCAACTTATCGCAGATTTCATTTTCAGGATTATTGGCATGGCCTTTTATCCATACAAACCTTATATTATGTTTCCGGTAACTTTTTAAAAACCTGATCCAGAGATCCGGATTTTTTTTCTTTTTAAAAGCTTTAGATTCCCACTGGAAAACCCATCCTTTTTCGACGGAATCTGCAACATATTTTGAGTCGGTATAAACCACTACCCTGCTGTCAGGTATTTTAAGAGCTTCCAGCCCTTCAATAACTGCCAGTAACTCCATCCTATTATTTGTAGTAAGCCTGAATCCTGCCGATTTTTCAAGCCTGTGTTTACCTGAGATAAGTACTATGCCATATCCTCCCGGCCCCGGGTTTCCGCTTGAAGCTCCGTCGGTATATATTGTTATTTCACTTTGCATGATGCAGGATTATGCCTGTATTGGTAACGAAAAGTTTTATTGCAATTGACAGCAGAATAACGCCGAAAACTTTTCTAAGGATTTGCAGCCCGCCTGCACCCAATAATCTTTCAAATATTGAAGTTAATCGCAATACAAGATAAATTACTATCATATTCAGAACGAGGGCAATAAAAATATTAATTGTTTGATATTCAGCTTTCAGAGAAAGGATTGTAGTAATTGATCCGGCTCCGGCGATTAATGGGAATGCAATTGGGAATATCGATCCTTCGCTGTGTGAATCCTGTTTAAAAAGTTCAATACCAAGAATCATTTCCATTGCTATCAAAAAAATTATAAAAGAACCTGCGATTGCAAAAGATGAAACATCGATGCCAAAGATGCCAAGCAGGGGGCTTCCTATGAAAAGAAAAGCCAGTAAGATTAAAAATGAAACAAGTGTGACTTTAATTGATTTGATATTACCTGATTTGGCTTTAATATCAATTATTATTGGTATTGATCCCGGTATATCAATAATTGCAAAAAGGACCATAAAAGCGGCAAGGATCTCTATCAGACTAAAATGCATTGTGTAGATTTTTATGCAAAGATAATTAATTTCACCTCACCCAAATCCACTCCCGGTATCCCATGAATTCACCCCCGTCCCCCTCTCTGCTTTGCCTATCCTTTATACACATCTTTCTAATATGTTATTTTTTAGTTCAGCATAGTCTTCACAAACAGAGTATTAGTCAAATTGTTTTATCATGGTTACAGGAG
>OCZT010003173.1_pt1 | contig 16903 bp, 9 predicted proteins | sample 1539031 | NCBI WGS metagenome assembly OCZT01 (sample SAMEA3539308, study PRJEB22396) | soil metagenome | biome: tundra; feature: field; material: soil | place: USA | collected 2010-05 | depth 0.15 m | reverse complement strand
AAGAACAGGGCCCCGGGCGGGACGAGCCGACGCTTCATCGGCGCGAAGTCTAACGTGCCGCCGCCCGGGGCTGGGGACGGACCGAGGAGGGGCCGGAGACTGTCAGAAAAAAGGCCCCGGCGTTTCCGCCGGGGCCGTCCGAGATGGAAGAGAAAGAGGTTAGAAGCGGACGCCGACGGAGACCTGGAAGGTCCGAGGCGACTGGTAGTAGGTCGGATCGGTGGGCGTGCCGAAGAGGGAACCCTTCTGCCAGTTGGCGCCCATCGCCTTGCACTGCGCGGCGGTCTGGCCCTGCGGGCACTGGACAGGCGCGGCGGTGGTGAAGGGGTTGAACGTGTTGAAGGCGGCGGTGCTGTTGAAATTGGTGTTGGTGGTCTGGTTGACGTACATGACGTGCTGGGAGTTGAGGATGTTGTAGATCTGGGGGGCGACATAGAGCTCGACGGCGCCGCCGATCTTGTAGGAGTAGGTCAGCGCGAGGTCGGTCCGGTAGATGTCCTCCGTCCGGTAGGCGTCGCGAGCGGTGAAGTAGTAGCTCACCGACGCGGGGGTCGTCAGGTAACCCGGGTTCGTGACGTAGGCGGCGGTCTTGATCGTGCCGACGGCGCCATAGGGGTTGCCGGTGTCCCACGACTCAATGAGGCTGACGTTCAGACTGCCGAGTTGCGCGGGGATCTTGGCGTCGTACGTTCCGTACAGGCGGACGCGATGGCGGGTGTCGCTCGAGAGGCTGCCGACCGGGTTGTTCCACGATTTCTGGAAGTACTCGGGGTAGACGTGGTCGCCGCCGCGGATCGGGCCGGAGCCTGACGTCTCGCCGACGATGTCGCCGATCAGGTGCGACCAGGTCCAGTTGCCGCCCAGGTTCAGCTGCTCGCCTACGCGGTAAGCGAACTGCGTATGAAGGCCGGTGTACTCACGCCGGTAGTCGTTGGAGTTGACGACGAGGCCGAGGTCCTGCTGGGCGCCATAGGGGCTCGTGACTTTACCGGTCGTCAGGTCCTTCTTCAGGTCGTAAAAGTCGCTGAACTCGCGGCGGACTAAGTCGGCCCGGAAGGTGCCTTTCGCGCCGAGCGTGCCGGCGAAGCCGAGGACGTATTCCTTGGCGTTCGGGGAGGCCAGGGAGCCCTGGATCTGGACGTTGACTCCGCCGATCGAGGGGGCGCCGCCCTGAGCAATCTGGCAGGACGAGGCCAGCGGGTTCGGGTAGCAGCCTGCGCTCTGGAACCAGCTGAGGACCTTGTTCAGGGCGTCCGCGGAGGAGAGGTACGGCCCGCTGCCGGTGTTGATCGGCGTGGCACCGTGACCGTCGTAGTACCAGTAGAAGTCGGCAGGAGTGCCGGCGAGCGACGCGCCGCTTCCCGCCTGGGTCTCCTGGAGCGCTGCGACGTACTTGGCGTAACTGGCGGTCACCTTGAGCTTCCCGTCGCCCTGGATGTCGAAGGTGCCGGCGAGGCGGGGGCTGAAGGCCTGGTCGTTCGAGGTCACGTTCCCGGCGGCGTCCGTCGCGTGGTTCTTGTCGTACCGGACGCCGAGGTTGAACGAGAGCAGGTTGTTTAGGCGCCAGGTGTCGTTGATGAAGGCCGAACGGGTCCGGACGTCGCTACCCTGCGACGCCTGGAGGACCGGCCAGAAGTCGAGCTCGGTGCCGAGGTTCATGACCGGGTAGATCGTCGACCCCTGGACGACACTCGGGCTGAAGGTGTAGAGGACGAAGTTGCTCCCCGACTGGTAGTTGTTCGAGAGCCGCTGACCGCCGAAGTCGTCGTAGCCGCCGACGATGTTATGCGATCCCGTCTCCTTCGTCGAAAGGAAGTAGGTCCCCTTGATGACGTAGTCGTCGTTGTCGCGCTTCTCGGGGCCGCAGATGCCGCAGAAGATCGGAGCGTTGTACGAGACGCCGAGGGAGAGGTCGCGGATGACGGTGCCGTTGACGAAATCCGTGAAGTGGCCGCCCGCGTTCTCGAACGTGAACTTCCGCTTGGAGTAGAAGGCGTCGACGAAGAACGAGTCGGTCAGGACGCCGTTGTAGTTGGCGACGAAGACCGATTGCGGGAGCTGCCGGTTGTAGTTGCTCGCCAGGTCGGAGACCGGGATGCTCGTTCCGAAGTTGTAATTGGAGTCTGTGTGATCGACCCCGATGTAGTCGACCGTGAGGGTGTGGTTCTGGAACGGCGAGAACGTCAGCTTCCCCTCGTACCGGTCCTCCTTCGCGCCGCCCGTGTAGGCGATGTTCGTGAACTTGGTCAGGTAGGCGTTGGAGTCGCTCGTGTCGAAGTACCGTCCGCTGGCGAAGAACCAGATCTTGTCCTTCAGGATCGGTCCGCCGAAAGTCGCCTCCCACGTCGGGATGACCTTGTTCGGGAACGTCCCTTCCTGCGGGTTGACACCGGTCGCGGGCACGCGGTAGCTAGATGTGGAGGCCCACGCGCTGTCGGTGAGCGTCGAGCGGATCGAGCCGCTGAACGTATTGCCGCCCGACTTCGTGATCGTGTTGATCACGCCGCCCGTGAAACGGCCGTACTCGGCGGAGACGGCGACCGTCGTCGTCGTCGTCTCCTGGATGGCGTCCTCGATGAAGAGGGCGTTCGGGGTCGATCGGACGTTGTCGGTGATGACGACGCCGTTGACCGTCCAGAGGTTCTCGGTCGACATGCCCCCCGCGATGGAAATGCCATTGGGCGCGTTGTTGTTGATGCCGGGCGAGAGGAGAACCGCGGAGGTGACCGTCCGGGCCGTCGGCAGCTTGGAGAGGAGCTCGGCCGTGTAGGTCGTCGCCTCCGCCGTCGTCTGCGAGATCGCCTCGGACTTCCCGACGACGGTCGCCTCGGCCGCCACCGCCGTGAGGCTGAGCGTGGCGTCCAGCTGGGCCGTCTGCGAGGCGCCGAGCAGGATGGGCTTCGTCTGCGGCTGGAAGCCGGAGAGGGCAAAGCTGATGGTGTACGGGCCCGGCGGGACGCTGACGAAGGCGTAGCCGCCGGACGCCCCGGTGACGGTGGTTCGGACCCCCTGAAGGGCGGGGGACGTGGCGGTGATCGAGACCCCCGGGAGCCCCAGCCCCTCGTTGATGACCCGGCCGGTGAGGGTGGCCGTCGGAAGCCCCTGCGCGAAGGCGGTGGCCCCCGCGACGAGGAGCGACAGCGCGACGAATACCGAAAGAACTCTATTGCTGCGCATATTTCCTGACCTCTTTTCTCCTTTCCCTATTCGAACGGCTCCCGCCTCAAATAGCTGACGAGAAGCCGGGTGGATGGTGAACTCCTCCGGACTCCGAAATCCCCGTGATCCTAGCACTCAGGGACGTTCCGGCAAAGCCGGCAAGGTGCTCCAATCGAACGATCTGAACCTGAGACGCGGTCTTTGGGGCGGGTCGGCGGGAGGGGCCTGGGATATAGTCTCAAAGGCTGTGCGCCGGGGGGCGCAAATCCGCAGCCGGAGACCCCCAAAATGAAAAAACCAGACTGGAAATTGATTGTTGCCGGTCTCCTCGCGCTGGCCTGGCCCGTGCTAGGAGCCGATCTCGTGAAGTTCAAGGAATGGGACCGTTCCCCCGAGTTCGTCTACCTGGCCATGGACGCCGACAAGAAGGAATGGAAGACGGTCAAGACCGACGAGGAGGCCGAGAAGTTCGTCGCCCTCTTCTGGGCGCGACGCGACCCGGACATCAAGACCCCGGCGAACGAGTTCAAGGACCGCTTCGACGCTCTCGTCGCCAAGGCGGACGAGCTGTTCAAGCTCGGCAGGCTCCGGGGAGCCCTGACCGAACGAGGGCGTGCCTTCATCCTGATCGGACCTCCGAGGACCGTCGGTAGCCGGCCCGTTCAGAACGCCGGTACCGCGGGGCTTCCAGGTGGCAGCAAGGTCGGAACTGCCATCGCCGACCAGATGCAGATCGATTCGGCGGGTCCCGGTGCGATAGCGTACCTCTACGAATTCAACTACGAGGCCGACCAGCTCCCGGCGTGGACCGAGATCAAGTTCCTGAAGCTCCACTTCCGGACCGAGCCGTCTAGCTCGTCGGAGACGCTCCAGGAGTCAAGCCAGCTGAAGAAGCTGTCGGCGAAGGCGGCACAGGTCGCCCTCGTCAACGCGGCCCTGAAGGAGCTCCCCGTCTACAAGACGAAGGAGCAGGTGGAAGCCGAGATGAAGGCGGCCTTCGAGGCGGCCGCCGAGAAGGAGCGGGGACCCGATCTGAGCGCCGCGGCCCGGCAGATGCTCGAGGGGGTCCTCGCCAAGGCCGCCGGCGGGCCCGTCGCCCCCTTCGGCCTGGCGTACCGCGACGGCGCGACCCGGCTGATGATCCAGATCCACGCCGGAGCCGACGCCGTGAAGAACCCCGCCGAGGTGAAGCTGGTCGTCCTCGTCAAGGCGAAGGACGGCAAGGATGCCGCCCGCCGGGAGGAGGCCGCCAACATCGCGAAGGCCAGAGACGAGTTCTTCTGCGACCGGATCCTCCCGATCGTTCCGGGTGACTACGAGGTGGCGGCGGCCCTTCTGGACGGAGCGGGCGCGGTCCTCTCGTCCGGCCACCGCCCGGTGTCGATCCCGCCTCTTCCGGCCGACCTGGGGATGTCGTCGGTCCTGCTCGGCTACACCGATCTGGAGATGCCTGGCCTGAAGCCCGAGGACCCGTTCGTCTTCGCCCAGCGCAAGTTCGTGAGCCGTGGCGACGGCAAGCTGGACAGCAAGAAGGATGGGCTCTCCTACGTCGTCCGGCTCTACAACCCAGGGATCGACCCGGTCACGCGGAAGACCGGGCTGAAGCGGACGATCCGGGTCAAGCCGAAGACCGGCGGGTCCGGGGTGGACGTGCCCCTTCCGCCCGAGGAGCCGATGGTGATCCCGGAGTCGAAAGAAGGGGCGGCCGCGTACGTCATCGACCTGGCCGGGAACATTGTGGACGCGAAGCTGGGCGACTACTTCCGCCCGGGCGACTACGAGCTGAGGCTCAAGGTGACGGACGAGATCGCCAAGAAGACCGTCGAGGCGGTCGCGCCGTTCACGGTGGTCGGCCCTCCGCCTACGGAGAAGGCTCCCAAGAAGAAGTAGGCCTGACACGGCGGGAGGACTCTCTTCCAGAAGAGGATGCCACGGGCTGCTAGCATTCGGTCCCGATGAGCCAGTCCGACCGCCCGCGCGCCTCCGAGCCGTCCGTCGAGACCACTTCCGGCATCCCGCTTCGCGTTTCCTATGGGCCGGGGGATGTGCCGGAGGGATGGACCACCGGCGATCCCGGGAAGTTCCCGTTTACGCGGGGGGTCCTCCCGGCGGGCTACCGGACGAAGCCCTGGACGATGAGGCAGTACGCCGGATTCTCGACCGCCAAGGAGTCGAACCGCCGGTACCGGTTTCTCCTCGAGCAGGGGCAGACGGGGCTCTCGGTCGCGTTCGACCTGCCGACGCAGATCGGGTTCGACTCGGACGACCGGATCGCCCGCGGCGAGGTCGGGCGGGTCGGCGTGGCGATCGACTCCATCGAGGACATGGAGACCTTGCTGGATACCCTGCCCCTCGAGAAGGTCTCCATCTCGATGACGATCAACGCGACCGCGTCGATCCTCCTGGCGCTCCTCCTCGCGGTGGCACGGAGGCGCGGGACGCCGTGGAACGCGCTCACAGGGACGATCCAGAACGACATCCTCAAGGAGTACGCCGCCCGCGGCACCTACGCGTTCCCACCGAAACCGTCGCTGCGGCTGATCACCGACATTTTCCGCTTCTGCGCGGCCGAGGTCCCGCGGTGGAACACGATCTCGATCTCCGGATACCACATCCGGGAGGCGGGGTCGACGGCGGTGCAGGAGGTCGCGTTCACTCTCGCGGACGGACTCGCGTACCTCAAGGCGGCCGTCGACGCGGGGCTCGACGCCACGTCGATCGCGCCGCGGCTCACCTTCTTCTTCAACGTCCACAACGACTTTCTCGAGGAGATCGCGAAGTTCCGGGCGGCGCGAACCCTGTGGGCCCGCCTCGTCAAGGAGCGCTTCGGCATCCAGGACCCTAGGGCGCAGGCGCTCCGGTTCCACACCCAGACCGCCGGCTCGACGCTGACGGCGCAGCAGCCGGACGTCAACGTGATCCGGGTGGCCATCCAGGCGCTCGCGGCGGTTCTCGGTGGCACGCAGTCGCTCCACACGAACGGCAAGGACGAGGCGCTCTCGCTGCCGACCGAAGGCGCAGCCCTTCTCGCGCTCCGCACGCAGCAGGTGATCGCGTACGAGACCGGCGTGACCCGGATCGCGGACCCGCTCGGGGGCTCCTGGGCAATCGAGTCGCTGACTGCGACGATCGTGGAGCGGGCCGGCGAGCTGATCGGGCGGATCGACGAGATGGGCGGAGCGCTGGCGGCCATCGAGGCCGGCTTCTACCAGCGCGAAATCCAGGACGCTGCATACCGGGCTCAGAGGGCGATCGAGGAGAAGACGGCCATCGTCGTGGGCGTCAACGAGTTCGTCGCCAAGGAGGAGGTCCCGATCCCGACTCTGACCATCGACCCGTCGGTCGAGTCCGACCAGGTCGCCCGACTCCGGGCCTTCCGGGCCAGGAGAAACGCCGCGTCGGTGGAACGACATCGGAAGGATCTGGTCGATGCCGCCCGCGACGGCCGGAACCTGATGCCGCTCCTCGTCGACGCGGTCGCGGATGACGTCACGCTCGGCGAGATCGTCGTCTCTCTCAAGACGGTGTTCGGCGACCATCGCGAGATCGCGTCCGCCTGATGATGTTGCGAGATGTTCTCGACATCGGGCGGGCCTGTCGCAACATGGGACAGGCCTTATTTCATGCTGCCTTCACACCCCTCGGAACGCGAAAAACCGCTGCCAGAGCGAGGGGAGGGCTGTGCATATCCCGTAAGTCCGCTTTCCGTGCGGGTTTAATTCGTGTCGGTTTCGCTATGCGCCTCGTAAGTTGTTGCATTTCAAGGAACATCGGTGGAGTGCACGGGAACGGGTGCAATCCGGGCCGAAATGCCTGGATGCGCGGCTTGGCACCTTTTTGCACAGCCCAAATCACAGGGCAATGCACAGATTTTATGGATAACGAAACAACCCCCGGAATATCAGGAACTTGACGACTCCGTGAAGGGGAGGTCGCCGTCCACGGAGGCGATCCGGGGCTCGAAGCAACGGCGGCAGCGGGCCTCGTAAAGGCCGGTGGCGCCGACCACGACGCGCTCGTCGGAGGAGACCAGCCGCTGGGTCCGGCTCGCCGCGGCGCCGCATCGGACGCAGATCGCCCTCGTCTTGGTGACCTCCTCGGCCGCTGCCATCAGGGCGGGCATCGGATCGAACGGGCGGCCGAGGTAGTCCTGGTCGAGCCCGGCGACAACGACCCGCTTCCCGAGGTCGGCGAGGCGATTCACCACGTCGACGATCCCGGCGTCGAAGAACTGGGCCTCGTCGATCCCGATCACCTCGCTCCGCGCGTCGGTCTGGTCGAGGATATCGGCGGAGCGCTCGACGGCGACCGCGAGTAAGCGGAGGCCGCCGTGCGAGACCACCTCCACCTCCGAGAACCGGGTGTCGACCTTCGGCTTGAAGACCTGGACCCGCCGGCGCGCGATCTTCGCCCGCGTCAGCCGCCGGATCAGCTCCTCGGACTTCCCGGAGAACATCGACCCGCAGATCACCTCGACCGACCCGGTGCCGGGCGGCAATGTCATCGTTTCCTCCTCGCCAAGCTGGGAGGCGCTCCGGTTCCGACCTTGGGACAGATCCCGGCGAGACTACACGATTCACACCGGGGCTTTCGGGAATTGCAGACTCGACGGCCATGGAGGATCAGTGCGTGGCTGATCCAGACCCACCGGTTCTTTGGGACCAGGCGGTTCAGGTCGGCCTCGACCTTTTCCGGGTCGGCATGGCGCGACCACCCCAGGCGCCGCGTCAGGCGGCCTACGTGCGTGTCGACGACGATGCCGGCCGGCTGCCCGAAGGCGTTTCCGAGGACGACGTTTGCGGTCTTCCGTCCGACGCCGGGAAGCGCCACGAGGGCATCGACCGTCCGCGGGACGACGCCGCCGTGCGAACGGACGATCGCCCGGGCGGCGCCCAGAATCGACTTCGCCTTCGACCGGAAGAAGCCAGTGGAGCGGATCAGCTCCTCGATCCGGTCCTGGGAGGCGGCGCCCATGGAGCCGGCGTCGGGGAACTCCCGGAACAGGGCGGGCGTCACCTGGTTGACCCTCGCGTCGGTGCACTGGGCCGATAGGATGGTCGCGATCAGCAGCTCGAACGGGTCGGAGTGCACGAGCGAGCATCCAGCATCGCCGTAGTCGGCCTCGAGGACGCGAAGGACGTCCGAAACCGGCGCTGCATTCGTCCCGGAGCTGGCTCGGACTTGTGGCATGGGGCGGAAGGATACCCGTGATCTGGCCCGTTCGACTTTGGCATTGATTCCGCGGTCGAGGGATGAAAAACTCAGCCCGTTTTGATTAGGAAAGACTCGTGCCCTCTCCGGGTACTTTTCATTCGTGTGTCGGTCGGCATCCTCGTCGCCGCCGGTACGGCGGCGCTTGCCGCCCCCTCCGCCACGGCGGAGCCGATCCGGGTAACGGTCCTAGAGACTTCCGACGTCCACGGCCGGGTGCTTCCGTGGGACTACGCGCGGGCCAGGGCGGAGGACGTCGGCCTCGGCCGGATCGCGACGCGGGTAGCGGCCATCCGCCAGGAGAACCCGAACGTGCTCCTCCTGGACGGGGGCGACACGATCCAGGGGACGCCGGTCGAGTACCTCCAGGCGCGGCGCCCAACCGCCGGCCCTGACCCGATGGCCTCCGTGATGAGCGCGATGGGCTACGACGCGATGGCGGTCGGCAACCACGAGTTCAACTTCGGACTCGCGGTCCTCCGCAAGGCTGAGAAGGAGTCGTCGTTCCCCTGGCTCTCGGCCAACACGCTGAACGCGGCCGACCGGACGCCGGCCTTTCCGGAATACGTCGTTCGCGACGTCGGAGGCGTTAAGGCCTGCGTCCTCGGGCTGACGACCCCGAACATTCCGAGCTGGGAGCCGGAGCCCAATCGTCCGGGCCTCGTGTGGGAGGACCCCGTCCAGACGGCCCGGAGGCTGGTGCCGCTCCTGCGAGGCGAGAAGAGGTGCGACGTCGTGGTCGCGCTGTTCCACAGCGGCCTCGAGGTCGACATCAAGAGCGGTCAGCCGGACGGGACCGACGCGGAGAACCGAGTCGTGGCCCTCGCGAAAGGGGTCCCGGGGATCGACTTGATCCTCACGGGACATACCCACCGGCGGATTCCTCTCACGCGGGTCGAGGGAGTGCCGGTGATCCAGCCGGGACGGTACGGGGAGGTGCTCGCCCGCGTCGACCTGGTCCTCGAGCGGCGGGACGGGCGCCTCGTCGTGACGTCGGTGACGGGAGACCTCCTCCCGAGCGACGCGTCAGTGCCGGTCGACCCTGCAATCGCGAAGCTGGCCGGGCCGTCACACGAGCGGGCGGTCGCATACATGGAGGAAACTGTCGTCGAGGCGTCGGCCCCGTTCCCGGCCGAGCGGGCACGGCTGGAGGACACGCCGCTGCTCGACCTGATCAACGAGGTGCAACGCGATGTGTCGGGGGCGGACTTGTCGCTCACCTCGCTCCTCCCGGGCGGCCGCTACCCGGGCCTCCCTGCCGGAGCCGTGCGGGTCCGGGACCTGTACGGACTCTACCCTTACGAGAACCAGCTGGTCGTGGTCGAGGTGGACGGCGCGAGGCTGAAGGGGATCCTCGAGCGGACCGCCGAGTTTCTCGGCTCGGCCACATGGGACGCGGAGGCCCGGCGGCTCGTCCTGACCCAGAACGAGAAGATGATCTCCTACAACTTCGACGCCCTGCAGGGGGCCTCGTACCGGATCGACCCGACCGCCCCTCCGGGGTCGCGGATCAAGGACTTGACGTTCAAGGGGCGTCCCGTGCGGCCGGAAGACCGCTTCACGCTCGCCGTCAACGCGTACCGGGCGCAGGGGGCCGGTGGTTACACGGCGCTGAAGGGCTCGAAGGTCCTCCGGGTCTACCCGACGGAGATCCGGGAGATCCTCATCGATCGGCTGCGCGAGAAGAAGAGGATCGACCCGGTCGTGGACCGGAATTGGGTCGTGGCCCCCGACGATGTGTGGGCGCCCGAGACACCTCGGCGCTAGGACGTTTTCTCGATCCGGGCGACCCGTCGGCGGACCCGCCCCTCAACCCGCGGTGAAGGAGAGTTCATGAATCGTAGGTGGTTCCGTTGCCTAGGGATAGGGTTCCTCGCGCTGGCGGCGTGCCTCGCGGTGGTGGCGCCGGCCAGTGCGCAGGTCAACACGACGACGGCGGAGATCGCCGGGACCGTCCGTGACGAGGGAGGGATCGGCCTCCCGGGCGTTGCCATCGACGGCACGAACGTCGAGACCGGTTTTCGCCAGACCGCCGTCACGGATGCGAACGGCAAGTACCTCCTCACGCTCCTCCCCCCCGGCAAATACTCGGTGACGGCCCGGCTACCCGGGTTTCAGTTCGTCAGGCGCGACGGCTTGACCCTGGCCCTCGGCTCCAGCTCGCGGATCGACTTCACGTTGAAGGTCGCGGCGGTCAGCCAGTCGGTGACGGTCACTGGCGAAGTTCCGATCATCGAGGAGACGAAGACCGAGGTCTCCGCTTCGGTCAACGAGATATCCATCAAGAACCTCCCGCTCCAGACCCGGAACTTCACCGACCTCGTCGTGCTCACGCCGGGCGCCACGAGCGACGACTCGGGCCGCGTCCACCTGAGCGGCCAGCGCGGGATCGCCAACTCCTTCAACGTCGACGGCGCCGACTCGAACTCGTCGTTCTTCCGCGAGCAGCGGGGCGGCACGCGCCCGCCGTTCACCTTTTCGCAGGGTGCCATCCAGGAGTTCCAGGTCATCACCTCCTCCTACAACGCGCAGTACGGCAACGCGACAGGGGGCATCATCAACGTGATCACGAAGTCGGGGACGAACCAGTTCCGCGCCGACCTCTTCGCGTTCTACCGGTCGAAGGCGCTCTCCCAAAGGGACGCGAACGGCTTCATCGGCGACGGATTCGAGCAGAAGCAATTTGGCGGCTTCGTCGGCGGACCGATCGTCAAGGACAAGCTCTTCTTCTTCGGGGGCTACGATGGGCAGCGCCTCGACGACCCCTTCCAGGCCGGGTACGTCGGGATGGGGACATCCGCGGATCCTCTCCTCGACCCGAAGAACCTCGCCAAGCTGCAACAGTGGGGGATCGACCCGGCCACGGAGTGGGGGACGGTCAACCAGACCAACAACGCCGACTCCCCGTTCGTCAAGCTCTCGTGGAATGCTTCGGACAGCATCACCGTCTCGTTGCGCGACAATTACAACAAGCAGCAGGGCGATAACCTGACCAATGGCAGGCCCAACCCGGACTATGGGATCTCCAACAACGGCCTGGAGTCGAATTTCTTCAACTCGGTGGTCGGGAATGTGAACTGGGTCGCGTCGTCGGCGCTCTTCAACGAGCTCATCGGGCAGGCCGCGACGGAGCATCGTCCGTTCAAGGCGAACTCGCAGACGCTCCCCGAGACCGTGATCGCCAACTTCGGAAGCTTCGGGCAGAACAACTTTCTCCCGAACAACCTGGACGAGACCCGGCTCCAGCTCGCTGACAACGTCAGCTTCTTCTTGGGGAACAACACGGTGAAGGCGGGTGTCGACTACGCTCACGTGAAGTACTCCGACGAGTTCTACCGGTACCGCTACGGCGTCTACAACTTCGCGAGCTACGCGGACTTCGTCAGCGGGCCGGCCCGGACGTTTCGGCAGGACTTCTCGGCTTACAACGGTCTCGTCGACTACACCGGCGACTTCATCTCCGGCTACATCCAGGACGAGTGGCGGCCCTGGTCCCGCCTGACGGTCAACTTCGGGATTCGGTACGACTACCAGCGCCAGCCGAGCTCGGAGGACAAGAACCCGCTCTACCCGGCGATCGAGTCGATCCCGTCTGACGGGAGCAACTGGGCTCCGCGTCTCGGCTTCGCGTGGGACCCGACCGGCAATGGCAAGAGCGTCGTCCGGGCCGGCGTCGGCGTCTTCTATGTCTACTCCCCCTCGCTCCTGACGGCGAACGCCCTCCTGAACAACGGCGTCCGGGCGCTCGACTACAACATCAACTGCTCGGTGACGACGCCCTGCCCGCTCTACCCGAACCTCTGGGTGGTCCCGCCCGCCAAGGGCGCGACGACGGGCCTCTTCGTCTTCGACCGGGGCTTCCAGAACACGAGCACCACGAAGGTCTCGCTCGGCTACGAGCAGGAGCTGGCGAAGGACCTCGCGGTCGGCGCCGACCTGATCTACGCGCGGACGAAGAACCTCGAACGGGTCCGCGATGCCAACCTGACGCTGGTTGGGGTCACGCCCGACGGGCGGCCCCGGTATTCCACGTCCCCGCGCCCGAACGCTGACTTCGGCGCCATCCAGACGTTCACGTCGGACGGTGACGGCGAGTACAAGGGTGTCCTCCTCTCGATCCGGAAGCGCTTCTCGAAGGGGTTCCAGTTCGCCGCGTCGTACGCCTACGGGGACTCGCGCGACAACCAGTCGAACGAGCGAAGCGTCTCGATCGACACCAACTCGCCCGAGGACGCGAACAACTTGAACTGGGACTACGGCCCGTCCGACTTCGACATTCGCCATTCGGTCGTCATCTCGGGGGTGTTCAACCTCCCGTGGGGCTTTACGGTCGCGCCCCTCTACCAGTGGCGGACCGGTGCCCCGTGGACTCCGGGGAACAGCATCGACGTGAACGGCGACGGCGTGCTCAACGATCGGGCCAACGACCTCGTGAATTGCGACGCGAACGGGGCGTGTGACCTCGGTCCCAACCACGCCACGCGCAACAGCATGCGCCAGCCGGTCTCCCAGCAGCTCGACGTGACGCTGTCGAAGGAATTCTCGAGTCTCCTCAGCTCAGGCGTCGGCGCGACGATCTACGTCCAGGTCTTCAACCTGGCGCACTCCTCCAACCGTTCCGTCTCGACCTCGAACTACAACCAAGTGATCTCGGCCGGGACGGTGAACGGCGTCCAGAAGTACAAGCTGAACCCGACGTTCAACGTTCCGGACCGCGTGGGAACGGCGCGCCAGTTCCAGCTCGGAGTCCGGATCAGCCTGTAGAGTCGCGAAGCGCGAAGCGAATCGCTTCGCGCCTCTGCCGAGGGCGGCCAACATCGATCAGGTAAACCCGAGGCCGGGTTTCCCTGCGGCCCTTCGGGCCTACCATGAGCCGCTCCGCGCCTCTGCCGAGGGCAGCCAACATGGATCAGGTAAACCCGAGGCCGGGTTTCCCTGCGGCCCTTCGGGCCTACGCTTCCGCGCCCGAGGGGTCAGTCGTTGGGAGCTCCTCGGCGCACCCAGTCCACGACGAGCGCCAGCTTGTCGGAAGGAAGCGCTGGACCGTTCGGGGGCATCCGGGAGCCGAGGATGGCGGCGTCTCCGCGGAGCTTTACGACAAGGTACGAGTCGTTCGGGAGTCCCGGGAAAACCCGGAGCAGGGAGGTCTCGACGGACAGGACCCCCACCAGGCTGCCGTAGGCCTTTCCCGCCTCCAGCACCATGCCGAGCTGCGGGGAGGTCCCCGCATGGCACCCTGAGAGGGCGCACGAAGGCGTGAAGACCTCGCGCTGCACGCGCGTGAAAGTGGCGGTGGGATCCGGGGGCGTCGAGGGGCCGGCGGTCACTGTCTCGCTGTTACGGCACGCCGCAGCGGCGAGGAGGAGGAGAGTCAGGGCCGCGGCGCGCCCGGTCACTTCGTGGTCAACGCCGGGAGGATAGCGTCGGTGTCCCCGGTTTTCCGGTCCTGCCGGAGGAGCGTGGCGAAGACGTACGCCGTCCCTGAGGGGACAACGTCGAGCCGCCCGAAGGCGGTGCCGTAGCCTGAGATGGAGTACCAGGGCGCCGCGACGTACCGGACCTCCTTGGGCGCGAGCGCGTAGTCGCTTGTCCCGGCCGACTTCCCGTCGGGGGTCGTCAGGTTCAGCGTGACGGTCGTCGCGATGTCGGAGATGTTCGCGAGCAGGAGATCGGTCTGGATGACGTCCCAGCCGCTGTCGGTGTCGGCGAGGAAGACGCCCCGCGACCCGCCGGGGACGGCGGCCGCGGGGAGCTTGCCAGAGAGTCCGTAGCCGAAGGTCCCGCCGGACGGGTCGCTTCCGTGGACCCGCGCGAAAACGGAGACCGGCTGGTCGGAGAGGACATCGAGGGTGCCGGTCGCGGTGGTCAGGCCGAGGAGCGACCCCAGAGGGTCGGTCAAGCTGACGACCTTCCCGGCGGGGACGGTGACCCCGGCCTGCGGCAGCGTCCCGCCTGGCGAGGCGGAGCGGAAGGCGAGCTGGACCGTCGCGGAGACCGAGCCGGGGTTGTACAGCTGCAGGTCGGTCCGGGACGCGTTCCCGAGCGGGCCGGCCCCGCGGAAGACCGCGGGGATCCACTGGAGGGTAACCGCCTCGCTAAACTTCGCGAACTCCAGCCCGATGGGGTCCGAGGTGACCGGGTCGATCGAGGTCCCGAACGGGAGCACCGTCCCCGACGTGACGTTGACGACGAAGCGGGCCGACGGGACCGGATCGATCCCGAATGACGAGAAGAGGGGCGAGTATTGCGTGTGGGTTCCGCCCGGCCACTTGAAGCTGCGGCTGGCCAGGGTCGTCCCGTTCGCGTCGACAATCGAGACCGTCCCCTGGGCGGCGTCGACCGTCAGGAAGCCGGCGTTCGTCTTCTGGGCCGTGTCGGGAGGGGTGAAGAGGTACCCCGTGTCGCCGGCCTGCACCGCTCCAGCATCCTTGAAGGGGTTCATGGCGAACCCGTACGTTCCGCCGTCGGCTCGCTCTGTGTAGACCCGGGCCCACCCGAACAGGTCGGCCGTGTTCCCCGAGGATGCCTCGAGGCGGAGGGCGCCGAACGAGTCTGGGCCCATCATCTCGTTGCCGATCGGGTCGTCCTGAGCGAGAAGCTGGCCTACGCCGATCGACTGCGTGGCGTTCGGCAGGTAGCCCGCGATCCAGCCGTTCGGGATCAGCTGCTCGGCGACGGTGAGCGCGGTCGTGGCCCCCGTCGAGTCCGGCGTGCCCTTGTTCCAGGCCACGAGCTGCGTCTTCCACCGCGCCCCCGCTCCACCGATCGACGCAGCGGACGGGAAGTAGAGGTCGTCCTGGGACGCCGGAATCGGCGGGAAGAGCGTCCCGATGTATCCCTTCGTGCCGAAGATGATGCGGTTGTTTGCCGCGTCCACCGTCACGCCCCAGTTCGAACCGATGCCGACGAGGTACTCGCCGAGCCCAGCCCCCATGTTCCCGGTCGAGATGGCGGGCGGCGGGACGGCGATGGCGTCGGTCGTGGGAACGATGGTCGTCGTGACGGGCACCGAGGTCTTGGTGACGACGTCGAGCGTCAGGTCGGGCGTCTCGGGGGTGAGGGTCTTAACGGTACTCGGCGTCGAGCCGTTCGGGTCGAAGAAGCCGATGACGCCGTATCCCTGGTCCGAGTAGACGAGCCGGTTATTGTAGTTGAGCAGGTCGTACGGCAGCGTGCCCAGGGTCAGGTCGTAGACCCTGATCTCGCTCGTCGCCGGGTCGTACCGGGCGAGCTGGCCTGAGGTGTAGACGGACATCCAGAGGGCGCCGTCGAAGCCCCGGATGATCTTGGAGGGATCGGTCATGACGTCGGGGAGAAGCCATCGGCGGGCCGTCGTACCGTCCGCGGTGAACTGGACGAGGTACCCCCCAAGGAAGTCGCACGCCCAGATCGTGCCGTCGCCGTCCAGATAAGGGTACGAGAGGGTGGTGATGCTGGCCGACTGGTAGTAGACGATCGTCCCGGTCTCCGGGTCGAAGAGGGCGAGGGGGCCGCCGGTCTCGGGAACCCAGAACTTGCCATCCGGCCGGCGAGCCATCGAGGTCTGCCGCCGGGAGTAGTCGGCCCACTCGGTGAGGATACCGGTCGCGGGGTCGAACTTCGCGAAGTTCGGGTTGCCCAGCTCGTTCACCCAGAAGGTCCCGTCCGGGTTCGGGAGGAGAAAGCTGGGCCCGGTGCCCGTGGGCAGCGTCCAGCGCGTGGACTGGAGCCCGTCCGGAGAGAGCTTGAGGATCACGTTCTCGAGGATGGAGGCGGTCCAGATCGAGCCGTCGGGCGCGAGATAGACGTTCGCCGCGTCATAGTTGCCGCCGTTCGGGATCGCGTAGAGGGAGCTGGCGGCGGACATGGTCAGGTTGGAGAACTGACCGTTCGCGGCGCCAGCGCTTAGGAAGAGCGTCGCCGCGATTACCCGGAGCGCGCGAGACATCGTGGAGGACGGGCTTTTACGGGGTGGGGTGAGGTGTGCCACGGGCGCATTGTATCGAGCTGGCCACAAGACCCCCCTTCTACCCGCCCGAACCCCGATTTGACGCGAGTTTCCGTTTCGGCTTAGCATCTCGTAGTCCAGGGGCGGCGGCCGCCGGCAGGTAACGCCGGCGAGTCCCGAAAACTCGAAGCCCACGGCGAAGCTTGTTGCCGGAAGGGCTCGCACGAAGGGGTTCCGGCACGCCGGAACCGGCCGCTCCACGAAGTTCACGGCGACCTCGGGCTCGGGAATGGGACGGCGGCTTGTGCCGCAACCCGAACATGGTCGGAAGCAACGGACGAGGGCCCGTCCTGTGGAGGGCTGGTCCTCTCGGAGGATAGGTTTGGACGAGACGACACGCGAAGACCGGCACATCTCCCCGGCGCAAGACGAGCCGGAGGAGTCCGTCGAAACCCCGGAGGCCGAAGGAGAAGGCGTCGAGGAAACGGACGCCGCATCCGAGACGGGCGATTCGGGGGAGCCCGGGGATGGCCTCGTGGCGGAAGGTGAACGAGGTCCGGGCCGCCGCCGCCGCCGGAGGCGTCGGCGGCGCGGGCGCGCCCGTCC
>OCZT010003172.1_pt1 | contig 16907 bp, 11 predicted proteins | sample 1539031 | NCBI WGS metagenome assembly OCZT01 (sample SAMEA3539308, study PRJEB22396) | soil metagenome | biome: tundra; feature: field; material: soil | place: USA | collected 2010-05 | depth 0.15 m | reverse complement strand
GACGCAGGATGCCGGACAGCACCTTCAGGAGCGTGCTCTTACCGGAGCCGTTGGGCCCGATCAGTCCCACCGTCTCGCCGCGGTGGACCTGGAGGCCGACACCCTTGAGAGCCCAGAAGACGTCTGACTCGGTCTGCTCGTGACGGACGAGACGTTCCTTGAGGCTCGTGGCGCGACGGTGGTAGCTCGCGAACTTCTTGCTGACGCCGCGAGCGTCGATGAGGACTTCGCCGAGGTTCTCGCTCTCGCTCACGTTTCTGCTCAGGACCTCGCCGGTGTTCTCGCTCATAGGTCTTGTGCGAAGTCGGCCGACTGGCGCCGGAACTTTCGGACCCCGAAGACCAGGACGATCAGGGCCACGACGAAACCGATGCCGAGGGCCTTGAGGTAGAAGAAGACCGAGTCGCTGGGCAGCAGCAGGTCATGGGTCCCCGGGTAGAAGACCACGCCATAGAGGGCGCGCTGGAAGGCGACGACGACTCCGGCCATCGGGTTGAGGTAGTAGGCCCACGAGAGGAGCCCGTGGCCCGCGAAGGTGAAGCCCGCCTTGGCGATCTGCTTGTTGACCATGCTGGCGGAGTAGATGATCGGCGTGAGCCAGAACCAGGCGAACAGGACGACCTCCAGGATGTGCTGGGTGTCACGCAGTTGCACGGTCGAGGCGGCGGTGAAGAAGCCGAGCCCGATCGTCAACGTCAGGGCGACCCCGAGTGCGGGAATGAGCAGCAGCAGGTGGGGCCGGAAGGGGGGCATCCTGAAGACGAAGAACGCCGCGATCAGGACCAGGTACTGGAGCGCGACCTGCACGCCGGCGAACCCGACGGAGGCCAGAGGCAGGGCGGAGTGGGGGAACGGGACCTTCTTGACCAGGCCGGCGTTGCCGAGGATCGAGCCGGCCGCACCACTGACGGCCATGGTGAAGAAGTTCCAGATGAGCACGCCCGACATGAGGAACAAGCCGAAGTGCGGCATGCTGTTCGGGAAGACGAAGGCGAACACGAAGCTGTAGACCGCGAGCAGGATCATGGGGTTGGCCAGCGACCAGATGAACCCCAGCGACGACCCCTGGTACTTCACCTTGAGGTCCTTGCGGACCAGCTGCGAGATGAGCTCGGTCCTCAACCGCGTCTGAACGTTGCCTCGCATCGCGAGCCTCATCCGTGTCCTTTCGTCACCGGTCGGACACGGTGTGGCACAGTCACGATACGGGTGTGCCGCTGGCGTCGATCCAGTCGCAGAGGCGCCGGACGCCCTCCTCGACCATCACCTGCGGCTCCCAGCCGAGCGCCGCCTTCGACTCCTCGATCGTGCACGATGCGTGCCGGACGTCGCCGTCGCGGAACTTGCCGTTGACCTCAGGAGCCGGGGCCCCGTAGTGCGCGGCGGTGGTCTTGGCCAGGCGCATGATGCTGGTGGCCTCACCGGAACCGATGTCGTAGGGGTGCGCGTTCGCCCCGGAGTGCAGCGTCCCCGCCACGATGGCACTGGCGACGTCATCAATGAAGACGAAGTCACGGATGATCTCGCCGTCCTCGTAGACCGGGATGACCTCTCCGGCCTTCGCTTTCTGGGCGAAGAGGGAGACGATCCCGGTGTAGGGGTTGATCAGGGACTGGCCAGGGCCGTAGACGTTCTGGAGGCGGTACAACACCGGGGTGACGTTCATCGCCAGGCACCATGACCGCAGGATGTGCTCCTGAGCGAGCTTCGTCGAGCCGTAGACGCTCGTCGGGGCCGGCACCACCTGGTGCGAGTTGAACGGCGTTGCGGTCAGGCCGGGGAAGTCCCACGTGCCCGACTCGAGCATCGCCCGGGAGCGCTGGCCGGGATAGGAAAGGGCGCCGTCGGCGTCCTTCCAGGCGCCCTCACCGTAGACGGCGCGGCTCGACGTGAGGACGATCCGCTCGGGCAGCGTCTCGTGACGCACCAGGGCGTCCAGGAGCTGGGTGGTGCCCACCACGTTGACCGCTGCGTGCCGGGTGGCCTCGGTGAGCGACTGGCCCGTCCCCGTCTCGGCGGCCAGGTGGATCACCGCAGTGGGCGTGACGTCGGCGAGGAGCGCATCCCAGTCCTGCGGGCTCGTCACGTCACCCTTGACGAACTCGACCCGCTCGTCGAGATCGGTCGGCCGGTCCTGCGTCGGGTGGACCTGCGGGTGCAGGTTGTCCATGGCGACGACGCGGTCGAAGTGATCCGGCAGGGTGGAGGACAAGGCGCAGCCGATGAATCCGGCGCCCCCCGTCACGAGACACGTGGTCGACAAGGTGGTCCGGCTTTCTGATCGGCTGGAGGGCTGGGCAAAGCACGATACATTGTAGCCAGTCTCGTGAGGTGGTCCGTCTGTCCGACCTCCCAAGGGGGTCGGCGCAGGTCAGAGAGTGACTGCGGACGAGTCACCATGATTCTCCGGTCACCATGAGAGAGCGGTTTGATGCGAAAAGACATTCAGGCGCTACGGGCCGTCGCCGTGGTGTCGGTGGTCGTCTTCCATCTCTGGCCGTCGGTCCTCCCGGGTGGGTTCGTCGGAGTCGACGTGTTCTTCGTCATCTCCGGGTACCTCATCACCTCACATCTCATCAGGAACCCCCCGCGACGTCCGCGTGACTTCGCCGCCTTCTGGGCCCGGAGGCTCCTGCGGCTCCTGCCACCTGTCATCCTCGTCGTGCTCGTCATCCTGGCGGGGGCTGTCGTCTTCATGTCGTCCGGCCAGTGGCGTGACATGGCGCACGAGGCTGTGACCTCGACGTTCTACGTCCAGAACTGGCAGCTCATCGCCACCGCCACGGACTATCTCGACGCACATAGCGCGCCTTCACCCTTCCAGCACTTCTGGTCGCTGTCGGTGGAGGAGCAGTACTACATCATCTGGCCCTTCGTTGTCTTCGGCCTGAGCTGGGTCTCGGCCAGGTGGGTCCGTTCGAGGGCTTCGAGAGTCTACGCCGTCGGTTTCGGTCTTGTGGTCGCGATGTCCTTGACGGCCAGCATCATCCTGACGACCCGCAGTCCGGCGGAGGCCTACTTCTCGACCTACTCCAGGATGTGGGAGCTCGGAATCGGGGGCCTGCTCGCGAGTCTCGCGCCGGCCGCCTCCGCCCGCCTCCACCGGCATGTCACCGTCCGAGCCGGGATCCTGACGGCGGGCCTGGTCGGGATCCTCGCGTCGGTGTTCCTCATCAACGGTCAGACTCCCTTCCCTGGCGTGGCCGCGCTCGCCCCAACGATCGCCGCTGCCCTGGTGATCCTGGCCAACGACCCGGACCATGCTCTCAACCCTCGGGCGTTCCTGAGCTCGCGCCCGGTCCAGTTCCTCGGCGACACCTCCTATGCCCTCTACCTCTGGCACTGGCCGCTCATCACGCTGGCGCCCTACGCCCTTGGGCGTGCCCTCGGTTTCGGGACGTCCGTCGTTGTCCTTGGGGTGTCCATCCTCATGGCCTGGCTGAGCACCCGGTTTCTCGAGGCGCCGATCCGGGGCACTGTGGTCCTGCGCAATCGCCCACCGCGGATCTTCGCCGTGGGTGCCACGAGCTCTGCGGTGGTCCTCGTCGCGGCTCTCGGACTGAACAGCGTGGTGGCGCGTGACGAGGAGCAGAGTCGCGTCTTTGTCGCGGAGCAGGCGAGCTCGTCCGCTGCCTGCTTCGGCGCGCCGGCCCTGGACCCCCGGCATCACTGCCCGCCGTCACAGCCGCTGGCGACGAGCCCCGAGTTCGCTAAGACCGACGTGTCGCGCGGGATACGGGCGTGCCTGGCCTGGCCCCCCTTCCCCCAGCCGGTCAGCTGCACGGCGAACCCCAGCGCATCGCCGACCAAGCGGATCGCGCTGCTCGGAAACTCCCACGCCGGCCACTGGCTGCCTGCGCTTGAGGTCCTCGCCAAGAAGCACGGCTGGCAGGTCGACACTTTCATCGTCGGCGTCTGCCTGCCGACGAAGGCTAGGTCACCCTTCGAGATCGGGATGGCCGGGCTGACGAAGGTGGAGCTCACGGACAAGTGTCAGCAGGTCATGTCGAAGACGTTGGACACCGTGGCCCGCGGGCACTACGACGCAGTCGTCATGTCCCTCATGGATCGCATGCACCAGGTCACGGTCTCGGACTACGAGGCAACGCTGCGCGGCTTCGTCGAGTCGCACGAGAGGGTCCTGGTCATCCGTGACACCCCCGCGCCGATGGACCAGAACAACGTCCCGGCAGACTGCGTCGCACGCAACATGGCCGATGTCGACGTCTGCTCGGGGGACCCCGCACGGTGGATCGGCGTGGATCTGTTGGCCGAGGCGGCGCTTCGGGTGAACAGCCCGCTGGTCAGGCTCGTGGGAGTGAACCAGTACCTCTGCGCCAAGACGTGCCCCGCGGTCATCGGGGGGGTCATCACCTACTCGGACTACAACCACCTCAGCACGACGATGGTGAAGTCGTTGGCGCCATACATCGAGCCGCCCCTCGTCAGTCTCCTTGGCGCAAAGAGCCGAGCACCGACCGAGACCGGGGTTCGTCAGTGAGTGCGCTGGCTCGGGTCGTGCGTGACAAAACCGTCTCGGATACGCTCCCGCTCGAGCGCGGCCGCGTCGTGCCGTAGCTCCTTGGCGTAGTGCGTCGACGAGAAATCGGGGGCGACGATCCGCCTCCTGACGGCGTCGATCGCTGGGTTCATCCAGCGTAACGCGGCCGCGAGCCAGCCTGGCGTCCAATTCTTCAGGGCCAGGGCTCGCTTCTCGAGAAGATGCCAGCTGATGAGGGCCAGGACGTGACACGCGACCACGATGGTCACGTGGTAGACAAGCCAGCCCTTATTCTGCAGCCCGAAGTAGGCAGCGAGCATCATGAGGGGCCACGCGTAGATGTAGATGCCGTACGAGAGGTCGCCGTACTTCTCCCAGTTCGTCAGCGGTAGCCGTACCGCACACCAGATGAGCACGTAGAGGAAGCCGAACTGGCCGTAGAAGTTCCAGCCCGAGGCGATGAAATAGGTGAAGAACGCCACCCCTGCGGCCGCCAGCGCGATCCGGTCGTCGATCCGGACCTTGTCATCGAAGAGGGCGAAGATCATGCCGAAGAAGAAGGGGGTGAGGTACATGACGTTCTTCAAGTCCCGCATCAGGGGCTCGATCACCGTGAAGTTGCCGAAGAACCCCCACATCATGGTGTTCATGAGAAGGATGAACGCGAAGACCCCGGCGGCGAGCTTGCGGTAGCCCAACATCCCGAAGAGCCCGAGCACTCCGATGAGGATGTAGCCCTTGAACTCGTAGATCAGAGTCGACGCGGACCCGTTCCACTCAAATCCCCCGCGCGATCCGAGCGGGGTGGTGCCACCTAGCCCGGCGATGGTGCGCTGCTGGAGTCGCAGGAAGAAGTTCTCGGTGATGTAACCCAACGGCGGGGCATCCGGGGCCGACCAGAAGCCGCTGAACGTGCCGTGGACGTGACGCCACGCGAGCGGCGCGAGCACGCAGGCCGTAAGGACCAAGGACGCCCAGAAGGCGGGGAAGATCCGCAGGAAGCGCCGCCAGAAATAACGAAAGATCGTCGAGCGCCCCTGGCGGCTCTTGGTGATGAGGAAGCCGCTGAGGAAGAAGAACCCCGCTACAGCGACCCCGCCGAACGACTGTTCACTTGACCACTGATCTCCGAGGTCGCGGCCACCGTAGAAACCTCCCAGCGGGCCGGCGTGGGAGAAGATCACCACAAAGGCCATGAGCCAACGGAGAAACCCGATGCTGTTCGCGCGGGGGTTGAACGACTCTCTGAGCGTCAGCGCCATAGTCTCATCTCACCCTCCATGTCGGCTCGAACGGGTCAGCCGGTAGGCCTGGCGCGCCGCCTTGTATCCGGGGCGGACGGACCTGCCGAGCAGGGGGTACCTCGCGTCCACGGCCTGCTTCAGCCTGGCGAGCAGTGGCCCATCCGTCTGGATCCGTTCGAGGTAGTCGACCTGCTCCTGGGTGAAGGCGGGCAGCATCGATGAGATCCGCTGGAGCTTGTACTCAAGGAAGGTGTAGTTGATCTCGGCCCAGTCGGCCGTCATGGCGGAACGCACGTGGAAGCCCGCGCTCATCACGGCATAAGCGTAGAGCCTCTCGATGACGTGCGGGAGCGCGCCATCCGACCACCCAGTCTCGTCCGGGAAGTCGTCCCACTCCCACTCGCGCGCCGTGAGCGCCCGGAGCGCCTCTGGCCGGCACCAGAACATCCCGCCGTAGGGCGCAATGGGGGTGCTCCGGTCGAAGTGCGTATGGATACCGAGGTCGTTTGCGAGCTCAACGGCAGCTGGGCGGTTGGTGAACCACGAGTGCCCGAGGGTGGGGTACCCAATGTTGACCACCGGAGGGAAGACCATCCCCAGCGTCGGGTCCTTCGCGAAGAGGCCGAGGAGCCGCGAGACGTACGTGCGCGACGACAGCAGGTTGTCAAACATGTGCTGCTTGAACAGCGTGCCGAGGTTGTAGCCGTCCTGGGCTGACTTCTTGGAGTGCACCTTGCAGACGAGGTCGTACTTGCCTGGGGCCAGGAGATCCCGACAACCCACCAGGAACGCACTCGTCTCCCGACCGCGGTTGGACTCCAGGACCCGAACCTCGACCTGGGCGATGTCATAGCGCACCAGGGCGTGCAGGATCGTCGACCGTTTGGCCTCGGTGTCCGTTGTCACGACGAGGTCGTAGGGCCCCGGGATGTGGCCGATATACGACATCATCTCCTCGACCATGTCGTCGTAGTAGATGTGCGCGATGACGCAGATCCGTGGGGCAGGATCGGGCATCTCGCCCACCTCGCCGTCCGGGAGCACCGAGAGCAGGGAGAAGTTCGTGTGCAGCGTGCGCGGCTCGGCAGATCGGACGATGTTCCGCCAGATCAGGTCGACCGGGTAGTCGGAGGCCTCGAGCTTCTCGAGGACGCGGCGGCCAAGGATGGCGTTGCGCTCCAGGTAGCTCGGCTCGTGGAAGAACATCCGGCGCTTGACGATGGGGCACCGGTTCTCGAGCATCAGCACGGCGTTGTCGAAGACCGGGTGGTCCGAGGGGTAGTCCTCGGGGGGGAACGCGATCGCGTAGCGGAAGCCCTTGCTCGCGAAGTAGTTGGTGAAGCGGCCCTCGTGCCGAAGGATCGAGTCGTCGTAGGAGCGGATCATCGGCATCGTCGCCCAGTACTGCTGGAACTCCACGGACGTGAACATCGCCTTCCGGACGGCGATCCAGTGCGACTGGATGTGCAGCGGCAGGACGCCCTCGGCACCCGCGAACGGGTTGGGGTCGACCGACTTGTGGGCGGTCAGGCCCCAGAAGTCCAGCTCCTGGGCATCCATCCGCTCGAACGTCTCGGAGAAGGGGAACACCGGGCCGAAGAAGGTGTAGTTCATCAGGATGAGCTCGTCGAACTCCTCGAGACGATCCATGCCGAACGTCTCCATGGCCTCCTTGTAGGCCCAGACGTCAAACCCGACGTTCCTTCGCTCCCACACCGTGTCCGCGACGGACTCGAGCTTGTCCCGACCCTCAGGAGTCAGTGTGCAGTTGGAGACGACGAAGATGTGCTCCACATGCTCACGAAGGGCATGGAGCTTGTAGGTCACGTAGTCGTCGACGACGCCTTCCGGGTCGTAGAAAAGGTAGAACGCGATACGGCGCAACTGACATCCTCCGGTGCATCTCAGACACGTCTTGAGCGACGATCGAGACTATTAGTGTGGAACAGAGTCGAACAAGGGTGCGTCAGGACCCTCGGCGCGCCCGATCCTTCAGTCGTCTGAGCTGGTGCCGCGCAGCCCGTCGGTAGCTGAGCATCCGGGCTCGCGGGGTCTGCGAGAAGATGAGCTCCTCGACCTGGCTGACGCGTGCTGTCAGGGCGTCGAACTGGGCAATCATCCGGTTGTTCTGGCTGACCAGGTTGCGGTTGAGATCCGCAAGCTCGTGGGTGAACTGCGATACGCCGGCCGTGCGAGTGATCGCCTCGAGATGCGCCACCGCATCACTCACCTGCGTGGCCCGATCGACGGAAGCCTGGCGAATCACCGTCTCGAGATGCTCGACTCTCCCGCTCAGGTGCGTGGACCGGTTGGTGTTGCCGCTGCGGAGTGTCTCCGCGAGATAGAGGAGAGTTCCGAGATGCGAGTTGCGCTCCAGGTCGCTCCTGAGATAGCGATCCCGGATCTCTATCTCAACGCGTTCGTGGTCCTGCTGCCCCGTCACCACACTGTTGCCCTCGTCGCCGACCGAGGTGGGGCGTTGGTGCCAGAACGCGAGTGGCGGGCCGTCGATGAAGCCCATGGTGAATCGGCTCAGGAAGCGAAGGTTGAAGTCCCAGTCCGCGAGCACGGGGAGGGCCTCGTCGTAGAGCCCCACGACGTCGTGGACGTCACGTCGATAGAGCAACGAGATCGGAGGTGCGTAGTTGTGCACGAGCATCTCGGAGAGGCTCATCAGGGACAGGTCGCCCGCCAGGATCTCCCTGCTGTCCACGGTGATCTCATCGCCGTCGATATGTTCGTAAATGACCTCCGTGCGTACCGCAACTCCGTGGTCAGCAGAGTTCTCGAGGTAGGCCACCGTCTTTTCGAGAAAGGTGGGCGCCCACCCGTCGTCGTCGTCGTGGATGGTCACGTAGGTCGAGTCGCTGGCGGAGATGCCAGTGTTCATTGCCGCCTCGCGGCCCTTGGAGTGCTCGTTGTGAACGACCCGGATCCGGCCGTCCGCGTGCGCTGCGTACTCCTCGACGACAGCGTCGACGGGAGGTCGTTCTCCCGCGTCGTTGACCACCACGACGACGAAGTCCGTGAAGGTCTGGGCAAAGACACTGTCCAGCGCCCGGCGTAGGAGGAGCGGGCGGTTCTTGGTCCTGACGACGATGGCGACAGGCGTGAGTGAGGGCCCTGTCCGGGTGGTTGGCGGGTGGACCTGATCGTCTGACACGGACGCCTTTCGGCTGGGGCGCCACACCTCGGCGCCTTCGGGTGGGCCCCTGGTCGAGGCGATACAAGGCCTGATTCTAGCGGTACGGGTCCGTTTGCGGACGACAGGCCGGGTAGAGTCTCACCGCGACCATGGGAGGTTGGGTTCATGCGGGTGGCTCTGATGGTGGACCAGCTCCAGTCGCGCGTGCCAGGCGGCACCGGGCGTTACGCTGCGGAGCTGGCTCGTGCGCTCGAGCGGACTCGAGAGCCGGCAGACGAGCTCGCGGGGTGGGTGGCCAGGGGTGCCAGTGGTCGGCTCGACCTGCCGATTCGCATCCACTCGCTGGAGACTCCTTCGCGGCTGCTGAGCCGTCTCTGGGAGCGTGGCCTGGGCCCGGCGCCGAGAAACGCTGACGTGGTCCATGCCACGACGTTGCTCGTCCCTCCCGCGAGACGATCTGCGCTCGTCGTGACCGTCCACGACGTCGTGCCATGGACCCACCCAGAGACGCTGACGGCGCGCGGGGCCGGCTTCCACCGGCGGATGGGGGCGCGGGCAGCAAGCGAGGCTGACCTGATCGTGACACCAACCGTCGCAGTGGCCGGCCAGGTCCGTCACGTACTGGCTCCCCGCGCGGAGGTGATATCGGTGCCTCCGGGGTTCTCCAGCGACCTGAGTGTTCCCGATGATGCGCGGGAGCGCCGCGCCCGCTACGTCGGCGAGGGCGGATACCTGCTCTTCGTGGGGACCGCGGAGCCCCGAAAGGGGCTCGACACGTTGCTCGACGCTCTGTGCGAGTCACCGCTGAGGGGCCAGTCACTGGTCGTCGTAGGCCCGCGAGGGTGGGGCGGTGTGGACGTGGGTCAGCAGGCCGAGGCGCGGGGGATCGGAGGTCGGGTCACCGTGACGGGTCGAGTGGATGAGGCCGACCTGGCAGCGATGTACGCCGGTGCCAGTCTTGTCGTGATGCCTTCCCGCGCCGAGGGGTTCGGACTGCCCGTGCTCGAGGCCATGACCCTCGGGGTGCCCGTGGTCACTTCGGACGACCCTGCGATGCGCGAGGTGGGAGGAGGGGCCACGCAGACCTTCCCCGCCGGTGATCCCACGGCTTTGGGGGCCGCGGTGGTTCGTGTTCTCAGCGACTCAACGTTGAGGGCGCGCATGATCGATGAGGGCAGAAAGCGCGCCCGGGACTTCGACTGGTTGGACTCCGCCAGAACTATGTGGAACCTCTACGCTCGTCTCGCTCTGTAGCGGCTTCTTCCCCGGGTCGAAGGGTCCACACGGCGGCGACCCCGCACGCGAGCGCCAGCGTTGCGAGGGCAACGACGACTCCCTGCCCCAGCGGCGGGGTCCACGACGGCGTCCCCACAGGCAACGGGGCCGGAGGCAAGTGCCGACGCGCAGAGTCCATGACACCGTAGACATTGCGAAAGAGGAACCAGACGACGGACAGCGCGTTCACGGCCATCAGCACCACCAGCATCCAGGAAACCATGCGCAGCGACGCCGTCCACCGTTCGAGCCCGTTCATGATCCCAGGGACGGCGAACACGCACGCCGCCGCAGTGACCGGAAGCAGGTAACGACCCTGCCAGCCCCAGCCTTCGACGTACTCGTTGATCAGAGCAGCCAGGAACCCGAGACCGAGGACCGCGCCCAGGGACCAACGTGGTACGAGGGTGTTACGGCCGACACTCCATGCGGCGGCCGCCACCCCGGCGATCAGCACCCAGGCAAGGAGTGCCACGGTGGGCAACGGGGTGTCCAGCCACCCGAAGTTACCGATCTGCTCGGAGATGATCGATCCCGATCCGAGCAGCAGCAAGATGACGCGCTCGACTGGGTTGAGCACGGCCCAGGCCGTCGGATTGACGCTCGCCTGTGCCATAGAGCGGATCTGAAGGGAGTAGCCGAACCACACCAGGGACGAGGCGAGCGTCAGAACCGTGGCGGCGGTGGCGGTCGCCCCCAGCCTGCGCAGCGGCAACCGCCGTCTCCAGGACTCGCCGTCTCTCTGGCCGGTCGGAACCAGCAGCAGCGCCAGGATCAACGACGCCCACACCCAGGAGAGCGGCCGCGTCCAGGCCAGCAGAAGGGTTCCGAGTGGTACGGCAAGGACGACCGTCTTGGATCGGACACCAAGGGCGAAATCGACACGCATCGAGAGCACCCCGGCCGCGAGCAGGAAGGCCGCCGCTATCTCAAGACCGTTGGGGTTCACCGATGATGCCAGGAACCAGGCCACCGCTGGGAGTCCAAGCAGCGTGGCGAGCAGGACAACCCGGGCCGGGAACCGCCTGGCGAGGAGGAATACCCCGAACGCGGCAGTGAGCCAAGTCATCACGGCCGAAGCCAGGCGCGCACCGTAGAGCACGCGAGGTCCGCTGAGATCGACCGCCACACCCGCCCGCATCACGGCACCCTCGACGCCGTAGAACAGGGGCGGGTACCTGCTCATGTAAGGGAGCCGCGTCACCAGCTGCCCGTTATCCGCGGGGATCGGCAAGCACTGTCTGGTAGGCGTCGCCGGGTTCTGTAAGTAGCATTTCGGGTCCGTGTGCTGCAGCAGCTTCTGCGGGAGTCGGACCCGGGTGACCTCCTGACCGGGGAGGGTCACCAGGTGCTCACCGGCCAGAGTCTGGCCGGTGACGGTGCCCCATGCGTACCAGATGTGCGCCGGCTCGTCGGGGCTGGCGCCCACCGGCGAAGCCAGGATCCAGGCGACGGCGAGGGATAGTCCATACCCAGCCAAGAGCAGCCACGTCGCGCTGCGTCGTGATGGTGTGGTCATGGGTCGGACTTTATCGGTCTTTGGCGCAAGCACCGCGCAGTTGGATTCTCCGGATGATCCAGCGATGTCCCTAGAGGGTGGGACAGCCGGGTAACATCGCACTGGGGACTCGCCGGGTCCCTACCCGCAGTTCATGGAGAGTTGGTGCGCATGGTCCGCGTTCTCATAGATGCTTCTGCGCTACCTCCCCTTCGTGGCGGGGTCGGCAGGTATGTCGATGAGCTGGTCGCCCATCTGCCCCAGGTGGGGGTGGAGACTGCGGTTGTCTGTCAGCCACGCGACGTCGAGCTGTACACCGCATCTGTGGGATGGCGGAACATCGTCATCCTGCCGGCCTGGGCATCCTCGCCTGCTCAGCGTCTCTTGTGGGAGCAGATCGACCTTCCGCGCGTCATACATTCGCGTAAACCGGACATCATGCACTCGCCCCATTACACGATGCCGCTGGCAAACGGCGGGCGGCGTGGGCCCAAACAGGTCGTGACCCTCCACGACGCGACCTTCTTCAGCGATCCGCAGCTGCATCGGGCCGTCAAGGCGCGGTTCTTCACCCAGTGGACGCGGTTCTCGTGCTGGCGTGCCGACGCCTTGCTCGTGCCCAGCCAGGCCACCAAGGACGAGCTGATGCGTGTTGTGCACGCCGATGCTGATCGCGTCAGGGTGATTCCGCACGGGGTCGACTGTCGAAGATTCCGTCGCCCCAGCCACGATGAGGTCCGTGAGGTCCGCACCTGGCTCGGTCTGCCGGCTGATGCCCCCTTCATCGCTTTTCTTGGAACTCTTGAGCCGCGCAAGAACGTCCCTGGGCTCATCCGTGCGTACAGCTTGTCCTGCTCGTCCATGTCTGAGCCCCCGACCCTGGTTCTGGCCGGTGCCGCTGGCTGGGACTCCGAGATCGACAAGTCACTGGCTGAGCTGCCCCCGCACCTGCGGGTGGTTCGACCCGGGTTCGTGCCCGACAGCTTGCTTCCCGGGTTATTGGGCGGGGCCGAGATCGTCGCCTATCCCAGCTTCGGCGAAGGTTTCGGTCTTCCGGTCCTCGAGGCCATGGCCTGTGGGGCCACCGTCCTGACGACGGACCGACTGTCCCTGCCCGAGGTGGGTGGGGACTCCGTGGCCTACGCCAAGTCGCCAGGGGTGAAGGACGTCGCGGATGCGATGAGCAAGCTGCTCGCTGACCCGGTTGCCCGGGAGGCTCTGGGCACTTCCGCCGCCACGCGCGCCGCAACGTTCGGCTGGATGCAGACGGCGCGCGGGCATCGTGACGTCTATGAGTCGCTGATGGGACCCGCCGGGAAGATCACCGAGGTCACCTGACCCCCATGTGCTGGGTGAGGTAGTTCGTGTGGAGCTCATGGGACCAAAGAACGTCGGGGCGCTCGTAGACGTCCTCACGCACGAAGATGATGTTGTACTGCTGGTCGTACTCGGCGTCGCGGGTCAGCGGTATGAAGCCCGCATCGAGGAAGAACTCGATGACGTCGATCGAGCGCCACTGGCCTTCCCACATGAGCTTCTCCTCGACCTCGATGAGGACCAGGTCGGTGCGTCGGAGGAGGTTGGTCGCCCCATGCAGGACGAGGCCCGAGGCGCCCTCGACGTCGACCCACAGACAGACCGGTTCTTCCGTGCCGGTCCCGAAGAAGCCGTCGAGCGTGACACCGTCGACGGTCAGTTCCTCGTACTCGGTGTCGGCGCTCTGACGGCGCAGCAGCGAGCTGTTGCCGGTGACCTTGCGCAGATCCTCCCCGTCCGCGCGCGCCCGCAGGTGGAAGGTGACGGGGCCGGCGATGTCGGTGACGGCGAGATTGCGGTAGTCGACGCCGGCCGCTGCAAAGCCGAGCTCCTCGGCATACCTCTCGTAGTTGTAGGGGTTGGCCTCGAACGCGACCACCCGACAAGACGGGTGGTCCTGCTTGACCCGGCGGCTGGCTTCGCCCTTGTACGCGCCGGCTTCGACGAAGAGGGTCGGCTTCGTCAGGGCAATCAGCTCGTGGAAATAGTTGGCAACGTAGGTGGCGGAGTTCGAACGGCCGTCGTCCATGTTGCTGTAATGGGCGGCGAGGAGGCGCAGGTGCTGGTCGTACATCCTCGCCAGGGCGCGCCGGGGGCGGTGGGTCTGGCTCGCGGTCGAAGTCACGAAGACAACCGTAGACGCAACCGATCGCACGACAATGCGCGCAGGGTTGTCAGGGTGTGCTCGCCGTCGCCGTTTGAGAGGGCGACCCAGGACGTGTCGCCATGATCCATCCGGTCATCCACGAGAGAGGGGTTTGATGCGCAAAGACATTCAGGCGCTGCGGGCCCTCGCCGTGGTGTCGGTGCTCATCTACCATCTCTGGCCGTCGCTCCTACCGGGTGGGTTCGTCGGGGTCGACGTGTTCTTCGTCATCTCCGGGTACCTCATCACGTCACATCTCATCAGGAACCCTCCCCGGCGTGCGCGTGATTTTGCCGCCTTCTGGGCGCGCAGGATCCTGCGGCTTCTGGCCCCCGTCATCCTCGTCGTACTTGTCGTCCTCGCCGCCGCCGTCGCGTTCATGTCGTCCGGCCAGTGGGGCGACATGGCGCATCAGGCTGTCACCTCGACGTTCTACGTCCAGAACTGGCAACTCATAGCCACCGCCACGGACTATCTCGATGCTCATCACGCGCCTTCACCCTTCCAGCACTTCTGGTCGCTGTCGGTGGAAGAGCAGTACTACATCATCTGGCCCTTCGTCGTCTTCGGCCTGAGCTGGATCTCGGTCCGGTGGCTCCGTTCGCGGGCGTGGATGACCTACGCCCTCGGATTCGCTCTTGTAGTCGTGATGTCGCTGACGGTGAGCATCATCATGACGACCCGCAATCCGGCGGCTGCCTACTTCTCGACCTACTCGAGGATGTGGGAGCTCGGAATCGGGAGCCTGCTCGCCAGTTTCGCGCCGGTCGTTGTCCCCCGCATCGAGCGCCATGTCAATGTCCGAGCCGGGATCCTGATGGCCGGCTTGCTGGGAATCGTGCTGTCGGTGTTCCTTATCAACGATCAGACTCCCTTCCCGGGCGTGGCAGCGCTCGCGCCGACGGTCGCCGCTGCCCTGGTGATCCTGGCCAACGACCCCGACCACCCCCTCAACCCTCGTGCGTTCCTGAGCTCGCGCCCGGTCCAGTTCCTCGGCGACACCTCCTACGCCCTCTACCTCTGGCACTGGCCACTCATCACGTTGGCGCCCTACTACCTCGGCCACCCCCTCGGCATCCGGTCCGCCATCGTGGTCCTTGCAGCGTCCATCATCATGGCCTGGCTGAGCACCCGGTGGCTCGAGGCCCCGATCCGGGGGACTGTGGTCCTGCGGGATCGCACACCGCGGATCTTCGCCGTTGGTGCCATGAGCTCTGTCGTCGTCCTCGTCGCGGCCTTCGGCCTGAGCAGCGCGGTGGCCCGTGACCAGGAGAGGAGTCGCATCTTTGTCGCGGAGCAGGCGAGCCTGGTCGCCCAGTGCTTCGGCGCGGGGGCCACGGACCCCAAGCATCACTGCCCGCTTTCACCGCCCCTCGCAACGAGCCCCGAGTTCGCGAAGACCGACGTGTCACGCGGGATACGTGCCTGCCTGGCCTGGCCCCCGTTCCCCCAGCCGATCAAGTGCACGGCGAACCTGAACGCGGCGCCGACCAAGCGGATTGCACTGCTCGGCAACTCCCACGCCGGCCAATGGCTGCCCGCTCTTGAGGTCCTCGCCAAGAAGCACGGTTGGCAGGTCGACACCTACCTCGTCGGCATGTGCCTGCCGACCAGGGTTCCGTTACCGATCCCGGTCGGGATGGCCGGGCTGACGAAGGGGGAGCTCGCGGACAGGTGTCAGCAGGTCATGTCCAAGACGTTGGACACGGTGGCCCGAGGGCACTATGACGCGGTCGTCATGTCCCTCATGGACCGCGGCCACCAAGTCGCCGTCTCGGACTACGTGGCGACGCTGAGTGCCTTGGTGGAGTCCCACGAGAAGGTCCTCGTCATCCGTGACACCCCCGCGCCCATGGACCCGAACAAGCTCGTTCCGCCGGACTGCGTCGCGCGCAACATGGCCAATGTCGACGCGTGCTCGGGGGACCCCGCACGCTGGATCGGCGTGGATCCGTTGGCCGAGGCGGCGCTTCGGCTGAACAACCCGCGTGTCAGGCTCGTGGGAGTGAACCAGTACCTCTGCGCCAAGACGTGCCCCGTCGTCGTCGGTGGGGTCATCACCTACCGGGACTACAACCACCTCACCACGACGATGGTGAAGTCGTTGGCCCCCTACATCGAGCCGTCCCTCGTCAGTCTCCTCGCGGGCTGAGTCGAGCAAGCGGTCCTGCGCATTCCTCCTGAACGGTAGGCGCGCAGGTGGGAGGGCTCGCTGCGCAATGCGTGCGAGACTTGCGCGCGTGGCACTCATCCGGGAACGGCTCGAGATCTTGGCAGCCTGTATGCAGGCACCCCTGTTTGCACGAGAGACGACTCCATGACGGTTCCCGTCAATGACCTGCTGCGAGGCTTCAACAGCCACCGCGGGGAGTTGCTGGCGGCACTGGTCAGGGTTGCTCAGAGTGGCTGGTACGTCCAGGGCCCGGAGCACGAGGCCTTCCAGAAGGAGTTCGCGGAGTTCATCGGGGTGGACCATTGTGTGGGCGTGGCCAGCGGCACGGACGCACTCGAGCTGGCGATCCTTGCTGTCGGGCAGGGACGCGATGGCACCGTGCTCACGGCTGCCAATGCGGGTGGGTACACGACCACGGCGGCGCGTCGCGCGGGACGTGATGTCACCTATGCCGACGTCGACCCAGCGCATCTGTGTCTCAGCCCGGGATCGGTCGAGCCGGTGTTGGAGGGTGTCGCGATCTGTGTGGTGACCCATCTGTACGGGCGGATGGCGCCGATCGAGCAGATTGTGGAGCTTTGTCACGACCGCGGCGTGGCGGTGATCGAGGACTGTGCGCAGTCCGTCGGGGCGCAGCGAGGTGGCCGGAAGGCCGGTTCGTTCGGGGATGCTGCCACGTTCAGCTTCTACCCGACCAAGAACCTCGGGGCGCTAGGGGACGGCGGGGCGGTCGGGACCTCGGACCCGGAGCTGGCTGCCAGTCTGCTCCGGTTGCGCCAGTACGGCTGGACGTCGAAGTACTCCATCGGGGTCGATGGTGGTCGCAACAGCCGACTGGATGAGATGCAGGCGGCCGTCCTGCGGACTCGGCTGCCTCATGTTCCCGAGT
>OCZT010003171.1_pt1 | contig 16911 bp, 17 predicted proteins | sample 1539031 | NCBI WGS metagenome assembly OCZT01 (sample SAMEA3539308, study PRJEB22396) | soil metagenome | biome: tundra; feature: field; material: soil | place: USA | collected 2010-05 | depth 0.15 m | reverse complement strand
TTCTTGGAATTGTGTTCCAATCATAATTTACATCCTGTTCCACACGTCCCATCGTAAAAGTGCCGCCTTCAATCAGCACCAGGCCCGGGCCCGTTTCTTGTTCTACATAAGGAAGAACCTCGAAACCGCCATTGGCGGCATCGTTGTAGTTCCATCCGGTAACAGGAGAGGTTTCTTTTCCGCATGAAGCAAGAAAAAGAATGACTCCAGAGAGAAGAGCCGCCTGAGTGATTTTGATGAGTGTTTTCATAGTTTATTTTTTATGAAATCGATATTTATTCAATAAACGATATTTATAAAGAAATATTTTATTTGTTTAGAAAGAAGGGCAACTGACTGTTCTGAATCTTTTATGACGCGGCCTGCACTTAAATAACAGCTGAAAAGATATTTCATGCGAACCGGCTGTTACGATTCCAAGTTTTGAAACAGTTACATCATAACTATATCCAAATCGTACAGGATTTTGCTGAAATCCAATAAGCAACACCACTGCGTCTGCATTTCTGTACCATAATCCGCCCACAATTGGACCTTTTGTGAGATACAATCCGATATTCAATTCTCTGAAATCCCCTTGCTGCTGATAGATAATGTTTGGAGAAATATTTGACTGCCCGTATCTGCCATCTAAAGGAATGACCGCTCCTAAATGCCCGGTATATTTCATTGGCAATGGACTTGCTGTGGCTGAAATAAATGATTCATCCGGTTGTGTAAGGTGGAAAACTGCAAACCCTGCATAAAATCTTTTGCTAAAACCAAGAACTCCCGCTGAAAAATCAGGATATGATTTTACTTGTACCGGTTTTTGTTCGAGTGTATTATAAATAAATCCATATTTTGGATCAATCTGATCGCCAAATGTAAGTTTTGACCAATCCAATTTTTTCTGCCCATAAGTTGCCTGCAAACCAAATGCCATTGAAAATTCGCGTGTGATAGTTAATTGATAAGCATACATTGCACTGAACCGGGTAATACCAAGTGTGCCCTGTCCGGCACGGTCATTTAAAAAATGGAATCCCAATCCTCCTGAAATTGCATCAATACGGGTATCAAACGAAGCGCTTGTTGTAACAAAAGTTCCTGAAATATTTGGCCATTGATTTCGGTAATTAAAACAAATACGCGGACAGCGATGGCTCCCTGCGAATGCAGGGTTCAGATAAAGCGGGTTAGCATAGAATTGTGTGAAGTGCGGATCTTGCGCCTTAACATCACTGACAAAACAAAAGCCGGATAAAACAACCAAAATAAGCAAACACTTTCTAATGGTAAACCCTTTTATCATACTTTTTCTTTAACGATGTTAAATGTTAAATAGTATCAGCAAATAAAATATTTCAACAAACCCTGCGTTTCGTGCGAGTGCTTACAATTATACACAAGCTATATTCAACTACAAAGGTATTAATATTATTTTACAAAGCAAATCCGTATTTTAAGAATTAATTCAAATTATGCCTTTTCCCTCAAAAAATAGTCTAAATTTGAAACTCTTAAACATATTATGAAGAATTGGCAGGTATATATTTTGCTTTTTATTTTGTTATCCGGAAGCTCATTTGCGCAACAAAATAGAAATTCATCAATATATAAAGCCCCAACCAGGACCGGGGCGTTAAAGGCAATTTCCTGGGAAGCTCCAAAACTGCATGAAATTCCGGGGCATGGCAACCGCCTTTTTTTATGTTTCGAAAAAGCGGAGTATGATCTGAGCAAGCACTTCTTACCTTTTTATGCTGAACGCATTGCGCTTCCTTTCGGTGCTTCTTCAGCCAGCGCACAAATATCTGATGAAAAATATACTCCCTTAAGCGATGCTGAAAAATCTGCTATGAACAGTTATGACATGCAAACAAAAAAATTTATTGAGAGTGATGTAAAAATTGAAGTTACGGTTTCCATTCAGAAAAAAAGACCTTATGCGTATGTGCAATTTATCCCGATACGGAAAAATAAATCAACAGGGAATTATGAAAAATTAGTTTCATTTTCGCTCAAAGCAACTCCGATTATGGATGGGAACAAAAAAAATTCCTTGCATGCCCTAAGAACCTACGCGCCAAACTCAGTGCTTGCAAACGGAGACTGGTACAAAATATCGGTTACTGCAGATGGAATTTATAAAATGGATTATTCCTTTCTGAAAAAACTTGGATTGGGTCTTGATTCAATAAATCCCACGAACATCCGTGTTTATGGAAACGGTGGAGGTGAACTTCCATTTGCAAATTCAGGATTCAGGTATGATGATTTGCAGGAAAATGCCATCTATGTATATAATGGAGGGAATGCAAATAAGTTTGATTCAACTGACTATGTATTGTTTTACGGGCAATCCCAGCACAGGTGGAAATACAATGCAACGGATAAGAGATTTCATCATTACCTGAATATTTATTCAGACACTACCTATTATTTTGTAACTGTTGATGTGGCAGGCGCAGGGAAAAGAATTGGATCTCAGAGCTCCTCCCTTCTTTCCCCGACCAATAATGTTACCTCATTTAATGATTATCAGTTTCATGAATCGGAAGCTGTTAACTTATTAAATTCAGGCAGAAAGTGGCTTGGAGAAACATTCGACATTATTGCTTCCTATACTTTTAATTTTAATTTTCCAAACATTGAAACAACATCCAATGTTTGCGCATTCATTGACGTTGCGGCAAGGCGAGATCCTCCGGGTACAGATTTTTACTGGAGCGCTGGCAGCGCTTCGTCAACTTTTAATGTCTCCGGGGTTACCACTTCGAATATTTACGATGTCTACTACCAATCAAAATCGGACACGTTGTGCTTTTTATCTGCTTCAGGAACTATTCCTGTAACAATTTCAAAAACCACATCTTCTCCTTCCATCGGATGGTTGAATTACATAGAAGTAAATGCAAGAAGAACTCTTTCGATGGCCGGAGGGCAACTGGTGTTCAGAGACATAAATTCGATGGGTGCAGGAAAAGTTTCTCAATTTAGCATTTCAAATGCTTCACCGGCATTACAGGTTTGGGAAGTTACCGATCCTCTAAATGTAAAACTTCAGCAGAGCACACTTACCGGAAACAACCTTGAATTTATTTTACCCACAGATTCGCTGAGGGAATTTGCAGCTTATAACGGACAATCTTTTCTGGCTCCAAAAATTTCAGGCAAAATACAAAACCAGGATCTGCACGGCATGTCCCAAACAGATTTGATTCTTGTCACCCATCCTTTGTTTCTGCAACAGGCAAAAGCTATTGCCAATTTGCACCGCACGCAGGACAACTTGAATGTGGAAGTTGCAACTACCGAACAGATATTCAACGAATTTTCTTCCGGTGCACAGGATGTTTGTGCGATAAGGGATTTTGTGAAAATGTTTTACGATCGCGCAGCAGCTGATTCCTCCCTGTTTCCAAAATATCTTTTCCTGTTTGGCAAAGGTTCTTATAATCTGAAAGCAACCGTAAACAATACAAACTATGTACCCGCTTATGAATCGCTTGCTTCTGATAATCCCACAATATCCTATCCCTCCGATGATTTTTACGGCATGCTGGATAATAACGAAGGAAACTGGGATGTTACACCCGATGTGCTTGACCTTGGAGTTGGCCGATTACCGGTAAAAACAGTAAGTGAAGCGGATGTTGCTGTAAATAAAATCACAAAATACACCAGCGTTCCCGGAACTATTGAAACCGGAAATTCCTGTTCGAGTGATAACTGTTACGGATTAGGTGATTGGATGAATACGATTACATTTTGCGCAGATGATGATGATCAGGATGGTAGTGGTTTTGCGTCAGATGCTAATAATATAGCTAATAAAATTGCTACGACATACAACGTATACAACATTGATAAAATTTATTTGGATGCTTATCAGCAAATTTCAACTCCCGGAGGAGACCGCTACCCGGATGCAACTGCAGCATTAAACCGAAGAATAGACAAAGGTAGTTTGATTGTAAATTATACAGGCCATGGTGGAACATTGGGATGGGCGCACGAACGCTTCCTGGAAATCTATCATATCAACTCCTGGAAAAATCAATGCAAACTCCCGTTTTTCTTCACGGCTACCTGCGATTTCAGTGTGTGGGATAATCCCGCTTTTACTTCGGCAGGCGAATTAACTTTCCTGAATCCTGAAGGAGGAAGCATCGGTTTGTTTTCAACTACACGTGTTGTTTATGCAGGACCTAATTTTACCCTGAATAATAATTTTTATGACTATGCATTTAAGCCGCTCCCCAATGGAAAAATGCCGCGCCTGGGAGATTTGGAAATACTCACAAAAAATAGCGTGGCTCCGAACGAAATAAACCATCGGAATTTTTCTTTGCTTGCTGATCCTGCACTTTCACTTCATTATCCTAAATACGATGTTGTTACTACCGGTGTAAACGGAGCGCCTATAAACGTTGCTAAGCCTGATACAGGAAAAGCATTGAGCCAACTGACTGTAAATGGCGAAATCCATGATAAAAGCGGAAATCTTCTGGCAAACTTCAACGGGATTATTTATCCCACTGTTTATGATAAGGCTGCCAAAATTACTACATTGTCAAATGCGGGTCCTATTCTTAGTCCGCCATATACTTTTTTTCTGCAGAAAAATATTCTCTTCAAAGGAAAAGCAAGCGTAACGAACGGAAAATTTTCTTTTTCATTTATAGTTCCAAAAGATATCGCCTACAATTTCGGCAAGGGAAGAATCAGCTATTATGCGCATAACGGGTACGAGGATGCAAGCGGGGTTTTTGAAGATTTCATCATTGGAGGAACAGATACTGCCGCTAAAAAAGATGTGGTGGGACCCAATGTCAAGCTTTACCTGAACGATGATAAATTTGCTTATGGCGGAACCACGAACGAGAACCCGAAAATTTTTATTGTTGTGAGCGATTCCAGCGGGATCAACACGGCTGGCACCGGAATTGGTCATGACATCACAGCGATCCTTGATAACAACACCACAAACCCTTTGGTACTGAATGATTATTATGAATCGGACATGAACAGCTATAAGAAAGGAACAATCCGTTATCCGCTGACAAATTTAACAGAAGGAACTCACTCGCTCAATGCGAGAGTATGGGATGTGTACAATAATTCTTCCTCCACCTATACTGAATTTATTGTTGCTTCTTCCGCGCAGCTTGCGTTAAAGCATGTGTTGAATTATCCAAACCCTTTTACGACAAAAACATCCTTCTATTTTGAACACAACCAGTGCTGTACAAACATGGATGTACAGATCCAGATATTCACCGTTTCGGGAAAATCAGTAAAAACAATTCATCAGTTCGTTAATATGGAAGGTTACCGCTCCGAACCGATCGATTGGGACGGCACTGATGATTACGGAGATAAAATAGGAAGAGGCGTATACATTTACCGCCTGCGTGTAAAAACATCCTCCAACGAAACGGCAGAGCAATTTGAAAAGCTGGTTATTCTAAAATAAATTAAGACTTCCTTTCCGAAGGAGACCTTCAGACCTCCTTGGCGGATTTGGCATCTTTTTGCGTAAGTCCTATAACAATAAAAATATATCTTTGACGTTCTTTTCGATATAATCGAAAAATAGCATATAAAATGACTGTAAAAAGAATCAAAAACTTATTTATTCTAATTCTGATTATTCTAGAAGTTGCTTTCTATAATTCTGCAATTGCACAAAGCAAATCAACTACCCAATTAGGACAAAATGTAAGTAACCAGTTAAATACCATTACCACTGCGGTTCCTTTTCTTCTTATTGCTCCGGATTCGCGTGCCGGGGCGATGGGAGATGCAGGCGTTGCCACTTCTCCCGATGCAAATTCCATGCACTGGAATCCATCAAAATATGCCTTCGTTCAAAAGCAAACCGGCATTTCCATGTCATACATTCCATGGCTCCGCCAACTGGTTCCGGATATTAACCTTGCGTATTTATCCGGTTATTACAAAATGAAAAAAGCCGGAACTCTTGCTGCATCACTCCGGTATTTTTCCCTGGGAGACATTACTTTTACCGATATTATTGGAAACACCATCGGCCAATTCCGGCCCAATGAATTTGCGTTTGATGTAGGCTATGCACGAAAACTCGGGAACCATTTTTCAGGAGGCGGGGCGCTGCGTTACATTCATTCAAATCTCACAAGTAATATTTCTGTCGGGGGCGAACCAACCCATTCAGGACAAGCGGTTGCATCCGATATTTCCGGGTTTTATCAAAGCGATGAAAAAGAAATCAGCGGCAAAAAGTCCATTATCCGCGTAGGCATGAATATTTCCAATTTAGGTTCAAAAATTTCTTACAGCACCTCGGGCAAAAGAGATTTTATTCCTATCAATTTAAGATTGGGCACCTCTCTCCACATGCAGTTGGATGAGTACAATGAGCTCAATTTTTCAGTGGACTTTAACAAACTTCTTGTTCCTACTCCTCCCACTTATAAAACAGACTCTGCCGGACCAGTTAAAGATTCTCAAGGAAATTATATCATTGACAAAGGCAAAGACCCGAATGTTGCTGTAATGAGCGGAGTGCTCCAATCATTTTATGACGCACCCGGAGGATTTCCTGAAGAAATGCGCGAGATAAATATTGGCGGAGGAATGGAATACTGGTACGCCAAACAATTTGCCCTTCGCATGGGTTATTTCAACGAAGCAAATACCAAAGGCGGAAGAAAGTATCTCACCTTCGGCCTTGGTGTGAGATACACTGTTTTCACACTTGACTTTGCCTATCTGGTTCCCACTACCCGTACCCGAAGTCCTTTGCAAAATACGTTGCGCTTCACGCTCCTCTTCGACTTTGACGCATTCAAGGATGAAAACACGGATGAAAAAAAATAATTTCTCACATTCTTTATGAAGATACGAGTTGGTTTCGGCTATGATGTGCATCCGCTAAAAGAAGGACAGGATTTCTGGCTTGGAGGGATAAAAATTCCTCACACAAAAGGCGCAGAAGGACATTCTGATGCCGATACGTTGATCCATGCTATGTGCGATGCATTTCTTGGCGCTGCAAACCTTGGCGACATCGGCACACATTTTCCAAATACTTCTGAAGAGTTCAAAGGGATTGACAGCAAAAAACTTTTGAAGAAAGTTGCGGAAATGCTCAAGAAAGAAGGGTATGAAATCGGCAATGTGGATTGCACGGTCACGCTCGAATCACCAAAAATTTCTCCTTACTTTCCTGAAATGAAAAAAATACTTGCTGAAACACTAAAGATTCCCTTGAAAAATATTTCCATCAAAGCCACCACGACCGAACATCTTGGTTTTGTAGGAAGAGAAGAAGGCGTTTGCGCCTATGCAATTGCGCTGCTCATGGGATATTGATATACAAGTTGGCAGTTGGCAGTTGGCAGTTGGCAATAAATACAAACACTTTCTTTATTTGTAAATTTGCCCCGATTCATCTTTTAAATATCCATGTTTATTTATAATGTAACTGTTACAATTGAAGAATCCATTCACGCTGATTGGCTGAAGTGGATGAAGGAAGTTCATATTCCCGATGTGATGCGTACCGGGCTTTTTGTAGACAACAAGATCTGCAAACTTATTTCGGAAGAGATGGAAACTACGTACGCGATCCAATATACATTCCGCGTGATGGATGACCTGAACAAATACCAAAAAGAGTTTGCACACAAACTTCAGAAGGAACACAAAGAAAAATTCAAAGATAAATTTTCCGCTTTCCGGACTGTACTTGAAATCATCTGATGTCAAATTTTGTTTTTCCAAAAAAACACCTTGGACAGCATTTTCTCAGGGATGAGAACATCGCGAAGAAGATCGTCTGTTCGCTTTCCGCAAAAGAGAAATACAAAACAATAATTGAGGTTGGCCCGGGTACAGGCGTACTCACCAAATACCTTTTGCAGGATAAAGGTTTTGAAACGTATGTTGTAGAGATCGACAGGGAATCCATTTCATTTCTAAAAAAGAATTTTACTGAATTAAGTGGAAAAATAATTGAAAAAGATTTTTTGGATTTTGACCTGTCATGTCTGCCTTCATCCATTAACACTCTGCCAATTGGCATTATAGGGAATTTTCCATACAACATTTCAACACAGATTCTTTTCAAAGTTCTTGAATTCAGACACCAAATTCCTGAAGTGGTGGGGATGTTTCAGAAAGAAGTGGCTGAGCGCATCGCCTCTCCTCCCGGGAATAAAACATATGGAATACTCAGTGTGCTGATGCAGGCGTATTATAAAATAGAATACCTGTTTACAGTAAATCCACAAGTGTTCAATCCTCCGCCTCATGTAAAATCAGCGGTTATCCGGTTAACAAGAAATAATGTAAAGCAATTAGACTGCGATGAAGAATTATTTTTCAAGGTAGTGAAGGCAGGATTTAACCAAAGAAGGAAAACGCTCAGAAATGCTTTGAATTCAGAATTCAGAATTCAGAATTCAGAATTGAAAGAAAAAGTTATTTTCTCCAAACGAGCTGAGCAATTATCTGTAAATGATTTTGTAGAGCTGACCAATATGATTGAAAATCAAATTATCTGATTTCTTTGCCTACTGCATACTGCCAACTGCCAACTTTTATTTAAGCGTTCCCAAACTATCCAGCTCCTCCACGCTCAAACTCGGAGGCATGATGTTGTTCCGGATCTTGTAAATGACAAATTCAGCAGCTTTGGTCGCCTGCTCTTTGGTTTTGAATCCGCGGTTGCCATTGATGGCCGGAATATGCGGCTGGTGAACATACAGTGCATCGTAAATTAATATGTTGTATCCGAATCCCGTAAGTTTCGGTTCCTGTTTTTTCACCGTATCATTTTTAAAAACCTGGATATCAATTTTTGCATTTTTGTACGGACTTACTTTTGGTTTTTCATTCTTCTGCTTCTCAGCCATTTCTTTCATTTCCTTTTCTTCCATATTCATCGGCATCTCCGTTTTTTTTGCCGAAACAGAATCTGCTGCTGCTTTCTTTTCTGCATCGCTGCCGTTTTTGCAGGAGTAAATAAAAAATATTGCCGGGAGAAGAATAAAATATTTTTTCATGCGTATTATTTTGTTTGCGAATTTACAATTAATGTTCTCATTACCAATTCCCTCCTGCTCCTCCTCCACCAAATCCGCCTCCGCCAAATCCACCGAATCCGCCTCCGCCAGAAGAACTTCCACCTCCGAAACCTCCGCTTCCAAATCCACCACCCCACATACCGCCATAATAGGTTCTTCCGCCTACTGTGCGCCCAGTATTTCTTGATCTTACAAAAGCCATCACGATGAAAATAAAAACGAAAACAATAATTAACCAGGGGAAATTTTCGGATCTGTTTCGTTTACCATATTCATCGCTGCTGAATTCTTTTTTTGCTAAACTCATCAGCACCCCGGTAGCCGCATCAAGCGCCTCATAGTAGTCCTGCTTCTTTAAGCGAGGAAATATTTCATTGCTCAGAATTTGCTTTGCGGTTATATCCGGAATAATTCCCTCAAGCCCGTAACCCACCGCAATGTACGCGTTGCGCTGCCCTGCTCCTCCTGTCGGTTTGATCATCACTACCACTCCGTTGTTAAATTTCCCCTGCCCTACTTCCCATGCCTGGCCGAGATGTGTAGAAAACTCATTGGCATCGTAGCCGCAGAGATCATCCACAATCACGATCAAAATCTGGTTGGATGTTTCCGCGTTGAACTTAACCAGTTTATCTTCGAGCCTCTGCGTTTCATCTGCAGAAAGGAAATCAGGAAATTCTTTTGAAAGATTATTTACAAGGCGTGGCGGAGATGGTTTTGCTGGAATGCATTTATCCTCAGCGAAGCCGAAAACAGCCAGAAGACAGAAAACAGAAGACAGAAGAAGTTTTTTCATTTTTTACCAAATGTCACTTCGTTGGAAAGTTCGTTTTTGTCAGTTGCCAAATGCGGAAAGTATTTTTTCAGTTCCCTGCCTGTCATTTCAATTCCCAGGCAAAGCCCATCGGTGAATTTTTCCTGCTTGAATTTCTCCAGCATTTTATCCCTGACTGTATCCCAAAATCCTTCGGGAACGTTCTTGTGAATCCCTGCGTCACCTATCACAGCAAATTTTTTATCACGCACTGCAACAAATAACATCACTCCGTTGCGCAGTTCGGTTTTATGCATTTTTAGTTTGCGGAAAATATTTGTTGCACATTCTACCACATCTCCTTTGCATTTATTTTCGATGTGAACGCAAACCTCACCTGAAGTATTCTCTTCTGCAGCTTGAATGGCAGATTCAATTTGCTTTATTTGTTCGGTTGAGAAAAAAGTTTTTGCGGAAGACATCTTTATTGTGTATCATCATTGCGAGCGAAGCGAAGCAATCTCAAAGAAAAACCACAAATCTCTTTGTGAGATTGCTTCAGTCGTTCCTCCCTCGCAATGACGGAGTAATTATTTTGTGTCAAATTTTACCGTTGGAGCTTTAGCTGCTCCTTCATCCGATTCAAAGTAGGCGCGCTTTTGTATACCGAACATTCCTGCCCAAAGATTTTTCGGAAAAGTACGGATGTACGTATTCAGATCCTGAGCGGCAAGGTTAAACTCTCTTCGCTGTTCTGCAATTCTGTTTTCCGTTCCTTCTAACTGCGTCTGGAGGTCAAGAAAATTTGTATTCGCTTTCAGATCAGGATATTGCTCCGCTACAACCAGCAAACGTGAAATTGCAGAACCAAGATTACCCTGCGCTTGCTGAAAGTTTTTCAAACTCGCTGCATCCAGGTGGCTTGGATCAATTTTTACTTGCCCGACACTTGCGCGCGCTTCCGTCACCGCTACGATGGTTGACTTTTCAAAATTCGCATAACCCTGAACGGTATTCACCAGGTTCGGGATGAGGTCCATCCTGCGCTGATACGCCACTTCTACATTGTGCCACTGAGCGCTTACATTTTCATCCTTTGTTACCATTGAATTGTAGGAGCCGCATCCGGAAAAACCGATAAGTAACAGGACGAAAAAAAATCCGCCCCAGACTAAAAATTTTTTCATTTGTGGTGTCATGATTTTTTAATTTAGGAATTTATTATTTAGGAATTAGGAATTAATGTCATTTACTTCGTGTCATTTGCCCTTCGGGCGTCATTCATTGTCATTCGCTTCGCTGTCATTGGTTATTAATGACTTAATGACTATGAATGGCGGCTGTTGGTTTTCAATGAAGGCTGTTTATGTATTTATAGCTTCAACCGTTTTGATTTCAGGAACTGCGTTGCGTATTGCTTCTTCAATTCCGGCTTTCATAGTAATGTGGCTGATAGAACATCCTCGGCAGGCGCCATGCAATTGTATCCTTACAATGTTGTCGTCCGTAATATCAACAAACGATACATCTCCTCCATCCGCTTTGAGAAAAGGGCGAACCTGTTCAAGAGCGGCTTCAATTTTAGAAATTATTGCTGAGTTTTTCATCTGCGAATACGAATAGTTACGAATTTACGAATAAATACAATCCAAAATCATATAGCTAAACTTCCGCCTTAGCTTCCACCTTTTTGTTTGCATTTGTAATCGCAACCTGCTGAACAATATTGTTTACCATTTCCATTAACGCAATTGACTGCGGAGTATTATCCTGCAGGATTGCAGGCCTTCCCGCATCGCCTGATTCGCGGATGCTTTGCACGATTGGTATCTGCCCGAGAAGAGGAACTCCGATCTCCCGGGCAAGATCTTTCGCTCCTTCTTTTCCGAAGATGAAATATTTATTGTTCGGAAGTTCTGCCGGAGTGAAGTATGCCATGTTCTCCACGATGCCGAGCACCGGAACATTTATCTTATCCATGCGGAACATACTCACTGCCTTTCGTGCGTCAGCAAGAGCCACCAACTGGGGAGTGCTCACAATTACCGCACCTGTTACCGGAATCTGTTGAACAAAAGAAAGGTGAATATCACCTGTGCCGGGAGGGAGATCCACAATCATGTAATCCAGTTCTCCCCAATCCGCATCAGAAAATAATTGAATGAGCGCTCGCGATGCCATGGGCCCGCGCCAGGGAACTGCCTGTCCGGGTGCTGCAAAAAATCCGATGGAAAGAAGTTTCACTCCATAGCTTTCAACAGGAAGCATTTTCGTCTCACCCGCCTCTCCTTGGGGAGGAGACATCCTGGGTTTTTCATTCTGCACATCAAACATGATGGGTTGCGATGGACCGTAAATATCTGCATCGATCAAACCCACTTTGGCTCCGAGTTTTGCAAGTCCGGCTGCAAGATTGGCAGCGATGGTAGATTTTCCCACTCCACCTTTACCGGAAGCAACTGCAATTACATTTTTCACATTCGGAAGAAGTACGCGGTCATCCGTTCGGTGCGAAGTGGTATTGGAAGTCATTATAACATTCGGTTTGGCATCTTTATCTACAAAATGAATAATTGCATTCTCACAGGCACGCTGGATCATCGCCTTCATCGGGCAGGCGGGTGTGGTGAGCACTACTTTGAAGGAAACATTTTTTCCGTCAATCACAATATCCTGCACCATGCCGAGTGTGACGATGTCCTTGTGCAAATCAGGATCTTCCACATTGCGGAGGGCCTCTAAAACTTTTTCTTTGGTGATCATAGAATTTGTATTTACACGAATTTACAAAATTTGGAAATAAAAAAGTTGAAAATGAAAACTATTTTCCCTTGCATTCGCAGCCTACAATATGGTCATCCACCATTCCCACTGCCTGCATAAATGCATAACAAATGGTGGAGCCCCGGAATTTGAATCCTCTCTTGCCCATATCTTCGCTCATCGCATCGCTGATTTTTGTTTTGGCGGGAAGGTCTTTGAGCGTTCTTGGTTTATTCACTTTGGTTTTGTGATCTACAAATCCCCATACGTATTTATCAAAGGAGCCAAACTCTTTCTGAAGCTCTAAAAAACATTTCGCATTGTTGATGGCGGCTGCGATCTTCAACCGGTTGCGGATGATGCCTGCATCCAGCATCAAAGAGTTGAATTTTTTCTTATCGAACTTTGAAACTTTCTTTGCATCAAAATTTGCAAATGCCTTTCGAAAGTTCTCGCGTTTATGCAAAACCGTGCGCCAGCTCAGTCCCGCCTGGAAAGATTCCAGCACGAGGAACTCAAAAAGTTTTTTGTCATCGTGCAAAGGCCTTCCCCACTCTTTGTCATGATATTTAATCATTAAGAGGTCATTGGAAGGCCAGGGGCAGCGTTTTTTCTCTTTCATTGGAATACTATTTATTTGTCAGAGGGATGTTTTCCGTAATACGTTTCAAGATCTTTTTGCGCAAGCGAAATAAAATATTTTTTCTGCTCCGGGGTGAGTTGCCCGTTCTGTGTTTCGGACTGAAAAAGAAAAAAATATTGTTTCATTGCAAGCGCCTTTTTTTCATCCTGAAGAAGTGTTTTGAAAAAATAATACCTGTAGAGAAGGTTATCCGGGTATTGGGAGCAAAGTTTTTCAGCATATTTTTCAGAAAGCGGGAAATCGATGTCTCCTTCTCCGTATATGAGCATCAGAAAATAATCTCCTTCTGTTTGAAGTAGCCTATCGGAAGATCCGCTGCATCGGACAAGCATTTTAATACCTGCGGATTTATCCGCAGCAGGGAGCATTGCAAGAAAAGGAATGAGGAGAGGATATTTTTTTCTTGCGGCAACGACAGAATAGTTATATAATCCGGTTGTAAGATTGAACGGTTCGTATACGGGCTCTTTCCCGAATGACGTAAACAAATACTGGTCGCATTTATTAAGGAAAGAAAATGCTTTGAAATAATGATCATCCAAAAGCTCCAATCTTGCCATGTAGGAATATATGTTTATGTAATAAAATAGATCTTCATCCGGCAATTCATTTTTGGCGTGAAGAGCAAGGATGGATCCGGCTGAATTGAGTGCTGCAATAAATTGCTTCCTGTTTTCGGCATTATCATCCCCGGAGTGGATTTTCCACCAATAAGAATTTGCAATAAGCAAATAGATCCTTTTATCGCCCGGATATTTTTTTTTCAGTTCATTTGCCAGAGAATCTGCTTTATTGAATTTGAAATTGTAAATGTCAGCAAAACCGGCAGAAATAAGCCTGCCAAGTTCGGAGGTATCGGTGGTACTGAAAACAACACCATAGCAGTTGCTGAATGAAAAAACTGAAAGAAAATATATAATAAGGTACCGGCTCATAGTAAGAACGCAAAAGTATATTATTTCATGTGTTCCGCCATGCCCGTCTGCAACTTGGAAAAACAATTACCTTTATCTCGATAAAAAATGAAACCAAAAAATATTTTTCAAATAGTACTTCCCGTTTCGATTCTGTCGTTTGTCGGGTTGTTGTGTGCCTCCTTCTTTTTATATGCGCCCGTTGAACGCATCAGCATGAGCCTTGTTTCGAAGGCCCTGCAGGATGGAAAATCCATCACTACCCAGGCGGAAGTATATTACCGTGTCAGTGGCGGATTACTTGTAACACACATCACTTCTCCTATAGAATATTTAGTGATTACAAACGATAAAGGAGAGATTAAAATGTACGATGTAAAAGCGAATTTGGTATCGCAGATGCAGGCATCTGATTTCAGCAGCGAGAACAGCTTCATTCATGATTTTTTACGAGGCAACACCAACGACATGGGATTGCGGAGACTGGGCTTTCAGCTGAGGGGCTCGAAAGTGGAAGAGAACATGGTTGTTACCGACTGGATCCCACCGCTTGAATCAAATTCCCCGGTTAACCGCATTGAACTCGTACATGAAAATTATTCTCCCATCTACATGGCATTCTTTGGGAAAAAAGACAAACCTCTTTCTAAAATTTTTTACTCTAACTACCAGAAAACAGGCGACTTGAGTATTCCACTCACCATTACTGAGTTTCAGTATCACCCCAATGGAGATTCAACCGTTACAAAAAGAATTTATTCCGATATTAAACTAAACGAGCAAGTGATTGAAAAATGGCTCAACTACAAAATTCCCGAGAATGCAAAGATTATCAAGTAAATGGTTTGTCGCTTGTGGTTTGTCCTTTGTGATTAGCAGCCCGCTGCTTGCACAGCAGAAACTGAGCGACAAAGATTTATTGCTGAAACAAAATTTTTACGAACAAAAATTTGAAACCAAAAGAAAAGTTTCTTTCCTGCTATCCCGAAAAAAAAATCCGATCATACGTTACAATCCTGTGAGTTTAACTTTTGGCGGACTGCTTTTTGTATATCAGAAATTGTTATCTCCCCAGATTTCAACCAACTGTCCGTACAACCCGAGCTGTTCTTCCTTCAGCAAGAATTCCATTCTCCGGTACGGGTTCATTAAGGGCATTGCGCTTTCTGCCGACCGCCTTACACGCTGCAACAGCATTGCTGCAAAAGACATTACTTTTCTTGATATTAAGAATGGCAAGATCGATGACAATCCTGAAAAATATCGCCTGAAGAAATGAAATCATCGAAAAACGAAACTGTACGAAAAATACGAAATAGGTTCTACTGCATACTCAGCAATATTGTTATTAAATACATTTTCATTTTTAATTTTTTCTTTTTAATTTTTAATTGTCCCGCTCAACAACATTCCGTTTCGGAAGAACTTCGCTTCGCTCAATACCTCATTGACAACAGCCAATACCGGGATGCGATTTACATTCTAAAAAAACAAACAGATCAAAAAATAGATAGCAGGACTTCAGATAGCATCAACTATTATATCGGCTGGAGTTATTTTAACATGAAGTTCCTCGATTCATCGTTCATTTATTTCAGCAAAGTGACAGGCGGTCCTTTTTATCACCAGGCTTCTTTCTACTGTGTATTCAATAAAGCGTATCTAAAAAAAACAAGCGAGGCTAAAACCTCGCTGGACAGCATTAAAATAGAAAATGACTCTTCCCTGCTGAAGCTCCGGAATTTTGAATTTGCAGGGATTGCTTTGCTGGAAAGAGATTACCCGGAATACGAGAATCGCGCGAAGAGTTTTTCCTACAACTATTTCAAACTGGCAGATGAAGAAAAAAAAACAACCGATTATTACTCTCAGCTAAAACAAGTAAAAAGAAAATCTCCTCTTTTGGCAGGCGCACTTTCGGCTGTACTGCCGGGATCCGGTAAATTTTATGCAGGATATAAAGGTCAGGGAATTGCAGCGCTGATGACCGTTGGTGTATTGGGTATTTCCGCTGCTGAAAGTTATTACCGGCTGGGACCAAAAAGTGCGCAGTTTATCACCTTCGGTAGTTTGTTTACAATTTTTTACATAGGAAATATTTGGGGGAGCACGCTGAGTGTAAAACTCGCACGCGACCATCAATTACGCGAGATCGATGATCAGATATTGTTTGATATGCATGTTCCTCTTCGCAGGATATTTAACTGAACCTGCACAGGGAGGAAACAGTTTTGGAAAGGCGGATAGCTTGTTCCTGGCAGGAAACTATTATCCCGCCTCCGTGGAATACGAACGCGCTGCATTCCTGTCATCCGGTAATGCTGTCCGCACCCTGGCGCTGCTGAAAAAAGCGGAGTGCCTCCAGCAGACCGGAAATTTTACGGAAGCCGAAAAAATAACTGAACGGATCGTTTATACGAACCTGAGCGACACGCTGATCGCTGAATCGCATTACCAGGGCGCATTATGTTCTTACCTGGCAGGAAATTTTTCCAATGCTGAAAACCACTTATTACAGATGCATACTTTTATCCGTGACAGTTCGCTCATAGAAAATTCTCTTCCTTTATACGCGCTTGTGCTGAATGAGCTCCAGCGATGGCCCGAAGCAAAAGAAAAAGCGTTGAAAGCCATTAATAATGCAGCTGTTTCTCCTGTAGAAAAAGATACATTACGAATAAGGATCAACAAGTTATATACTGCAGAAAATTACCCGCACATGAAAAACCTGCTGAAAGCACAGAAGATGTCGGCATTCCTTCCCGGGCTTGGACAGTTGTA
>OCZT010003169.1_pt1 | contig 16919 bp, 14 predicted proteins | sample 1539031 | NCBI WGS metagenome assembly OCZT01 (sample SAMEA3539308, study PRJEB22396) | soil metagenome | biome: tundra; feature: field; material: soil | place: USA | collected 2010-05 | depth 0.15 m | reverse complement strand
CCTCGCACCGCGTAGCGCAGGTCCTGGACGAACGATTCCCACCACGGGGCCCGCGACGTGCCGTTGTTCGAAGTGCTGGTCATGGCGTTCTCAGCTTGGTGGACAGTTGACTATTCCTCTTGATTGGACAACCAATGCCACGAATCCGTTGGCCGCCTGGCAGCTCATCCAATACGCCAGCTTCAAGTGGGAGTGCGAGTTAGTGGGAGGGCTGAGTATGAGTCGGAGGGATGAGTTGGAGAAAGCAGATCTGAGTTTGAGGGACGAGGGTGAGTGGGAGTGGAGTGGGAGTGGAGTGGGAGTTGAGTGGGAGCGCGAGTCAGCGTCTCCCACTCCCACTCAACTCCCACTCCACCTCACCCTCGCCCCTCAAACTCCCACTGAGCTCTCTCCAACTCATCCCTCCCTCTCAAACTCCCTCTCAAACTCCGGCTCAAACTCCCCAGAGGCCATCTCGCAAACCCCGCGCCTTTGAGTGGAAGAGTGGGGAGAGGCGAGATGAAAGCGGGATACGGAAGTTCACCCCGATGCAGAATGCAGAAGAGGAATGCGGGATTCGGGAGAAGAGGGGAGAGGCGAGTTGGAGATGGGTCCCGGGAGCAGAACTGAGTGGGGAGGATGGCGAAGCCGTTTCCGGATGCCGCATTCAACTCACCTCTCGCCTCTACTCCGGCATTCCGCATTCCTCTTCTGCATTCTGCATCGGGGGGTGAACTTCCGCATCCCGCATTCATCTCGCCCCTCTGCATTCCCTCACCACACCCTTCAGCATTGGTTTGTGAGACGTGCTCGAGGCGTTCACGGCTTCCTCCGCTCATCACGCAACTCTTTCTCATCGTCCGTGAGGTCCACCGCGAGCGGAAAGAAGAGCGAACGCTGAATCTTCGGATACGGCACGTTCCAGCCGCGCGCGTCGTGCCACAGAATCCGGTTCAGCCGCTCCGTCGGCGCGGCATCGGGAACGCGAAAGTTCATCCTTCCCGAGGCGAGCGTCGCCTTGCGTCTCGCATCGGCGTCCGGACCAGTGATCGCGCCCACGCGCTGATTCACGTCGTAGATCGATTGGCGCGGCGTCAGCGCCGAAAAAGGCGTGAGGTCCGGCGCGTCCGCCGGCCCGATGAAACTTGCGCGCATGTCGGTCGCGACGAGATCGAACATGCTGAGCGCCGGCAGGCTGAGCATGAGTTCAACGGTCTTGACCATGCTCGGCAAACTATAAAACGTGCTGTCGATTGCGCCGCGCCTCGCGTACGGACTCGCGACCAGCGCCACCGTGCGATGACCGTCGATGTGGTCCACGCCATCCTGCGCGTCGTCCTCGACCACCAGGATCGCCATCGACTTCCAGAATGACGAATGCGAGAGGCTCTCGACGATCTGGCCGAGCGCGAGATCGTTGTCGGCAACGCATGCCTTGGGCGTGCACCAGTCTTCACTCATCCCCTGAGTGTGGTCGTTCGGCAGGTTCATCATCACGAGATCGGGCATTGCGCCCTTCGATTCCCACTCACGCACATGCTCGCGGAGCACGTCCGCCTTCACGACGTCGGGAATCTCCTCGGTCCAGCCGGGATATTCGCGAACGAGCGCACGGTCGAGCGAGGGGATGTCCGATCGCGAGTCGAATCGCTTGGCGAGCTGCGCGCGAAAGAACGCGGGATTGTGCGGGAGGGAATCGCGGTACTGCGTCAGCAGGCGCGTGCGGACCGACGCGTCGCTTCGCGGCGGCGTCGGCGCATATTCTCCGAACACGCTCACTGTTCTTCCCTTCGCCTGCGCGGCCTCCCAGAGAAACCCGCCCGACGAATAGGTCAGCGCATCGTTCCCCTCGGACGGATAGCTGCGCCCGGTGTACAGCGGCCACATCGGGTATTCGGTCTCGTTCGCCTGCGTCAGCCATTGATGGCCATCGGCCGAGTTGCCGCCCGAGGCGAAGAAGTGGTCGAGCAGCACGAACTGGTTGGCGAGCGCGTGCGCGTTGGGTGTCACGTCGCGGCCATACTGGACCAGGGCCGGGTCGCTCGCGCCCTTGCCGATGTCGCCGAACACCTGGTCGTATGTGCGGTTCTCGCGGATGATGTACACGACGTGCCGCACCAGCGACTCTTCACCGGGACGCTCCGGAACCGCGCGGGCGACGGCGTCGCGCCTCGGCACGAGCGACGGCGCCGCGGGCCCGGAGCGCAGCGCGAGGCGATTGTTCTGTGCGACGGCGGTCGTGTACGCGGCGAGTTCCGCGTCCGACGGCACCGGAATCACGTTCACGGAGCCGCGAACTGCATGGACGTACCGACCCTCGAGTGCGGCGGGTCGGCCGGTGCCCGAGCCGACACCGAGAAGCGTGCCGACCGCGAGCGTCTTGCCGTCCGCGCTGACGTCGAGCGTCGTCGGATACCATCCGGTGGGAATCAGGCCGCGCAACCGGACTGCGCGGCCGGCGGCGACGTCGTACATCGCGACGGCGTTCGCGCCGCCGAGCGCCACGAAGAGCGTGGCACCGTCGGGAGAGAGCGCGACCGCGGTGGGCGCGAGTCCGATGCGATCGAGCCTGAACGGCGCGATCGCGATGGTGGCGACGACGGAATCCGATCGGGTGTCGATCACGCTCACGTCGTCGCTGTTCCCGTTCGCGATGTACAGTCTCGACGTTCGCTCATCCCACGCGATGCCCGACGGATGCAGGCCCACCGGAATCAGTCTGACCACTTTCCCGACGACCAGGTCGACTCGCGACGCGGTTCCGTGCCCCGCGAGGCCGCGTGCGTCGATGCGCACCCGTTCCGCGCGAGGATCGCAGCACTGCTGGGCCGCCCGGTCGCCGTTCGCCGGTTTCGGACCTCCGAGGTTCGTGACATACGCGACGGAGCCATCCTGCGCGACGACCGCGCCGACGGGCAGCACGCCCATGCGAATCGTGCTGATGAGCGCGCTGTTCTCGGCGTCCAGCACTGCGAGCGCGTCGTTCGCAGGAAGCGCGACGACCGCGACCCGATGTCCCGACGCGTTCGCACTCCGCGCGACGGCCGTCGCGCCTGCGAGATAGTCGCCGAGCGCGACCGACGACGAAACGACTGACGCGCTGTCTCCCCCACCGTTGCCGCGAGGCACCGGTCCATCGGCCGCGTACGTGAACAACTGTATGAACGACTTCGCGCGCGGAAGCGGCGGGCCGCCGGGCGTGCGCTTGATCGCGAGATCGGCGGGGAGCCTGCCGACCGTCGAGACCAGGGCCCGTCCAGTGGCCGGATCCAGGGCGACACCGTACACGCCCGGCCGGCCGTCGAACTTCGAGCTCGCGACCACGCGGTTGTCGCGCCACGCGAGTCGATACGCCGCACCCGGAACGGCGACCCAGAGTTCTCCGGGCACTTTGCCGAACTTCACGCCGCCGACGCGGCCGTCGAACACGCTCTGCACGCCGGCCGGGGACACGCGCTGGTCGGTGGCGATGATGCCGGGGTCCGGCACCTCGCGCACGGGTTTCTTGGGCGGCTGTTGGGCGGCCTGCAGCAGGAACAGGACGTGGAAGAGCATTGAAGAGCAGGGGAGAGGGGCGAGTTTCAGGGGCGAGAGGCGAGACCAGATGGGAGTGGCGAGGGTGAGTAGGGAGTGGGAAGAAACGAGGAGCAAGCGGGGAGTTCGAGTGGCGAGAGAAGTGGCGAGAGATGAGACCTGCTCAGAAGTGGGGAGATCTCCCAACTTCTCATATCTCAGTTAGCCGGTCGCCCATCTCCCCCCTCGAATTCGCCCCTCGCCTCTCGTTTCTCCCCCCTCCCCGTTCACCCTCGCCACTCCCCTCTGGTCTCGCTTCTCGCCACTCAAACTCGCCTCTCGCATCTGGTCTCGCCACTCGCCTCTCGTCACGAACATGTCGCTTCTATATGATGCGCGGCGGCTTCCTCGTATTCTTCGCGCATGAAGCGCACGACGGCCTGCCTCGTAGTTCATCCTCGGTCGGGAAAAAACCTGGCGAGGGTGCCGTACGTGGTGTCCGTACTCGCGGCCGCGGGCTGGACGACCGACGTCGTGGTCAAGGAATCCAAAGGACAGACGATGGAGCTTGCCGCGCGGGCGGCGGAGGCGGGATACGATTTCGTCATTGCATACGGCGGCGATGGAACGGTGAATCACGTGCTCAATGGCGTGCTGGCGTTCGCAGGCAAGCGCAGCACGGCCGTCGGCGTGATCCCCGGCGGCACCTCGAACGTGTGGGCGGCGGAGGTCGGAATTCCGGTGGATCCGGTGCGCGCCGCGCAGACGCTGGTCGAGAGCGAGGTGCGCTGCGTGGACGTCGGGCACGTCGGGGTCGAGTCGCTGACGCTCGGCGCCGGGTCGAGCGAAATCGATCAAGGAGCCGTATCGGCCTCGGGCGCGCGACGCCACTTCCTGCTGATGGCCGGACTGGGAGTCGATGCCACGCTGATGGCACGCACGCCGAGGAGGCTGAAACACAAGCTCGGCATCGCGGCGGTGGTGCTGACCGGGCTGAAGCAGTTGCCATCGCTTCGAACGTTTCCGGTCGACATCCGGTCGGGCGATGCCGGCTCACTCGTCTGGGAAGGGCGGGCGCTGCAGCTTGTCGTGGGCAACACGCGTTCGTACGGCAAGGTGGCGCGCATGACTCCCGATGCGCTCCTCGACAGCGGCGAGCTCGATCTCGCGGTCATCACCGCGCGCACCCGCCTCAGCGCGCTCGTGCAGGTGATCGCCGTCATGCTGCGCGGCAAGCCGGCGCACGCGCACTCGAAGGCGTCGCGCAGCGCGCATTTCCGCGTGAGCGCCCCGGCCTCGGTGGACCTGCAGCTCGACGGAAGTGCCGTGAAGCTCAAGAAGTACCTCACGGCGCCGGCCCGCGACGCGCTCGCGCGCGCCGGCGATCCCGAGCGGGTGATGGTCAACTATCTGTTCGACGCGGTGCCGGCCGCGCTGCGCATCGCGGTGCCGCGCGGCTACCGCGGGCAGCTGTTCGGGCACGGGGGCTGAAGCCGGAGGCGGCGGACGTCGATGACCGATCCTTCCTTCATCCCCATCGCCTGCGACGGAGTCATCCCGAGTTCGACGAGTCCTTCGATCGAGAGCAGCGTGCCGATGCCCGGAAAATTGAGCTCGGCCTTCGGCGCGCGCTCGAACTCGGGCGCTTCGCCGCGGTAGTTGTCGGTCGACGACGTGACGATGCACCCGGCCTTGATGAGCGCCTCCTCTGACAGCAACGAGCGACGGGTGAGGGGCTTCCGGGCAGCGCGACGAGCGACGAGGGAGGGGCGACTTGGCGAAGCGCGAAGAGTAAGGGGTGAGGAGAACGTCTCCTCGCTCCTCACGCGTCGCTCTTCGCCAGATCGCCCCTCACTCGTCGCTCGTTGCTGTCCTAACGCCCCTCCCCCGTCGCTCGTTGCTGTCCTAACGCCCCTCACCGCTGCATGTTCAGCCATGCTTCCCATCCTGAGAGTCCTGGCCTCGGCCATCACGTTGCTTCTGCCGTACGCCGCGCCGCGCGCGCACACGTCCGGTGCTCCTCTCCGCATCCTGTGGGTCGGCAACAGCTATACGTATGTGAACGAGCTGCCGAGGATCATTGCACAGCTGGCGCAATCGTCGAAGGTCGATCGGCCGCCCGCGATCATCGGCGTGACGCCACGGGAGGCGCGGCGCGCACAGGAGGCGGCACGCAAAGTGCTGGCGCTCGGGAAGTGATGCGCACGCTCGTCCTTTCCGCGCTCCTTCTTGCGGCGTGCACCGGTCCGCACGCCGGTGCGAGAGTCGCGGCGGTGCCGAGCGGGGCCCCGCGCGTTGGCCCGGCGCACGGTTCCGTCATCGTGGTCGGTGGCGGCTCCCTTGGCCCGGAGGTCTACGCGAGGTTCATCGCGCTCGCCGGGGGACCCGATGCCGTCATCATCGACGTTCCAACCGCCGGTGGCGATTCCGTGTATCCGCCCGACTGGCGCGGCGCGAACGGGCTCAAGGCCGCGGGCGCGAAACACGTCATCGTGCTGCACACGATCAGCAGGAAGGTCGCGGATTCCGAGGAATTCATCGCGCCGCTGAATCGCGCGGGGGGCGTCTGGTTCGAGGGCGGACGACACTATCATCTCGTCGACTCGTACCTCGGCACGAAGACCGAGGTGGCGTTCCACCAGATTCTGGCCCGCGGCGGCGTAATGGCGGGATCGTCGGCGGGCGCGTCGATCCTCGGCAGCTATCTCGTGCGCGGCGCGCCGTCGAACGACAACAACATCATGTCGTATCCCGGTTACGAAGTGGGCTTCGGATTCCTGCGCGGCGTTGGGATCGACCAGCACGTGGTCGCGCGCGAACGGCTCGCGGATCTCGCCGATTCGGTGATGCCGCGCCATCCGGAACTTCTCGGAATCTCCGAGGACGAAGGCACGGCGTGGGTGGTGCAGGCGGATTCCGCTGAAATCATCGGACGCGACAAGGCGTTCGTCTATGGCGGCAAGGATCCGACCGATCCGGGGAAGCCGTTCCTCACACTGCATCCCGGCGACAGTTACAACCTGGCGGCTCGTCGCGTGACGCATCGCGCCATCACGGAATCGTCGCTCACGCAGCAGTTCGTCGATTCGGTATTCGCTGATTTCGCCAAGCCGGGTTCTCCCGCGGCGACCGTCCTCGTTGCGCAGGCGGGAAGGGTGTTCATCGACGCGGCGTACGGAATTCCGCCGCAGCGCAGGTACATGCCGGAGACCACGATTCCGAATTTCCCACTGCTGGGACTCTCGGCCGGATTCAACGCGTCGGCGGTGAGCGGCATCGAACACGACGGCAAGCTGAAGTTTGAGGATCCGTTCGGCGATGGCTCGGGCCTCACGATTCGTGACGTGCTGCTGCTGCACGAGCAGTCGGCGGCGAACTGGCGTCAGCTGGTCGCGCTGATCGCGCAGAAGGGCGGCGCGTCGTACTCGCAGCAGATCACGCGGCGGATCTTCACTCCCATCGGGATGCACAAGACGGTCGCCGATTCTGTCACGGGAGAGTTCCAGTCGAACGTCGACGAGTTGTATCGCTGGGAACTCGGGCTCACGTCGATCGAAGGATTGCGCGCGGGCGCGTTCGGCTGGCGCGTGGACAGCTTCAGCGGACTCACGCGAGAGAGCGAGTACGGAACGAGCGACGGGAAGCGCAACGCGTTCGTGCGATTTCCATCGAAACACGCCGCGATCATCATCCTGACCGGCAGCGCCACCGCGGATGCGCGGGCACTTGCCGATCGAATCGCCGATCGGCTGTTGTTCCCGGCAGCGCGCTAACGCATCGTCACCGCAGGATCACCGGTAGATTGCTCGCATGAGAGTGATTGAAATTTCCGTCGCGGGCGGGCCGGATGTATTGCGTGTTCGCAATCGGCCGAAGCCGGTGGCCGGTGCCGGAGAAGTACTCATCGAGGTCGCGGCCGCGGGTGTGAACCGGCCGGACGTGATGCAACGGAAGGGGATGTATCCGCCGCCGCCCGGCGCATCCGATATTCCTGGGCTCGAAGTCGCCGGAACGGTGGTCGCGATCGGTGAAGGAGTTGCATTGCTCGCGGTCGGAGATCAGGTCTGCGCGCTCGTCACTGGCGGCGGGTATGCCGAGTTCTGCATCGCACCGGAAGTCCAGTGTCTCCCGGTGCCGCGGGGACTGACCATGATCGAAGCGGCGTCGCTCCCCGAGAACTACTTCACGGTGTGGACCAACGTCTTCGACCGCGGCCGGCTCGCGCGAGGGGAGTCGTTGCTCGTGCAGGGCGGTTCCAGCGGAATCGGCGTGTCGGCCATACAGATTGCGCACGCGCTGGGGAGCCGCGTCTTCGCGACCGCGGGATCGCCGGCGAAATGCGCCGCGTGCGAACGCCTCGGCGCCGAGCGCGCGATCAACTATCGCGAGGAAGATTTCGTCGAAGTCACGAAGTCCGCCACCGGCGGGCACGGCGTGGATGTGATCCTCGACATGATCGGCGGCGAGTATGTGCGGCGTGAAATTGCCGCGCTCGCCGAGGAAGGGCGCCTCGTGCTGATCTCGACGATGGGCGGCGCGAAAGCCGAGATCGACCTGCGCGCCGTCATGGGCAGGCGTCTCTCCATCACCGGCTCCACGCTCAGGGCGCGATCGTCGGAGTTCAAGGGCGGTATCGCGCGCTCATTGCGCGCGAACGTCTGGCCGCTTCTCGAGAGCGGATCCGTGAAGCCCGTCGTGCACGCGACCTTCCCGCTCGAGCGGGCGAGCGAAGCGCATCGCTTGATGGAGTCGAGCGAACACATCGGCAAGATCGTGCTCACTCTCTAGAACCGTGAACCTGGATCGCACATGACCGGCAATCGTCCCCTGGCGCTCGTCACCGGCGCATCGAGTGGAATCGGCGCCGACCTCGCGCGCGAACTCGCGCGCCACGGACACGATCTCGTGCTGGTCGCGCGGCGCGTCGACCCAATGCGCGCGCTCGCCGGCGAACTGGAGGCGCTCCGCGCGACGAGCACCGTGATCGCCGCCGACCTCAGCAAGCCGGGTGCGGCGGCCACGCTCGCGCAAGAAATCGAGTCGCGAGGGCTGGTGCTCGATGTCCTCATCAACAACGCCGGACTCGGTGCGGGGGGGCCGTTTCACGAGTCCGATCCTGTCCGCGTTTCCGAAATGCTGTACGTGAACGTGGTCGCGCTCACGGAACTCACGCGGGCGCTGTTGCCGGGCATGGTGCAGCGCCGGCGAGGCCGGGTCATGTTTGTCGCCTCGACGGCGGGATTTCAGCCGGGGCCGTCGATGGCAGTCTATGGCGCGAGCAAGGCGTTCGTGCTGAGCCTGGGCGAGGCGATCAGCTATGAATTGCGCGGCACCGGGGTGACGCTCACGACCCTCTGTCCCGGCGCCACGCGCACGGAGTTTACCGAGGTGGCGAAGACCGGAACCTCCGTGCTTTTCGACAGCCCGTTGGCCTCAGTCATGTCGTCCGCGGAGGTCGCGCGCCAGGGGTATCGCGCGCTCGCCGCCGGGAAGCGCGTGCATATCGCCGGGTTCATCAACAAGGTGGTCGCGGCGGCGGGGCGGTTCTCGCCGCACGCGATCTCGCTGCCGGTGACGTCGGCCATCTTGAAGCCGGGGAAGTAACAGGGATATATAGAAGAGCGTTATTCGTCCTCCATCGGGAGCAAGTCCATGTCCGAGAAGAATCCCTCGCGCCGCGATTTCGTCGAGACCGCCGCAAAGTCCGCGCTGGCCGCAGCGTTCGTCCCCGCCGGCTTTCCGATGATCGTGCCGCGCCACGTCCTTGGCGGCCCGGGATTCCAAGCGCCGAGCGACACGCTGAACATCGCGATCGTCGGATTCGGCGGGATGGGTTCGGGAAACGCCGAGGTGCTCGCGCAGGCCGAGAACCTCGTCGCGATCTGCGACGTCGATCTCCTGTTCTCGGACAAGAACGTCAGCGAGAAGGCAAAAAAGCGCGACGGCACGCCCCGGCCGGAGGGCTTGAAACTGCGCGAGCAGTTCGACAAGGCCGCGAAGTACCGCGACTTCCGCGAGATGCTCGACAAGCAGAAGGATATCGACGCGGTGCTCGTCGCGACGCCCGATCACAATCACGCGGTGGTCGCGAAGGCCGCGATGCAGCTCGGGAAGCACGTCTACGTGCAGAAGCCGCTGACGACGACCGTGCACGAGGCCCGGACGCTCGCGCGGCTGGCACGCGAGAATCCGAAGCTCGTCACGCAGATGGGGAACCAGGGTCACTCGATGGAAGGGACGCGCAGCGTCGTCGAGTGGATTCAGGCCGGAGTAATCGGCCCCGTTCGCGAAGTGCATGTGTGGACGAACCGCCCGATCTGGCCGCAGGGCGTCTCGCGACCGATCGCGCCGGCGCAGATTCCGCCGGGACAGTCGCTCGCGAACGGCTGGAATTCGCGGAACATCAACAACGCGGCCGCGGCCGCGATGTCGGCGGGCGGCACGCCCATGCCGGAGGGGATGCGCTGGGACCTCTACCTCGGAGGCACTGCAGAGGATGTCCCATATCATCCGGTCTATCACCCATTCAATTGGCGCGGGTGGACCGATTTCGGAGTGGGAGCGCTCGGCGACATGGGGGCGCACCTGATCGACCAGCCGTACTGGGCGCTCGGTCTCACGCAGCCGATCAGCATCGAAACGACGTCGACGCCGTGGGGAACGACGCCGATTCCGGCTGCGCAGCCCGGCGGACCGATGCGCAGCAAGCCTGTGTGTTATCCGCAGGCGATGATCGTGCACTACGAGTTCGCAGCTCGTGGCAAGCAACCGCCCGTGAAGCTGAGCTGGTACGATGGCGGGCTTCAGCCGCCGCGCCCGGACCTTCTTCCGGACAGCGTGGACTTGCTGCGCGAGGGCGGAGTGATCTTCATTGGCGACAAGGGCATCCTGTTGCAGGAGACGTACGGCAACAATCCGCGTATCTGGCCCGAGTCGCTGATGGAAAAGACGAAGGCGGTTCCGAAAACGTTGCCGCGGATCGCGGTGTCGCACGAGTTCAACTGGGTCGCGGCCTGCAAGGGACAGGGTGTCGCGAGTTCGCCGTTCGAGTACGCGGCCGGACTGACGGAAACCATGCTGCTCGGCATCGTGGCGCTGCGCGCCGGCCAGGGAAAGAAGGTTTTGTATGACGCCGCGGCATCGAACGTCACGAACGTCGCGACGGTGAATCAGTACCTCACGCGCGAGTACCGGAGCGGCTGGGAGGTTTGAGGAAGGCGCGTCGAGCGCGCGGTCAGCGTTTGTCCAGTTCGCGGTACCACGCCGTGAACGCCCGTTCGAAGAACACCTTGTTGAAGAGCGTCCATTCGCCGAGCGAAGCGGGCAGCGCGTAACCAGCGCCCGCTTCGGCGGCCGTCTGGCCTTTCTCGTGCGCCCGCCGCGCCGCGTTCTCGACCTCGTCGATCATCGCGATGTAGCGGTCGAATTCGGCCTCTTTCGCGAGCGCGCCGTGGCCGGGTACGTACATCGTCTTGCTCTGCCTCCGAAGCGCGCGTGCCGAGCGTGAGAGCTGAGTCGGAATCGCATCCACGTAGTTCGGGAACATTGCGTTCCACACGAGGTCGCCGCAGAAAACCACGCTCGGATCTTCGACCTCGAGCGACACGTCGCTCGCGGTGTGTCCGTTGCGCGGCACCACGCGAACGACGTGACCGCCGAGATCGATGACGGTGGGTTCGGTACCGCTGAAGAACGTCACGTCCTTCAACGCGTCGGTGCGCGCCGGGTCGGCCGGCAGGTTTCGCTCGAGCACGAGCCCGCGCGTGACCTCGGTGGTGCGAACCGTGACTCTCGTATCCGGACGTTCGTAGCCCGCCACGCCGTTCGCATGATCCGCGTGGTAGTGCGTGAGCGCCACGTGCGTCGGCCACCGCCCCGTGAGCTCGCGCGCACGCGTCGCGAGCCACTCGGCCCCGGCGGGCATGTTGAATCCCTCGATCGCCAGCACGCCGCTCCGTCCCGCGATGATGCCGCCGTTCGAGAGCGTCGTCCGGTCGCCCGTGAGCGGCGTGGAAATCAGCGCCCAGATTCCGTCGGATACTTTCTCGAGATTTCCGAACGGCTCACGCGCGACGACCGGGCCAAGCGGCGCGTTTGCCCACAGCGCGCGCAGGGCCGGCGGCGCTGCGAAGGCGGCCAGCGCGATGTGCGCCGCACACGACGACGACTTCGCGAGGAACTCGCGGCGACTGAGATCGTTCATTGCTCCCTCGGCATGAGTCGGCGGTGTTCTCGAATGTACGGGACGAGTCCGCCGTGTTCGAGAATGTCGAGCATGACGCCGGAGATCGGCCGGCCGGACAGCGTCAGCTCCTTCGTATAGTTTGCCACGGAGAGCGCCGCTCCGTCGAGCTGAACGGCGAGCCGGTCGTCTTCCTCGAAGCGGCTCGTGTCGCACTGCACGGGAATCAATCCGTTGTTGATCGCGTTTCGGTAGAACGTGCGCGAGTAGCTCTGCGCGATCACGGCCTTGATCCCCGCGGCCATTATTACCGTCACGGCCACTTCCATTGCCGAGCCACACCCGAAGTTCTCTCCGGCAACGATCATGTCTCCCTCCCGCACCGAGACCGCAAACGCGGGGTCGAGCGTTTCGAGCAGCCACTGTTTCAGGACCTGCTCGTCGATCGTGTCGCGCTTTCGCGCGGACGTGATGATGTAGTCCGTATTCACGTTGTCGCCGAATCGGCGGGCGCGTCCTTCGAGCCGGATCATCGTGCGGCGCGCTCCGCCCGCGGATCGGTGATCTTCCCGGTGGCAGCCGACGCGCCGCACGCGGCCGGCGAGGCGAGATAAATCGACGCGCTCGCGTTTCCCATGCGGGCCTTGAAGTTCCGGTTCGCGGTGGAGAGCACGTTCATCCCGTCGCCCGGAATCACGCCGCTCGTGCCGCAGCAGGCGCCGCAGCCGACCGTCGTGACAGTCGCGCCGAGGGCTTCGAACCTCGCCAGCGTTCCGTCGTCGCGAATGGCGTCCGCCACCTCGCGCGACGCGGGTGTCACCACGAGCTGCACGCCGGGCGCCAACTGGCCGCCCGCACGATCCAGCGCAGCGAGCGCCTCGTGAAAATCGCGCACGCGGCCGCCGGTGCAGGTGCCGAGAAAGACCATGTGCACGGGTGTGCCGGCCGCCTGCTCGATCGGCACGACGTTGTCCGGAGCGTGCGGAAGGGCCACGCGCGGCGAAAGCCGCGAAAGATCGAGCGTCACCTCACGGGCGTAGACGGCGTGAATGTCCGCCGTGACCGGCGATGCGAGTCCGACTTTGCGTCCTGTGAGGTACGCGTTCGTGGCGTTGTCCGACGGGAAGATCGACGCCTTCGCGTCCATCTCGACGCCGAGGTTGCAGATCACCATCCGCTCCTCGAGCGTGAACGCGCCGAGCGCGGAGCCGTGGAACTCCAGCGCCTTGTAGTTCGCACCAGCCGGACCGATCGCGTTCACGAGCGCGAGCGCGACGTCCTTCGGGCTTAGAAACGCCGTGCGCGTTCCGGTGAGCGTGACCTTGATGGATTCCGGCACTCGCACCCAGACCTGGCCCGTGATCATCGCCGCCGCGAGATCCGACGATCCGACGCCCGTGGCGAAGAGGTTCAGCGCGCCGGCAGTCACCGTGTGGCTGTCGGCGCCGATGACCAGCGAGCCGGGCAGCGCGCCGCCGCGCTCGGCGAGCAGCTGGAAGCTGATCCCCTCGCCGACGTCGCAGAGCTCGGCGCCGTGGCGCTTGGCGAACGCTCGCACGCGGTGGTGGAACGCGGCGGTCTTCGCCGATGCCGGCGGTGAATAGTGATCGAACGCGAAGAGCACGCGAGAAGGATCGAAGAGCCGCTCGCCGCCCATCTTCTCGAAATAGTCGATCGCCATCGGGCCTGACGCGTCGGTGCCCAGCACATGATCGACAGCGCAGATCGCGACCTCACCGGCGTGCACCTCGCGCCCGGCCTTTGCCGACAGAATCTTCTCGCTGATCGTCCTCGCGGTCACGTGGCCTGCCCGCTCTGCGATATCCACGCGTCGCGCTCGCTCCGCGAAGTCGTCGCCGGGATTTCGCTGCGCGAAATCCAGGCCGCGCCGACCAGGTTCGCGAGCGTGTTCACCATCGTACGGACCATGTCGAGCGGCCGGTCCACCGCGACCACCAACGCGATCGCCGCCTCCGAGTGCGCGCCCAGGCCGATGGCGTTCAGCACGATGAGCGTGGTCACGAGCGAGCTGCCGGGCACGCCCGCTCCCGAGAACGCGGCCACGGTCGAGACGAGCACGATCGTGAGCAGCGTCCCGGGCCCGAGCGCGATGCCGTACAAATTCGCGATGAACACCGCCGTCACCGCCTTGTACACGGCCGCACCGTTCTTGTTGAGCGTCACGCCGGTGGGCAGCACGAAGCTCGCGACCTCGTTCGAGATGCCGAGCCGGTCGCGCGCCGCCTCGATGCTCACGGGGAGTGCGACGCTCGACGAGGCCGTCGAGAATGCGAGCATGAGCACGTCGCCGGTCTTCCGCAGGAAATCCATCACGCCGAGCTTCGCGCCGGTCCGCAGTGCGGGGAGCAGCAGGATGGCCACGTGCAACGCCATCGCAGCGAGCACCACCGCGCAGTACAGCGCGAGGCTTCGCAGCAGGTCCAGCCCGGACTTCGCCACGGTCGCCGCGATCAGCACGAACACCGCGGCCGGTGCGAGCTTCATCAGCCAGCGTATCACGACCATCGAGAGTTCGTTGACGCCGTCGAAGAAGCTCACGACCGCGCGCTTCCCGTCGCCGTGCACGGCGGTCGCCGCCGCGCCGAAGATGCAGACGGCGACGATCAGTGGCAGCAACTCGCCTTGCGCCGCCGCCGCGAACGGATTCGACGGTATCATCGCGAGCAGCGACTGCGTGAGTGTCGGCGCCACGACCTGCGCGGCCGCGCTGCCGTGCTGCTCGAACTGGGTCGTCAGCGAGTCGCGCGTCGCCGCGTCGAGGCCCTCGCCCAAGCGCGCCGCGAGCGCGGTGCCCAGTCCGATGGTCGCGGCGATCAGCGTCGATCCGAGAAACCAGGCGAGCGTCTTGCCCCCGATGCGGCCGAGCCGCCGCACGTCCCCCAGCGACGCGACACCGACGAAGAGGCTCGCCACGATCAGCGGCACGATGGTCATCGTGAGCAGGCGGATGAACATGATGCCGAGCGGTTCGACCATCAGCACCACCATTCGCACCATGCGCTGTAGCGCGCCCAGATCGGGGATCCGCGCGACGATGCCGACGAGCACTCCGGCGACGAGACCGGCGAGAATCTTCGTCTGCAGCTTCACCGCGCGACCCGAAGCTCCGCGAGCGTCTCGGCGAGCGCTGTCAGCGTGCGCTCGACATCGGCGAGCCGGATGTCACCCATGTGCCCGATGCGGAACGACGAGTCCTTGTACTTGCCGAGCCCGCCCGCGGTGAGCACGCCGCGCACGCGCATCCCGTTGCGCAGGTCCTTGGGCGACACGCCGGCGGGTGCGGCGATTGCGGTGAGCGTGGTGGAGTATGCGCCGAGCTCGGGGCACTGCAGCGAGAGGCCAAGTTCCGACGCACCGCGGCGCGCGCGCGCAGCCATCTGTGCGTGCCGCTGGTACACCCGCTCGAGACCCTCCTCGTGCATGAGGCGCAGCGCCTCGGCGACCTGCAGCACGATATGCACCGGCGGCGTTCCCGGAGTTTCAGGGCACTCCTTCAGAATCTCCGCGCGAATCGCCGTAAGGTTCCAGTAGTTGCGCGGCAACTTCGCTCGCGCCGCGGCGGCCCAGGCGCGCTCGCTGAGAGCGGCGAACGAAAGCCCGGGGCTCGACATCAGGCATTTCTGGCTGGCGGTCGCGGCGAAGTCCACGCCCCATGAATCGAACGAGAACGGCATGCCGCCGATCGACGAGACGCCGTCCACCAGCACGAGCACATCCGGGCGCACCATGCGAACCGTGCGCGCGATGGTCGCGATGTCGTTGCTCACTCCGGTCGAGGTGTCGGAGTAGGTGAGCGCCACGGCGCGAACGTGCGGGTGCGCGTCGAGCGCGCGCGCGACTTCCATCACGTCCACCTGGCGCGTCCAGTCGGTGCAAATGCGATGCACGGTGATCCCGTACGATTCCGCGAAGCCGGCCCACATCTCGCCGAACTTGCCGTTGCAGCACACGGCAATCTCGTCGCCCGGCGAGAAGAAGTTGCAGATCGCGGCCTCGAGCGCCCCTCTGCCGGTCGTGTGAACGGGAAGAATCGGTTCGCTCGTGCCGAACACGGGATTGAGAAGTTCGACGGCGGTCGCGAGTTCCGCCGAGAACTCGCGAGTGCGATGATGGATCATCGGCCGTGCGCCTGCGCGCAGGACACGATCGGGCACGCGTGTGGGGCCCGGCGTCATGAGCAGCAGCGGCGCCGCGCCGTTGGAGGTCACTTGATCACACCCTTCTTGCGCAGCGTCTCGTCGATCTCCGCCTTGAAAATCTTGCCGGCGCCGATCTCGGCAATGCGCTTCTTCTCGCGATCCATGAGCTGCAAAACGAGCTCCACAATCTCGGCGGCCATCGCTCGCGGCACGACCGCTATTCCGTCGGCATCGCCCACGATGATGTCGCCGGGCGAAACGACCGTGCCGCCGCAGCTGATCGGCACGTTGATCTCGCCCGGACCGTCCTTGTCGCAGCTGCCGGGACACACGGTGCGGCTGAACGCGGGCATCCCGAGGCGCGTGATGCCGTCGACGTCGCGAATCGCCCCGTCCACCACGATGCCGCCGAGTTTCGCGGCCGCGGCGGTGGTGCACATCAGCTCGCCGAATACCGCGCTCGTCGTGTTGCCGCAGGTGCTGACGACGACGATGTCACCGGGAGTGGCGACCTGCAGTGCCTTGTGCACCATCAGGTTGTCCGCGGGGCGGCACTGCACCGTGACCGCGAGGCCGCAGAGCGCGAGGCCGCTCCGCGAGCGGATGCCGGGATCCATGAAGCCGAACCGGCCCATGGCGTCGGCGACGTTCGAACTGGCGAGGCCGCGAAAGCGCTCCAGCAGGTCGGCGCTGATGCGGGGCGGGGCGGGAAGCACCCGGAAACCGGGCATGCCGGCGTGCGACATCGAGGGTTTTCTCCTGGCAGAGCGACGGAATCGTCTCAGGGAAAGCTAGGGCTCGAATGTCGTGGGGGATACTGGTGTCTGAGAGAGGCAACGGGCGACGGGTGAGGGGCTTTCAAACAGCAACGGGCGACGGGTGAGGGGGTTTCAAACAGCAACGGGCGACGGGTGAGGGGCTTCTAAGAAACAGGAACGAGCGACGGGTGAGCGGCGATCTGGCGAAGAGCGACGCGCGAGGTGTAAGGAGAACGTCTCCTCGCTTCTCACACATCGCTCTTCGCCAAGTCGCCCCTCACCCGTCGCCCGTTGCTGTTTGAAACCCCCTCACCCGTCGCCCGTTGC
>OCZT010003166.1_pt1 | contig 16922 bp, 12 predicted proteins | sample 1539031 | NCBI WGS metagenome assembly OCZT01 (sample SAMEA3539308, study PRJEB22396) | soil metagenome | biome: tundra; feature: field; material: soil | place: USA | collected 2010-05 | depth 0.15 m | reverse complement strand
ATGCCGTTGACGGACAGCTTGCCCAACGGACCAGCATCGAAGGTCGCCGGCGGCAACCATTGCAGCGGACCCGTGAGAACGAATGTGGAAAGCGGGGCCGGCGGCTGCGCGGCAGCCGGTGCGGCGACCGGAGTGGATTCTGGGGCAGTGGTTGGGGGTGGTGGGGTGCTCGGGGTCTGAGCTCCCGCGACAATGGCGAAGCTCAAAATCACTCCCGCCATACCTTGCAACACGCTGTGCGGTTTGAGATCCATTTCGTTCACGTCCTCCGTAATAGTGGCTCGCAATGCGGCTCTCCGGGGAGACGCCGGGCATAGGTGCCTTAGCTCTCCCTGATTCTTCGGCGTCCATTCAGGACGTCGGGGAATGTTTGTCTCCCGGATACTCTCTATGAACGCAAGGAAGTCATAAGGAATTCATAAAGAAATCCTCAGGGCGCAATTTTTCTTGGGGCTGACAAGAATGGGCGATCCTTCGTGGAGGAGAATGCTAGAATCTTCGCTAGACACCCTTCAAACTTCATCGAAGTTCTGATATAGAAATCAGCCAGTATTTTACTGGTCGGATTAAGTTCAACGAGTTCGGAGAACCTTCCGCTCTCCAATCACCTTGATGCTTCTCCGACGGCCGCGCGGGGAACTTTTCCTAGTCTCCCCGCTGCTGTTTGGCAGGCGCCGGGCAGAGCAGACATGCGGATGGAGTGCACATGATCGGATTCCGCCAGTTCACCCAGCCCCGGACCTTGCCCAGTGGCGCAAGGCTTCTTTCGTGGATGACTGGCAAGCATCCCGCATCGTCCACCGCGGCTGTACAGTCGCCTGAGGGTGCATGTTCGGCGCAGCAGGCCCCAATGACTCAGGCCTCCCCACCATTCCCGATCGAGGCCGACCAACTCTGCGTCTTCATCCGCGAGACCACAAGGCTAGACCCGCACCGCAAACCGGGACCACAGTTGGCTGTCCTGGTGCAATCCATCTTTCAAGTTGAGTCCGTTGCCATCTTCGACGCCGATCTGGAAGAAGTCTATCGGGCTGGTGAATGGTTCGACGACTTGCAGGACGCGCTGCAGAACATCTGCATCTTTGAGACCGTCACCGATGATCCTGATACCGGCCTCAGCCGAAGAGTCGTTCAAATGGGCAACCTGCCGATCGGAGCGATGCTTCTGCGCGGTGAGACGCGCGGGCGGATGGCAAGCACAATTGCCTCGATCGTGGCAATCACTTTTGATCGCTATCACGCGTTCGCCAACGAAAGCCGCACCGAAAGTGCGCGGCAAACGGAACAGTTGCGAACAACCGTGCTGGATAGCCTTGCGCATGCTTACAAGACGCCTCTGACGGCGATCGGAGCTGCCAGCGAAGGACTGAGTGCAATGGGGAGCCTATCGACCGCCCAGGCCGGGTTAGTGGCGCTGATCGATGAGCAGACAAAACTGCTCAGCCGGCTCACGACGCGTCTGCTGAAGACCGCGAGACTGCAAGCCTCAGACATGATCCCCCATGCGGAGAAGGTCGCGATTGCGCCGCTGATCGAGGATCTGGTGGCAAGCCTGCGTGACCAGCTTTCGGATTTTTCGGTGACAATTTCGATATCGCGGGACGATCTGTCGATCTGCTGCGACCGCAGTCTCCTGGTGGCCCTGCTGACTCAGTATGTCGATAATGCTGCGAAGTATGGCATTGCTGGAACTGTCGTCACCATCCGTGCTTCGGAACACGCCGCCGAGGTAATATTCTCCGTGCACAGCATTGGCCCTGTCATTCCGGCGGCGGACTTCGAGCGGATTTTCGACCGTTACTACCGATCTTCCTTAGCCTCCAACAAGGTGCCTGGCACGGGCATCGGCCTATCGGTTGCCAAGCGCACTGCGCAGGCACAAGGAGGACATGTCTGGGTTACCAGTGACGCCGAGAAGGGAACTACCTTTTACGCGTCCCTGCCCACCGCGCAACAGGCTTCGGTTGTGCAAGGAGCTGCGCGCGCATGACCGCACCCTCCTCTACTCCCGCCATCCGTGTTCTTCTGGTGGATGACGAGCCTTCTATCCGGCGTGCCCTGCGGACTCCGCTCAACGAAATGGGATTTGTGACGACCGAGGCGTCTCGTGGAGAAGAGGCTGTGCAATTGATGCAGTCACAGAGCTTTGATGTGGTTCTTCTGGACATCAATATGCCTGGCATGGGCGGCATGAAAACGCTGGCAAAACTCCGATCCATGGCGCCGCGCCTGCCCATCCTGATGCTGACGGTGGTCGATGGTGAAGAGGAGAAGGTGGAAGCGCTGGAATGTGGCGCCGACGACTACATTACCAAGCCGTTCAGCATCCGTGAGTGCGTGGCCCGCATGCGATCCGCAGTGCGCCGCGCTCAGGCTCCCGAACGCAACGAAGACGCGCCGCTATCCATCGGCGATATCGAGGTGCTTCCAATGCGCCGCATCGTCAACAAGTCGGGTCAGCCGATCCACCTGACGCGCAAGGAGTACGACATCCTCTTCTACCTGATGAGCCACGCAGGCCGCGCAGTTACCTACGGCAAGCTGCTCACTGCGGTCTGGGGCCCGGACTATCGTCAGGAAGTGGATTACCTCCGGACATTCGTTCGCCAGTTGCGAAAGAAGATTGAGAACGATCCTTCTGACCCAAGATATTTGCTCACAGATGCATACGTCGGCTATCGTTTCGCGGAAGTGCCGGTAGCGAGCGAGGCTTCAGTCTCCGACCCCGCCGCGCATTGACCCCAATTCTCCGGGCTGCTATCTTGTCCCAAAACGATGGCCCTGCGAAGTAGCTTTGCGAAGTGTTCCTTGAAGGAACAACACCACGGAATGCCATCTTCACAGGGCCACAATCGGGGTCAGGGCTTTAGAACGCAGTCCAGAGTGCCTGGTTATAAACTTCGTGGTGGTACTGCACTTCAGGCCCCTTGACGAAGGTTCCCAACAGGCGCGCGCAGCGGTCCGCCGAGGCCTTCTTCAAGTCCGCGAAACGGCCCTTCACGTCGTCGCCGAGAATGGTGCTGATCCACTCCGCGGAGCTGAAGTCCGAAATTGCATCGTAAATGTTGTCCGGCAGGTACCGCTCGGCCTGGCGCAGATTGTCCACTTTCGCGGTTGTGCCGTCGATACCCGTCCTGAACAATGAATACAGGACCAGGTATGGATTGGCATCCGGCGCAACCGATCGCACCTCAACGCGCATGGACTTCGAGTTGCCGATAGGCACGCGCACCATTGAACCGCGATCCGTGGCCGACGCCTTCAACTGGTTAGGCGCCTCGAAATGCGGATCCAGCCGCCGATACGAATTCACGCTTGGGTTCAGGATCAGGCAAAGATCCAGGCCGTGCGTGAGGATGCGGTCGATGTACTCCCACCCGAAGGACGAAAGCTTCTCCTGGCCCTTCTCATCCCAGAACAGATTTGTCTTGCCCTCCGAGATGGACATATTGGTGTGCATGCCGCTGCCGTTGACGCCTACGACGGGCTTGGGCAGGAAACTTGCGGTGTAGCCCATGTTGGCTGCGACCTGGCGGCATAGCAGCTTGTACAACTGAATCTGGTCGGCCGCCGAGACAACTTCGCCGTATCCGTAGTTGATCTCAAACTGGCTGGGCGCGACCTCCGGGTGGTCCTTCTCGTTGCCGAAGCCCATCGCGCGCTGCACTTCCGCTGCAGTGTCGATAAATTTGCGCAGCGGATCCAAAGGCAGCGAGTGGTAATATCCGCCCGTGTTCACGAACTCAAACTTGCCGATTTCGTGGTACTTCTTCTCCGCGTCGGTGCCTGCAAACAGGAAGCCTTCGATCTCATTGGCGGCGTTCAGCGTCCACCCTTTCTCCTTGAACAGCTTGTCGGAGTAGTTCTTCAGCACACCGCGCAGATCCCCCGAGTAGGGTTCACCGCCCTTGTCGATCACCGTGCCGAAGACCAGCACCTTACCCGTACCGAACACATCGGCGGGCACCCAGTAGAACGCGCTCCAGTCTATCCCCAGGCGAAGATCACTTTCCTTCTGCGCCGTGAACCCGCGGATCGACGAGCCGTCAAACGTCAGGTTGTCATAGCTATTAATCAGGAACTTCTTGTCGTAATCCAGCAAGTGAATGCGTCCCTCAAGGTCGGAGAACATGACCGTCACCGCCTTGATATGTTTCTCGTCGGTGAGGTACTTGAGACGGTCTTCACGGATCTTGTCGGGCGACACCCGGTTCAGGCGGTCCGCCTTCGCCTTCAGGTTCAACTCCTCAAGTTCCTCATAGCTCAGAGCCATAAAATTGCGATACTCAGTCGACATGAATCTCCTCCGTGCAAGGATTTCTAAGGTTGGGGGTACATTTCCAACCTAGCGGCGAGGACATAAAGAATCCATGAAGATTTGTGAGCTAAGCGCATCCGAACAAAAGATCTCTTACCGATGACGCGCCAGCAGCATCATTGCCAGGAAGAGCACAAACGGGATGAGCGCAAGGCCGGTGTAGTAAAGAATCTGCCTCCACCGCGTCGATCGGCGCTTCTTCCAATCGGTCAACTCCGACCGCTCCGCGACGCCTACCTGGTCCAAGTGCTCCAGGTCCTGTGCGAACGAATGGGCCGAAGGATAGCGGTTCCTGGGGTCACGCTCGAGCGCCCGGTAAAGCACTTCCTGCAATTCCCGGGTGATGCTCGGCTCGGCCTCGCGCGGGGGCAGGGGATGGTTAATCAGGCGGTCGTTCATCACAGCGAGGGGGGAGGGGCCGGAGAAGGGCGTCCTGCCTGAGAGCATCTCGTACAGCATCACGCCAACTGCATAAAGGTCGGAGCGCGCGTCCCCACGCTTGCCCTTCACCTGTTCCGGAGAGATATAGTCCGGACTTCCCAGCGCCTGCGTGAATCCCGCATACGTAAGCCGTTTCGCCCCCGCCTGCGAAGCGATTCCAAAGTCGATCAGCTTGATGCCGTCCTGCGGATCGAGCATGATGTTCTCCGGCTTCAAATCGCGATGGACGACGCCGTTCTTATGGATATAGTCCAGCGCCTTGAGAATTTCCAACGTGATCTTGATTGCCCGTGCCGTCGGCATCTTGCCCTGTTCGAACATGACCTGGCGCAGCAAACGGCCGTCCACCCACTCCATCACCATGTAGACCCGGGACCGCTGGTCGACGGGGAAGATGCGCATCACATTGGGGTGGTCAAGCGCAATTCCAATGGCCTCCTCGCGCTGGAAACGGTCAAAGAGAGCGGGGTCCGCCTCCATCGCGAAATGCGGAACTTTGAGCGCGACCTGGCGTCCATCGCGCAGATCGGTCGCTCGAAAGATGGACGCCATTCCACTCTCGGCGACCGGACCGTCGATGCGGAAGTGGTCCAGTTCCTGGCCAGTTTCCAGTGTTGCCGAAAGGCTCATGGGCTCACTTTCTTGGGTCCGGACATGCCTGGCCTTCAATACTCGGGTGCATGACAGTGCGACGGATATATATGAGTATAACTGGGCAAACACTGACAAGAAGTTAAGAAGTCGTAGAAGCGCAAGCCCAGAGTGACATCTGTCACATCCGTCGTTGTGGATCGCGCCTATCCTAAGTCAGCAATCTAAGAACTTGGGAACCACGCCGTATTTGCGGCAGTTTCGCGCGACAATGCCATTCGCGGGGCGTAGCATCTGGGAGTTAACAGTCTCAACAGCTCAGCCGGCAGGGAACTAAGGCCGGCGCCGTCGCAGTATTTTGCAGCAATATGCGGATGGATCACGCAAGCCCACCCCGCATGGAGGACACATCTTTGCGCCTTGCAGTGTTGAAAGAAGCAGCGCCTGGAGAGACTCGTGTGGCCCTCCTTCCCGACGCCGTCAAAACCCTGATTGCCAAGGGTCTCGAGGTTGCCGTCGAATCGGGCGCCGGACTAGCATCTGGCCACAGCAACGAGTCGTACGCAGAGGCCGGTGCAAGCCTGACTCTTGACCGTGCCGACCTTCTCTCCTCGGCCGATATTCTGCCGCTGGTTAACGCCCCGCCTGCGCAGGATCAACGAAACCTGAAACGCGGTGCAATTGCCATCGGCTTCCTGCGCCCACTCGATGATCCAGCCGCCCTGCTTCCGGCAATCGAGTCCGGCGTCACGCTCTTCGCCGTCGAACTGGTTCCTCGCATTACGCGTGCGCAGGCCATGGACGCTTTGTCGTCGATGGCCACCGTTGCCGGCTACAAGTCCGTCATCCTGGCCGCAGACACTCTTCCGCGCCTCTTCCCAATGCTGATGACCGCAGCGGGCACCATCGCGCCAGCCAAAGTATTCGTCATCGGCGCAGGGGTGGCAGGGCTGCAAGCGATCGCCACGGCCCGCCGCCTGGGCGCTGTCGTAGAGGCCTACGACGTCCGCGCAGCCGCCGGGGAACAGGTCCGATCACTGGGAGCAAAGTTCCTCGATGTCGACCTCGGCGGCATGGCCACCGAAGACAAGGGCGGCTACGCCAAGGAACTCAGCGAAGAGGCGCTCGAAAGAGGCCGCGATCTCATCGCCAAAACCGCGAAGACCGCCGACGTCATCATCACCACCGCACAAGTCCCCGGGCGTCGCGCCCCACTTCTCATCCGACGCGATGCTGTCGAGAATATGCGCCCCGGAACCATCATCGTCGATCTTGCCGCCGCCGCCGGTGGGAATTGCGAGCTGACCCGTCCCGGGGAAACATATGTACACAACGGTGTCACTTTGTTTGCCCCGCTCAACCTGCCCGTTGCCGTCCCCGGCCACGCCAGCCAACTTTATTCGCGCAACATGACCAACTTTCTTGCCCTCCTCGTGAAGGATGGCGCCCTCCATCTCGATATGGGCGACGAGATCATCCGAGGATCCTGCGTGGCCCACCAGGGACAAGTCGTGAATCCCCGCGTGTCGACCGCTCTCGAAGCCTTGGCCGCACCCCAAACTATTTCGTGAACCCGAGAGGCCTATGAATCCCGCAGTCCTGATCGCTTCGGTCTACGTCTTCGCACTCGCTGCCTTCCTCGGATACCAGGTCATCAGCCGTGTGCCGCCGCTGTTGCACACACCGCTCATGTCGGCCACCAACGCCATCTCCGGAATCTCGCTGATAGGCTCATTGGTACTCGCTGGGGGAGGTCACTATCCGCGGTTTGCCCACATCCTCGGGTTCGTCGCAGTTACCGCCGCCACCATCAACGTGGTGGGCGGGTTCGGCATCACCGATCGCATGCTGAAGATGTTCGGGAAGCGTCTCGAGCGCAAATCACCCGGTCTCCCGGGGTCCAAATGAGTCTCGAATCCTATTTCATGGAGGCGACCTACCTCCTCGCCTCCATACTGTTCGTCCTCAGTCTCAAAGGCATGTCTCGCCCGGAGACGGCACGCCGCGGCATGTTCCTGGCGGAAGCAGGCATGGCCGCCGCCATCATCGGTACGCTGGTTGGCCAACATATCGTCACCTGGGTCTGGATCATCGCCGGACTCGCCCTCGGTTCCATCATCGGCGGATGGATGGCCATCTCCGTCCCCATGACCGCAATGCCGCAGCGGACTGCTCTCTCCCACGCCTTCGGCGCGTTGGCCGCTGCGCTGGTCGGCGTTGGCGAGTTCCTCGTCCATTCCTCTGAGATGGGTGTAGTCACGCGGGGCGCCCTGGGCTTCGAAGTCATGCTGGGCGCGCTCACCACCACGGGCTCCCTCATCGCGGCTGGCAAACTACAGGGCCTCATCGGCGGCAAGCCCATCCAGTTCCGCGGCCAGAACGCGATCAACCTGCTCATCTTTCTCGCCATGACAGGCAGCTTCGTCCTGTTCTGGATCCATCCAGAAACCGTGGCCGTCTTCTACACCATGCTGGGCCTGGCCTTCGTCTTCGGTGTGATGATGGTCATCCCCATCGGCTCCGCCGACATGCCGGTCGTGATGTCGCTCCTGAACTCCTACGCCGGCCTGGCTGCGGCCGCAACCGGCTTCGTCCTCGGCAACAATGTCCTCATCATCGCCGGTACCCTGGACGGCTTCTCCGGCTTCATCCTGTCGGTGTTGATGTGCAAAGCCATGAACCGTTCCATCACCAACGTTCTCTTTGGCGGCTTCGGCTCGGTCATTGCGGAAGCGGCAGTCGACACAGGCGGAGTGATGCGCGAGATCAACTTCGAAGACGCCGCCATGCAGCTTGCCTTTGCCAATCGAGTGATCTTCGTTCCCGGATACGGCCTCGCCACGGCCCAGGCTCAGCACGCCGTCCGCGAGTTAGCAGAGTTGCTTGAAGCCCGCGGCGTGTCGACAAAGTACGCGATTCATCCCGTGGCCGGACGCATGCCCGGCCACATGAACGTCCTCTTGGCCGAAGCCAACGTCTCCTACTCCGCTCTCTACGAGATGGAGCAGATTAATCCGGAATTTCCGTCAACGGACGTGGTCGTCGTGATTGGTGCGAATGATGTGGTCAATCCGGACGCGCGCGACAATCCCAAGTCGCTCATCGCAGGCATGCCCATCCTCGAGGTCGACCGCGCGCGAAGCGTCATTGTGCTCAAACGTGGCCAGGGTCGCGGCTTCTCGGGGCTCGAGAATCCCCTCTTTTTCAAACCTTGTACCTCGATGCTGTACGGAGACGCAAAGGCCAGCCTCAGTCACCTGGCCCAGGCCATCCAGCACGTCTGAGCCAATCCACCCTACATCACCACCTGTTTCCCTTGATACTGCCGGAGCGGGGAACCCTGCCGCTCCATCTCCTGGTCGGTCTCGTATTCATCGACGCCGCCCTCGGATGATGCTAGCCGTAAATCCTGAAGCAGTTTGCGTTCGTCGAATATGCGATGAATCGAATCGACCGCCGCCGCGAATGCCGAAGCCGCAACTGGACGTGAAAAGTAATATCCCTGTGCCTCGTCGCAGTTCCGTTCATCCAGAAACTTCAAGTGTTCCGGCGTCTCCACTCCCTCGGCAATCACCTTGATGCCCAGGTGGTGCGACATTGCCACAATCGTCCGGACGACAGTCGCCGCATTCGGCTCCGTCACTGCCTTCATGACGAAGCTCTGGTCGATCTTCAACCGATCAACCGGGTACTGCAACAGATACGAGAAACTGCAGAATCCCGTACCGAAGTCGTCGATCGCGACACGCGCGCCGAGTTGGCGAATCTGCTGCAGCTTGTCCAGGTTCGGCGCCGAGTTGATCATCAGCGTGTTCTCCGTCAACTCTACTTGCAAGTTTTTCGCGGCAAGGCCGCTGTCCTTAAGCGCGTCGCCAATCACCTCCAGCAGGTTGCTCTGTTCGAACTGCCGCGGTGACAGATTGACAGACACGGAGAGATCCATCCCTAGATCGTCGCAGATAGCCTTCGCCTGCTTGCACGACTGCTTCATGGCCCACTCGCCGATAGGAACGATCAGGCCTGTCTCTTCGGCAAGCGGAATAAAAGTCGCCGGCGAGATCACGCCAAGCTTGGGATGGTGCCAGCGCAGAAGGGATTCCATCCCGATTACACGGCCGGTGGTCAGGGAGACCAGAGGCTGATAGTGCAGGAACAGCTCCTCCCGCGTAAGTGCATGACGCAGCGCCGTGTCCATCGACAACCGGTCCTGAGACTCCTTCAGCATTGCGTCCGCAAATACCTGGTACTGGTTGCGGCCATTTTCCTTCGCGGCATAAGTTGCCGCATCGGCGCGCTCCAGCAGACTATCCACATCCTCTGCAAAATCGGGATACACGCACACTCCGACGCTGGCCGTAAGGTTGACCTCCAGGCCTCCCACCAGCGCGGTGCTTGAAACGCGGTCGACAAGCCTCTTCGCACATCGCTCCACATCGCACAGAGTTGCAATGTGTGGCATCACGACGACAAACTCGTCTCCGCCAAGGCGGCCAAGCGTATCCGAGCGCCGCAGAGACTCGTGCATGCGCTCCGCCATCCCCACCAGCACCTCGTCGCCTGCGCGGTGTCCCAGCGAATCGTTCATCCGCTTGAAGTGGTCCAGATCAATCACAAACACCGCCACCTTGCGCCCATGCAGTATCGCCTTCTCAATCGCTTCGGCGATGCGCTCCCGCAGCAAAGTGCGTCCCGGCAGGCCTGTCAACTGGTCGTGGGATGCCATATGGTTGAGGTAAGTCATCAACTGTTTCCGTTCCGTGATGTCGGACGCCATTGCGACGAACCCGCTGATCGCGCCGCTTCCGCCCAGCACCGCGGTTACCGCGACATGGACCGGAAGCGTGGAGCCGTCGTTCCGAACGTACGTCCACTCCCGTTCGTCGACCTCTCCCTGGGCAGCCTTCGCCGTAAGCAGGTCGAAGCCCTCCAGTCCCGGATGGTCCTTCGCAGTAGTTTCGTCGGAGAGCTGGCTTAACTCGCTAGGATCGTGCATCGTGGTCAGCGAGATCTTCCCCACCATGTCTGCCCGTGCGTATCCGGTCAGCCTTTCGGCTGCCCCATTCATCGCCTGAATCAAACCTTGGGGATCCGTTTCAATAATGCTGTATGGTGCATTCTCAAAGACCGAGTTGCTGAAGTTCGACAGGCTCCGGTAGCGCTCTTCGCTTGCCTTAATCTCCGTGGCATCGCTGGTTGTAACCGCGACGCCATCGCCGAGCCTGGTCACTCGCTGACGCAGCCACACCTCCCGGCCGTCGTCCAGAAGCATGGAGAACTCCTCGGACAGAGGTTCTCCCGTGACCACCACTTTGCGATACTTATCGAATAGCCCACACGTGCGGTTGATAGGGAACAGCACGCACATGTCTTCCTTCAAAAGAATTTCTCGTGGCGTCTTCAATAACTCTTCCGCATGTGAGTTCACGTAGACGTAGCGAAAGTCCACGATATCGTCTGCCGAATTCCGTACTGAGTCGAAGATGAAGAACGCGTCTGGGCTCGTCTCCGCCGCAGCAATAAATCGCGCGTGCTCTTCACTCGCCTTGCTATGGGCCACCGTCTGGTTTTTCTCGCGCCAGACCAGCAGAATCGTCGCCAGAAACACCGTTCCCCAGATGAAGGCCTCGGCCAAGGTTAGCGCCGCCTGTGCATGTTGCAATTCGAAAAGCCGCCCCACCAGTACGGACAGCGCAGCAAGTCCCGCGGTTAATCGAATCAATTGGACACGCCGAGAGCCTTTGAGCCATTGTCTGATCAAAACTGCCTGCCTTCCATTACCCGGCTGCGACTGGAATTCGGTCACACCTTTACTGCTCAAGTAGCTGGGATAGCTCAGGTTCAAGCGTCAAGCAAGGCTAGCATCCGACATTCTGCAATGAAACTCCCCGGCGCGGGTTGCTACTACAACTTCCATGCCATTCCAACTCTTGTGGAATGTGTCTGGCTAACACGCAAGCTCACCAGCACTGCATCTAGGGCGCCGTCGCCACCATCCACCCATGCAACTGCATCCAATGTTGCAGCAGGAGCGGCCAGACTTCCAATTCGGCCAACCCCTTCAAGTTCTGCCCCATACCTGTCCCATGCGGTCCAAGTTCGAAAATATGCAGCTCCACCGGAACTCCGGCGCGTTTCAGGGCGTCGTAATACGCGGTCGCGTTCATCGAATTCACTGTCTGATCTGCCGTCGTCGAATAGATGAAGCTCGGCGAAGTCTCCTTCGTTACGTGTCTCACCACTGAGATAATATCGAGCATCTCAGGCGTGGGGTTGTCTCCCACCAGGGATTCCATATTGCCCGTCCGCGGCACGGAAGCTTCCATGCTGAGCCGGGCATACGAGAAGACTGCAAAGTCAGGATGTGCGCTCACTCGTTCTACCGGATCGGAACCCGTGCGCGCGTGTCCGTCCGGTAGAGTCGCAAGGTAGCCCGCCAGGTGGCCGCCAGCGGAGAAGCCCCACACGCCGATCCTGCCCGGCGCTATCCCGAACTCCGAAGCATGGCTGCGCACATAACGCACCGCGCGCTCCCCATCCAACATGGGAACGGGATAGCGGTAAGCGGGCGACAATCGATACTGGAGGACGAACGCGGCAATACCGTGCGCGGCCAGCCACCTACCCTCGACGGCGCCCTCTTTCTCCATCACAACATGCGTGTACCCACCGCCGGGAAGCACGATGACTGCCGACCCGACCCCCACACCCACAGCCGGATAGTAGTAGAGCTTCGGCACATCCCCGGGCGCCAATCCTTTGGCCATCGGAGCCGCGCCCGGCCACAGATTGAAGATCTTTGCATAGCCGGTAGGTGGGGGATCGCCTATGTTGTGCCGCAACGATGGGGCAGCCATCTGCGCACTGCCCACGGCAACAGAGAGGATCAGGGTGAGAGACAGAAAAGAGATGCGATTCATGACCATTGCCAGCATACGCCAGCCTGACCTCAACTTCGTACATCGAAATCTAGTGTGGCGCGCAACTGTTCCTCCCCAATTCCGTCTATCGTCTAGTGATGAATTCAACGGGAATATTTCGCGGTGCATTGTTCGCGATGCTGCTTGTCCTAACTGCCGCAAACGCGCTGCGATTGCCTGCGCAGCAGACTGACTCTACCGGCCCCAAGCTCAACGTCGATGCGCGCCAGATCAATGTCCCGGTCGTCGTCCACGATAAGAAAGGAAGCCTCGCCCAGAACCTCACCAAGGACAACTTCATTTTGCAGGTCGATGGGCATCCTCAGACCATCCAATCCTTCAAACTCGACCCCGACCTTCCGCTGACTCTCGGCCTTCTGGTCGACACCAGCACCATTCAAGAGGGCGCGCTCAATGATGTTCGGATAGCCAGCGCCGCATTTTTCGACGACATGCTAACCAGTCCCGCCGATCGTGATAAGGCTTTCGTCGTCCAGTTTGCCCGGCAGGCCGACCTGCTGCAGGATGTCACCGGCTCGATGCCCAAGTTGCATGCTGCGCTCAAGCAACTCAATGCGTCGGGCGCTGGTGGCCGTACCAGCGAGACCAGTTCCGTTTCCGACGCCAGCGACAGCGGCTCTGCCCGAGGGCGCCGCGGCGGTACGACCCTCTACGATGCCCTGTTCCTCTCCTCCGACGAGGTCATCGGCAAGCAAAAAGGCCGGAAGGCCTTGATCCTCCTCTCCGACGGCGTCGACAGCGGGAGCAAGGAGTCGCTCACGTCAACCATTGAAGCGGCGCAGCGCGCCGACACCGTGGTCTATGCCATCTACTTCAAGGGCAAGGATCCGGAGCGTGGTTTTCGCGTCGGCAATGGCGATGACGGCGGAGGCTATCCGGGCGATCCCGGTGGCTATCCCGGGGGAGGTTATCCGGGAGGCTATCCAGGTGGTGGATACCCCGGCAGCGGCTATCCGGGCGGCGGAGGCCAGCGCAGACAGCCCCAGGGTATCCCGCTTCCCGACGGCAAGAAGATTCTCGAACACATCGTCAAGGAGACCGGAGGGCGGCTCTTCGAAGTGAGCAGGAAGCAGACCATGGCTGACATCTATAAACAGATTGGCGAGGAGCTTCGCGCGCAATATCGGCTCACGTTTACATCCGACGAGAAAGCTGTCTCCGACGGCTATCATCGCATCGACCTGTCCCTCACCAAGTCCAGCCCCAAAGACCTCTATATACAGACACGAGAGGGCTACTACACCGGCCAATAGACCCCGCAAACGATGCAGCGGACTCGCTCCTAGACTAGAAGTGCCGCGTCAGATCGGCGAATGCTGCTAGTCGAACCAGGTGCTGCCCCGGTGGCGCCTCGTTGACGACCTCGTGTTCCAACACCCACGTAGAGCCGTGCGGGATGAAGACGGCGTGTAGTCCGGCAGCCAGCGCGGGATTGATGTCCGACCTCGGACTGTTGCCGATCATCCACGTACCGTCGCGTTTGCATGCGTGGCGCCGGAGGACGATGCGGTAGGCCGCCTCCGTCTTTTCCGGAAGCACTTCGACGGCGGCAAAGTGCGCAGCCAAACCCGAGCGGCTGAGTTTGTCGCGCTGCTCTATCTCGTCCCCTTTAGTCACAAGGATGCACCTGTGACGTTCGGCCAATGCTGGCATCGCTTCCGCGACGCCGGGCAGAAGTTCCATCGCCTGGTCGGCAATGCACTGCGCAAAGCTGACGATGCGCGCGTGCTTATCCGCGGTCACCGGCTTGCCGGAGAGTTGTTCGAAGCAGGCAATCAGGGATTTGCGAAAGCTCTTGAGCCCGTAGCCCTGAGCGGCAATGGTCTCGCGCTCGCACATGTTGAGGTGCTCGCGAACCTCTTCCGGCGAATGCACGCGGTGGTCCAGGTAGGAGATGAACTCTGAGATTGCGCGCTCGAAGTAGATATTGTTCTCCCACAGCGTGTCGTCGGCGTCGAGGAGCAGGGTCTGACCGCGCGGCAAGCGAAGCGAAGCGTGGTTGTCGGTCACATGTGGATTATAAGTTGGCTGCTGCCCGAACTTTCTGCGAAGTGCTCTAATCGCAATACGGAGGTTTAACCGGTTGATTGGCAATGCGTTGACGCGTGCGGACATCCTCGGCTGCCTGCGAGGTGTAGTGGCATTCGCGGCGGTTCTGCTCGCACCTGGATATTGCCTGGCGTGGGCGTTCGACCTCCTCGGATTCCGCAGGCGCGCAGTCGGAGAGCGGCTTGCCTGGGGTACGGCGCTCTCGTTCGCCGTGGTGACGATCTCTGCGGTGGAATTAGGACGATACGTTTCGCTCTCTAGCGTGTGCTGGCTTGCGGGAGTTTGCGCGGTCGGATTTGTGGCAATCGTGCTGCGGGATTTCTTGCAGCGACGCCCGCGGTGGATAAGCGGACGGAATCTGTTAGGCACCGGAATCGCGGCAGCCTGGATTCTGTTCGTCGTGGTGGAGTTGGTCGACGTCGGCATCGGCGACCGCCTGTATCTCAGCGTGACCGTCTTCGATCACGCGCTGCGCACCGCATTTGTGGACGCGGTGATGCGCACCGGTGTGCCGCCGGCGAATCCGCTGTTCTGGCCGGGACACGCAGCGCCGATGCGGTACTACTACTTCTGGTATGTCCTTACCGCGGCGGCGGCGCGGCTTGGAGCAGCTACGGCGCGGCAGGCGATGATCGCCAGCGTGGTGTGGTCGGGCTTTGGCCTCGCAGCGGTGGTGTCTCTCTACTGCCGGCATTTCCTCGATGCGAATCCCTCGGGAGGGAATCTCTTTAGCGATCGCGGCAGACGTCTGCCCAGGTTGGCGCTGGCACTTGCGCTTCTGGCGGTGACCGGTCTGGATATTCTCCCGGCGCTGGTGAAGGCAATCTTCCGTTTGCCTGTGGACGCAGATATGGAGTGGTGGTCAGGCGATCAGGTCACCTCCTGGATCGACTCCATCATCTGGGTCCCTCATCACGTTGCCGGGCTTGTCTGCTGCCTGTTCGGGTTTCTGCTGGTTTGGATGGCGAAAGGGTTGAGTGCATCCCAGCGGTGTCTGTGCGGCTTCATCGCGGGAATTTCGTTCGCCAGCGCGTTTGGCCTGTCTACCTGGGTCCCGTTGGCGTTTGCGATGGTGTTGTTTGCGTGGATGGTGTGGGTGCTGGCGTGCGAGCCGGAATCGCGGAGGCGGGTGCCGGTTCTCCTGGGTGCAGGGCTCATCGCTGTGCTGGCGCTTCTGCCCTATCTGCATGAGCTTCGCGCTGCACCATCGGACGCGGTAGCGACGCTTTCAAGCGGGTTGAACGGTTCAGGTCCTTCAGTCTCAAGTGGATCGATCGCACAGAACGCGTCGCATCTACTGGGGTTTGGCGTTCGTCGCATGATCGATCTCGATGGTGTCTCGACGAGTCCGTGGTTCGCGGACTTCGCCCGGTCGCACCCGCGTGTGATGGGCCCGTTCGCGGGTGTGGTTCTGCGGCTCTTCCTGCTGCTTCCCGGATACTTTGTAGAGTTCGGGTTCTATGGGTTGATTCTCGTGGTGGCTGCGCTGGCGATCCGCAGGTCGACGCTCGATGAACCGATGCGCACATCGCTCTTCCTCGCGGGTGCGGCGCTTGTCGTCTCGACTTTCCTCCGTTCGACGGTAATCTCAAACAACGATTTCGGCTGGCGTTCGATGCTGGTGACTCAATTCTTCCTTCTTCTTCTTGCGGTGCGTTGGTGCGAAGGCGCATTCGGGCCGGCGAAAGGATCCATGCGAACCCTGATGCATGCGATGGCGTGGATTGGACTCGCCGGTACGGTGTATCAATTACTGGAACTTCGGCTCTATCTGCCGGTGGAGGAGAAGCTTGGCCGATCTGACGAAAGCGGCCTCGCTGAGCGGGCGATGGCGTTCCGTCTTGGCTTCGACGAGATGGACCGGCGCATCCCGAAGGACGCGGTACTTCAACTCAATACCGCGCAAGCCAGCGAATTCGTACGCTACGCGCAGATCATGCACGCCGGACGGCAGATGGCGAGCGCAATGCCCGGATGCGGCACCGCGTTTGGAGGCGACCCGTCCGGATGCAGTGACGTCGACCAAACTGTGGTGCGGCTATTTTCGCGGGAGGTTCCGTCCCCGGGAGCTTTGCCGGCCACGGATGCCCGCGTCGCGTGCGGCAGACTTGGCGTGAGCTACCTCCTGGCCACGCGGTGGGACGACGTCTGGCAAGATTCCACAGGCTGGGTGTGGCGTCTACCCGCCGTGGTCGATACCGGAGATGTTCGCGTTGTCCGTTGCGCCGAACCGGTTCGGTAGAGGTTCTTCCGGGAGCAGGCCGCATGGTACCCCCTCCCCCCTCCCCCTGTGGAAAACCCGTGCCCTATCTGTTGGGTGGAAAGGGAAAGCCCCGGCATGGCCGAGGCTTTTGATCTAAGTCAACTGCCTTAATGATAGCAGATTGAGCATATCTACTATGCCAACTATTTTTGGCGGGTTAGTGGTTTGGTTTGAGGGGGTTGCGCAGGTTTCCTACGAGTTGGGGGCTTGACAACAAAACGGGCGGGATGAGGCGAAGGCCCGGGGCTGAAGCCCCCTTGATCGCATGTCCTGAAGGAGCGCCAAGGCTGAAGCCTTGGCCTATCTCAGGAGCAAGGGCAAC
>OCZT010003165.1_pt1 | contig 16928 bp, 13 predicted proteins | sample 1539031 | NCBI WGS metagenome assembly OCZT01 (sample SAMEA3539308, study PRJEB22396) | soil metagenome | biome: tundra; feature: field; material: soil | place: USA | collected 2010-05 | depth 0.15 m | reverse complement strand
ATTTTGTTCGTAAGCTAAAATACGATTTTGTTCGTAACGGCAAAATAAATTTTTAAAAATAATTTTTTGTAGCGCTCATAAAAAAACCTCAGCGATTGACTGAGGTTTTTAATTAAGTTAATGAACGAAATCTAATTTATTTCACTTTTCGCTCTTTCATTATAATATCACCTTTCCCTTCAAAATACTTTTTGTATTTATCATTAACTGCATCTGATTGTTCAACGCCATCCACAAATAAGCGGTTGTTTTTTATTTTAACAGTGTAATTTTCTGATGTAATAATTCCATCATTCTTCAATCCGCCAAGAAGCGCTTTTACATCTGAATTATTCATTGCGTTGCCATTATCATTTGTATTTTCAACTGTATTGGTTTGTATTCTTTCTTTTTTAATCTCCATTGCGCTGTCTCCATTCATCAGCATTAAATTTTCCATTTTATGCTGCCGGTTATTTACAATTTTATCATGATGAATTATAGCAAGGGTAGGAGCGATAACCAATGAAACAATACTCATCAGCTTTATTAAAATATTCATAGATGGACCTGAAGTATCTTTAAACGGATCACCAACAGTGTCACCTGTTACTGATGCTTTATGCGGTTCAGAACCTTTGTAATAAGTTTCACCTTTTATAACAGCACCTTTCTCAAAAGATTTTTTTGCATTATCCCATGCACCACCGGCATTGTTTTGGAACATTCCCATTAAAACACCACAAACTGTTGCACCGGCTAAAAAAGCACCAAGCACTTCCGGTCCAAAAATAAATCCGATGATCAATGGCGAACCCAATGCAATAGCGCCGGGTAACATCATCTTTTTTAAAGAAGCATGAGTAGAAATAGCAACACATTTATCATATTCAGGTTTGCCGGTTCCTTCCATGATTCCCGGAATAGTTCTGAATTGCCTGCGTACTTCTTCTACCATTGCCATTGCAGCCTGACCTACTGCACGTATTGCAAAAGAAGAAAAAATAAATGGTATCATTCCTCCTACAAATAAACCAGCCAAAACATCTGCTTTGTAAATATCAATACCGTCAATACCGGCTATCCCAACAAAGGCGGCAAACAATGCCAGCGCAGTTAATGCAGCCGAAGCAATTGCAAAACCTTTACCTGCAGCGGCTGTTGTATTTCCTACTGCATCCAGTATATCAGTTTTTTCACGAACATCTTTTGGTAATTCACTCATCTCCGCAATACCACCTGCATTATCCGCTATAGGTCCAAATGCATCGATAGCCAATTGCATTGCGGTAGTTGCCATCATACCGGCAGCAGCAATACCAACACCATACAATCCTGCACATGCATAAGAACCATAGATACCGGCAGCTAAAACCAATATTGGGAACAATGTACTTTCCATACCTATTGCCAATCCCCCAATAACATTTGTAGCATGACCTGTTGAAGATTGACGGACAATACTCAGTACAGGACGTTTACCTATAGCAGTATAATATTCTGTTATTAGACTCATTAGTGTACCCACTGCAAGGCCTACAGCTATTGCACCAAATACACCGTTTTTTGTAAAGTGAAAATTTCTTAATACCATAGTATCAGGCAATAACCACATAACCAGGAAATAAGATGCAATTGCAGATAGAATTATAGAACCCCAGTTTCCCATATTCAAAGCTTTTTGAACAGCAGTCGTATTCAACGGAGCTGATTCAGAAATCTTCACAAAAAAAGTTGCTACGATAGAAAATAAAATTCCCATAGCAGCAATTAACATTGGCAATAAAATAGGAGCCATACCACCAAACCTGTCAATGGATATAGTTTCTCTTCCTAAAATCATTGTTGCCAAAACAGTAGCTACATAACTTCCAAAAAGATCAGCGCCCATACCTGCAACATCACCTACATTATCACCCACATTATCTGCAATAGTTGCAGGGTTACGTGGATCATCTTCAGGAATGCCTGCCTCTAATTTACCAACCAGGTCAGCGCCCACGTCGGCGGCTTTTGTATAAATACCTCCGCCAACTCTTGCAAACAATGCAATACTTTCTGCGCCTAAACTAAATCCTGTTAATATTTCAATGGTGCGTTCCATTTCAACAGAATCAGCAAGGGAGTGCGGTGCAAAAATTGCTTTTAAAATAATAAATAATCCGCCTAATCCTAAAACGGCTAATCCTGCCACACCAAGCCCCATTACACTTCCGCCGGTAAAAGAAACATTCAATGCTTTTGATAAACTTGTACGTGCCGCCTGCGCAGTACGAACGTTTGCTTTGGTAGCAGTCCTCATACCAATGTACCCTGCCAAAGCGCTAAAAAAAGCGCCAACCACAAACGAAAAGGCAATACTCCAATGGCTGTTAGTATTTGAATATCCCATAACAGCTAACAACAAAGCGCCGATTACAACAAAATAAGAAAGTATCTTCCATTCGGCTTTTAAGAATGCCATAGCGCCTTCTGCTATATATGCGCTGATCTCCTGCATTCGGGGAGTTCCGGCATCCTGTTTTGATATCCATGAAAACTTTATAAACGTGTACAACAATCCAACAATAGCCATTGCCGGAATTACATAGATCAACTTATCCATACGGTTATTACTTAATTTTTTGGGTGGCAAAAATAGGGTAAATACGGCTAAAAAATTCAAGTGATTTATAACAGATAAAGATTTATCACTTAATTATTTAAAGCATAAATGAAGAATAAACTTATAAGAAGGGTTAAATTTTATAAATAATTATAAATAGAAAAAATTATTAGTCATAATAGATAACCTTACTTTTTTACAATATTCAACAAATATTTTTCAAAAAAAATTTCACTGCTCAGCACTTCAATTTTTGAAAAATAAAAATCCTCAACGTCTTCAGTAATGATACAGTTACATTTATTTTCAACTGCTGAATAATATTCAAGCCCATCTTCAAAATCATTTACAGCCGGATTATTAAGAGATTGCAATACAGTGCTTTTGTTTGCTGAAGCAATACTTAAATGATCACACAAAATTTGTATTCTTTTTTTTGCTGAAGAACTTTTATATTTTTTCTCTGCAAAGTAAAATGCAATGGCTAAGCATACTGGCGAAGTAAATAAAGTGAATTTGCTTTTATCTGCAAGACTAATTATCCTGGAAGTAACAGTGAATAATGGATATTCTTTGTTTAAAACAGATACCAAAATATTTGCATCAAGAAAAATCCTCATTTTTTTGAGTTGAAGTATTCAGCTTTAGCAGATTTTCTTGTTCTTCCAGCTTTTGTTTGATATACTGCCTCGCCTTCAGCAACCTGCTTTACCCAATCTGAAATAGGGAAATCTTCTAAAGAATTATAATTGTTTGCAGTAACTTTTTTCAATAAGAATTCTATCAGGCGTGACAGACTGATATTATTGTTTTCAGCATATTTCTTTGCTTTGGAAATAATATTTTCATCAAAGCTTAAGGTTATTTTATTATCCATAACTATAATTTAAAAGTAAAGATAATAATTTTATACTACAACAAAAATATTTTTATACGTACAAATTTAATCTGCGAATGAATAAGTGATCTTACTTATATAATTTTCCGGTAGTTTTTTCAACAAAGCTATCAGGAAGAAGCCAGGCCATAAATGCTCCAAGCTTATTTGTAAAGCCTGCTATCACTTCTGTACGTTTTTTAAACATTGCTTTTACACCAATAGCAGCAACTTTTTGGGGAGCCATATTTAATTTATCTGCCAATTTTAATACCTTTTCATTAACCTGCGCCCGGTTAGCCCAATCAGTATCTGTAGGACCTGGCGATACACATGTAACTGAAATATTTGTATCTGACAGCTCATGTTTTAATGCCCTGGTAAATTTAAGCATATACGCTTTTGAAGCTGCATAAATAGTAAGCATAGGAACAGCCTGGTATGCTGATGAACTACTGATATTTAAAATATAGGATTGCTTTTCTTTTTTTAATAAAGAAATAAAAAGCTGACAGAGCTGAGTGGGGACTATAATATTTAATTGCATCATGTTTGTATTTTCGGCTAAAGAATATTTTTCAATTGAGCCGCTTAATCCAAAGCCTGCGTTATTAACTAATATAGAAACCGGAAAATTATTTTCAACACACCAGTCATATAATTTTTGCGGAGCATTTAATTCTGAAAGATCAAGTGGAAGAAAATTTACTGTAACCGGGTATAGTTTTTTTATTTCTTCAGCAGCCTGCTGTAAAAGCTCAGCAGACCTTGCCGTAAGCAAAATATCATAGTTGTGTTTGGCTAATTCAAAAGCTATTGCTTTGCCAATACCTTTACTGGCACCTGTTATCAAAGCATATGACATATTGTGGAATTAAGAAAACTTACTTAAGAATCTTTTTCGTAAGATGTGATGATAAAATGGTGTTTTGCTGTCAGCGTGTTTTGGCTTGTATTTACCCGTAACTAAAGGTATATACATCACACGTCGCCGGCTTTCAGCACCATATTTATTAGATTGTTGTACACGATGCCAAATACTGCCATGATGAACTGTAAGATCGCCGGCTTCAATATCAAATCCTACTTCATTAGGATCAGGATTATTATCAATAAAATATTTTTTTGCAAAGAGTAAACGAAAAAAACCCTGTTTATGTGTTCCCGGCAAAACACGTAACCCTCCATTTTCGTATGCACAATCATCTAAATGTAAACCTACATTTAGCATTGGCATTATTTTATGCCCATAAAAAAGATCACGTGGACTATCGGTATGCCAACCCATTTTTGTAAATCCACTGTTAGGAGTTTGTATATAATGATTAAATACAAGTCCATCTTTTTCGTCCTCAGCAATTCTACCTTCGTAAGGATATAATAATTCGGTAAGAGACGCTAACCGTGGATCCTGCAAAAACTGATGTAACAGATCGCTGTGCTGAGATAAAAATGCAAATCTGTTGATCATTTTTTCACCTTTCTCATTTTCACCAAACTTAAGTGGTACACCATTTACCTTCTCAATTCCCTCACTAAGCCATTTCTTTTCAACAGCTTCTGCTTCTTTTATATATGAAGCCACTGTAGATCTTGAAACAAAATTCTTAAAGCGAATAAATCCATATTCATTAAAGAACTGAACATGCCCGGCAGAAAGCTTATCATTTAAATAAAAATCAGGAAATGGATAATTTCCTTTAAGAGTGTTAGGGATCAAAGCAATATCTTTTTTGTGGTAATGATAAAATTAAGTAAAAAATATTTAGGCTCTCAAAAAAAGTAATACACAAATAAAGAAATCATTATCTGCCATGGTTAAGTGTTATATATTTTGCACTTCTATAACATATATAAGCAAAAGGAAAAGCAAATAAAACATCTATAGAGTAATGAATATGCTGTATTAAAACCAATATGCCAACACATAAGCATGAAGTAAGTGTATAATATTTAATGAATTTATTATTCTGGCATAAATACATCAGAAAAAGCATAGAAACATGTCCTGAAAAGAAAAGGTCTTTGGTTATAAAAGGCACTCCATAAAAATAATTAGTTAATGGGTCTATAAGATTTATTATTCCTGGGGGAGTCTCCAGCGGAAATAAAAAAATACTAAGCGCTCTTAAAATGGATAACAGAACGTAAGCGATAAGAAATGTAAGAAAAATGGAAGGGTTTTTTATTATAGTGATCAACATAAAAAAAGCGCTGCTCCATATCAAAATAAATATCAGGATATAAACATTATAAGCCGGAATCAGGTTTAAGAGTGCATCATTAAATAATAAACCTTTTCTTTTCTCCATATATTGAAAAAAATATGGAGAACAGATTAAAATGATAGTTATCAAAAAAATGCCTGCCAATAATTTGTAACGAAAGGCTTTCTGCTGCCAGGATAATTGCCAATTTAGGCTGGTACTTTTAAAATATTTATATACCATGCTCATACTTCATTAACCTGTTTAAATGCATTTCCCAAATTATTAATTATATCGCCTGCGATCAATGCATTCTGTGAAAGTTTATTAGCAGCAATATCACCCGCAAGACCATGAAGATATACTCCCAATAAACATGTCTCTAATGAAGAATAGCCCTGAGCTAATAACCCTGTAAGAATGCCTGTTAGCACATCTCCACTGCCTGCAGTTGCCATGCCTGCATTGCCTGTAGAATTAAACCATGCTTTTTTATCTGGTGTGGCAATTAAAGTACGATGACCTTTTAATACTATATAAATTTTATATTCATGAGATATTTCCAATGCCAAGTCTATCCGTTCAACATCTGTCTCAGTTTTCCCAAACAATCTTTCAAACTCTTTCGGGTGAGGAGTGAAAATACTTTCTGCAGGAATGTTTTTAAGTAATTTTTTATTTTGAGAAAGAATATTCAAAGCATCTGCATCTACTACAATTGGTTTTTTATATTCTGAAAATATTTTTTGCAAAAGCCGGCTATGAGATTTATGAATACCGATACCGGGCCCAATTCCTAAAACATCAAATTTTTTTAGATCATCAACTTCCGTAATATTTTTTTTACCACACACTTTAACCATTGCCTCAGGTATTGAAGTTTGCATTACCTCATACCCAATCTTTGGAATAAAACAGGTTAATTTTCCAACACCGCTTCTTAAACACGCTTTAGCTGCCAGCACCGCAGCCCCCATCATCCCATAACTACCGGCTAACAGGCATGCATGTCCATAATTTCCTTTATGGGTAAATGGTTCCCTTGGTTTTAAAATTTTATTTATAAGAGAACCATCAATTAAATTGTCTGGTGTATTTGAGTCCATATTAATTATTTACAAACCACAATTGGCTGATTATTCAAAAAGTTCCAGCTTGTTTTTTGGTCTTCGCTTTTCTAACCAAATAAATTTCTTAAGGTACTTCTGATCCTGTGGTATCTGGCGTATAGGATATAATTTTCCATGTACATCATTAACAAATTTTACTTTATTCAGTTCCTGCTTTACAAAATACATATCTATTACAGAACCGTCAGCATGATTCATTCCGGTAAAGGCGCTGTCTTTATCCTGCACATAATAAATACTTTCTGCAGGTGAGCCTTTAACTCTCATATAGTCAATAATACCATTTGCAAAATAACAATTAATTGTTTTGCCGGAAACCTGGTTGTAAAATTCCGAATTTATTTTATTGATCATTATTCCGTTTTCAAAAACATATACCCGTTCCGCCTTTTTATTTTTGGTGTATAAAAAAATAGTATCCCCTGTAACCTGGCTTTTACCACTCCAGATAACCGGATCATAAAAAAGCCGGAAAGCAGAATCGGCTCCTGAATAAAATAAGCTGTCACTTACTACCTGTAAAGAATCATTAAAAATTTTTACATGATGATAGGCAAGAAAATATCTTATGGAGGTATCAGGCTTATTTGAATTAATAATTGTGGTTTTGCCAATTACCCGGAAGTTTGAAGAATCTTTTTTTGCTATAACACTTTTGGTTGAATCCACTTTCACCGAATCTTTCTCAGGAATTATATCATCGTTATAAACTTTTTTTGTAAACCCTGAAAACAATGTATCACCTGAAATATAAGTTGTGTCTTTATCCTGCCATATTATCAATACAGGTTTTTTTGTGGCAAGAAAAGAATTATTCTTTTTGTCTACAAAGATTTGATTACCGGTAACTATAAAGCGATTTGCAGAATCCTTAATTATTGCATTGCCCTCTAATTGAGCCTGCCCTAACTTATTATCAATAGCAATATTATTTGCCTGGTAAACTCTTCCACTGCTATCTTTTACCAATGTGCGGTTACCAAAAAAAGCGTCTCCGTTTTTCAGATCATAAGTTCCCTGGTTGGTAAATATATCTCCATCTTTATTCTTTATATAAGTAGGCCCGATAAAGTTTAGCTTTTGTGTTTGCGTATTATATAAAAGCGAATCTGCTTTTATCTTAGTTTGTGGATCAACAACATCAACATTATTTATAAAATAAACATCCTTTGTATCCTCATAATAAATTCCCTGTGTACTCGTGAGTACTGTTTTACCATTTACTACCTTGCCTCCGTTGTTGTATTTCCCAATACCTGTGGTTAAATTATACTCGAGTTCCTGTGTAGTAAGCGTTGCCTTTTTATCAGTTAGTTTTACATTTTTTTTTAAATAAGCAACTCTTTCATTACCTAAATATTTTATGTACTGAGATGATGTAAAAAGGGTATCGCCCTGGTTTATATGTACATTGCCAAAAGCTTCCAGCGTATTTAAATGTTGATTGATAATTGCACTGTCGCAAGCGAATTTTGTTGTGCCTTCCTGAACAAGAACATCACCCACAAGAATTTCGAGCCTGGTAACAGAATCAATGGTTTTTTCACGCCATGTATTCCCACGAATGATCTGAATTGTTCTGAATGTGTCTGAAGGTACTGTTGGAGAGATCTGCGCAAAACAAACATCAGCCTTAAAAATCAAGGCCAATAACCAAAAAAATTGAAGAACCTTCCTCATTTTGTTTTTCCAGGAAGTTTTAGGGTGTCATCTACCAGAGGAGCAGTGATATAATTTCCTTTATCCTTTTTACCAAACACAGATATAGTTAAATATCTTTTAGGATGTACACGAATATCATCTAACAAAATATTTATCTTATTGCTGGTTGCAGAAAGATTATCATACAGCTTAGTATCATTCAACAATAAACCAAGAGAGCCGCTATTGCTGTTTATTTTAGCTACGCCTGTTTTTAATTCGGTAACTGTGTTATTTAATTCAGTTAAGGTTTTTTGGAGATCAAGATTTGCAAGGTTATTGCTTGTTTTTTCTGCGTTGCTCATAATATTATTAAGCTTGCCATTATTACCCATAAGGTTATTGGTAAAAGCATTCACATTATCGAGCGATTTTGCCAGCGCACCAGTTTGCGGATTTAATAATGTTTGTAAAGATGCTGCAGAAACAGTGAATGAAGCTGTAACTGTATTTAAATTTTCTATCACTCCTTTTATATTATTTTTTGTTGTAGGATCAAATACACCTGTTACAACATGCAAAACAGAATCAAGCGACTTAACAGCATTTCTAACTTCATACAAAACCGGATTTATCATTTTTAATGCTTCGTCAAAAGCTCCACCACTAAGTGTAGTTAATAAAGTATCACCCGTTTTTAAATAGGTATTTGAATTACCTAATTTTATTTCTAAAGAAACAATGCCCAACAAACTGGGGTTAATTACAGCTAAGGAGTTATTGGGTATTAAAACATCCTGTGTAAGCTCTACAGTTACAATAATTCTTTTTAGCAGCTTGCCACCATCAAGATTAGTGATATGGCCTATCTGGAGTCCGTTTATTACAGCAGGGTTTGATTTACCCAGCCCCTGTATATCTTCAAAAACAGCATAAATATATTTTTCTTTTTTGAAAAAATTTTTCCCCTTAAGGAAATTAAAGCCCAATACCAACGCCACAATTCCTACAACAGCAAGTGCGCCTATTTTTGTTTCGTTACTAATTTTCATGATACTTTTTTTGGTTGATTACCTGTAACCGATTTTAATCAACCCGTTTTTACTATATACGAAAATAGTAAAAGTTTAATTGGTATATGTTACGGTAAAATTTATAGTTTGGATGTATGCAAAATACAATTAATAATTATTGGATGAATTGTTATCCGTTTGTTGTGAAACCTTTGGGTTCTCAACCTGGTCTTTATATTTTATTATGGCTCTTGCAATAGCCTCTGCAATTTCCTGTTGTCCTTTTTCACTGTTTAAATATCTTTCATCATCCGGTGTTGTAATAAAACCGGTTTCTATTAAAACAGCGGGCATTTGTGTTGCCTGTAAAACCCAAATACCTTTGTCTCTTTGCCAAACGCCAAGATTTTCTCTTCCTGTATTGGCAATTTCTTCCTCTATCAGTGAGCCTAGTTTATAACTCTTCTTAAAATAATTTTGAGTATACAAAAGCGCATTGGCCTTCCATTCGGGGCTGTTGTAATTAATATCTAAAGAACTATCGTTATCATCAGTATCAAAAAAAATATCGCTGTTCTCCATTGCCTTTATCTTATCATTTGTTTTACGGGCAGCAAATATTAAAGTGCTTGTTCCTTTTCGGGTGGTGGATATTTTAAAATATTGCCTTATGGCAACTTCCCTTTGATGTGGCGTAACGATTTTTTTCTTCCTTTTTCCTTTACCAACATAACGGGTAGTGGTATAGGTTTCAGTTCGGTATCCTATAATTCTTGAACCCGTTTTTAAATTCAATGCATCAGCATGTATGCAAACAAATAAATCCCCATGATTTTCATTTGCAATACGTGCTTTTTCTCTTACAGGTTGGGTAATATCAGAAGTCCTGGTAGGAACTATTTTTGTATCTGGTAGTTGTTTTTTTAATTCTGCAACTAATTTATTAGCTATTGCTAAGGTGATGTTCTTTTCATAAGATCCCACACTGCCTTCATTTTCGGCTTTTGCACCCGCATCAGAACCGCCATGTCCTGCATCAACAATAATTGTCCTGATCTTTTTAGGAGCCTGTCCTGAAATATTTAAACAAGAAAATAACAATACAAAAGCAGCAAATAAAGCAATACAAGACTCTTTTATTTTCAACATTGGATATTAATATTTTTTAAAGCGCATTAGTAATTCTAAAGTTCAACCTTCACATAATATTAATGCTATTATAACTATTTTTGTTAACTACTGCTATGAACAACGCAAAAAAAGTTATCTCAAAATATAAATTAGCATCGATTGCTGCCTTTGTGTTTACAATATTAACTGTTCAAAGTAAGAATAAACTTCATCCATCAGATTCATTTCACAATAATTTAACTGCTGTACAGGATACAATAAAGCCGGGAAAAAAATTTACCCTCCCCAATGTAGCACCAAAAATAAATACAGATACATTTCCAGCAAGAAATAAAAATGGAGCAATTGATACAACCATCGTAATAAAAAAAGATACGATTGATTTTAAAATTTCTAAAGATTCGTTAGATGCCGTAGTGGAGTATAATGCTGATGATTCAATGATATTAGACGTGCCTTCAAAAAAAATTACTTTGTATGGAAAAAAAACAACCACACAATACAAGGATAATAACTTAAGTGCCCCCATTATTGAATTTGACCAAACTACCGGAAACATTACTGCATCAATAAAAAGAGACAGCAGCGGAAAAGTAATTGCATTGCCAACATTTACCCAGGCAGACTTTAAATCGCAAAGTGATTCTATCAGGTTTAACATGAAGACACTAAAAGGAATTACAAAAAGCACCTACACACAGCAGGGAGAAATGTATGTGTATGGAGAAACGATCAAAAAAATTAACGCCGATATTTTTTATGTAAAGCGTGCAAGAATAACTACGTGCGATTTAGACACTCCTCATTTTGCTTTTGTAAGCAACAGGATAAAATTCATCAATAAAAAACTTGCTATCACAGGACCAGTTCATCCTGAATTTGAGGGTGTTCCAATTCCTATATATTTACCGTTTGGGATTTATCCGTTAAGCCAGGGAAGGCATTCCGGTTTTCTTGCACCGCAATTCACATCAAATATGCAATACGGTTTGGGTTTAGAGGGATTTGGATATTACAAAGTGCTGAGTGATTATTGGGATGTAACTGTAAGAGCAAATGTTTATTCCTACGGAGGATGGACTTTAAATATTAATCCAATCTACACAAAAAAATATCGTTACAATGGAAACCTTTCATTTAGCGAACAAAATTTTAAATCAAATTTTAAGGGTGATCCGGATTATTCAAAAAGTAGAGACTACAAAATTCTATGGAGCCATGCGGTGGATAGCAAATCCAGGCCAGGCGTAAGTTTTAGCGCAAGTGTAAATGCCGCCAGCAGCGGCTATAATGCGCATGTACCGGATAATCCATATACAAATATTACCAACCAGCTTTATTCAACTATACAATATTCTAAAACCGGTACGCTTGAAGGTTTTGGTGATGGGTGGAAAGATAAAACTTATAACCTTACCATAGCTGCCAATCATAATCAAAACACATTAAATAAACTTATTTATATTAACTTACCCGCTGTTGGATTTAGCATCAGCACCATATATCCATTTAGAAAAAAAGAAGCAGTAGGAACACCAAAGTGGTTTGAAAATCTTGGGATTGGTTATAATGGAAATGCCGAAAGCCGATTTTCTTTTTATGATACAGCAGGTAATATTTTAAAACATCTTCGTGATACTTTACAATACGGAGCACATCATTCAATTCCGATAACACTTTCATTACCGCCTGTTGGCGCTTTTCAATTTAGCCCTTCAATTAGTTATGATGAAACCTGGTTTCAAACAAAATCTGTAAAAACATGGGACAGCACTGCCAAAAAGCTTAATACAGCTTTTACCAAAGGATTTTATACAGCACGTGATATGAGTTTTGGAGTTGGAGTATCTACCAGGATATTTGGTATGATAGCATCTAAAAATAAAAATTCTAAAATTCAGGCAATCCGCCACGAAATAACACCCACGCTTGGTTTTAGTTATCACCCTGATCTAAATAAAAGAAATTATTATTTTGCACAGACAGATACAACAGGCCATAACTTCAGCCAGTTCTCTTACTTTTCAGATAGAAATATTGGCTCCCCGTATGCATCTAACCACAGCGGCTCAATAACTTTTGGTGTTGATAATAACATACAAATGAAAGTGCGCAGTAAAAAAGATACAGCCAACGGCGGATTAAAAAAAGTATCCTTAATAGATGGCTTAAGTTTTAGAACCAGCTACGATTTATTTGCTGATTCATTTGCTTTAAGTTTATTCAACATTAATGCATCAAGTAATTTATTTAATAAGGTAAATATAACAGCAGGGGCAAATTTAGATCCTTATGATGCTGATGCAAAAGGACAAAGAATAAAAACTTTATTATGGAATAGAAAACCGCTATCATTTGGCAGATTGCTTAGTGGAAATGTTTCTATCTCCAGCCAGTTTCGTGGAGGTGATAAAAGTAAACCAACTTCAAAGCCTGAGCTGAAAGGATATGATTATACAAGAAGCGGCTACACCTCTGATGAATATCAAAATGAGCTGGCATATATAAGAAATAACCCCGGTGAGTATGCAGATTTTAATATTCCATGGTCGGTAAATTTTTCATATGCACTAACTATTGACAGACCTTTTAACCAGATCATGCAAGCTTTTAAAACCAATTTTTCACAAAATGTAAACTTTGGCGGAACATTAAACCTATCTCCCAAATGGCAAATTGGCGTAAATGGCTCTTATAATATTACGCTGGGCCAGCTTGGTATAATTCCAATTTCTATATCAAGAGAAATGCACTGCTGGCAAATGTCTATCAATATATCTCCTGTTGGCAGAATCCGGTTTTACAGTATCAACATTAGCCCTAAATCAGGGTTGTTAAGAGATATGAGAATAAACCGAACCAGATCTTTTCAGGACGGCTTTTGATGTGTAACATAATAATCACTCATCAATTCATGCAACTCATGTTTTACCGCTTCATAATTGTCTGTTGAAGAAACCTGCACAGTGGGTAAATAATGCATCTCAAACTTTACAGGCCAAAAGAAAAATATTTTATCAGCAGGCGATGCTTTTTTTGTATTAAAAATAACCGCCGGCAAAATGGGCTTTCCTGTTTCCACCGCTAATTTAAAAGCGCCGTTGTGAAATTCTTTTAAAGGCTGAGTCGTTTTATTGCGTGTGCCTTCAGGATAAATGCACATGTGAATTCCAAGCTTAAGCACTTCTTTCATTTCTTTAAAACTATTTATACGGCTATTCTTATCTTTCCTGTTTACAAGAACAGAACCTCTTTTATAGATCAATCCAAATAAAGGAATCTTTACCAGTTCTATTTTTGCAATTGTTTTACTTGGTCCGGGTGTAAAAGGAGCGGTTACCAAAATATCCATCAAAGAATTGTGGTTACAAATAATTATATAGTTCTGTCCCTTCTTAAAATTTTGCAATCCTTTTATCTTAAGGCTGCATCCGGTTAAAAAGAAAAAAACCGATATCCAAACCTTTGAAACTTTAATAAATATCTCAATCCTTTTTGGTTCCTTTACTAAACCAAGTACCCACGTAACCGGTAGTACAGGCAGCATTGTTATAATAAAAACCAAAGCAGCCCATAAAGCGAATATTCTTCCCAAAATTTCTTTAATAAAACTCATGTAGAATTTTTTAATTCAATTTCCAGTCAATAGGTTGTAAGCCTTCGTGCATTAAAAATTCATTTGTTTTTGAAAAATGTTTGCATCCAAAAAACCCTTTATCAGCGCTGAAAGGAGAGGGGTGTGCCGCTTTTAAAACATGATGTTTTGTTTCATCAATTAATACCTGTTTATCCTGGGCAAACCTGCCCCATAATAAAAAAATCACTCCTTTTTTTTCTTCCGATATTTTTTTAATTACAGCATCAGTAAATTCTATCCAGCCAATTTTACTATGACTGCCGGGCTCATTCTGCCTTACGGTTAAAGATGCGTTTAATAAAAGTACACCTTGTGTAGCCCACTTTTCAAGATTTCCATCAGCTGATGGAGGAATGCCGAGATCGCTTTGTAATTCTTTAAAAATATTTATTAACGATGGCGGCTTTGTAATTCCTGGTGGTACAGAAAAACTTAATCCGTGTGCCTGCCCGGAATTATGATAAGGATCCTGCCCCAGTAACACAACTTTTACTTTATCAAATGGTGTTTTACCAAAGGCATTAAACATCAAAGAGCCGGGAGGATATATTATTTTGCCTGCAGCTTTTTCTGTTTTAATAAAAGTTACAATTTGAAAAAAATAATCTTTTGTAAATTCATCTTTCAGTACTTCTTTCCAGCTCTCTTCAATTTTTACATCCATTGCTTACGTTTTTATAAAAATACAAAAGCTCCCTAACAGAGAGCTTTTAATATTAGAATTGACTTAAACATATTACCAAATTCTTATTCTTTGATCCGGTGGTTTATACATTTTATCACCAGGCTTTACATCAAATGCATCGTACCATGCATCAATATTTCTCAATGGTCCGTTAACTCTATGTACACCCGGTGAGTGAACATCGGTTAAAATTCTTTGGGCCGCTTCTTCGGGCAACGTATTTTCTCTCCATACCTGTGCAAAACCCAGGAAAAAACGCTGTGCAGGTGTAAAGCCATCTATCTTTTTACCATCTTTAAACTGCTGTGTTTTTGTGAATGCCTCATAAGCAATATTAATACCTCCCAGGTCTGCAAGATTTTCTCCAAGCGTTAACTTGCCATTTACATGCAGCGAATCAAGGATTGTAAATCCATTAAATAATTCTGCTACATTATTTGCTTTTGTTTTAAATTTATCTGCATCTTCTTTGGTCCACCAATCAGTAAGGTTTCCCTGCGGATCAAAAAGTCTTCCCTGATCATCAAAGCCATGAGTGATCTCGTGGCCGATAACAACGCCGATGCCGCCATAATTTACCGCATCATCTGCCTCAAAATCAAAGAAGGGAAATTGAAGAATACCGGCAGGAAAAGTAATTTCATTATTAGAAGAATTATAAGATGCATTTACCGTTGGAGGTGTAAACCTCCAAAGTGTTTTATCAATAGGTTTGCCTAAGCGGTTCACATTTTCCTCATATTCCCACTTTCCGAGGCGCTGCCTGTTACCTAAGTAATCATTTTTATCAATAACAACGTTGCTGTAATCTTTCCATTTATCTGTATAACCTATTTTCTTTGTAAAGGCATTTAATTTTTCAAGCGCTTTTTGTTTTGTGATTTCGCTCATCCAATCAAGTCTCTTAATACGTTCAGCAAAAGTTTGCTGAAGATTATTAACCAGGTCGAGCATGCGTTTTTTTGCCTCAGGAGTAAAATATTTAGTCACATACATTTCTCCCAGCAGGTCGCCCATTGAATTATCTATTACACCGGTAACTCTCTGCCAGCGTGGTGATATTTCCTTTTGACCGGTAAGCACCTTATTGAATTTAAAGTTTTGCTGTACAAATGCACTGCTAAGATATGGGGCAGCAGATTCAATAATATGCCATTGTAAATATGTTTTCCAATCTTCAGGTGAAACAGCGCCCAGCAAAAGGTCTACCGATTTTAAAAATGCAGGATTAGAGACAATTACGCTGTCTGCCCCCCTGATATTTAATTTATCTGCCCGATTTTTCCAATCAATAGAAGGCGTTGTTGCTGAAAGATCTTTCCATGAAAACTTATTATACAATTTATAAGGATCTCTCATTTCAACCCTTGGCATTTGTGCTTTTGCCAATGCAGTTTCAATTCTCATTACTGCCCATGCATTTTTTGTTGAAGCAGCTTCTGTTTGCCCTGTTAATACAAACATGCTCACTATATCAGAAATAAATTCGCGGCGGATATTTACACTGCGGTTATCATTTTTTAAATAATAATCCCTGTCTGGTAATGTCGTTCCTCCCTGACCAATCTGGGGAATATATTTGGTTGCATTCTTTCTATCCTGACCTATAAAAATACCAATAGGAGAAACACCTGCAATTCCATTCACTCTTTCATAAGCCATTTCGTTTAATATATCATCAACAGTTTTAAGCTTATTTATTCTTTCAAGATGGGGAAGAAGAGGCTTATACCCTGATTTTTCAATAGTAACACTATCCATGCCGCTTAAATAATAATTGCCGACCTGTCTAAATTTATCAGGTGCAGAACTTCTTGCTTCATCTTCCATTAGCTGGTGCAGCCTGTTGGTATTATCTTCATCAATTATTCCAAAAGATCCCCACCTTGTTTTTGAAGCAGGCACAGGATTTTTTCTTATCCAGTTTCCATTTGCATAAATAAAAAAATTATCTCCCGGTTTTACAGACATATCCATATTTGCAGGATCAATAAATTTTCTTTTTTTATCAGGAGGAATAAAG
>OCZT010003164.1_pt1 | contig 16931 bp, 17 predicted proteins | sample 1539031 | NCBI WGS metagenome assembly OCZT01 (sample SAMEA3539308, study PRJEB22396) | soil metagenome | biome: tundra; feature: field; material: soil | place: USA | collected 2010-05 | depth 0.15 m | reverse complement strand
GGGCTGCACAGTCATTCCAGGGTCGTGCGCGCGGCCAACCTCGACGAGGCGGTCGAGCTTGCCGCGGGTCAGGCGCGGCCGGGTGGGGTTGTGCTTTTCAGCCCCGCCTACAAGAGCTTCGACATGTTCAAGGATTACGAGGATCGCGGCCGCCGGTTCAAGGCTGCGGTCCACGGCATGTTTGCGGCACCGGGCGAACGAGGGGAACGCTGATGAGTGCCGGGGTGCGCGAGGAGCGTCAGCCGGACCGCCTGCTGCTCTTCACGACCGTGGTCCTATGCGGCGCCGGCCTTGTAATGGTGACCAGCGCGAGCGTCGCCTTCGCCTACACGCAGCATGAGTCCGCTTTCTATTACGCCGAGCGCCAGACGGTCTGGATGCTCGTCGGTTTTGCGGCGCTATTCGTGCTCAGCCGCATCGACTACCGGCGCCTGCGCCCGCTCGCGCCCGCCGGCGCGGTCGCGGTCGTGCTGCTCATGGTCCTGGTTCTCGTGCCCCACCTGGGAGTGACGGTCAACGGAGCCCGGCGCTGGTTCGATGCTGGTCCGCTCGGCACCTTCCAGCCCTCGGAGCTCGGCAAGCTCGCATTCGCCGTCTTCGTAGCCCACTGGGTGGACCGCCACGCCTCGACCATCGGGAACTTCCAGAAGGGGTTGCTGCCGATCGCTGCGATGCTTGCCGGCGTGCTCGCGTTGCTGATGCTCGAGAAGGACGTGGGCACCTCGATCGTCATGGTCGCGATCATCATCGGCGCGTATTGGGCAGGCGGAGGTCGGTTCCGGCATGTGGTTCTGCTGGTCGCATTCCTCGGCCTTGCCTTTCTCGCGGTCACGCTGTTCACGCCGTACCGTTTTGCGCGTCTTGTCTCGTTCAGGAACCCGTTTTCCGACCCTTTGGGGGCCGGCTTTCAATCCACCCAGGCCCTGTACGGGCTTGGGTCTGGCGGCTTTTTCGGCGTCGGCATCGGCAATTCGGTCGAGAAGTACGGGTGGCTCCCGGAGGCTCACACCGACTTCATCTTCGCCATCATCGGCGAGGAGACGGGGCTGGTCGGGACCACACTGGTGATGCTGGGTTTCCTATGCTTCGCGTTCCGCGGCTACCGTGCGGGCCTGCGTGCTCCCGATCGTTTCGGGGTTGTGCTGGCGGTCGGGATTACGACGTGGATCGCGTTCGAAGCGCTGCTCAACATGGCGACGGTCACCAACACGCTGCCGATCGCCGGAGTGCCGCTTCCATTCTTCAGCTACGGCGGCACCTCGCTCGCCACCACTCTCGCGGCGGTCGGCGTGCTCCTCAGCATTGCGCGGCGGGGCACGAGCGCTGGACCAGGAAGTAAACGGAGGACGGATGCGCCTTTTGATAGCTGGCGGCGGGACCGGAGGGCACCTTTATCCGGCGCTCGCGGTCGCCCGAGCATTTCGCGCTGAGGAACCGGACGGTGCCCTGCTGCTGGTCGGGCGCGCGGGCGGGCCCGAGGAGCGGCTGGTGCCCGCTGCGGGGTTCGAGCTGGTCACGATCAGCGTGCGCGGATTGGACCGCGATGCGGTGTGGAAGAACCTCGCCCTTCCCGCTGTCATCCCGGCAGCGCTGCGCGCAGGGCTTCGCATCGTGGATCGCTTCCGGCCCGACGTCGTGCTGGGCATGGGAGGTTACGTGATGGCGCCGGCGGTCGCCGCGGCGCGGATTCGGGGCATCCCTTACGTGCTGCATGAGAAGGATGTCCGCCCGGGCCTCGCCACCCGAATGTTTGCGGGGGCGGCCGCCGCCGTCTGCATCACGCTCCCGGGAACCGATAGGAGGATCCGGGCACGGCGCGTCGTGCTGACAGGGGTTCCTCTGCGCGAGGGATTCGAGCCGCGCACTCCTGCTGTGCCCCCTCGTCACCTGCTCATCACCGGCGGCAGCCAGGGGGCTCGCAACCTGAACCAGGTCGTCTGGGCGGCCCTCGACGCGCTTTGCGAGCGCTTCGAGGAGGTGGTGCATGTCACGGGGCCCAAGGGAGCCGAAGGGGTCGCGCGTCATGCGCGCCCGCGCTACACCGGCCTTGCGTTCGTGGACGACATGTCGTCCTTGATGAGCCGCGCCGACCTGGTCGTGAGCAGGGCGGGCGTGGGAACGATCGCCGAGGTCACCGCCGTCGGGCTCCCTATGGTGCTCGTCCCGGGCACGTTCGGCGGGGGCCACCAGGAGGAGAATGCCGCGGCGATGGTGGAAGCTGGAGCGGCGGTGAGCATCGGAGACGCGAAGCTGACGCCCGACACGCTGGTCTCCACGATCGACGGCCTCACCGCTGAGGGGCTCAGGGCGATGGCGAAAGCATCGGCCGCGGCCGGCCGGCGGGACGCCGCTCAGCGGGTGCTGGGCGTTCTCAAAGAGGTTGTGAGCGGGTGAAGGTACATCTCATGGGCATCGGGGGCGCCGGGGTATCCGCCCTCGCGCGCGTCCTGCTGGCGCGCGGTGACGAGGTCAGCGGATGCGACCTCAAGGCTTCAGACACCACCGCCGAGCTCGAAGACGCCGGCATCCAGGTCGACCTCGGCCACGACCCGGAGCACGTCCTTTTCCAGGACCTCCTTGTGTACAGTGGCGCGATCAAGTCGTCGCCGGAGCTCTCCGCTGCGCGGGCGATGGGGGTCAAGGTCCTCACCCGCGCGGAGATGCTGGCCGAACTGATCGCAGAGCGCGACTCGATTGCCGTCGGTGGCAGCGCGGGCAAGACGACCGTCACGTACATGATCGGGCACATCCTGACGGAGGCCGGCCTCGACCCGACCGTGTTGGTCGGCGACGGGTTGAGCTCTCGCGCGGGCCGCTCGCAATGGCTGGTGGCCGAGGTCGATGAGTCCGACGGGAGCCTTGTCCTTCACCACCCCAAGCGCGCGATCATCACCAACATAGAGCTGGACCACACCGACCACTTCAAGGACGTGGGGGCGGTGCGCGCTCTGTTCGCGGAGTTCGTCGCGCGCCTGCCGGCCGACGGGCTCGCGGTGCTCTGCGCGGACGACGAGCTCGCGCGCTCGCTGGAGTCCCCCGCAAGGCGTGTCACCTACGGCTTCAGCGAGCAGGCCGACTATCGCTGCGGCGAAGGGCGTCCTTTTCCGATCCACCACCAGGGCCGCGAGCTCGGCCTGGTCAACCTGCGGCAGCCGGGCCGTCACAACGTGCAGAACGCGACGGGCGCCGCAGCGATGGCCCTCGAGTTGGGTGTCAGCTTCTCCGATGTGGCTGGGGCGCTGCAGAGGTTCCCGGGCGCCCACCGGAGGCTCGAGTTCATCGGCGTGTTCCAGGGTGCGGCCGTGTACGACGACTACGGCCATCATCCGACAAAAGTGCGCGCCACCCTGCAGGCGGCGCGAGAGCTCCCGCACCGCCGTCTGATCGTGGTCTTCCAGCCCCACCGGTACTCGCGCTTGGCCGCCCTGATGCATGACTTCTCGCGCGCGTTCACGGGCGCGGACAAGGTGCTGGTGCTCGACGTCTACTCGGCGGGTGAGGACAACCCGACGGGCGTGCAGGGCACGGACCTGGCGAACCAGCTGCCCAACGGTTCTTACGTGGGGGACTTCGAGGGCGCCCGCCAGGTGCTCGAGGGCCTGGTCGGCCCGGACGACCTTCTGCTTTTGATGGGTGCGGGTGACATCCGCAAGCTGGGCGATGAGCTGGCGCAGCGCGTCTAGTCTCGCCTGGCTGCGCGGTCTCTCGGGGATCCGAGAGAAAGAACCGCTTGCGTCGCGCACGTCCTTCGGAATTGGGGGCCCGGCGGATTTCTTCCTCGAGCTCGGGCGTATCGAGGGGATCGAGAAGGTGCTCGACGGCTGCCGGGAGCGCGCAATCCCCTACTTCCTTCTCGGCGCGGGCACCAACCTGCTGATCGCCGACGCGGGGATCGAGGGCCTGGTCGTGCGCGTGGTCACCCGCGAATATCACGTTGAAGGAACGCGCCTTCGCGCCGACGCCGGCCTCAAGATGATGCGGCTCGCGCGGATCGCCGCCGATGCGGGCCTGCGTGGTTTCGAGTTCGGGATCGGGGTGCCCGGGACGGTAGGGGGCGCCGTTTATCAGAACGCGGGCTGCTGGGGCAAGGAGCTCCGCGAGGTGCTGGTCGAGGCATGCGGCTTCGTGCCCGGCGCGGGTCGCCAGAGATGGAGCCCGGCCGACCTGCGCCTCGGATACCGCACGTCGGCGCTTCGCGAGGGAGCCCTCAAGGGCGCGCTCGTGGTGGAAGCCACCATCCAGCTTCAACGGGGCGATGGGGAGGAGGCCAAGAGCCTGATGGCCAAGCTGACCCGGGAGCGCAACGAGACGCAGCCGATCAAGACCAAGAATTGCGGCAGCGTGTTCAAGAACCCGGCCGGCGACTCGGCGGGAAGGCTCGTGCAGGCTGCCGGGTTGAAAGGCATGCGGGAAGGCGCGGCAGTCGTCTCCGCGATGCACGGCAACTTCATCGTCAACGAGGGAGGGGCCACCGCCGCCGACGTGGCACGGCTGATCGAGCGAGCGCGGGTCGAAGTCCGGCGCCGCTTCAACATCGACCTCGAGCCCGAGGTGGAGCAGGTGGGACGATGGCCCTGAGACTGGCGGTGCTCCGCGGTGGGCCCTCGGCGGAGCGCGAGGTGTCGCTCATGTCGGGCGCCCACGTGGAAGAGGCGCTGCGTGGCCTCGGTCACGATGTCCTGGCGGTTGATCTCGACGCGAACACGTGGGACGTCATTCGCGACGGCGGCTTCGCCTGCGTCTTCAACGCGCTTCACGGCCGGCTCGGCGAGGACGGGGCCGTCCAGGGGATGCTGGAACTGCTCGGCATTCCTTACACGGGCTCGGGCGTCCTCGCGTCCGCGCTGTGCATGGACAAGTCGCGATCGAACTCCGTGATGGCCAGCGCCGGGCTGCACATTCCCGACTTCGAGGAGCTCGAGGTCAAGGATGGGGTGGCCTCTGAAGTCGTCGAGCGCCTGGTCTCCAGGTTTGGCCTGCCGCTGGTGGTGAAGCCGGTCCGGGAGGGCTCGACCATCGGGTTGACGATCGCCCAGGACCCCGATGCCGCCGCGAGCGGACTGGTCCTCGCCGCGCGGTACGACCGCCGCGTCCTCGTGCAGCGATTCCAGGCCGGCACCGAGATCACCGTCGGAGTGCTGGCGACGCCTGACGTCCAGGTGCTGCCGACGCTGGAGATCGTGAGCGATAACCCGACCTACGACTACGACGCGAAGTACACGGCCGGCAAATCACATCACATCATCCCGGCCCGCATATCCGAGCGTGCCCAGCTGTCCGCCGCCGACGCCGCTGGACGGGCCTTTGCCCTGCTCGGCTGCGCTGGCATGGCGCGCGTCGACATCATCGTCGACGCCAAGAACACACCGTGGATCCTCGAGGTCAACACAGTTCCCGGCCTCACCGAGCTGTCGCTGCTGCCGGACGCCGCTCGTGCAGCGGGGATCGCGTTCGACCAGCTGTGCCAGCGCCTCGTCGACCACGCCATCCAGCGCCAGGCACATCGCGTGGGACCGCCGGTCTCGTGAGGTTCAAGAGACGCCGTTCGCTCCTGCCTCGGATCAGCTGGCGCCGCGGCCTGGAGTCGAGCGAGCCGCTGAAAGGCCAGCTCTGGACGCGCTCCGAGCGTGCGCTGCGCGAGCCCGATGTGCACTGGTCGCTGCGGGCCCTGGCGGCGACCGCGTCTGTGGCGGAGTGCGCGCTCCTGGCGTGGCTGTGGTTCGGGCCGGCGCTGGCCGTCCAGACGGTGAACGTCTCTGGCGCGGTACACCTCACCAGCGCACAGGTGGCGGAGGCTGCGGGGCTTGCGAACAGCGCGTCCGTGCTTTCGGTGGACGCCGAGGCCGATCGCAAGCGTCTCCTCGGCATGACGTGGGTGCGGACGGCGTCGATCGAGCCGCAGCTTTCGAGGAGCGTGGTGGTGGTGATCAGCGAGTGGCAGCCGGTCGCGGTCTATCACTCCGGCAAGGGCTCCAACCTGTACTTGCTCTCCGACCAGGCAATGGTGCTTGGATCGGTTTCGTCCGCCGGGACGCTGGTCGATGTGCAGGGCCCGAGCGGTCCCGACCCCAAAGTCGGCGCGCGCGCGCTCGACGAGACGCTCCTGACGGCCCTGGTCAACCTGCAGCGGATCTTTCCCGCGCTCCTCGGGCAGCGGGTCGCCGGCTTCATCATCGACTCTTGCGGCGACCTGACACTTGTCGCCAAGAAGGGTTGGAAGGTTTACTTCGGCCGTGTGCTCACTCCGGAGGAGTTCGGGACATTGCGTGACAAGGTGGCGGCGTTGAAGGCGATCGCAGGACACGGGAACGTGGACTACAACTCGACAAACCTCGACTACGTCAACGTGATGAACCCGACCGAGCCCGCAGTTGGATTGCGCTCGACGAACAAACCGAGCCCGCGACCGTCCCCTTCACCCGTGCCAATATGCAAGTAATCGTCGTTGCGATCGTGTTCGCGATCCTCGGCGTATTTCTGGGCCTGCTCTCGCCGGTCACGATCCCGATCACCTACGCCCGCTACACGGCGGTCGCCCTCCTGGCAGCACTCGACTCGATTTTCGGGGCTTTCAAGGCCTACATCGCCGGGACGTTCGAGCCGCGCGTGTTCTTCAGCGGCCTGCTGACCAACATGACCCTGGCGGCTGGCCTCACCTACTTCGGCGACAAGCTTGGGGTAGACCTCTCGATCGCCGCCATCGTCGCCTTCGGGGTGCGGATCTTCAACAACCTGGGCGCCATCCGGCGCCACTATTTGTAGGAATGAGGGAAAACCCGGATCGTTTTCGAGGTGCCGCAACCACTAGAGCTAGCCCCAAACCAGGGTCGACCCACAAAATCTAGTCCGCAGACGCCCTGGAGCCGATATAATCCAGCGCAGCCCGCCCCCAGTACCAGCCCACGTTCCAGCAGGAGGCACCGCAGCACCAGTTTTGTCACGGCGGAAGCGAACCGTCGGTCTCGACCTTGGCACGAGCCGGGTCTCAGTGGTCATAGCCGAGTCTGACGACCCCGGCGCACAGGTGACCATCATCGGCGTGGGCGAGAGCCCCTCCGACGGTCTTCGGAAGGGCGTGGTCGTCAACCTCGAGAAAACTATCGCGTCCATCCAGGCCGCGGCCGTGGCCGCCGAGCGGATGGCGGGCCAGCGGATCGAATCCGTGGTCGTCTCCCTCGCCGGTGGCCACCTGACCTCCCAGAACTCAACGGGCGTGGTCGCTGTGGCGAGGCCGGACCACGAGATCTCCGAGGACGATGTGCAGCGGGTCGTGGAGGCATCGCGCGCGATCAGTGTCGCGTCCGACCGCCAGGTCATCCACGTGATCCCCCGGGCCTACACAGTCGACGGCCAGGACGGCGTGCGCGATGCGGTCGGCATGACCGGACACCGCCTCGAGGTCGAGACCAACATCATCACCGGCGCGCAGACCGCGGTGCAGAACGTCATCAAGTGCGTTCACGGAGCAGGGTTCGACATCGAAGACGTCGTCTGCGCCGGGTTGGTCGCCGGCGAGCGCGTGCTCACGCCCCAGGAGCTCGACCTCGGCGTCTGCGTGGTCGACATCGGAGCCGGCACGACGGCGGTCGTCGTCTACAACGATGGGTCCGCGCGCCATCTCGCGGTGCTGCCCGTGGGCGGCAACCACGTGACCAGTGACATCGCGATCGGCCTCCGGACAACGCTGGAAGAGGCCGAGAGCCTGAAGCTCAACTACGGGCACACGCTTCCGGATGTCATCGACCACGGCGAGAAGGTCGAGGTGCGGCAGGTCGGTGGCGACCGCATCGAAGCGCTGCCGCGTCGCTTCCTGGCCGAGATCATCGGTCCCCGAATGCGCGAGATCTTCCAGATGGCGCGTGAAGAGGTGCGCAAGAGCGGCTTCGACGGCTTGCTCCCGGCGGGCGTGGTCGTCACCGGCGGCGGTGCGCGCCTGATGGGCACCACCGACGCGGCCCAAGCCGTCTTCAACACTTCGGTCCGCCTCGGTCAGCCCCTGGGCATGTCCGGCCTTGCCGACCGTGCCCAGGGGCCGTCGTTCGCGGTGGCGGTCGGCCTCGTCAAGTGGGGAGCCCGCGCGCCGGCCCGCGGTTACGTCAGCGCTCGCCAGCAGGTGAGCATCGGCACCACGTATCAAAAAACAGTGAGGTGGCTGCGCGATTTTTTCTAGAGAACAGACTCGAAACCAGCTGGAGCTCGCCATAGCACAAGCAAATTTGAACCAGGAGGACGTTGTGAAAGAAAGCCAGTTGCACGAAGGGCGGGCGCGAATCAAGGTCGTCGGCTGCGGGGGCGGCGGTGGAAACGCCGTCAATCGCATGATCTCGAAAGCGCTCAAGGTCGAGTTCATCGCCGTCAACACCGACAAGCAGGCTCTCGAGCGCTGCCAGGCGGACGTCAAGGTCCAGATGGGCACCAAGGTCACCCGCGGCCTAGGCGCCGGAGGTGACTGGACGCGCGGTCGCGATGCTGCCGACGAGAGCAGGACCGAGCTCTCCGCAGTCGTCCAGGACTCGGACATGGTGTTCATCACCGCTGGGATGGGCGGAGGCACCGGCACGGGCTCCGCCGCCATCGTGGCCGAGCTGGCCAAGGAGTCCGGAGCACTCACCATCGGCGTGGTGACCCGGCCATTCGCCTTCGAAGGTCGCGTCCGCAACGAGACCGCCGAGGAGGGCATCAAGTCGCTGCGCAGCCAGGTCGATGCACTTATCGTCATCCCGAACGACCGGCTGGCCCAGGTCGCCAGCTCCAAGACGACGCTGGAAGACGCTTTCCGGATGGCCGACGATGTCTTGCGCCAGGGCGTGCAGGGCATCTCGGACCTCGTCACCAACCCCGGCGTCATCAACCTCGACTTCGCCGACGTGAAGGCGATCATGGAGAACGCCGGCGAGGCCCTCATGGGCATCGGGCACGGCGCCGGCGACAGCCGAGCCGAGGACGCAGCCAAGCAGGCGGTCTCGAGCCCTCTCCTGGAGACGTCGATCGACGGCGCCAAGGGGATTCTCTTCAACATCACGGCCGGCAAGGACATCACCCTGCAGGAGGTGCAGAAGGCGGCCGAGATCGTGCGTGCGGCGGCCGACCCCAGCGCCAACATCATCTTCGGCGTCGTCCGCGACGACACCATGCAGGGCGAGATCAAGATCACCGTCATCGCCACCGGGTTCGGCGCCAAGAGCTCGACCGAGGTCAAACACGACGTCCAGCGCAAGGCCCTCGAGCGCGAGCGGCCTGAGTTCGGGACCGACGAGATGGGCGACATCAACATCCCCGCGTTCCTTCGCAACCGGATGTAGGAGAACTGGACACATGAGGTGCCCGTACTGCGGTCACCATGACCTGAAGGTCGTGGACTCCCGCGACTCCGAGGTCGGGGAGGCGATTCGACGCAGGCGCGAGTGTCTGCAGTGCGGGCAACGGTTCACGACGTACGAACGCATCGAAGCGGTGCCCTTCTACGTCACCAAGAAGGACGGCCGCCGAGAGGACTTCGATCCTCAGAAGCTTTTCACTGGGCTCAAGAAGGCGACTGAGAAGCGCGACATCTCGCCGGAGCGGCTGCGCGCCATCGTCGACGACATCGAGGCGAACCTTCGGCGTTCGGGACGCGTGGAGATCCCCAGCGGAGAGATCGGTGAGATGGTGATGGACCGGCTCCGCGACCTCGACGAGGTCGCGTACATCCGCTTCGCATCGGTCTATCGAGAGTTCATGGATCTCCAGCAGGTCAAGCGCGAGATCGAGCAGGTCCTCAGCTCGCGACGAACTTAGGTCCGGCCCCGCGCCGGACCAACCCCTCCCGGCTCGCGGGGAGGGCGGCTCCGCTTGCGACGCGAGCGCAGCCGGGTGGGGGGTCGCTCCCGTCTAAGCTCAATCGCGTGGCCGTAGCCGAGCGCGTGTTGAAGATCCTCGAGCTCGAATCGGAGCCGGGGCTGCTGCACGGATTTTCGACCCTCGTGCTCGGCAGCGTGGGGCTGAGCCATGCCCCCGATCACGAGCCGGTGCTGACGTCGCGCCGCGACTTCGCGCGCGCGCTCGGTGTCGACTCCGAGCCGCTGACCGTCTTGGGAGCGGTTCATGGCGCGTCGGTCGCGAGGGTCGATGAGCCGCAGGACGTGGTCCAGGGGGTCGACGCGCTGGTGACCGATCGCCGTGGCGTCAGCCTGTTCGCGACGTATGCCGACTGCTACCCGATTGTGCTGTGGGATCCACAACGGCGGTGCGCGGCGCTGGTACATGCCGGTTGGCGAGGCACCGTCGCAGGCGTGGGACCTGCCGCGGTGCGTGCGCTGGGCGACGAGTACGGCTCGGAGCCTGCCGGCATCCGAGCCGGCATCGGCCCAGGGATCTGCGGCCGCTGCTACGAGGTGGGAGAGGAGGTCGCGTCGCGGTTCGACCCGCGGTTCGTGAGCCCGGGGCCGGGCGACCGATTCCTGCTGGACCTCGCTGCCGCGAACCGAGCCCAGCTGGAGGAGGCTGGTGTGCCCAACGTCCACACGCTCGGGATGTGCACCAAAGAGACATCGTTCCTGCCCTCGCACCGGCGCAGCCCGGACGGCACCCGATTCGGCGCCATCGTCGCGTTGAGGTGATCCAGGCAGTCGCGGAACGACTCGCGTCGGTGCGCGAGCGGATCGCGCGCACCGGCCGCAATCCCGACGATATCGTCATCGTCGCCGTCACCAAGGGTTTCGGGGCTGAGACGTGCCGAGCTGCGCTGGAGGCCGGGTTGACGGTCCTGGGAGAGAACCGCGTTCACGAGGCGAAGCTGAAGATGGAAGCGGTGGCTGGCGCGGAATGGCATCTCATCGGTCACCTCCAGACCAACAAGGTTCGCCAGGCCGCCGGACGCTTTGCCCTCATACATTCGGTGGACTCGATCCGCCTCGCCGGCGAGCTCGCACGCGCCGATCCTCAGCAGGCGGTCCTCCTGGAGGTGAATGTCGCGCGCGAGGCGCAGAAGCACGGCGTCGACCCCGACCAGGCCCTCGAGGCCATCACCGCCGTGTCGAGCCTTCTCCCCCTGAGAGGCCTCATGGCGATGGGGCCGTCGCAGGGCGATCCGGCCCCGGCGTTCAGAGATCTGAGGCAACTTCGCGACGACGCCGAGCAGCGACTGGGAAAGAGCCTGCCGGTACTATCGATGGGCATGAGCGGAGATTTCGAAGCGGCTCTGGAGGCCGGAAGCACGATGCTGCGGTTGGGCCAGGCGCTGTTCGGCCCCCGCCCGAACTGACGCCGTGGGCGCGATTGCTTCATTCCTGAGCCTCGTCATCTGGCTGTTCGTCATCGTGGTCTTGGTGCGGGTCGCCTTCTCATGGCTTAGCCCCATGGCCACCAATCCCGTGTCTCGTTTTGCATTCCTGATCACCGAGCCGGTCCTCGCTCCCGTCCGCCGGTTGCTGCCCCCGGTTTCGGGTATGGACCTGTCTCCGTTGGTGGTTACCCTGGCGTGCTACTTCGTAATCCATGCGCTCGGCTTCGTCGTATAGATGAGCCGGGCGCGCGCAGGGCGCACTGATGTTTGACAAGGTTGACCAGAGGGTCAGTTTCCCCGAGCTGGAAAAGCAGCTCATGGCCATCTGGAAGGCCGAGGGCACGTTCCAGAAATCGCTCGAGCTGAGGGCCGGGCGCCCGCGGTTCGTCTTCTACGAGGGCCCGCCCACGGCCAACGGCAAGCCGGCGACGCACCACATCCTCGCGCGCGCGTTCAAGGACCTCTTCGGCCGATACAAGACGATGAAGGGGTTCTATGTAGAGCGCAAGGCTGGATGGGACACCCACGGCCTTCCTGTCGAGATCGAGGTGGAGAAGAAGCTCGGTATCTCGGGCAAATTCGACATCGAGAACGAGATCGGGGTGGAGCGCTTCAACAAGCTTTGCCGCGAGAGCGTGCATGAATACGTCTCCGACTGGGTCGCATTCAGCGAGCGGATGGGGTTCTGGCAGGACTACGACGCGGCCTATTGGACGCTCACGTCCGACTACATCCAGTCGGTCTGGTGGGCGCTCAGCGAGATGTGGAAGCAGGGCCTGGTCTACAAGGGCTTCCGGGTCGCGCCGTACTGTTCGCGCTGCGCCACTCCTCTGTCGAGCCACGAGCTGGCGCAGGGCTACCGGGACAACGTCCCCGACCCCAGCGTGTTCGTCCGCTTCAGGCTGAAGAAGGATCCCAAAACCTCGATCCTCGCGTGGACGACCACGCCCTGGACGCTCCCCGGCAACGTCGCCCTGGCGGTCGGCAACGACATCGATTACATCAAGGTCCAGGACGGCGATGGGTTCTTGATCCTGGCCGAAGCCCGGCTCGAAGTGCTCAACGAGGCGCCGAAGGTCGTCGACCGAATTAAGGGCCGGGACCTCGTCGGGCTCGACTACGAGCCGCTCTTCCCCTACTCCGTTCCGAGCGAGGGCCGCGCGCACTACGTCGTCGACGCGGACTTCGTGTCCACCGACGAAGGCACCGGAGTCGTGCACACCTCGGCGCTCTATGGCGTCGACGACCTGAGGCTGTGCCAGGTGAAGGGCATCCCGTTCCGGCACACGGTAGGCCTCGACGGTAAGTTCTTGCCTTACGTCGAGAAGTTCGCGGGCCTGCATGTCAAGGAAGCCGACCCGGTGATCCTCGACGACCTCAGGGAACGCGGGCTTCTGTTCAAAGCCGGCACGATCCTACATACCTACCCCGAGTGCTGGCGGTGCAAGACGCCGCTGATCTACTACGCCCTCGACTCGTGGTATGTGCGCACCACAGAGCGAAAGGCGGAGCTCATCGCCAACAACGCCGCCACCAACTGGGTGCCGGCGCACGTCAAGACCGGGCGCATGGGCGATTGGCTGGAGAACAACGTGGACTGGGCGATCTCGCGTTCCCGCTACTGGGGCACGCCGCTCCCGTTCTGGGTGTGCGAGAAATGCGCCGACCAGCGCTGCATAAGCGCCGCATCGGAGATCGGCCTCGACGATGACGCCGATCTCCACCGACCGTACATCGACGAGGTCACCATCCCTTGCGAGAAGTGCGGCGGGGTCATGCGGCGCGTCCCCGAAGTGCTCGACTGCTGGTTCGACTCGGGTGCGATGCCTTTCGCGCAGCGCGGATACCCGCGCAAGGGTCAAGAGGAATTCAAAGAGACCTTCCCGGCGGACTTCATCTCCGAGGCCCTCGACCAGACCCGAGGCTGGTTCTACTCGCTGCTGGCGATCTCGACGCTTCTGTTCAAGCAGAACTCGTATCGCAACGTGATCTGCCTCGGCCTGGTCGTCGATCCCAAGGGCCGGAAGGCCTCGAAGTCACGGGGCAACGTGCTCGATCCCAACTACCTCTTCGACAACTTCGGCTCGGACGCGGTGCGCTGGTACTTCTTCACCTCGACACAGGTCGGGGAGAACTACCGCACCGGAACCGACACCCTGAGGGAGACCGTCCAGCAGTTCTTCATCCCGCTGTGGAACTGCTATTCGTTCTTCGTCACCTACGCCCGGCTGGATGGGTTCGACCCGGCGCAACCTCAGTTGCCCATCGGCGAGCGCCACGTGCTGGATCGCTGGCTCCTTTCCAGGTTGAGCGGCCTGACCTCGTCCGTGACAGGCGGGCTGGACCGCTACGACGCCATCGAGCCGGCTCGGCGAATCCAGCGATTCGTCGACGATCTGTCGAACTGGTACGTCCGCCGTTCGAGGCGGCGATTCTGGAAGTCGCAGTCCGACCGGGACAAGCTGGCCGCGTACCAGACGTTGTTCGAGGCGCTGAGCACGCTGTGCCGGCTCATGGCGCCGTTTGTTCCGTTCATGGCGGACGCGATGTACAGGAACCTTTCCGAAGGCGGGTCCGTCCACCTGGCCGACTTTCCCGAGCCCTCTTCGGCCCAAGACCGCGAGGTCGAGGCGAGTATGGCGTTGGCCCGGCAGGCGGTCGAGCTCGGGCTGGCCGCGCGGGATGCCGCGCGCATCAAGGTCCGGCAGCCGCTGGCCTCATGCGCCCTTCCGGGCGATCCGCTCCAGGAGGAGGTGGCCGCGATCGTTCGAGAGGAGTTGAACGTGAAGCGCTTGATCTTCGGGGCGCAGGACGTGAGTCTGGACACCGAGATCACAGAGGAGCTGCGCCTCGAGGGTCTCGCTCGCGAAGTCGTTCGGCTCATCCAGGACCGGCGCAAGAAGCTCGGCCTAAATGTCGAAGACCGCATCCACACGCGCTACGACGCTGATGGCATGCTCTTGCGCGCGTTGGAAAAGCACGCTGATTACGTCAAGACCGAGACGCTGTCGGTCACGCTCGAGCTGGGACGCGCCGACGACTTCGCCGGCGAGCAGCAGATGCTGGAAGGAGAGCAGATCTGGATAGGCCTCAAACGAAGCGATCCGTGAATCCCACCCGGCCGGCGCCCGCGCGATTGACCGCTGGCCGCGTGCTCTTCGCCCTCATCGCCCTGGCTGTGCTCGCGGCGGATAGGGTGACGAAGAGCCTGGTCGAGGCCAATGTTCCCTATGGCACCGAGGTCGCGGCGATCGGTCAATGGGTGGGGATCACCAACGTGCACAACTCAGGTGCCGCTTTCGGATTCGCTCCGGCCGGAACGGGCTTGTTCACCGTCGCGTCAGCGGTGGTAGCTGTTGGGATTGTGGTGTACGTGGCGCGCCATCCGGGCGACCTGCTAACCGATGTGGTGCTCGGCCTGATCATGGGAGGGACGGTCGGAAACGGCTATGACAGGTTCATGTTCGGAACCGTCACCGACTTCGTCAACGTCCACTTCTGGCCGGTTTTCAACATCGCGGACTCGGCCGTCAGCATCGGGGTGGTGGCTCTGGTCGCGGGGTACCTGCTACGCAAGCATCCCGACGCCGCCTGATCGCGCCTGCCGCGGCGCCCCGGCTCGATCGCTTCCTTGCCGAGCAGGCATCGGGGGACCTCAGCCGCTCGGCTGCCGCACGTCTGATCAAGAGCCACTTGGTCCAGGTGAACGGCCACAGCGCTGATCCTGCTGATCGGGTGGCGGCGGGCGACGTGGTGGATTTCGAGATTCCGGAGGCTTACATCGCGGACGCCGCCGCAGAGGCGATCCCACTTGAGATCGTCTACGAGGACGAAGACATTGCCGTCATCGACAAGCCGGCCGGGATGGTCGTCCACCCGGCGCCAGGCCATCACACCGGAACCTTGGTCAATGCGCTCCTGGGGCGCGACGCGAGATGGTCGGCCGTTGGCGGCTCAACACGACCTGGCATCGTCCACCGGCTCGACAAGGGCACGTCGGGGCTGATCGTCGTCGCCCGCAACGACGCGAGCCACCGTGCGCTTTCGTCACAGCTCAAGGACCGCTCGCTCAGCCGCACGTACATGGCCATTGTGCGAGGACACGTCAAAGAGGACGCGGGCGAGCTCGAAGGACCGATCGGGAGGGATCCGAGGGAGCGGAAGCGGATGGCCGTCGTCACCGGCGGCCGTTTTGCCCGGACGCGGTACCAGGTGGTCGGGAGACGGCACGGGCATACACTCCTGCGCTGTGACCTCGATACCGGGCGGACCCATCAGATCCGCGTCCACCTCGCAGCCCTGGGCCATCCGATCGTGGGTGATGTCGAGTACGGAGGGCGCAAGCCTGGCGAGCCGCAACGTCCGATGCTACATGCGTGGCGGCTGCGCCTTCGCCATCCGCACACCCAGGCCGTGATGAGCTTCGAGGCGGCGCCGCCGTCCGACTTCGAAGCGTTCTGGGCCTCGCTCGAGTGAACGTGAACAGATCGCGCCTCGGCCTTCTCCTGGTCATATCGGGGCCTTCGGGCGTCGGCAAGGACACGATCATCGAGCGACTGGTCAAGCTCGACCCGAACCTGAGGTACTCGGTGTCGTACACGACGCGACCTGCGCGTCCCGGAGAGGTCGAGGGGGTCAACTACTCGTTCGTCAGCCGGCAAGCCTTCGAGGAGCTGGTCGCGGCAGGCCACTTTCTGGAGCACGCGTCGTACGCCGGCAATCTGTACGGCACTCCGGCCGCCCCGGCGGAGGCGGCTCGCGCCGAGGGCCACGACATCCTTCTGAAGATCGAGGTCGAGGGGGCCCAGCAGGTGCGCAAACGGGTGCCGGACGCTCTGTTCATCTTCATCGCCCCACCAACCAGCGAGGAGCTGGTGCGGCGACAGGAGCTGCGCAGCAGGGAGGCGAACCGGGACATGGCCGAGCGCCGGCGGATCGCGGAGAAGGAGATGGCGTACGCACGCGACTACGATCACGTCGTCGTCAACGACGACCTCGACGGCGCCGTGGCGGAGGTTCTGGAGATCATCCGGCGGGCTCGCGAGCGCCAGACTTAATCCCATGCCGCTAGATCCGACGCCGGTTCCAAACGAGCTGCGCGGGATGCGCCTCGCCTTGCTGGTCTCAGGCGGGATCGCGGCCTACAAGCTGGTCGACCTGGCGTCCGCTCTCACGCAGGCAGGGGGCCGGGTGCGCGTGGCGATGACCACGTCGGCCGCGCGGTTTGTCGGCGCTCCATCCTTTCGCGGTGTCACCGGCAACCCGGTTCTGACCGGGCTGTGGGCGGCGGACGGAGCGCCGGAGCCCCATGTGTTCCTTGGCGACTGGGCGCAGGTGGTGCTGCTGGCGCCGGCGACCGCCAACGTGATCGGCCGCATCGCACATGGGCAATCGGACGACGTCGTGACTGCAACGGTGCTGGCGGCGCGCTGCCCGATCGTCGTCGCGCCGGCCATGAACGACGCGATGTGGTCGAAGCCGGCGGTCAAGGAAAACGTCGCGACACTGCGGAAGCGGGGCATGACCGTGGTCGAGCCCGAAGCGGGCCACCTGGCCAGCGGGCACGTCGGCTTGGGCCGGCTGGCCGGCTCCGGCCGGCTCCTGGAGGCGATGGCCGACGCGGTCCGGTCGCGCTACGACCTGGCCGGGCGCCGGGCGGTTGTCACGG
>OCZT010003163.1_pt1 | contig 16933 bp, 13 predicted proteins | sample 1539031 | NCBI WGS metagenome assembly OCZT01 (sample SAMEA3539308, study PRJEB22396) | soil metagenome | biome: tundra; feature: field; material: soil | place: USA | collected 2010-05 | depth 0.15 m | reverse complement strand
CTAGCGCGGAACGCAGCGGGCCCAAAAGAGGTTACTTGCACTATCCATTCTCCTCGAACGCCGCATGGACATTTATCAGCTTCAGCGGGAGATAATGGAAAGAGAATCATGAAGCCCGACCTCTTTTGGATACCAGGCCCCTGGTGCGGGCGGCTGGCTGTTGCCGCCCGGCCCAGGGGAGGGGACTGGCTTGAGGACGAGGCAAGCGGCTGGCGGCGGGCCGGCATAGATGTCATCGTGTCTTTGTTGGAAGCAGATGAAGCGGCCCAACTAGACTTGGTTGACGAGGCTAAAGCCGCGGGAGCGAATGGCATCCGCTTCATCTCATTCCCGATCCCGGATCGTGGAGTGCCACCTTCTGCCGCAGCGGCTGTCTCGCTCATTGCCGCCATTTCAGACGCACTCGAGAGAGGAAACAACGTTGCGGTACACTGCCGGCAAGGCGTTGGCCGCTCGGGTCTAATTGCAGCGGGAGTTCTTGCAAGTGCGGGGATCGATCCCGAGCGGGCAATCGAGGTCGTCAGTTCCGCCCGTGGCCAGACCGTTCCGGAGACGCCCGACCAGCGTTTGTGGGTCCAACAATTGCCTTCCGAACCACCGGTTGCACTGAAAGCTGACCGCTGAAAGCTGATCGCTGAAAGCTGCGAAGCGCTAAAATCAACCCATGCGCGCATTCCCTATCGTTTTGCTGGCTGTCGCGGGCGCCGCCCTGCTCCCGGCCGCCAAGAATCTAGAAATTTACTTCATCGACGTCGAAGGTGGCCAAGCCACGCTGTTCGTGGCGCCCTCCGGCGAATCCATGCTGGTCGATACCGGCTGGTCCGGCAACAACAGCCGCGATGCCAACCGCATCGCCGCGGCCGCCAAACACGCGGGCGTGAAGGCTATCGACTACCTCCTGGTCACGCATTTTCACGAGGACCATGTGGGCGGTGTGCCGCAACTCGCCGGAAAGCTGCCGATCCGTACCTTCATCGACCACGGCGAGAGCGTCGAGCACGACCAGCGCGCCAAGGAGCTCTACAACGCCTACGTTGAATACCGCGCGAAAGGTAACCACATCCTGGCCAAGCCCGGCGTCACTATCCCGGTCAAAGGCCTCGACGTGAAGGTGCTGACCGCCGACGGCGACGAGATCGAAAACCCGCTGCCCGGCGCGGGGCAAGCGAATCCGCTGTGCGCGGAGGACAAACTGCGAGCCCCCGACGCGACTGAAAACGCCCGCTCGGTGGGCACCTTGATCACATTCGGAAACTTCCGCGCCCTCGACATGGGCGACCTCACCTGGAACAAGGAGCACGAGCTGGTCTGCCCCAACAATAAAGTCGGCACGGTGGATCTCTACATCGTCTCGCACCACGGCTCGGATCTGTCGGGCTCGCCCGCGTTCGTGCAAGGGATTCATCCGCACGTGGCCATCATGGACAATGGCGCGCGCAAGGGCGGCTCGCCGTCCACCTGGCAAACCATCCACAGCTCGCCCGGCCTGGAGGATATCTGGCAGTTGCACTATTCCATCGCCGGCGGCAAGGACAACAACGCGCCGGACACGTTCATCGCCAACACGGATGAGGTGGGAGACCAAGGGAATTGGATCCACGTCACCGTGCATCCCGATGGCAGCTTCACGGTGAATAACAGCCGCAACAAATACTCGAAGACGTATGGGCCCAGGGGTTAGCGGCCGGCATGCCCAAACGTCCCGACTACGGCATCGACGCACCCGGCGTCCTGGTTACCCTCGTGCTGATTGGCGTGGCCGGTCAGATACTCGGGCTTTTCGCGCCGCCGCTCAAGATCGGTCCCGTCACCATTGTTTTCGGCGTTTCGATGCAGATCGCCGGCGGGATCTTTCTGCTGGAAGGCGTGCTGATGATCGTCTATGTGAAGTGGGGAAAGTTCCGGCACCGCGATCGCATGCTGGCGCAGTTCCCGTGGACGGGCAACGAGCGCGTGCTGGACGTGGGCACCGGCCGCGGGCTGCTGCTTATCGGCGCGGCGAAGCGCCTGACGGCGGGCCGCGCGGTGGGCATCGATATCTGGAGCACCAAAGACTTGTCCGGCAATGCGCCCGAGCGCACGCAGGCAAACATCGAGATGGAGGGCGTGAGCGGCAAGGTCGAGCTGCGTAGCGAAGACGCCAGCAAGATGAGTTTTCCCGATGGTTCGTTCGATGTGGTGGTATCGAACCTGTGCATCCATAACATCCCGAAACAAGCGGGGCGCGACCGGGCCTGCCGCGAAATCGCGCGTGTTTTGCGGCCGGGCGGTATGGCGTTGATCTCCGACTTCAGGTTGACGAAGAAGTACGCGGCGGTGTTCGCGGGCGAAGGGTTTCCGGTCGAATGGCGCGGGCCGTTCTGGCGCGACACTTTTCCGCCGCTGAAGATGTTCGTGACGCGGAAGCCATCATGAAAGTCGCGGTTATTGGGCTGGGCTTCATGGGCAGCACGCACGTGAATGCCTGGCTGCAAATCCCGGGCGCGGAGTTGGCCGCGGTTGCGAGCCGCGACCCGCGCCGGCTCTCCGGCGACCTCACCGGCGTCCAGGGCAATCTCGGCGGCCGGGGCGCGAAGCTGGATTTCTCCGCGGTAGCCAAGTACGCCAGCGCGGAAGAGGCCGTGCTGGACCCCGCTGTGGAAGCTGTCGACATCTGCCTGCCCACGCATCTTCACGAGCGCATCGCGGTGCTGGCGCTCGCTGCGGGCAAACATGTGCTGGTCGAAAAGCCCATGGCGCTGGATGGCGCCGCCGCCGATCGCATGATCGCCGCAGCCGAACGTCACGGCCGCGTCTTGATGGCCGCGCAGGTGGTGCGCTTCATTCCGCCGTATCGCGCCGCCGCCGATATCCTGCGCTCCGGGCGGCTGGGTGCGGTGCGTGCAGCCATTTTTCGCCGGCGGTGCGCCGCGCCCGCATGGAGCGCCTGGCTCACCGATCCCGCGCAAAGCGGCGGCGGAGTGTTCGACCTGTTGATCCACGACATCGACTTCTGCCTGCATGTGTTCGGCAAGCCGGAAGCCGTAACTGCCTCCGGATACCAGGATCTGCCGCACGGCGTGGATTGGATACTGGCGCAATTCCGGTATCCGTCGATAGGAGCGGTGGCGATATCGGGTGGCTGGCATCACCCGGCGCCCTATCCTTTTTCGATGGAGTTCACTATCGTGGCCGACGGTGGCACGCTGGAGTTCAATTCCACCGGCGCGCCACTCGCCGAATACGGCGCCGACGGCCGCGAACACGCTCTGGATGTGCCCGGCACGGATGGCTACCGCGCCGAACTCGAATATTTCCTGGACTGCGCCGTGCGCGGTGAAAAACCGCTGGCGTGCCCACCCGAAGAATCCGCCGCAGCGGTGAAGTTGGCACATCTCATGCTGGAATCCCGCAACAGAAACGGAGAGAAGATCGCATGCAACCTTTGAGCGACATGGAAATCGGCGTCATGTTTTGGGCCGGGCGCGATCCGTATGAAACCGTACGCGAGCTGAAATCGTGGGGCGTGCGATGCGGCCAGATGGGCATCCCCGGAGACATGCCGCTGGAAGGCGCGGCGGCGCGCTGGAAGCAGGCGCTCGCCGACGAAAACTTTACTGTAGTGACGGTGTTTGCAGCTTATATAGGTGAAAGCTACGCGGACATTCCCACGGTCCAGAAAACGGTGGGCTTCGTGCCGCCGGCCACGCGCGCCGGGCGCGAGCTGCGCACATTGGCCGTCAGCGATTTCGCCGCCGAACTCGGCGTGCCTTCGATCGCCACACACATCGGCTTCGTCCCGGAAGACAGGTCTTCGGAGGACTACGCAGCCGTGCGCGAAACGGTGCGGCGCGTGTGCGATCATGCCGCCGTGCACGGCCAGACGTTCGCGCTCGAAACCGGCCAGGAGTCCGCGCCCGTGCTGCTCGAGTTCCTGTTGGCCACCAACCGCGCCAATCTCCGCATCAACTTCGACCCGGCCAATATGATCCTCTACGGGACCGGCGACCCGATTGCCGCGCTGGACACGCTCGCGCCGCACGTGCTTACAGTGCACTGCAAGGACGGCGACTGGCCGCCCCATCATTTACCTGCCTCACATGGCTCACCCGGCACTCTGGGCGAGGAAAAGCCGCTGGGCCAGGGATCGGTGGGAATGGAGCGGTTTATTGCTAAGTTGAAAGAGATAGGTTACAAAGGCCCGCTTACCATCGAGCGCGAGGCGAGCGACCCCGTGCGGCGGCAGCGCGATATCGCGATGGGAGCGGAGCTGCTAAGGCGGCTGACGGTGTAGTTTTCGCAACGTGCCCCAACGCCCCGCCGTCTGAATAGTTAGCTGTCAACGCATGCCCGGACTATCTTCCAGCCAGGAAATGCAACTCGAATATGTGACCTGGCGCGCGCCGGGGTCGCCGCCCATCGCTATTCGCCGGCGCGCGATGGAAGGCATCCACCAGGAAGTCAGCGAAGCTTTTGCCGCCGCGCCACACCGCGGCGCAGAGACTGGCGGGATTCTGCTCGGCCGGCGCGAGGAAGATCGCATGGTGGTGGAGGACTTCGAGCCGGTGCCCTCGGAGCACCGCTTCGGGCCTTCTTTCCGCCTCTCGGATACCGACCGCGAACTGCTGCAAGAGACTTTGGAGTGGTTTCGCGGCGGCGCGCAGCCGGGCCTGTCGGTGCTGGGCTTCTATCGCAGTCATACGCTCGCGGAGGTCGAGCTTTGTCAGGAAGACGAAGACCTCATGCGGGCGCATTTTGGTGCGAACGAGGACCTGGTGTTGTTGGTCAAGCCCAATTTGATGGGAACCAGCGAGGCGGACTTTTTCATACGCCGCTGTGGGCGCGTGGCGCCGGCGCCGGCTCTGGATCCGCCCTCCTTGAGGACGTGGCCGCCGCCGCGTCCACGTCAGTCGATGCTGGAGCCTGAAACTGAGCGTCCCACCGTGCGGCGCTCGCGATGGCCCTGGTACACCGCGGCAACGCTGCTCGGCTTAGCGGGCGGGGCGCTCGGCTATCTGTGGTGGCATCCGGATACGGGCGTGGAACGGATCGCGGTGACCACTGCCCTGGCATCCGGATACGGTCGTGAAACGGATCGCGGTGCCCACTGCCCCGCCGCCTGCCCCGCCGCCGGCCGTGCGCCCGATAGTGGAGGGCACGCCGGCCCCGCCCGAGCCGGATACCACGGGGATTCACGAGCTTCTGGATCGCTGGGCGGGCGCTTTGAAGCGTGGCGACGTCGAGGCGGCCGCGCAATGTTATGCGCCGGTGGTGAGCACTTATTTCACACGGCACGATGTGACGCGCGAGGCTGTGCGCCAGAGCATCCGGCAGGCCGCGCGCTACGGTCGTCTGGACGTTTATCGCATCTCCGGCCTGAGCATTACGCCGGTAAGCGACAGCCGCGCGGTAGCTACTTTCCGCAAGCATTGGCGGATCTCGGGACGTGGGCGGCCGGCCGGCGAAGAAGGGGAGCGCATGACGCTGGTGCGGACTGAGGGCGCCTGGCGGATTTCGTCGGAGCAAGCAACGCGGTAGGCGAGCTGCGCTCGCCTCGACAGGCTAAAGCCTGTCCCACTTTACCGCGCCGCGACCTTTCCTTCCTGGTAGATCGTCACACCGCGCTTCACAGTCCGGTTCACTAGGTTGGCTCCGAAATGGTAGGGAATCTCGCGGTAATCCGATGCGTTCAGCACGATCAGATCGGCGGGCTTGCCCACTTCGAGCGAACCGGCCACCTGCCCGGATCCGATGGCGCAGGCCGCATTGAACGTCGCCGCACAGATGGCTTCCGCCGGAGTCATGCCCAGGTGCGCGCAGGCCAGCGCGACGATGGTTGGCATGCTGTAAGTCGAGCTGGCGCCGGGATTGAAGTTCGTGCCGAGCGCCACGGCCGCGCCTCCGTCGATGAGCTGCCGCGCGGGTGCGCACCGTTCATTGCTATGGCGAAAGGCGGCGCCGGGCAGCAACACGGCCATAGTGTTCGAGCGCGCGAGTAAGTCCACGTCCGCCGGGCCGGCATCGCGCAGGTGGTCCACGCTGGCAGCTCCCACTTCCACGGCCAGGCGCACGGCATCGCTCGCCGGGTGTTGGCCAGCGTGGATCTTGAGTTGAAATCCGAGGGCGCGCGCCGCTTCCAAATAGCGGCGGCTCTGCTCCATATTGAAGACCTGCTCGCCGCAACGGAGGCCGGCGAAACGAGCGAACGATCTACGGCAGATCGCCGGCAGCAGCTCGGAGCACATCCAAGAGATGTAGCCGGCGGGGTCGCTCGCATGCGCGGCGGGAATGGACCGCGGGGTGAGGAACGTGGACGCGATATCCAGCGGCGCGCGATGCAGCCTGGCCTGCACGCGCAGGATCTTCAACTCGCCTCTCACGTCGAGGCCGTGGCCCGACTTGGCCTCCAGGGTCGTCGTTCCATGCCGGATCATGGCGTTGACGAATTGGCGCGCGCGCGATTCCAGGCGCTTGGCGGAAGCGTTGCGCAGCGCCAGGATGGTGGGTGCAGGCGTGTGGGCCGGCTCTTGGTCAGCGGCGATGCGCGCTTCGTAATCGTCCAGCGACGGAACGCCCCAGACGAGGTGCGTGTGGCAGTCCACAAAACCGGGCATTACGACATGCCCCGTGGCATCGATTTCCTGGGATCTGCGCACCAACGCAAGGTTCTCGACGCGCCTGCTGAGACCAACTTCGACGATGCGCCCGTCCTCGATGAGGAGCGCGCCATCGCGAATGATAGAGAGTTCCTTGAGAGCGGCGCCGCGTCTGGGCTCCGCTGGGCCGCGCAAGGTGATCAGTTGCCGCGCACCCCTCACAAGAAGAGTTCCAGACATTCGGAGGACCTTGTTTTAATATAGCAAGATGCCCCCGCAGCGCCCGTTGAAGACGCTGGAAAGAGTGCTTTCCAAAGCCGGACTGGGTTCGCGCACCGAAGCGCGAAGCTGGATTGGCGCGGGCCGCGTGCGCGTGAACGGCAGAGTGGTCGAAACGCCCGATCGTTGGGTGGACATCGAGCGCGACCGCGTCACGCTGGATGGACATCCCGTCCGCGGCGCCAAGAAGGTCTACCTGCTGCTCTACAAGCCCAAAGGCTACATCACGACTTATACCGATCCGCAAGGCAGGCCCACCGTTTACGATCTGGTGCGGGACCGAGGCGCGTGGGTGGTCCCGGTCGGCCGCCTGGACCTGGACACCACCGGGCTGTTGATCATGACGAACGACACAGAGTTTGCCGAGCGCCTGACCAATCCCGAGTATAAAGTTCCGAAGACATATCAGGCGAAGTGCGCCGACCGATTGTCCGACGAGCAGATCGCGCGTCTGCGCGAAGGAGTAGAGTTGAGCGACGGCCCCACGCGCCCGGCGCTGGCGGAGCGCTTGCGCGATTCCGGCAAATACACGCACATAGTGCTCACCATCGGCGAAGGCCGCAACCGGCAGGTGCGCCGCATGGTGGAAGCCATCGGAAGCAAGGTGATCAAGCTGGTGCGCGTGGCCATTGGTCCGGTGCGCATCGGCGATCTGCAGATCGGGAAATGGCGGCACCTGACCGAAGGGGAAGTGCGCGCTTTGCGCTCGTGGCGGCCTGGCGCGCCGGATCGGCGGCTTTCGTCGTGAAGGTTCGCGCTTGGCTAACGCTCAATCCGACCTGCGGAATAGCTTCACGTTCAGCGGTGGCTACGGCCGCGATATCGGTCCGAAGACAGAAGACAGAAGACAGAAGTCGGAAGTCGGAAGTCGGAAGTCGGAAGTCGGAAGACACTTGCCCGGCTTCTGGCTTCCTCGACTTCCGATTCCTGCGGCCCCGTTAGTCCGTTACTCGTGAGACTTGCGCCAGTCTTCCTCCGAAATCATCGCGATGGGCGCGAGCTTCTTCGCCTGCAATCCCCGGTTAAGATCCGGTAATTGCCGACCCGTAAGATCGGTGAACTCGTGGATGACATCCTCGAGTTCGTGGCCCAACACGTCGCCGCGCGCGGCCTGCGAATCGGTTGGCCGGCCTTCGTAGGAGTTCACGTCGCCGTATAATTCGGCGAGGAACTCGCGCAAGCGCTCTTCGCCCGTGATCATGCCACCTTCCTTCGTGGCGACAATCTTGGAGCGGATTTTGTCGGCGGATTCCGACAGCGCCACCAGCTTGGCCCGTAACGGGTCTGCTTCGGGCAGTTTGGCGGCGCTCTTTTGGGCGCTGTCGCGCACCCCGACGATGGCATCCACCGCCCAGGTCATGTGATTCAGCAAGCCGCCCAGCTTGGTGACCAGCTCGAACTGCGCCTTGCGATCCTCGATCGTGAACTTGGCGCGCGGGTCCAGCACGACGTTGACCTCAGCGTTGTAGACCTTGTCGCCCTTGGTCATCTTCACCGTGTACACGCCCGGCAGGATGCGCGGCCCGATTGCAGCGCCAAAAGCTCCGGTGGCCGCCGCCGGGACTTGGGGCGGCTTCATGTGCATGGACCAAACCGACCGGTTAATGCCCCTATGGCCGCTGGTGGGCAGCGTGTCCACCAGCTTTCCCTGCCGATCGAAAACCTCGATCTTCATGTCGCCATAGATGTGACGGCTTCTCTGGTAATAGGGGATCGCAGCGTCGGTCGGACGGTTGGGGCCGACGAATGTCGCATCGCCCTCGGACCAGCCGCCGCCCGTCTCCATCCACTGCACGGCGGGCGGAATCGGAAGAAACGCGGCGTATTCAGACATCAGGTCCGGCGTGAGGGCGCGCAGCGGGGAGATGTTATCGAGGATCCAAATGCCCCGGCCATGCGTCGCCAGAATCAGGTCCGACGTGCGCGGATGAATGAAAATGTCGCGCACCGCCACGGCGGGGAAGTTGGATCCCTTATACTGCGCCCAGCGCTGGCCGCTATCGACGCTGACCCACAACCCGAATTCGGTTCCCACGAACAGCAGGTTCGGATTGACGGTGTCTTCCTTGATGACGTGCGCGTAGCCGCGGATGCCGCTCTCTTGCACGGGCAACGCCGTCCAGCTTTGGCCGTAGTCGGTGGTCTTGAACAGGTACGGCTTCATGTCGCCGTACATGTGGCGGTCGAAGGTGGCGTAAGCGGTGCCCTCAGCAAAGCGGCTGGCTTCCACCCAGGACACCCAGGGCGCTTTCCCGACCCCCTGCACATTGGCGGCGACATTGGTCCAGTGCTGGCCGCCATCGCGCGTGATCTGGACGTTGCCGTCATCGGTCCCCGCCCAGATAAGGTGGCCGTTCTTGGGCGACTCCGAAATCGAATACACGGTAGTGTGCATCTCGGCCACGGAGTTGTCCACGGTCACGCCGCCGGATTCCTCCTGCTTCTGCTTCTCCGGATCGTTGGTGGTGAGGTCGGGCGAGATACGCTCCCAGGACTGGCCTTGGTCGCGCGAGCGAAACACGAATTGCGCACCAATATAGATGGTGCCTTTTTCGTTGGGGCTGAGTTGCAGCGGCGTGTTCCAGTTGAAGCGCAGTTTCTTCTCGCCATACCGCGCGTAGGGCTTGATGGGGCGCGTTTCGTGCGTAACGCGGTTGACCCGCTCAACTTCCCCGCCCTGCGTTTCGACGTAGATATAAGCCGCGTCGGTGGGGTCTTCCCACATCCAGAAGCCATCGCCCCCGCACATATTCTCCCAGCGTGCATTGCTCACGCCGCCGGGATAGGACGAATCGCCCACCCAGCAACTGTTGTCCTGCAAGCCGCCGTATACGCGATACGGCTCGGCGTTGTCCGCGCTCACGTGGTAAAACTGCGAGACTGGCAGGTTCATCAGATGCTCCCAGCGCGTGCCGCCATCCTGGCTGCGCCACAGGCCGCCGTCGTCGCCGGTGAACATCATATTTGGATTTCCGGGATCGATCCAGACGTCGTGAAAGTCGCCGTGCGCATTGGCGACGGCACTGAAACTGCGCCCGCCGTTCACACTCAGCAACAACGGTCCATCGACCTTGAACACTTTGTTTTCGTCCTTGGGGTCGACAATCAGATTGGCGAAGTAGAACGGGCGCCACACCTGGTATTGGCTGGCATCCAGGCGCGTCCAGTTTTGGCCGCCGTCGGCGGAGCGGTAGAGCGCGCTGTTCTTGGACTCGATGGTGGCGTAGACTACCTGCGGCTTGGAGGGAGCCACGGCCAGCGCGATGCGGCCATAAGGCTTCTCGGGCAGGCCTTTGGCATTCGCGGCGGTCAGTTCGGTCCAGTGCTCGCCGCCATCGGTGGACTTGAACAGGCCGCTCCCGGGGCCACCCGAGCGGAAGGTCCATGCCTGCCGGCGGAAATCCCACATGGATGCGTAGATGGTCTTGGGATCCTGCGCGGCCATCGACAGCATGCCGCATCCGGTCGAACCATTCGCTCCGGCGAGCATTTTCCGCCAGGTCTGGCCGCCGTCGCTGGTCTTGTAAACGCCGCGTTCGTCGTTATCGTCCCACAGGTGGCCGGTGGCGCAGGCGTATACGATGTTGCCGTCCTTGGGATCGATCAGAATCTTGGCGATGTGTTCGGAATCCTTGAGGCCGGCGTTCTTCCAGTTCTCGCCGCCGTCGACGGATTTGTAGACGCCGTCGCCGACGGAGACGCTGTTGCGCAGCCAGCTTTCGCCGGTGCCCACCCATACGATTTTCGGGTTGGAGGGATCGATGGAGACCGCGCCGATGGACTGCACGTCGGGGAGATCGAACACGGACTTGAAAGTGGTTCCGCCGTTGATCGACTTCCAGACGCCGCCGCTGGCGGAGGCGGCGAAGACGGTGAGCCGTCCGCTATCGTTGACGGCGGTGACGGCGGCGATACGGCCGCTCATTTCCGCCGAGCCAATGTTGCGCGCGGGCAGGCCGGATATGGTGCCCGAATCGTACCGAACGGGTGCTTGCGCCAGCAACGCTGGGGCCAGCAGCAATGGCAGGTAGCACACTCGCGAATGAACACTCATGGTCAGAACTCCCTCTCGGATGCCGCTTGCTGGCGCATCGGCGGTTTTGGATTGCCGGGCTTCGCCTGCCCGGACGAAGCGGATGGGGCCGCCGGCATCTTGAATTCGGCGGGATCGATGGGGACATTGGCTTCGATTTTGTCAATGGTAATCTTGCTGGTCTCGCCCGGGTTGCGCGGACTGCCGGACTCCAGCGCGAACGGGAAGTAGACGCCATTGACCAGCTTGAAGGATCCCATTTCGGAGAACGATTCCCGCACGGAGCCGTGGATGAATTGCGTCTGCTCGGTGCGTATCTCGAGGAACGTCTCGGGATCCAGGTAATAGTAGACGATGTCGCCGTTTTTGAGCGTCACCTTCAGGCGGTAAGCGTCGTCGCCGTCCACGGTGTCGTGGCCCAGGTACTCGATGGTATTGCCCTTCTCTTTGTAATCCACCAGATGGCCGTAGAAATCGGCTTCGTCCTGCAAGCCACGCAGGTCGTCTTCCCCGAGCATCTCCGGATCCTTGCGGCCGCCGAACGGCATGATGCGCCAGCCGATCGTGCCGTCGTACGCCGACATCCCGGTCATGCCCATTATGGTGAACGTCTGCCGGACCAGATCGGGCGCCATGCTATCGAGGCCGACCTGCACCGAGAAGCTGCCCTGCTGCATTTTGCCGGTCATCCGCAGCGAGTGCAGTGCCTTGAGCTTTTCAATGCCGCCGTGGGCTGTCAAGTTCTTGTTCACCAGTTCCTCGGCGGTCTGCGCCGAGAGCAGCGCGGCGAAGGCCAGTCCGGCCGTAATTCTTGTAACGTAACCCATCCAATTTGCTCCTTGTGGTGCGAAGAATATCGTAACAGGCAAACCTGTTAAAGCGTGGCGCGCCCGAAAAGGCACGTGGAGCCTGAGCGTCACCCGCAACCGTTGTCCGACGTTCGGCGTCGACACCATCGAGTGCAAAATCCGCGTCAACCCACCTTGCCAGGATACGGAATTCAGGCGCAAGCGGCGACCTCACCCCCAGGTCCGCAGCCCGATTATGCCCCAGCTCGCCAGGTAGATCGTAATCGCCGTGCAGGCGGCGGCCACCAACAATGAATGTATCCACACGCCGCGGCGGACCGCCCAATGCCGCGCGCGCCATGCCTGAATCAGGGCCATGAGCGACGTCAGGGCGAACAGAATGGTGAGCGCGCAGATGGATACCGACCATGCGGAGACATTGCCTAACCGGTCAATGGAGCCGTCGCCTGCTAGCGCAAAGATGCCAAAGGTCGCGAGGAGCAGCAGGATCGCAATCAGCGGGAGCGCGCGCACGCTGAGACAGAGCCGGCCGCCAGGCAACGGGCGCAGGCGGCGCAACAGCAGCGCCGGTATCCAATACACGGCGTACAGCACCGACGTCGCGAGCAGCAGAACCGCCAGCGCCGCGCCGCCGATCTCCGACCAGGCTTCCCATGCCGGAACGATCGCAAACATCGGACCATTAGTCTGGACGAAGCGCCCATCGCGCGTGTCCGAGATGAGGGCCAAAGTCGGCACCGGCTGTTTCACGTCGCGCCACAGACGGTCCGTCACGGCGACAAAAGTCCGCGGCGATCCCTGCAGCGGCGCCAGCACCAGATTCTGCCCTTGTAACGATAGCCGCGCCAGCCCCATGATCCGATCCATGAAATATGTCATCTGCACGCGCGGGTTGGCGGGCTCGGCCCAGCCGGTGTATTGCGCGGCCAGCGCGCGCTGGACGGCCGCTGGTGCGGGCATGGGCGGCGAAGCGAGATCGCGCGTCAGGAATGCCGTCACAAGCTTGTGAATGCGGCCAAACGCCGCGCCATTCGTGGCGTTGATCATGTACGCGTAACCGATGCCCGCTTCGGGAATGTAGGCCATCTCGGTGAGCCCGCCATCGATGCCGCCGTTGTGTCCGTGCCAAACGAAGCCCCGGTCGTCGACGGTCGCGTAGTTACTGAGTCCGTACCCGAATCGCAGTCCATCGCGCGCGGCGAGCGTGCTCCCGGGATGCTCCATGCGGTCGATGGACTCCGGCTTGACAATCGGTGTCCCATCGAGGGCGCCGCGGTTCAGGTAGAAGCGAACATAGTTGGCCATGTCCCGCGGCGATGCGTTGATGGCGCCCGACGGCCGCACCGTGATGTGCCTGTACAGGACCGTGTGCACTCCGTCGGCCGCGTACAGTGTGGTGAGATGCTGCTGCACCGCGGGCGTGTAGAAATAGCTGGCGGTCAGCATGTGGATCGGCCCGAAGAGATTCTCCTGGACATAGTCCTCGAACCGCTTGCCCGTAATCTTCTCGACGATGTATGCCGCCACCGGTGGACCCGCGTTGCAGTAGGCCATGCGGGTGCCCGGACGCCACCGCGAAGTGCGCGAATCGGGATGATACGCCAGGCCTTCAAACAGCGTCAGGGGCTTCGGATCGTTGCTGGCGTATTCGGCCAGGTGCAGGTCGTCCCAGCCGGTGGTGTGCTCGAGCAGGTGGACGATGCGGATGGGGTCGGTGGATTCCCATAGGTTCTGAAACGCGATATCCGGCGCATATTTGCGTACCGGATCGCTCAGTTGCAGACGGCCTTGTTCCTGCAGCTTAAGAATGGACAAGGTTGCAAACGCCTTCGAGACGGAGCCGATGCGGAATAGGGTATCGGCGTCGGCTGGGCGGCCGTCGCCAACGTCGGCTTTACCTACGCCGTCCGCCAGCATGATCTGGTCGCGCGTGACGATGGCGATTCCCGCGCCCGGCGTCTTTGTCTCGGTGAGAATCTGGGCGATGGCCGCCTTTAGTTCGTCCAGAGTTCGCGGTGCGGGTTCCTTCTTCTCCGCGGCGCACAGCACGGCCGCTGCCGCAGCGATCGCGACCGACAGGCAACGTGAGATCATTGGTCCATCCTATAGCAACACCACCCCTATGGCCAGCGTGACCAGGGTCACCGGAATGCCCAGCTTCGCGTACTCCCAAAATGAAATGTTGGCTTCCCGCCGCGCACGCTCGATCACAATCAGATTTGCCACCGAGCCCAGCACCGTCAGATTGCCGGCCAGCGTGGAGGACATGGCCAGCACCAGCCAGGCGTGACGCGGATCGGGAAGATGCGCGACCACGGGCTTGAAAACCAGCACCGCGGGCACATTACTAACGATGTTAGACAGCACAGCGGCCCAGGCGCTGAGCACCGCGGTGCGCTCCAGCCGGAAGCGCGCGGCGACCGCCAGCAGGTCCGCCGAGAGCGCCGTCCGTTCCACTCCGGCGACCACGATAAACAGGCCGATGAACATCACCAGCAGCGGCCAATCGATTTCGCGATAGATGGCCTCCGGGCCGACACGCCGCGTAATCAGCAGAAGCGCGCCGGCGGCCAGCGCCACTTCGGCCACCGGCCAGCCCGCGAAGAAGAACGCAATCATGGCAGCCGAAACCAGCAGCGATTTCCAGAGCAGTGCGCGATCCACCGTCACAGGGCGATGCTCGATGGCCATGGCGGTCTGCTGGCGGAACTCGCGGCGGTAGACGAAGGACAGCAGCGCGATCAGCGCCGCGAGGCCGGCCGCGGCGATGGGCGCGAGCGCCGCCGCAAATGCGCGATAGCCGATGCCGGAGAAGCTCCCGATCATCATGTTCTGGGGATTGCCGGTGATGGTGGCCACGCTTCCGATGTTCGCCGCCATGGCTACCGCCAGCAGGTAGGGAACCGGATTGCGGCGCAGCCGGCGCGTGATCTCGAGCACCAGCGGTGTGAGCACCAGGCACATGGTGTCATTTACAAAGAACGCCGAGAAGAAGCCGGAGACGAACACAATCGCGGCCAGCAGCACGATGGGGCGATGCGCATGCTCCACCACCCACGCGCTCACCAGGGTGAAGAAGCCCGACACCCGCAGGTTGGCGACCACGATCATCATGCCGAACAAAAGGACGATGGTGTTGTAATCGATGGCGGCGTAGGCCTGCGGGATGGAGAGCGAGTTCGTGGCGATCATCAGGGTCGCGCCGATGATCGCGGCGCCGGTGCGGTCCACGCGGAAGCCCGGTAGACGGCCGATGGCCAGCACCAGGTAGGTCAGCAGAAAGATGATGACGGCGGTCAGCAAGGCTCTGAGCTATCGTAGCAGCGGCTAAGCGGTGGCTCGGCGGGGGTAGAATGAATGAGGCAGAGCCATGAAGTTCTACAGCTTGTTTTCTCTCCTCCTCCTCCTGCCTGGCTCGCTCGCCATGGCGCAACAGGCAGCCCCCCAAAACCAGCCCACCTCCGAAATGGAGACCAAAGAAGCACCCGCGAAATTCACGTCGCGGGTGAACCTGGTGCCCGTGACCGTCGTGGTGCGCGACCGCAATGGCCATGCCGTGGGCAACCTGACCAAGGAAGATTTCCGGCTCCTGGATAACGGGAAAACGCAGGTCATCTCGAGATTCTCCATCGAGAAGCCGGGGGCTCCGGTCGTGCTGGAAAAAGAGGCGGGGGATCTGGAGCTGCAGCCGGACAGCAAACCGCCGGAAGCGGGCGCGGCCGTGGCGGCGCCTCCGGTGCTCGCCGACCACTTCGTCGCCTACCTGTTCGACGATGTGCACGTTCAGGCCGAAGACATAATGCGCGCGCGCGACGCCGCCGCGCGCGTGATCGCAACCTCCATGCAGCCGGCGGACCGTGCGGCGATCTATACCACGTCCGGCCGGGTGGTGCAGGAGTTCACCGACGATAAGGAGAAATTGCAGGAGACGCTGGCACGGCTGAAGCCGGCCCCAGTCGCCGGCGGGCTCGGCCATGGCATGGACTGTCCGGACATCAGTTACTACATGGCGGACCGCATCGTGAACATGAACGACCCGATGGCGATTCAGGTGGCGCTCGTCAATTATCAAGCGTGCAGCGGCAATCAATATGCCACCGCGAACGAGGTTATGGGATATGCGCAAGGCGCGCTGCACAGTGGGGAGCACGAGACCCGGCTGGCGGCCAGCGTCCTGGTTCAGGTAGTCCGCCGGATTGCGGCGATGCCGGGACAGCGCAGCATCGTGCTGGCCTCTCCGGGCTTCCTGGTGCCTTTCGCCGACCAACCGGAAATCACCGATGTCATCAACCGGGCGATTCGCGCCAATGTGATCATCAGCACTTTGGATGTGCGGGGGCTTTGGACACCTCCAGGACTCGACGCCTCCAGAGTGACGCCGGCGGGAGGTCCCCAGGTGCTCAACATGGTGAACCAGTACCTACAAGAGGAGGCACAGGCCGGCGAATTTGTCATGGAAGACCTGGCGCATGCCACGGGCGGCGACTGGTTTCACGCCAATAACGACCTCATGGACGGCTTCAGGCGTCTGGCTGCCTCGCCGGAATTCATCTATGTGTTGGCTTTCACGCCGGAGAACCTGAAGTCGGATGGTAAGTATCATAAACTTCAAGTCACGTTGCGGGAGCCTAAAGGCGTGACCTTGCAGGTGCGCAAGGGCTACTACGCTCCCAGGCGCGAGACCGATGCGATGGACCAGGCGAAGCAGGATGTCGAGGATGCGGTCTTCTCCCGCGAGGTCATAAAAGATATTCCGCTCGCCGTGCACACGCAATTTTTCCGCTCCGGCGACGTGGATGCGAACGTTTCAGTGGTGGCGCAACTGGACATCAAGAGCCTGCACTATAAGAAAGAGGAAGGGCGAAACCACGACACTCTGACTATCGTATCCGTTCTCTTCGACCTCAACGGAAACTATGTTGCGGGCGAACAAAAGCTGCTGACTTTGCGGCTGAAAGACGAAACACTGGAAAAGAGGCTGGATTCCGGGATCAGAATCAAGACAAGCTTTAACGTCAAAGTAGGAGGCTATGTGGTGCGTGTGGTGGTGAGAGACAGCGAAGGCCAGATGATGGCGGCAGAGAACACGGCCGTGGAGATTCAGTAAGTGGGGCGTGCTTACACCACTTACTCCGCGATGAAGCCGTATTCCCGGGCTTCCATGAATTGGGCCGGCCGTCTTCTGGTGTAGTTGCGCCGGTTGGCGCGCACTGTGGCGATGGCTTCCAGAAAATATC
>OCZT010003161.1_pt1 | contig 16937 bp, 20 predicted proteins | sample 1539031 | NCBI WGS metagenome assembly OCZT01 (sample SAMEA3539308, study PRJEB22396) | soil metagenome | biome: tundra; feature: field; material: soil | place: USA | collected 2010-05 | depth 0.15 m | reverse complement strand
TGCCTTCTGGTCCGATTGAGACCATTGATCCCGCTTCAACATCCGAAACAAACACAGCGCCAATATTTGAAAAAGCGCACGTCTCCGATGAGATGCAATAGCCGCCATTTATTTTTCCGATTGAAAGCGGCCTGTTGCCACTCGGGTCACGGATAGCTATGAGCTGTGTCGGGGTGAGAATGCCAATGGCGAAACTGCCTTTGATGTAGCCAAGCATATTCATAACGTCGCGTTCAAAATCACCAGTTTCTGCTCTCTCAAGAATGCGGACCATATATTCCGTATCCATTGAAGTGAGAAGTGACGATGTTGGAACGAGCTCTTTTAGCTCGTCAACGTTTGTGATGTTGCCGTTGTGGGCAAGTGCAAATGACACCCCTTTGTATCGCCCGAGGACAGGCTGAATATTTCGGAGTATCTTGTTGTCCGCGACGGTGGGGTAGCGGATATGTCCGAGCGCATGCATCCCAGGAAGGGTTTCAAGCACTGCGGGAGTAAACACTTGCCGGGTAACGCCCGTGCCGTGTTTGTGATACATTCTCACACCATCGGACGATGCAATACCTGCATAGTCGATAGCGCGATGTTGGTTGCCGTGAAGGCCAATCGCAGCGAGTGAAGAGGCTTTTTCAACGTGTAGTACGCCAAATATTGCACACATATTTTTAATTGGTAAAGGTCAAGAGTTTTGTGATCCTTTCTTATCATATATGAACGGTAGGCTATGTAAAGCATATATAGAGCAAGCCTTGACTAAATCAAAAAAATAGTATACTCTTAATTCCTTATGAATTCTAACAACAACTATAAAGCTCGTCCGCAGAGCTCTTCATATCGCGGCCCATCTCGAGGAGGATCTTCTCAAGGCGGTTTTCGTGGTGGTTCACGTGGCGTTTCGCAAAGTGGCGGATACCGTGGTGGACGAGGTGGTGGTTCACGTGGTGGACCAAAAGGCGAGCGCATTGACGTCTCACGATTTATCAATAAAGCAGTCATCACAGAGGAAGTGGAGCATTTCACTCCGGAACACGCTTTTGCTGATTTTGCTATTGACGAACGATTGAAGGCAAATATTATTCGAAAAGGGTACATCGCTCCAACGCCGATTCAAGACAGAGCTATTCCACACATTCTCCGCGGAGACGATATTGTCGGTATTGCAAATACCGGTACAGGAAAGACAGCCGCATTTCTCATTCCCCTTATAAATAAGGTTCTTGTCGCCCATGTGCAAGGCCGTGGAACAAAGGAAAATGTCCTTATTACCGTACCCACTCGAGAGCTCGCTATTCAGATTCAGGACGAACTCAAGGGTTTCATCGGTATGCCAGGCACTGCAACTGGTTTGAAAATTTTCTCAGTGTGTTGTGTCGGGGGTGCGCCTATTGGCCCACAAATCCGCGAGCTTCGATATCACAACAACTTCGTCATCGGTACACCGGGACGAATTAAGGATCTTATCGAGCGAAAAGCTCTCAATCTCGGCCATTTTAGTACTGTAGTACTTGACGAAGCAGACCGAATGCTCGACATGGGATTTATCGGTGATATGAAATATATGATGTCGATGATGTCTCCTCCACCTCCTATCGGAAAACGACACACACTTTTCTTCTCAGCAACTCTTTCTAAAGAAATTGAGGCTTTGATTAAAGATTTTCTTTACAATCCCGCTCGAATTTCAGTTAAAACACAGGACACATCAAAAAATGTTGATCAAGACGTTGTGCGTGTTCCACGAGGTGGAATGAAAGTAGACGTACTCGCATCTCTTTTGCGCCAGCCTGGTTTTGACAAAGTGCTCATTTTTACTCGCACAAAGCATGGAGCTGAAAAGCTTGCAAAGGTACTTGGCACTATGGGTTTCAAAACAGATTCTATCCATGGAGACAAGACACACGGATCTCGACAAAAAGCTCTCACTCTTTTCAAACAAAGCCATGTCCAGGCGCTTGTGGCGACAGACGTTGCTGCTCGAGGACTCGATATCTCCGGTGTCACTCACGTGATCAACTTTGAAGTTCCCGCAACATACGATGACTATGTTCACCGAATCGGACGAACAGGCCGAGCAGGTAAAAAAGGAAAGGCGCTGACCTTCGTTGAATAGCACAAAAAACCACTCACTCGAGTGGTTTTTTGTGCAGGACTGTAGGGTATAATTAACAGATTATGAAAAATGAAAATGAGTGGAAGAAAATGCTTACCCCAGAGCAATATGCTGTACTTCGCGAAAAGGGAACTGAAGCTCCGGGTTCTGGAAAGTTTTTACACGAAAAGCGCGCTGGGACATATACATGTGTTGCATGCGGCAATCCGCTATTTGCTTCAGATACAAAATTCGATTCCGGTACAGGGTGGCCGAGCTTTGAAGATGCAATTCCTGGTGCGGTGAAATATGAACAAGATAGTGCCTACGGTATGGAACGCACAGAAGTCCTTTGTTCGCGTTGTGGTTCCCACCTCGGGCATGTTTTTAACGATGGCCCCACAAAGACACATAAGCGTTTTTGTGTGAATTCAGTTTGTCTTGACTTAGAATCAAAACAATAGCCAACATTGAAATAACTTAGCTACAGGGTTGTATTACTTACGTAGATACGACATCATATACATATGGAACTTACCGACGAAGAGCTTGCGTTACTTGTCCAGAATGGCGACAAAGAAAAATTCGGCTTGCTCATGGAGCGGTACGAAAGAAAGCTTTTTCGCTACGGGAGTAGGTTTTTGTCCAACAATGACAATGTAGAAGATGTCGTACAGGAAATCTTTATAAAGACATACCAAAGCATCCAAAGCTTTGATATCAAGCAGCGTTTTTCACCGTGGATATATCGCATAGCCCACAATATGTTTGTAAATGCGATTAAGAAAAAATCCCGATCACCGCTTTCGTATATAGACTTTGATACGCTCATATCACATCCAATATACGAAGACCCAATGCCAGCGGAAGAAGAGCAGAAAAAGATAAAAGAGATGATAGATAAAAGCCTCGATTCTATCGACCAAAAATATCGTGAAATCCTAATCCTTTTTTACATCGAAGAGCTTGGGTACAAGGAAATTAGCGAAATTCTCCGAATCCCAGTAGGTACCGTCGGCATACGCCTGCTTCGGGCAAGAGAAGCCCTCAAAAAGAGGCTGCCAGAGGAGTATAAACGATAAGAAAAGACCATGCATACACAACATCAACACAATCAGGAAAAAGAAAAGACTATAGAGACCATGAAAAACGAAGTCCTTGAGAAGATCAGGACTGGCGAAGTGCGAATGCGTTCAAAATACATTTTTGCACTTAAGATGATTGCAATCATCGCTCTAGCACTTTTTGTCATTGGCATCTCGTCACTTCTTTTGAGTTTTATTTTCTTCTCAGTGATGGTGAGCGGAAGGATGATCCTTCTCGGCTTTGGTTTCCGGGGTCTTGGTATGTTTATAATGACGTTTCCTTGGGTGCTCTTGCTTATAGACCTTCTCCTTGTTGTTAGCCTTGAGCGACTCATTAAACATTTTCAATTCGGCTACCGCACCCCACTTGTATATATCATCGGTGGGATTGTAGCCTTCAATCTTCTTTCAAGTATTATTATATTCGAGACACCATTTCACCACATGCTTGCTCAACACGTACGTATAAATCACACTCCCCTTATTGGCCAGGCATACCGCGGTGCGCCTATGCCACCGCACGACTTTGGAGTTTTTCGGGGTATTGTTACAAGCACGGGGACGAGTTCCTTTGTTATTAAAAGCACCGACACTGATAATGACGCTGACAATATAGGTGTTGGTTCAACCACCAATATCCGTACAATATTTCTCTCGCCTGGTATGCAGGTAGAAGGTGTGATTTCAGTTGGTGATTATGTATTTGTAGCTGGCGACCTTCGGGGTCTTGATATCTTTGCTTTTGGTGTCCAAAAGCTTGGGACGAGCACTGAAGATTATTAAATAAAAAATCAAGATAAAAAATAAACATATATGAAATTCATTAAAAAATTATTTTTACCGGTAGCACTTATTGTTGGATTTGCATCATATGTTCTATATGGACAACAGGGGACATCAGCATCTTCGACGGTGGCCGACAATTCCTCAAATTCCACTACATCTTCAAACACAACCGTCGCTGTGAATACCAAAAAAGGTGGATACAAAGACGGTACATACACCGGGGATCTTGTCGACGCGTACTATGGGAACGTGCAGGTTGTAGCCATTATTTCCGGAGGGCAGATTACCGATGTACAGGTTCCAGTGTATCCAAGCGATCGAACAACCTCACTGCGATTAAGTCAAAATGCAATTGCATCGTTCAAGACTGAAGTCATAAAGACACAGACTACACCAGTAAATATCGTTTCAGGAGCGACTCAAACAAGCCAAGGAATGTCGGCTTCTCTAAAAACAGCTTTGGTAAAGGCACAAGGGTAGTATCAAACGGCTTCTATTATGCGCGAAACACGGACACTTATGGGTATGCCTATCACCGTTGAAATCGTCGGTGGTGTTGGCGTACAAGAAGCGATCGATAGCGTATTTCATTATTTTGCCCATGTCGAAGAGGTGTTTAGTGTCTACAGGTCAACAAGCGAAGTAAGCAGGATAAATAAGGGTGAGCTTTCTTTGGCTGAAGCAAGCGACGAAGTTAAAGAAATTTTTGCGCTCGCGGAAAAGACAAAAAAGGAAACGGGGGGATATTTTGACATTATAAATAGAAAGGGAGTATATGATCCATCTGGTATCGTTAAAGGGTGGGCAATACACAATGCATCAAAAATCATTATACAAAAAGGTTTTGTAAATTTTTACGTTGATGCAGGAGGGGATATTCAGGTTGGAGGAAAAAATATTGACGGCAAAGCATGGAGTGTGGGTATCGCGGACCCGTTTCAAAGCGGACCAGGGAAATACGGCGCTATTATAAAAGTGCTTTATATCGAAAACGAAGGGGTAGCAACATCCGGCACATACGCGCGCGGCCAGCATATTTATGATCCATTTAAAAAAGAGGAGAAAATAAACGACATCGTGAGCATTACCGTGGTTGGTCCAAACGTATACGAAGCAGACCGTTTTGCGACTGCTGCCTTTGCAATGGGCAAGCAAGGTATTGGCCTTATAGAAAAGGCGCCTGGCTTAGAGGCGTATATGATTGACGCAGAGGGAATAGCCTATATGACAACTGGTTTTGAACAGTACACGTTTATTCGAAAAGTATAATACAATAAAGACATGAAATATATCGATTCGTTTTTGAATAAAATTACTATGTATCGTTTTGTGTTGTATTACACTCTTTTTCTTTTTATTGTCGCTGTTGTTTTTGGTGCTTTTCATATTCTTCCGTACAGTCCTCTCGCTTTGATTTTCTCGGCACTTCTTATTGCTTGTGTATGTGTAAATGCGAATTGGATTTTTGCAAAAGTTTTTGAAGTTCATGTAAATGTCGAATCGGTATATATTACTGCGCTTATTCTCACTCTTATTATCACCCCGATAAAATCACTGACCGACGTTTCTTTTTATGAGCTTGCCGTCTGGGCTTCCATCTGGGCCATCGCTTCAAAATACATGTTTGCCATAGGAAAAAAACACATTTTTAATTCTGCGGCAATCGGCGTTGCTATCCCTGCAATCTTTCTCGGTGTCTCGGCAAGCTGGTGGATAGGTACCGCGGTCATGGCGCCATTCGTGCTTGTTGGAGGGCTTCTCATGGTACGAAAAATACGCAGGTCAGACCTCGTCTGGGCTTTCTTTGCCGCTGCGCTTGTTGTCATCATCGGAGTTCATGTGCTCGGTGGGCAAAATCCATTCGTAACTTTAAACAAAGTTCTTCTTGAAGCACCAATTCTCTTTTTTGCTTTTGTTATGCTCACTGAACCTCTGACGACTCCTCCGACAAAGCGGCTTCGCGTTTCGTACGGAATAATTGCGGGTATTTTATTCGCGCCTTTTATTCACATAGGATCGGTGTATTCCACTCCTGAGCTCGCTCTCCTCGCGGCAAATGTATTTTCATATATCGTTAGCCCAAAAGGTAAATACATGCTTGCTCTTCGTGAAAAAGTAAAAGTGGCGAATGACACTTATGATTTTTGGTTTGAGCGCATTGGGGGAGCTTCAAAATATCAGCCATATTTTAAAGCGGGACAGTATATGGAATGGACACTTGCACATACCGGTGCAGAAGCCGTAAAAACCGACATGCGTGGAAACAGACGCTATTTCACCCTCGCTTCTTCACCGACGGAAAAAGGTCTTGCTATGGGTGTTAAAATGTACGAGCCATCGAGCAGCTTCAAAAAAGCGCTTATGTCCTTGAATCCAGGCGATACTATTGTCGCGGGGCAGTTGGCGGGGGATTTTACCTTACCGCATGATGTTTCAAAAAAAGTGGCATTCATAGCTGGAGGTATTGGGGTCACTCCTTTTAGAAGTATGGTCAAGTACATGATAGATGCCGGAGAAAAAAGAAATGCAATATTATTTTATTCAAATAGAACTCCTGCAGATATTGCGTATAAAAATCTTTTTGACGTTGCCGCAAATCAAATTGGTATGAAAACAGTGTACGTCAATGCAAGTGAAAACAAAATGCTTACCGCAGAAATGATTCGTGCCAATGCCCCAGATTTTGCGGAAAGAATGTTTTATATTTCTGGGCCACATGGCATGGTCACTGCTTTTCAAAAAATTCTTTCCGATATGGGTGTACCGGCGTCCTCTATTCGTACCGACTTTTTCCCTGGCTTCGCATAGACAGGAAATAGGGTACAATAAGAATATATGACTAACATAGTACAAGACGCAGCACCCCAAATCCTCGACATTATTAAAGCGTCAAAAAATATTCTTCTGCATTGCCATCCATCACCAGATCCCGACTCAGTCGGATCGGCGCTCGCTATGAAATTTGCTTTGGAAAGCCTTGGTAAAAAAGTGACGGTTATTGCAGGAGATAGCGCTATGCCCGAAGCGTTTATGCATTTTCCTGGAGCGAAGGATATTGTCACAAAAAATATTTTTGAGGTTGATTTCACTGGTACCTCTGGTTCGGAACCCTTTGATCTTTTTATTTCCCAAGACGCTGGTTCTCTTGACATGATCTCTCGAAAAAAGATTTTGGTGCTTGATGAGATTTTGCCAGCGAGTGTAAAAACTATTGTCATTGATCACCATATTACAAATACAAAATATGCCAAGGACTACAATCTTGTCGACGCAACATACCCAGCGACAGCCCAGATTTTATACGACCTGTTTAATCTGTGGGGAATACAAATCACGCCGGAAATTGCAGCGAACCTCTTTATTGGTATATTTACAGATACAGGCGGTCTTCGATTTTCATTGGTGACCTCAGAAACCTATGCTGCAGAAGCGGCCCTTGTTAAAATATATCCTGATTTTTCGCTCCTCATCTCAAGAATGGAAAATACAAAGCGGCCACAGGCGCTTGCATTCCAAGGGCTTGCCTTTAGTCGAATAGAGACGTTTCTTCTTCCAAACGGAGATCACTTGGCTATCTCTTCTGTTCCGTATAGTGAAATTTTATCAAGAGGTTTTGTTACCGAAGACATCATGGCAAGCCTTGTTGCCGGAGTTATGAGGGGCGTCATCGGCTATGACGTCGCGATATGTATTGTCGAGAGGGAACCAAACCTTGTAAAAGGAAGCATGCGCAAGCGAGATGAAAAAGCCTATGACCTTTCTACTATAGCCGCCAAGCTTGGCGGTGGGGGGCATAAAGCAGCTGCGGGAGTCATTATTCCCGGCACGATTGAAGACGCAAAAAAGAAAATCATAGAGGGCTTTACGGAGTATGTTAAAATGAGCCAATAAAATACATTAAATATCAAATACAATGGAAAATTTACACCCAATACTTGTGCATTTCCCAATAGCTCTTTTGTCGGTATATGCAGTACTCGAGTGTCTTCGTTTTAAAAAACTAAATGCATCGCCAGCGTGGTTTCCGATAAAAGCCTTTCTGGCGATAGTCGGCACGCTTACTTCTTGCGCAGCTTTTGCCACGGGTCCTGGAGGGAATATGGCAAAAGCGTGGGCTGGTTTTGTAAAAGGTCAGATTCGGCCGCTTATTGAGATGCATTCTACATTTGCTGGTATTACTGTGTTTCTCTTTTCCATTCTTTCTCTTTCGTATATAATCATCCTACTCGGGAAAAAATACAAGCTACCCGATTTTGTTTTAAAGATAGGAACGTACATTCAAAAGCCATACATGCTCGTGTTACTAGCAGTCCTCGGCCTCATCGCTGTTATTGTGACAGGAAGCCTTGGCGGAGCAATTGTCTATGGCCCGGATATCGATCCTGCCGTTTCCGTTATTTATCATTTATTTTTTTAAGCGCACATGAAAGAAAACAATAAAACTATGTGGGGAGTATTTGCGGTCGTCGTCCTTGTCGTCATCGCACTTATTCTTTGGGCAGGGAATTCTACTCCTGCCGTTTCTGCACCAGCTGGTACTGATACTTCGGCTGCTGCAGCTGCATTTGCGGCAGCGACGGCAACAACGACAGAATCGGGGCAGGCAGCACCATTACCAGTTAACAATCAACACATGATCACTATTACAACAAATAAAGGCACAATAGTTTTTGAGACGTTCGATGCAGATGCACCAACAACAGTAAAAAATTTCATCATGCTCGCGCAGAAAGGTTTTTATGATAGCGTTATTTTTCATCGCGTCATCAAAGATTTTATGATACAAGGCGGCGACCCAACAGGGACAGGTACCGGTGGCCCAGGCTACACATTTGCGGATGAGTTGAATTCAAGCACGGATTCATACAAGACTGGATATACTCGAGGTACCGTGGCTATGGCAAATGCCGGCCCAAATACAAACGGTAGCCAATTCTTCATTATGCACAAAGATACACCACTTCCTCATGCGTATACTATTTTCGGAAGAGTAGTGTCTGGTATGGATGTTGTTGATGCGATTGCAGCGACCGCGGTTGATGGCGGAGACAAACCGATTTCACCGATAACAATGCAGAAAGTTGTGGTAACAGAGTCGGTTGCAAAATAGCATACAATAAAAAGACAAATTAAAACCCTCGCTTGCACGAGGGTTTTTTGTGGTGTAACGAAATGCCTACATATGACGTGGCGTCATGCCTTCAGGGCCAAGGTTGAGGTGAAACTCCTCGCCGTAGTGGAGAGCATCTTTCTTCTCTCGCCTTCCGATCGGTCTTGTGAACCATTGTAGCGACTTCGCCGCCGCTTTGCTCATTTGGTTGAATTTTCCTGTAGTCTTGTGGTGTTTCGCTGCCATATACTGCCTTTTCTTTTTTGTTTGTTTTGTGTGGTTTAGACTGACACTATCCGGAAGTTAATAGTATTCCGTTCAAATATATTGTCAACGTGTATTGTGCACAGGCGTTTTTTTTGGTATCCTACATTCACTATGAAGAAAAATACAATTATCACCGCTGGCGTCATTATCATCATTATTATCATCGCTCTCATCACATGGGGTCATAAGCGTTCGTCTCCTACAGACACAACACTTCAAAACCTCGCATCGGAGCTTCCAAGTACAGTAGCTTCCACGACAAAGGTGTCTTCAACTCTTACAAAGTATGAAAATGATGAGCTTGGCTTTACCGTGACATATCCAAATGCATGGTCTCTTGTTGACGAGCCAGCAGGCCCATCATTCATCGTTCCTGCGCGTGCAGCGGGCGAGACCTCAACTGGTCCATTTGCAAGCATTGAAGCTGGCATCAGCTTCACCGGCGGAAATTGTACATTGAAAGGTTCTTCTACAAAGATCAATGGTCTTTCTTTTGTCGCTACTTCTTCAACACAAACATCACACGGAAAGAAAAATTTCAAGCATGTCTATGCTCTTTCCCAGGATTCCGTTTGCTATGTCTTCTCGCTTGATTCAGCGGTTGATTCTTCGATAGCATCGGCTCACCAGCCTATCATCTCTGCTGCAGACGATTCGTTTATTGAAATGGTAAAGAGTTTTGCTCCAGTTGTTGGTCCTTCTGGCGACAGCGAAGCAACACACCCAAAGGGAAAATAGTTCTAAAATTAGAGCCGTTTGATTAAAATTAAAAAAACCGCCAATTTAAAAATCGGCGGTTTTTGTTTGTCTCAATGAAGCTCTTGTTTTGGCTTCTGCATAGATTTCGGTAAGTAACTCGTTTCTACCAACGAGACCGTGTTCCTTGAATATCTCAAAGACTATTGCTAGGCGTTCTTTGCGCAAGTTTATAATAGCGGAACGCGGAACTCCCGGAGCGTGCACATCGTCAGGGTTTTCGGCGCGTGCGGCAGCGTCGAGGAGTAATTTTCTTGCTCTGCGGCGAAGGGTTCGGAGTGATGGATTTTTCATTGGGCAGCTTTTGGGTTTTGTTCACTTTTCTTTTCGCGTGACAGGATAAAACCGATCACAAATCTAAACGCACTTTCTCGCTCATCATTTAGTGTGCGAGGGTCAACAGTGAAGATCGTAATTCCATTTGCAAGCGCTCCCATACCATCGATTTTGTATCGCAGGGTTTCCTCAGGTGTAATCTCCATGACAACCATGGCATCGTTGTCTTTGAAAACCATTGTGCCGTTTGCAAACTGTATGCCACGATGGTTTTCCATTGCTATACCAGTGATTGACCACAAGACCTCTTCATCGATGCGTAAAAATTTTTCATCAAGGTTCACGATAACAAACTCCTTTTCAACGACCTTCGAGTCAGTTGCATTCATAGTGCTCCTTTCTTTTCCATTACTATAAATAGCACGGAAAGGGAGGGGAAGCAATCGGGTTGACATATGGGTGTGTCATGGTACTCTATTACCTTGCGCCTGCGGTCCGCTTTGTCTAAGCGGAGAGCTCGAGTGATATGTGGAATTAATCGCGTTATTCCATCTGTTGCAAGAGTTTGGATATCACCTGCAGGCGCTTTCCTTTTGGGTAATTTCCAGAGCAAAATTATGCTATACTTTTTAGATGAAATTCAAAGAATTTTCCTTCGTATCATATCCAATCACTAATGTTTCCCGTGCTTTTTATGAAGGTGTTCTCGGTCTTGTCCCGGTGAGTACGTGGATAGCCGAGCTCAAGCCCGGAGAGACAGATCCCTCGAGCGCTTTTATTGAATATGAAATTGGTCCCGACACGCTCACTATTGGCAAGGGTGCCCCAAACTTCACTCCAGGGAAAACTGGCGCAACTGTGGCGCTTGAGGTGGATGGTGATGGAAAAGATATGTTCGATGCTGCTCTCGCCGAGCTTCGTGAAAAAAATGTCAAATTTTTAATGGAAACGTATGATGGTCCCGTCTGTACCATGGTCCTTATCGAAGATCCTGATGGAAACCAAATCATGATTCATCGCAGAAAAAAAGCGTAGGATTTAAAAAAATACAATGAATGCGCGAACAAATGCCGCAGTACTCATCATCCTCGTCGTCGTTGTCCTCTTTTACTATGCGCCGCAATATACACCGTATATAAAAGGACTTATTAATCCAACTTCTCCAGTTGTCACCCAACAAATCACTCCCGCCGATCCAACTGCTCCAGTCATCTATTCTGTTTTTCCTACCTCTGCAACATTTGGCGATACTATCGAAGTGAAAGGCAAAAATCTTGCTGGTTTCGAGGGAGATAGAAATCTTTGGATTGAAAGCAGGGAGCTGGGTATCAAAGGTATTATTTACGGTAGTGCGGATTCGTCGAGTAGCACGATTCATTTCACTCTAGCAAATAAATATTGTACCGAAGACACATCATATTCGGGTAAAGATTGTGACGCATATTTTAATCTTTCTGCGAGTATCTATTATTTGTACGCACTTCCGTGGGGTAAGAAAAGCAATGCAGTGAATTTCGAGATTAGATAATAAAAACCCCGCACTGCTGCGGGGCTGTTGTTTACGAACTTTTCTTTTTTGAAAAAATTTTAACCTTCTCAGCCAAGATGAAGAGGTTGTCCGGTGAGCTCGGTTTCAATTGCAGAACACAGGCGGGTAGTTTTTTGGGTGGCCGTTCATTGTAGAGAAAGATCGGTGTGGTATTCATTTTGTTGACGAAGATCTGATCACGAAGCTGATCCGTGATGATAATGTCGGCATTGTGGAGTGCCGTTGTTTGGATAGTTTGCGGATTTTCATACACGAACTTTGCAAACATGAGCACATTTGCCTTGTTCTCACAGACAATGGCGACACGGATGACCTCGTAGGACCCGTCTTTTTTTGCGAAGGCAAATTTCTTGAGCATGTTTGCCCGTTCAGGAAAAAGACAACGGGCAGTCGGGCAAGAAAAGAATTCCTGCTCAGTCATCTTTTCACAGTGACCAATTCGTTTGTCGACGTTGTAGACGCCGACGTAGTAATAGCAGTCAAACGCAGTTTGGTCTTTTTCACCATCAAATCCACCCTGGGCATAGCCCACGAATGAATACACACTGCTTGCCTCGGAGCCTTCACAAGCTCCAAAAGAAAAGCGCCCCAGTAAACTTACCGTAAGACTTTTCTTTCGCCGGTCGTGTGAGCCCAATGTGGGATCATTGAAGGTGAACCCCATGGTCCACGTTGTGTCCGAGAATACGGAACACAGGCTGATAATCGGACGGAATGGAGGTCCATCCATGATGTTGAGTTTAAGTGACATAACGTCTTTCTTTTTTGTTGTTAATGTTCTATACCGTTCAACACAGGCATACGACAGGTATCCTGGCGACCATCCATAACGGATGGGGTTTACTATCGTGAAATTACCATTTAAAACATGTGGCGTCAACACAACCATGAGCTGAGCTTCCCATTAGCATGAAAATAACGTACTGTATACATCTATGTCAAAAGGTCAGAACGCAAAACAGGCAAGTCGTGCCGCACAGGCCGCGGCTTTTTCAGGAGATACTATCGTCCGCTTTGACGATGTTTCTTTTGAATACAGCCCCAACAAACCTATTCTTGAAGAGGTTTCTTTTACTGTTCGTCGTGGTTCAAAGATTACGATCATGGGTCAGAACGGCGCGGGAAAGAGTACTATCTTCGGCCTGATTCTCGGAGCAGAACACGAGGGAAGCGCTACAGAAGGTCACAAGCCTGAGTCTGGAGAAATTTTCATAACCAAAGGTTCGACGGTCGCCACTGCCCGACAAGTCATGCCTCGTCCCGATCTTGAGCTTACTGTTCGCGATTTTTTTGCAAAATCATTCAAGGAAAAAGTATATGATCTCGATCCACGGATTGATGCCGTACTTGAAGTGGTAAATCTCCATGCGCCTACTGCTCCCACAAAGACGGGCAAGCATCTTGACCTTAAAGATCGTCATGTAAAGACATTTTCAGGAGGACAACAGGCTCGAATTTTGCTCGCGTCGGCTCTCATTCAAGATCCAGATATCCTTTTGCTTGATGAGCCGACCAACAATCTCGACAAAGCGGGTATTGAACATCTTACGCAGTTTCTCGTGAATTATAAAAAGACATGTCTTGTCATTTCCCACGATGCAGAATTTTTGAATGCGTTTACCCATGGCGTGCTTTACCTCGATGTGTACACCAAAAAAGTTGAGCAATATGTCGGAAACTACAAAGACGTCGTCGATCAGATCACCGCTCGTATCGAAAAGGAAAATATGAAGAATGCCCAGCTCGCAAAAGAGATTCAAGAGAACAAAGACAAGGCAAACTTCTTTGCAATGAAAGGAGGTCAGATGCGTCTCGTAGCAAAACGTATGCGTGAACGTGCAGAGGAACTTGAGGACGAGAAGGTGGATGTGAGACGTGAGGATAAGACGATTAAGGATTTTATTATTCCTACCCAGCCTGATCTTTCGACCATTCCCGGTGAAATTATTAAAATTAGTTCGTACACTGTACTCGACCCAAAGACGCACAAGCCGATAAAGCGCCACGCGTCCATTGCTCTGCGCCGAAAAAATCATTTGATGCTTGCGGGACCAAACGGTATTGGAAAGTCTACATTGCTCGAGAAGATTTTTCAGGCAGCAGGGGAGATCGATGCGAGTGGAACGGTGAAGAATGCTTTAATCGAGAATGATATTGAGATCCTCGAGGGCATCCGCGTCGGCTATTATCGACAGGATTTTTCCATGATGGATTTCAACGACACCGTATATGAATCGCTCGAAAAAATCATTCGCGCCACCCAGGGCCGCCTTGTGGAGACCGAGCTTCGTGCCGCTGCCGCAAGTTTTTTGATCGGTGCTGATGCTATTCACACAAAAATCGCCGCTCTATCTGAAGGGCAAAAAGGGCTTGTCGCTTTCGCACGTCTTGTGCTCCAGCGCCCCGGTCTTCTCATTCTCGACGAGCCCACCAACCACATAAACTTCCGCCATCTTCCCGTCATTGCTAAAGCACTTGACGCTTACGAAGGCGCTATGATTATTGTTTCCCACGTTCCTGAATTTGTGAAGCAGGTAAGGATTGATGAAACGTTGGAGATGGGCGGTCAGTAGACCGGGCCGACGGAGGTCAAGTAGGAAGTTTACGTATTTACCGTGTCGTGTATGAAACCAAAATCCTCCTTCACCACCTCCGTCCACACCATCGTTCGCTCTATCCTCAGCGGCCAGACTATGACCTATAAAGAAGTCGCGGCGAAAGCCGGCAGACCAAAAGCGTTTCGGGCGGTGGGGAATATTCTTAATAAAAATTATGATCCGACGATTCCGTGTCATCGCGTGGTTCGGTCGGACGGCACTACGGGCGGCTACAACCGTGGGGTAGACAAAAAGCGGCGCATTCTTGCCGAGGAAAAAGGCGAAAAAAAGGGAAAAGGGGAAAAAGAGTAAAAACTGGCTGCGCTAATTAATTGAAAAGACAAATAAAAAATCCCCGAATGATGCTCCTGCGAGACTTTTTCATTCGGGGAAATGTGTCCAATGGTTCGTCCCACTCAGCGTAGAACACCTGGCTGGGGAACTATCGCGAACTGGCGGTGCGAATACCGGGCATTACATGTGCCATTGGGCAATGTAGCACACTGCATTTACGGAAGCAAGATTAAGCCAGAACCCCGCGGGACAAGACAGTCAAGGGGAGCATCCGCGAAAAGGCTTTTGCGCCTGTTGTGGCTGTTTTTGCTGTTTTGGCTGCCGAAGAATTTCGGGAGCCGGGACGGGTGCCGATGGTGAACATGTCCTTTGTGGCGATTTCGGCGAAGTATTTTCCGGCAAGATCGAGGATTTGACTCTCGGGCATCTCCATTGTTTTTGGAGCGGTTCTTTTAAATCCCGAACTCGGGACCGAACACCCCACTTCCCAAATGCGATCTTTGTTTTTAACCGGGCCCAAGACGTGGAATGAGACGTTGCCGTCTTTAAACCGAAGTCCCGCGTAAACATCTTCTCGTTCTCGCCGAATCTGTGTGGTCGTTGCTATCGCTGGCATATGTGCTTTTGTGTTTTATTTTTTGTGGTTTGCGTCTGCGCCGTCGTGGCGAAGACAAGAACAATACCAAAATAGGGTATCATTGTTATTTAGAGCTGTCAAATGGGCCCCGTGAGCATATTTGACATAATATACCGTTATATGGTATAATACCAGTTAGGAAAGGATATAAGTATGATACAAAAAATTGTTGTTTTAGCAGTCATGTTGACTGCCGTAATCACAGGGTGTGCAAGTCCAAGACTTGCCACAACCCAAGGTCTTCCAAATGGTGCCGTCGTCATTGAGAATCACACAGCTTACCGGCTGAATGTCTCGTGTGATTCCGCCATCGTCGCCGCCAATGGGAATACCTCGTCGGACATCGCTCCTGGTCGCTCGTTCACACTCTCTGGTCCGTCCATCGGATCGTCAGGGAATGTGAGCGTCGTAATCACCGCGTTTGAAGACTACCGGATGGGATGTATTCCCTTGACACGAAAAATCGGTATTGCGAAGCGAACCCTGCAAATCTTGCCAGGGGATCCCGCTCGCGTAATAGCGATAAGAAAATGGAACCTCGAATAGGTTAACATCAAAATAGGTGGTCTCGAAATAGTTAATTTCGAGAAACGGATGCTCATCGCGTAGCATCCGTTTTTTTATTTTCTGGCACATCTGAATATCCAGGCGTATGTTCGAGGCTTGGTCTATGTGGTATATTTATTGTATGAAAAATAGCAGATGGTATCGTGGAATTTTTAAAAAACCTCTCGCGAATTTGTTTCTCTGTACACTTCTTTTCGTCTCCGGTGTCGTTGCGGTATTGTTTCCTCTCAAGCACGTAAATTCACAAACATCTTCCTGCTATGCCTGGAATCCTGCAGCGTGGAACTATTCGTTTAATCCAACATACGCCTTTAACCCTTCGCATTATCCCGGATCAACCCAGACTGTCAGTCTCAAATTAAGCAACGGGTCAACTCAAACTATAACAATTCCAAACCAAAGCACACCGTCGCTTCTCCAAGCGGTAGATTTTCAGGCGCCAGATTCAACATGTGGACTTTGGTTTACCACGACTGTTGGAACGCCGACATTTTCTCAAAATTTTCAAACGGCGTCTGTCTCGATTCCATTTAAAGGCAGTCCGATTACTCCACAGTTTCCTGCGACAGCGATCGTTACGGACTATGCTACAAATAGATATGGTTTCCTCTGGAATGTTGATTATCATGGACCTACCGACATAAATTCAGTTGCAGACGAGGACGCGATTATAAGCTCAGTAGACAGCGCACACCAATTTAAGATAAATACCGGTACGACTGCCTGCAATGCGGGTGGATGGTGTTCTGAGATATTGCTCTACAATACCACTGGAAATATGTACAACTATATTCCTGGTCCTCCGCAGATGACGATTGCGGGTGCCGGTGTTAGATATATTCCCGACAATACGACAACCTATCCCGCTGGCCCGGCCATCATGTCTACTCCCGCAACAAACTGCGCGTCTCTTTCGGGTAGTGG